>JAAUXU010107520.1_pt1 | contig 51865 bp, 48 predicted proteins | sample 7278151 | NCBI WGS metagenome assembly JAAUXU01 (sample SAMN14350113, study PRJNA611818) | marine sediment metagenome | isolation source: surface marine sediment (1.8m) | place: French Polynesia: Moorea | collected 2018-08
TAAGTTAGTTTTTAATTTCAATGCCATATAACGGCGTCACTTTCCTTGCTCTGGAATAAACCAGGGCTTTATTAGCCACAAGGAGGTTTTATGCGACGATACGAAACCATTATTATCACGGATCCGGATTTGTCAGCGGAACAGCGTGAGCCGATCCTAAAAAGGGTTGGAGATGTCATCAGCCAGGAAAACGGTTATCTGGCGTTAATTGATGACTGGGGTGCCCGCAAGCTTGCCTATGAAATAAAAAAGAAACCACGCGGATACTACACCCGCTTTGACTTTTGCGGAACAGCAGCGGCGGTAGATGAAATAGAGCGGTTTTTTCGCATCGATGACCGCGTGTTGAAATATATGACCGTTTTGCTCGATAAGACCGCTGATATCGAAAAAATCAAAGAAGAGATCGCCAGCACCCAAAAAACCGTTGAAACACCTGCAGTAGACACTCCTGTAGAAACAAAAGCCTCACAAGAGACAACTGATACGGCCGAATCAAATGCACCGGACGCACCTTTAGCGTCGGCTGAAGAGCCGGTCGCATCACCTGAAGCACCGGTTGATGCGGAACCATCGCAGGCACTCGAATCTAAGACGGATGAGAGCCAAGCCACTCCAACTGAAACCAAAGAGGAGATTAAATAAAATGGTTGCCAATAAGAGCAGAACCGGACGACGGCCAAAGCGGAAAAAACGTATCTATCACCGGCGCAAAGTCTGCCGCTTTTGTGCGGATACCAGTCTGGTCATCAATTATAAGGACCCTAAATCGCTCAAGCATTTTATCACCGAGCGCGGCAAAATTATTCCCCGACGGATATCCGGTTGTTGTGCAAAGCATCAACGGTCGTTGACACACGCTATCAAGCGCGCGCGGACGATCGCGCTGCTGCCCTATGTCGGATCGATAGACTTGCATTGATACGATCACTTTCGATACGGGAAAGATAGGCCTTAAACGTCTGGGGTATGCCAGAGACATGTTAAAGGATATCGCAAATGGTGTTCTGATCACCTGCCTGATTTTGGCTGCTTCTGTTTTGCTTCCGATTATCGGAATTTTTTGCAGCCTGCTGCTTCCTTTGCCGACACTTTACTATCGAATTAAACTGGGCAGAATCTTCAGTACTCTGATCCCCATCATCAGTTTGGTTATATTGATGATCGCAATGAGGGCCTTTCCCTTTGATATTGTTTTTGTTGCCGTACTGCTGATCATCGGATTCAGTTTAGGGGAACTGCAGGAGTTAAAATTCTCTATCGAAAAGACCATGCTGCTGACCTGTGGTCTGGCTTTTTTGGGCGGCGCGGTGAGTCTGATTCTATTCAGCGCGTCCACTGGTCACAGCCTGTTGGCTGATTTTTCCCAGTCGGTGGCCCATAACCGCGAATTTCTGCTGCAATTGTACCGCAGCATGGGTATGCCCGCTGAAAGCATCCCGGATTTTGAACGCTTTTTAAATGAGATTCAAAGTATAGTGATCAGAATTCTGCCGGCTCTGATCATAACGACCACGCTGTTTGTCATCTGGATCAATATACTGCTGGGCAGGTATCTGCTAAAAAGCAGGAACCTCGGATATCAAGCGTACGGCAAGTTGAACTTGTGGAAGGCTCCGGACTATTTGATTTGGGGCGTTATTGGGTTTGGTTTGTTGATGCTTATCCCCGATGATTTATCCAAAACGATCGGGCTCAATGGTCTGATGACCATGATGATGGTTTATTTCTTCCAGGGCGTGGCCATTGTTTCATTTTTTTTTGAAAAAAAACAGGTCCCGCGGTTTGCAAAAATTATGCTTTATGCGCTACTCATTTTGCAAGAAGTTTTACTGGTGGTTATTGCAATTGGTTTTATTGACGTGTGGGCCAATTTCCGAAAATTAGAACCATCGACATCTTGAATGAACGGGTCGGTCAAGACCTGAACCGAACGTTAAAATAGTGCATCAGATTCACCCGCATTGACACGTGACATGGAGGTTAGAAAATGAAAGTCATTTTAAAAGAAACGATAGATTCTCTGGGTATCATTGGCAGCGAAGTTCGCGTGGCAGACGGTTATGCCCGCAACTACCTTTTGCCCCAGAACAAAGCCGTTCCGGCAACGCCTCAAAATCGCAAGATGCTAGAGCGCGACCGTGCCAAATTCGATTTGCAAATCGCCAAGGAACGCAAAGTGGCCGAGGAAATGGCTCAGCGACTGGAAGCCGTAGCAGTTACCATTGCCGCCAAAGTAAGTGAAGAGGATCGGCTATACGGTTCTATTTCAGTGCGCGATATCATCGATGCGCTGGCCAAACAGGATATCGTTGTTGAAAAACGCATGGTCCTGCTAAAAGAACCCATCAAAACCATTGGGACGTACAAAGTTCCGATCCGGGTTTACAAGGAGGTTGAACCCGAAATTAGTGTTGAGATTGTCTCGGAATAAATTGGCGTTTACAAACGATTCGAGAGCGTGTAGAAAGGTCGTTATACGCGTCAGCATGCATCATGACGTCATTTAACAGGGCTGTGCCCCTTTACACCACTGGTTATCACCTATGGCGGACCAACAATCGCAAAGCCAAAAAGATCCATCGCTTCTGCACTTGCCCCCCCAAAGCATTGAAGCTGAAGAATCCTTGCTAAGCGCCATCTTGGTCGATAACAATACCCTGCTCGATGTTGTTGAAATTCTCTCAGCAGCCGATTTTTATCGAAGTGCCCATCAAAAAATATTTGCAGCCATTATGGATCTCTTCGATCGGGGCGAGCCCGTCGATCTGGTAACCCTGGCCAATAACCTAAAAGAAAAGGGCCATTTGGATGCCATCGGAGGTGCGAGCTACCTGGCCAGATTAGTTGATGCCGTACCGGTGGCTGTCAATGCTCAGCATTATGCTAAAATCGTCGCCGATAAAGCCTCCCTAAGGCGTCTGATTGAAAAAGCCAACGCGATCACCAAACGCTGCTATGAAGATCGTGGCGATGTCGACAATGTCATTGACTATGCTGAAACCTCTATCTTTGAAATTTCAGAACGAAAGTCCAATCAAGGGTTTTACCCGCTCAGTCGGCTGATCATCAGCAATATCGAAACACTGGAAGAAAAGCAGGGCAATAAAAGTTTGGTGACCGGCGTACCAATGGGCTTTGGGCAGTTGGACAACCTCACCTCCGGGTTGCAAAATTCCGATCTCATCATTCTGGCAGCCCGCCCGAGCATGGGCAAAACAGCGTTGGCCTTAAACATCACCCGAAATGCTGCTGTTGATGCCAATGTTCCGGTGGCCTTTTTTTCCCTGGAAATGTCAAAAGAGCAGTTGTCCCTGCGAATGCTGTGCGCAGAGGCTCGTCTGGATTCATCCCGCATGCGAGGTGGTTTTTTCAGCATGGATGACTGGCGCCGCTTAACCGATGCGGCCGGCATTTTATCGGAAAGCCCAATTTATATAGATGATTCACCCAGCCTGACAGCCATGGATATACGCGCAAAAGCGCGGCGGCTTAAAATGGATAAAAATATCGGGCTCGTTGTTATTGATTATTTGCAGCTCATGCAGGCCCGCGGTGGCGTTGAGCGCAGGGATCTTGAAATATCGGAAATGTCACGATCGCTGAAAGCATTGGCCAAAGAGCTTGAAATCCCGGTCTTGGCGTTATCTCAGCTCAACCGGATGCTTGAACAGCGCACGGATAAGCGTCCCAAACTATCTGATCTGCGGGAATCCGGTGCGCTCGAGCAAGATGCGGATGTGGTCGCTTTCATTTACAGAGACGAGATCTATAACCAGGATGAAAATAACCCCCTCAAAGGAACAGCCGAAATCATATTAGCCAAGCAACGCAACGGCCCCACCGGTAAAGTCCTGCTCACTTTTCTGGATGCATACACCCGTTTTGAAATTATGGCGTCTGAGGATATGGTCGACAATATGTAGGTTTCAGGTGTCGGGTGTCAGGTGTCAGGCAGCTGGCTTTTGATCGCTGGCAATCGGCTATTGGTTTCTTGTCGTTTGTTTAATACAAAGTCCTTAACATTCGGTCTTTATTATTACTGACACCTGAAACCTGACACCTGACACCTCAATCGTTAGGCTTTGCTATTCGGAGCATTTTCGGCACACTGCATACCGGGGTACCCCGCTAGTCCCCTTAAGAATCGGAACTACCAATCCGGTCAGACTTGCAACAGATATTGAATTGACATATTATCTGACCTGGATGTTGTCATGAAAAGACTTTATGGAAATACCGTCGGTCTTAAAGCCAACCAGATTCGGCGACTTGAAAACCTTTACCGCCGCCGCATTCAGCCCCAGTTTTTAATCAGTGCGGAGCTGGCGCGCGACCTGAAGCTGTTGTCCGACGAAATTCGGCGACAGATCGGCTTGCTGATCAATCGTCAGGGCAAGGTGGTTTATGTTATTGTCGGCGACCACAAAAAGATCGTTATTCCTGCTATCAGTGAGTACCGAGCGGCACCCGGCCGCTTGAACGGGCTGCGATGTATTCACACCCATTTGACCAATGAACCGTTGACCGATGACGATCTGACCGACCTGGCTTTGCTAAGGCTTGATATGATGGCAACTGTCGCCGATGGCACAACTGAATCTCGCCCTCATATCCATATCGCTCACATTCTTCCCAAAAACGCGAACAATCATCCCTACCGCATCCTAGATCCGCTAACACCTTCGCAACTTGATATCAACTGTCTGGAAATGATCCAGGCCCTGGAGGCTGAGCTGGCGCGGTTGAGTAAGGGCTACAGCCCGGATTCTGGTAAAGAGAGAGCATTGCTCGCAAGCGTGTCCTCAACATCAAAACGCAAAGCGCTCGAATCGCTTACCGAATTGAAGGCTTTGGCAGAATCCAGCCAAATTGAGATTGTTGACTCTCTGGTTCAACAGCGCAAATCCAAAAATAAACAGCGGTTAATCGGACCGGGAAAATTGCAGGAACTTGCGATTCTGGCATTGCAGGCGGCGGCAACTGTCATCATTTTTGATCAGGAATTGAGCCCATCGCAGATTCGTATCATAACCGATCAGATCGATCTGAAAGTCATCGACCGGACGCAATTGATTTTAGATATATTTGCCCAGCGCGCCAAAACACGAGAAGGCAAATTGCAGGTTGAACTGGCACAATTGAAATATTTGCTGCCGCGCTTGATCCTCAAAAATACAGCCATGTCGCGTCTCACAGGTGGCATCGGTGGACGTGGACCCGGTGAAACAAAACTGGAGATAAATCGAAGACGCGCACGAGACCGAATTGCACGTCTCGAACAAGAACTGTTGGCAGTGCGCAAACATCGCAAGCAACAAAGGGCGCAACGCCAGAAAAAAGGGCTGCCGATTATTTCCATCATCGGTTATACCAATGCGGGCAAATCCACATTGCTCAACACCCTAACCCGCAGTAATGTCCAGGCGGAAAGCCGACTTTTCGCTACCCTGGACCCATCTAGCCGACGGCTAAAATTTCCCAAAGACAGCGAGGTCATTATCACTGATACAGTCGGTTTTATTAAGGACTTGCCGGAAGACCTGTTGGTCGCTTTTCGCGCCACGCTTGAAGAGCTGGAAAGCGCTGACCTCCTGTTGCATGTTATCGATATCAGCAACCATCAATATGAGTCCCAGATTGATTCGGTCGAACGCATTCTCGCCGATCTTAAACTGCAGCATATCCGAACCATTCGGGTGCTCAATAAAATGGACCGCGTCAATCCCAACAACATTCAACATCTGGCGCGAAAACTTGACGGAATGGCCATTTGCGCTAAACAAAAATCGACACTATTGCCGCTCATTGATCGAATGGAGGCGATCTTGTTTGAAAAGCCAATCTTAAAGGCAAACGCTTATGGATCTTGAACATGCAAAAAGAGTGGGTATTCAGGCGGCTTATAGCGGTGCAAAGGCACTGCGAGATCGTTTTGGTCATATATCGCAGATTGGTCAAAAAGGCGCCTTTGATCTTGTGACGGAAGCGGACACCGCTTCTGAAAAAATCATCATACAAACGATACGCAATGCGTTCCCAGACCATGCCATTCTGGCGGAAGAAAGCGGTGTTAATCATGGAAATTCTGAATTTCTATGGTTTATCGATCCCCTTGATGGCACAACCAATTACGCCCACCAGTTGCCGATTTTCTCAATCGCCATTGCATTGGCCATACGGGATCAGATGATGCTGGGATTGGTGCTCAATCCAATGGATGGCGAACTTTTCGCTGCCGTTAGCGGGAAAGGCGCTACGCTTAACAACACGCCCATCCGTGTATCGGAAACGACTTCTGTTCACGAGAGCTTGCTGGTAACCGGTTTCCCTTATGATTTCAGCGAAATCATTGAGCCGGTAATGAAACGATTCAGTGTTTGTCAGGATTCATCACAGGGCGTGCGCCGGCTGGGTTCGGCTGCCCTTGATATTTGCTATGTGGCCTGTGGTCGCTTCGATGCATTCTGGGAGCAGAACCTTAAACCCTGGGATAAAGCGGCAGCGGCAGTAATCGCCACAGAGGCTGGCGCGGTGATTACCGATTTTGCAAACCGACCTTTCGCCATAGATCAAAAAGAAATCCTGGTCAGCAACGGCGCCATCCACCAGGAAATGCTCTCCCTGCTTGAGCTATCAGACTAGCGCGTTCCCTTTAGTTTCATTTGTTTCACCTTAACCGGTCATATCAATTCCTGATAGGCGATATGAATTTTATGTCGCCGATGGCCAAATATTTGGGATAAATCTCACGCTATGGCTTAACTTAAAGGTCAAACTGCCTATCATCCCAAATATCCGGCCATATCATCTCTTCTATTAGCCCATCAACATATCGCCTATCAGAAAAAAATATGCCCGGTTCGCGTTGAAACGCTTCTACCTATTGAATGACTGTTGACTATGAGCGATGAAGTACGCCGAGAACTGATCGGTTGAAACAATATTTTAAATCCCATCGTAAAAGTGTGGATAAGGGTTCATGGCAAGGCGCGGATCGGCGAAAAAGCGGAGCATACACGATAGTATGTGAGCATTTTGAGGTGATCTGCAACGCCGCCATGGGCGCTTAGACGCGCTTTTACGATGGGATTTTAGAATTTGCCCGATTCAAGTTTCTGATTAAAGAATTCAACCTGCTTCTGAATCGCACTGTTTTCTTTTAATCCCCGTTCAATCGAATGAATGGAATGGAGGGCGGTGGCATGGTAGCGATTAAAGGCCTTGCCAATACTTTGCAGAGGGGCATCCGTATAGCGACGCGATAGATATATGGCCATTTGTCTGGGCCTGACAAGATGTTGCTTGCGCGAGCGCGAAACCATATCTTTAAGGCTGCAGTTATAATATTTGCATACCATCTTTTTGATCGCTTCAATGGTGATCTTTTTGCGTTGACGGACCATGTTTTTGACGACGCTTTCTGACAGGTTCAAATCAATCGGAGCGCCGAGTAAGGATGATTTGGCAGCGACACCATTTAAACCACTTTCAAGTTGCCGGATGTCCTCTGTCAGTTCGCCGGCCAGATATTCGATAATGTTGTCGGGTACCTGATAGCCATTGCTCAGCGCTTTTTTTCTTAAAATCCGGACCCGTGTCCTGAAATTAGGCGATTCGATTCTGGATATCAAGCTGCAGGACAGCCGCGATCTCAGTTTATCATTTAATTTGGGAATATCGCCGGGCAAATAACAACTGGAGAAAATAATTCGTTTGCCGGCTTCAAACAGCGAATCCAATGTCAATGCCAGCTCCAGTTGCGTCCTTTGCTTGCCACTCAGGTAATGGATATCTTCCAACAGCAGAACATCACAGTTATTTCTATATTTTCCTTTAAATTTATTGATGGAATCTTGGCGAAATGCCTGTACCATTTCATTGCTGAAATCCTCGGCCGTTATATAGTAGACGCGCTCGTCGGGATATTCGGACAGGACATGATGGCCAATTGCCTGGGAAAGATGACTTTTTCCCATGCCGGTATTGGAAAGCAGCAATAGCGCATTTTGCTGATATTCTCTACGTGAAGCCAGCGACAAAGAGGCTGAATAAGCAAAATCATTGTTGGCGCCCACAACAAATTCATCAAATGTGAATTCCCGGCGCAAAAAACGACCGCTGTGAGGTCGAATAGAGGCGTTTGGAAGCGATAATTGGGGATTCAAAGATTTTTTATTTCTGGAATCCTTGTATTTTTTTACACCGACTTTAAAGGATAGCTGGCACACATTTCCGGTTACTTTTTTCAATTCGGAAACGAGCAGTTTGCCATAAAGATCGTTGACCCGCTTTTTAAAAAAGAAATTTGGACACGCCACGGTCCAGTTATTGGAATCGTTTTTTAACAATTCCAGCGGCTCGATCCACATTTGAAAACTGTGTTTCGGTATCCGATCTTTGATAACGGATTTAACTTTTGTCCAGACGGCTTCCATCGGCTTTTAGATAACCCTGTTTAACACAAAATGAGCAATGAAGCTATTTTAGAAAGAATTTTAATGAAATAGGTGTCGAAGCTAAACGGTTCGGAAGGTTTGATTTTGATTTTTTTACAATCAAAAAACAGGAGCATATTTATGGCATGAGATAGATTCAGTCAACTCTGATAAAAGCTGTTTTAGAGCGCATCATGAGGCGGTTTTGAACAATTTATATCTATTTGTTATCATTTGACTAAATAGTTAACAAGTGTCAAGTATCGTTAAACACGACCTTTGTAAATGAAGGGTATTTTTAAGTATTTTAAGTATATCCATATTCTGCACAAAGTTATGAACAAAAAATTTTTCTTTGAAAAACATCTATTTTCTTCTATTATCTTTGATTTTTGAAAAAAATATTTTTCCTTTTTTAAAAATATTCTTGAACGATGGAATACCAGGGCTTTACCTCCTTTCCAGAAATATGTTTGAATTTTTTTTTTATGCCAGCTAAACTCAAAACAATAAATTCACCAGAAAATTGACCATTATGGCAAATAAAATAATCATCCGGGGCGCCCGGCAGCACAATTTAAAAAATGTCGATGTTGATCTGCCGCGCGAAAAACTGGTGGTGATCACCGGTCTTTCCGGCTCGGGCAAATCGACACTGGCATTCGACACCCTGTATGCCGAGGGCCAGCGCCGCTATGTTGAATCGCTGTCCACCTATGCTCGGCAGTTTTTGGAGCGCATGGAAAAGCCCGATGCCGACTTGATTGAGGGCCTTTCGCCGGCGATCGCCATCGAGCAAAAAACGGCCGGGCACAACCCGCGTTCAACGGTTGGTACGGTTACTGAAATCTATGATTATCTGCGACTGCTGTATGCACGTGTCGGCACCCCGCATTGTTATCAATGCGATCAGGAAATTAGATCTCAAACGCTGGATCAGATTGTAGACCATGTCATGTCATTGGGCGCCGATACCCGAATCATCGTTTTAGCCCCTCTGGTAACAGATCAGAAAGGAGCGCATGAAGGCCTATTAAAAGGACTCAAAAAGGACGGTTTTGCCCGAATCCGCGTAGATGGTGAGATGTTTGATATTGAAGATGTCAGCCGACTGGATAAAAACAAAAAGCATTCGGTGGATGTCGTCGTCGATCGGCTCGTTATCAATAGCAAGATTAAAAACCGTTTGGCGGATTCACTGGAATTGGCCATGGCGCAATCCAATGGTCAGGTGAGTGTTGACACGCAAGCGCATGGCACCATCCTTTTTAATGAAAAGGCGGCCTGCAACCGATGCAAGATCAGCTATCCGGAATTTACCCCTGCCAGTTTCTCATTTAACTCGCCCCAGGGCGCCTGCTCCGATTGCGACGGGCTGGGCGCAATGACGGCATTTGATTCGGCCCTTATCATTCCCAATCCTGAACTGACACTGCGCGAAGGCGCCATTGCCCCGTGGGCCAATCGAAATAGTGTCCATTTCACAGAGTTTCTGGACGCCCTTACCCGGCAATATGGCACCGATATTTACACCGCATACAAGGACTTGCCGGAAGAATTCAAACAGGTGTTGTTATACGGTTCTGGCGATACGCCGATAACCTTTTATTTTGAAAATGATCATCGCCGCATCAGCTATCAAAAACCCTTTGAAGGCATCATACCGAATCTGCAGCGCCGCTACCACGAAACCGGCTCAAGTTGGTCAAGAGAAGAAATAGGGCGCTACATGAATTTTCAACCCTGTCGGCAATGCAACGGTGAGAAGTTAAATCGCGCTAGTCGATCCGTCAAAGTGGGGGGGCTGACCATTTCGCAGTTAACCGCCTTGTCAATCGCCAAGCTACGTTCCTTTTTTCTGGATTTGAGGCTTGACGGCAAAAAAGAGATCATTGCCCGGCGCATCCTCAAAGAGATCGTCGAAAGACTGGGGTTCCTGGATAATGTCGGACTTTCCTACCTAACGCTGGACCGTTCAGCCCAATCGCTTTCAGGCGGTGAAAGTCAGCGGATTCGTCTGGCCACGCAGATCGGGTCCAAATTAACCGGTGTACTGTATGTGTTGGATGAGCCCAGCATCGGACTGCACAGGCGCGATAACAAGCGCTTATTGGATACCCTCATACAGATGCGTGATCTCGGAAATACGGTACTGGTAGTTGAACATGATGAGGAAACCATCCGGGCAGCCGACTATGTCGTCGATATCGGACCGGGGGCCGGCATAAATGGCGGTCGTATTATCTTTGCCGGACCGCCATCAGAATTGTTTAACCATCCAACCTCACTGACGGGCCTATATCTTTCGGGTCGTAAACAGATTGAGGTGCCTGCCGCCCGGCGGCACATTGGGGACAGCCATTTAATCTTAAAGGGGGCTTCAGCTAACAACTTAAAGACGATTGATGTTACATTCCCACTGGGCTGTTTTATCTGTGTAACGGGCGTATCTGGTTCAGGCAAGTCCACCCTCGTTCTTGAAACGCTTTATCGAGCGCTGATGCAAAAGTTGTATCATGCTCGAGTGCCGGCCGGCACCTACCAGCAAATCGATGGGGTAGAAAACATCGATCGCGTCATCCACATCGATCAAAGTCCGATCGGCCGAACCCCCCGTTCAAATCCGGGCACCTATACGGGCGCTTTTACCCATATCCGCGAACTTTTTGCGCGCACGCCCGAAGCCCGGATGCGGGGTTACAAACCCGGTCGCTTTAGCTTCAATGTTAAAGGCGGTCGCTGTGAAGCGTGCCAGGGAGATGGTATCATTAAAATCGAAATGCATTTTCTGCCCGATGTTTATGTCACCTGTGATGTCTGTCAGGGCCGACGCTACAACCGGGAAACCCTTGAAGCCCGCTATAAGGGTAAAACCATTGCCGAAATTCTAAACATGACCGTCAACCAGGCGCTCTCTTTTTTTGGGCGGATCACTAAAATTCAGACGATCATGCAAACCTTAGTGGACGTCGGCTTGGGCTACATCGAGATTGGTCAACCGGCAACCACGCTATCTGGCGGTGAGGCACAACGTGTAAAACTATCAAAAGAACTCAGTAAACGCGCTACCGGAAAAAGCGTATACATCCTGGATGAACCTACGACCGGATTGCACGCCGATGACATTCAAAAGCTGCTGCGGGTCCTTAATATGCTGGTTGAGCAGGGCAATACCGTTCTGGTGATCGAACATAACATGGATATTATAAAAACCGCAGATTACATTGTAGATTTGGGCCCGGAAGGTGGAGATCAGGGCGGATACATAGTGGGGTGCGGAACACCTGAGGCGGTAGCTGAAATGAAAAACTCCTACACCGGCCAATATTTAAAAGCAATTCTGTAAATCTAGATATCGGCTTCCAGAAAAAATGAATAGGCCGCTTCGATTTCATCGGTCAATCCTGTATACCAGTCACCGACATCTTCCATCATATCCATCATAAATTTGATCACATCAGGATGCATGGTTGAAAGGTCCAATCGCAGCTCCGGATCCAGATCATAGGCATTAACGATGAAATTGGCCAGATAAATATTTTGGACAAAATTGGCACTTTTGCTTTCGGGTTTAAAATCATGATGCCATCGAATGGCTTCAATCAGGCCCGCGGGCAGTTGCCATTTAGTCGCCAGATGAGCACCGATGACGGCATGATCGATCGGCAACTTTTTCTTCTCGGCTTGGTAAAAAGTCAAATGTTCGTTTTGCAGGGTTGACCATACGTTTTCAAACAGTTTCGGAAAATATTGCGCCAAGATGACTTTACCGACATCATGCAGCAAACCGCCGACAAAACAATTGTCCGGTGATTCTTTTTGGATAGCTGCGCAATGTTCTTATTGGTGACCGCCACCGCCAGGGAATATGTTTCCAAAACTGGGAGATATCAAAATCTATTAATTTGACGCGTTTGGGAAAAGAATTAATCACCGATATTGAGACGATGGCATTGCGCACCACGTTATAACCCAACAAGACGACGGCATTGCGCAGGTCGCTGATTTTGCTTTTAAATCCATAAAAAGCGGAATTGACCAGTTTTAAAATCTTCAGCGTGATGGCCTGATCTTTTTCGATGGTGTCACAGACGGTTTTAATCGAGGTATCCGGGTCCCGTAAGTATTTATTGAGCTCAAATACAATCGTGGGTAAGGTTGGAATTTCTCTGATACGGTCAATTTTAGTTAAAATTTGCTATTCATCCATTAAATCACTCCTGTAGTCGGTGTCGCTGCGATGTCGATCTGAGTTCAGTATATAATAATTGTAACATAATTGAAAGCATGAGATGAATTTTACAAGCAATTCAGGTGCCTTAAATGATTCCATAGCCCGAATTTGCAGCGTTTGCGGCGGCCATCGCAAATAAATAAAAAAAACGGGGCGCAACCGAAAATCCGGTTCGCCCCGTTTGGGGGTAAAAAATGGAAAAAGGAATCGACTAGCCGCCTTGCGCAAACAATGCGGCAATCGATGCTGCCTGCGGATGGGCAAAGATCAGGATCAATGCAACAACCAGTGCGTAAATACACAACGATTCGATCAGCGCCAAGCCGATAATCATGGTAACGGTTACCTTACCCGAGGACTCTGGATTACGCGCGATACCTTCAACTGCGGACCGCAGACCGATACCCTGGGCAATACCACAGCCAAATGCCGCGATGGCGATTCCAAATCCAGCTGCTGTAACGCAGGCAATAAAAAACTCTAATGCTTTAGCTTCCATACGATCGTCTACCTCCTTTTCTGAATATATTGTTGGGCTTCTTCTGTTATCCCATTAACAGCAAATTTTTAGTGGGCGTGTTCCATGGCTCCCGAAAAATAAATAATGGACAGCAGCAGGAATACGAAAGCCTGTAGCAATGCCACGAAAATGCCCAGCGCCATGATCGGCAAGGGCGCAAAAAATGCACCGGCCAACAAAAATAAAATGCCCAGCACCAGTTCATGGCCGGTGATGTTGCCAAAAAGACGAATCGACAATGACAGAATCCGTGCAAAATGGCCAATGAGTTCAATGATGAATATTAACGGTGCCAGCCACCAGACTGGCCCCAAGAAATGTTTGATATACTTGGCGCCATGAAATTTGATGCCGATCACATGTGTAAAAACAACCACTGTCAGCGCACATGACAATGTGGTGTTAATGCTTGCGGTTGGCGGATAAAAGCCGGGAATTAGACCCAATAAATTGCAGGTGGCAATGTAGAGAAATACTGTGGCGATAAGCGGAAAAAACGGACGCCCTTCTTCGCCGGTAATTTCGACCATAAACTCTTCTATTCCCGAAATAAGGATCTCAAACACATTTTGCGCTCCGGACGGAATCATGTCTATTTTACGTACCGCCAAGAAGGCTAAGACAATCAGTATGATCATCACAAACCAGGAGTAAATCACCCAGGGATAAGCATGGGCAAAATGCCCAAATCCGATCAACTCAAAAAATTTAACAATCAACAAATAGGGATGTTCCATCCTTAGACAGCCTCCTTAAATAGAAGTTTCTTAACTTCACATATGGTTGCTAGAATAATACTGAAAACGACAATCGAAAGACCGATAACCAACCCAACAGGATGTACAATGTGGCCGGCAATCAACAGGAAGATGATAAAACCGCTGACCATGAATCGGAGATAGTATTTGGCCAGTACGACGTTATGAGAGGCGAGGTGGGGTGGTGTCAGCGCTTTTCTTAGTGTTTTGGCCAACAAATGGAAATTGATGGTGACCAGCAGGCCGCCAAAAAGAATACCAAAGGCAACGCCCCGTGAAAACATCGCGAAGCCGGCAATGCTGGCTACCGCGAACAATATCCAATTGGCTCGGGTGACAAAATGAATGATGCGTTGCTGAATATCCAAAATGGTTTTCCTGTTATGTTGTCGACGGCCGATTAGAATTTTCTTGATTTGCGAATAACAATCGCAATATTGCGAAAGCCTGCGATGATCCCAAGGACCAAAAAAATGAGGGTACACCACGGCGCAGTTTCAAATCGGCGATCCAGATAAATCCCCACAGCTAGACCGATAAAAATGGCAAGGGCAACTGAAAATCCCAGACTGCTGTAATACGACAGCTCCCTTAGCATCCGTTTTGTTTCTTTTTTCATGGAAATCAAGCAGCTTCCATCCGGGCAGGAAGGTTGCCGCCAAACACATATGAAGATTGAGCAACTAACATAGGATCACGCCCAAGTCAACGTTAATTTTGCTCTAATTTTTCATAAAATATGGATGAAATGGTAGAAACCGCTTACCGCATTATCACCACGAAAGACCCCATATGGCTACCCCTCTTATCCACTGTTGGGCCGCAGATGGGTTTTCTGCCGGGCCCCAATTTAAATGTTGAGATCACGGGTATCGAAAACGGGACCATCTTTACAGGCGTGCAAAAATCGATCGGGGCTCCTTCGGCTATGCACGGCACATCCCAAACATGCCCCCATGCCACAAGCCATCATGGTTTCAATCGAAACCTGGCAGTCAATGTGGTGTCTTTTTGCAATTCCAGCAACACAGGCCAGCATCTCCATAGGGCCGCAGGCAAAGATCATATCCGCAGGATTTTTCGCTACTGCCGCATCCAGCGGGTCTGTGACCAGACAATGATCGCCGGAGCTTCCGTCATCGGTGGTCACATGGACCGGCAAACCGATGGCCGAAAATTCCGACAGACATAAGACATCTGCTTTGCTTCGACCGCCGATATAAACCTCGACTGATGCTGGTTTGGTCTTTGATTTGCTCAGTGTTTGGGCCAAAAATACCATCGGGGCCACACCGATACCCCCGGCCACAATTTTGGCACTTGCCATCTGCGCCGGAATTTCAAATCCTTTACCCAAAGGCCCGGTAAGGCTTAACAGATCCCCGGGCTGCTGCAGCGAAAGCGCCTGAGTGCCTTTTCCGACCACCTTATAGAGCAGTTCCAGCGCTTCAACCAAACCTTTATTTTTGATGAGTTGATGAATCGAAAACGGACGCGGCAAAAGCGGGTCATTCTGCTCTCCAGTGCGAACCATGACAAATTGACCGGGAACCGCATCAGCATAATTTCGCTGGCAGCTTAAACGGATTCGATGAATCCCATTGCCCAGAGCAACGTTGGACTGCACCTCAACGGTTTGATATCTCATCAAGATCATATTGAAACTCTTTCAAATAAAATTTTGGTTGTCACCCAACAGGTATTAATCCCAACCCCTCTCAAGCGACCCCTTTGATTTGAGCTTTCGAAGTCAGGCAGATGATAGGGTCTACGGCATCCGTTTGGACGCGTTGTGTCCATTGCCAGAAGATGACGGTTGCAAACCGATAACCGAAGCAAATCGCCCCGTCTGCCCTTCTGCACGGTAGGAGAAAAAAAGGGCTGTGTTGCACCGTGTACAGATGTTGCTGATTTCAATGTTTTCCAGCGAAATTCCCGCATCAGCCAATTGATCGCGACTGATAGCCCAGAAATCAAAATGATTATTGGCCCGTTTGTATGACCACAACATCTTCGGAATCTCCTTGCGATAATGAACAAATTCAGCGCAACAGGGGCCCAATGAGGGCCCGATTCCGGCAAAAAGATGCCTCGGATCGCTATGAAAGGTTTCTTGCATTGCCGCCACCGTTTGTCCGGCAATATTGCGAATACTTCCGCGCCAGCCCGAATGGATGTTGGCCACGACCTTTCGGGTCGCATCATACAATAAAATGGATTGGCAATCTGCCAGCTGAACCATCAAAAATTTTCCGGTGGTCGCGGTCACCAAAGCGTCACCGGTTCCCAAAAGACCATCACCGGCATCGCATCCATCAGATTGATCCGGATCCAAAATGAGCACTTGATCGCTGTGGACCTGCTCTGCGGTGATTAGAACATTGCCGCCGATTGCGCGTGCGATGGCCTGGCGGTTATGCTTTATATGCGTATCTGCATCCCCCAGTCCGGCACTGACATTTAAACTATCAAAAGGGGCGGGACTGCATCCAAAATGGCGCGTGAAGACGCCATGCCGGAGATCAGAAAATTGCGCCAGGTTTTCAAATTGGTAAAATGATGCCCCATTGTTATGATTTAAAATCACAAATCCGTCTCCATTTTCAATCAGCAACCAGCTCACAGAATTGTGCCGTTCACGTTATCGGAGTTGAACCGCAAATGGTTTAACAACTGTGGCACAATGGGCACTTGAAAATCCCTGCCGTTTTTTCGCCCTTGATTGCGGGCACCAGGGATTCCTATTTACGGCAGGCCGGAAATAAGGCTTTGCCGTCTGCGGGCCAGCAGTTCAGCATAAAGGGTGTCGCTGTGGGGCCCATTAAAAAAATCGATTGGCGGTTAACAAAAACGGTTAACGATTTTCTCAATAATGGTGCTGGTTGACACATCCTTAACCAACGGCACCCGCACCACACGGCCGCCTCTGGCTTTGACAATATCGGCACCGATGATCTCATCTGCGTCCCAGTCCGCACCTTTGACGAGTATATTCGGCTGAAGCAGTTGAATTAAGCTAAGTGGATCGGGATCGTCAAAATAAGTGATATAATTTACAACTGTCAGGCTAGCCAGGATTTCCGCTCTATGTTCCTGTGCAATGATTGGCCGTTGATGCCCTTTAATTGATTTGACGGATCGATCTGAATTTAGCCCCACCACAAGCAGGTCGCCCGCGTTGCGCGCAGCGGTCAGATAGCGGACATGACCGACATGCAAAATATCAAAACACCCGTTGGTAAAAACCACCTTTTTGCCGGTTTTTTGGAAACCTTCCAGTATGTCGGCCAACGGCCCAGCTTCCATTATTTTTGATTGGCTGCCCATCACGGGTCTGAAGTCCTTTTTTAGCTATTTTTCTGTCAAACAAACAATGGCATGCCAAATATTCATAACGCCCAATTGATATTAAATCAATTGGGAATCTAAACGGCGCGCGCCAGTGTTAGGACATCGACGTTTTCAGCACCTGATTGCAACAGCAAACGGGCGCATTCATTGACGGTGGCTCCGGTGGTATAAACATCATCGACCAACAATACTGTCTTGCCTGCTATGATCTCTGACCGCTGCACACTAAAGGCGCCCTCGATATTTTCCTTACGCTCAGAGCGGCCGAGTCCGGTTTGGGGTACAGTTTTCTTATTTCTCAGCAACACATCCGTTCGCAGGCGTTTGCACAAATCGGCCGATATTTTTACGGTTGACATCTTTTGCCATTGATCGAGCATCAAATGCGCTTGATTGAAGCCGCGGCGCCGGAATTTTTGGTGATGCAGGGGTACCGGCAAAATGAGATCGATGGATTCAGGGTGCCAATACCGCAAAAAAGTGTACAGCAACAAAGCGCCAAAAGGCCCTGCCAGCTGTGTCTTGCCGGTATATTTGAATCGCTGAATCATCACCATCGATTGCGCGTCATAGGCGATGGCCGCCCGCGCCATCCGAAATTTATGAGGCTGCATCATACAGTCGCTGCAAAGGGCGTTGTCGGCTTGCGGCTGATTGAACATCATCCCACAATGCTTGCAAAAAGGTTCGGAAATGGCCGCTACTGCATTCAGGCAGCTCTGGCAACAGAGTGCCGTCAGCCATCGCTGCGCATAGAACAGCACATCCCGCTGTTGGGAAATTGCGGACTCGCTTACGGGATCAGTCGCCGCGGATTGGAAAAGGTGGCCGCACATTAGACATTTTGGCGGAAAGATCGCATCCAGGAAAATATTCTTTATGGATGTCAACCAATGCGGTGCTGCCGTTTTAGCGCTAGAATTTTGTTGCACGCTCGCAAGTTCTCCTGCACGGTTTGGCCAACCATTATGAATGTTGATCAACCCAGCGCTGTCGGTAAGATTCATACATGGCGATGGCCCCGGCCACCGAAGCATTCAACGAACCGATAGTTGTGCGCTGGGGAATGGAAATCAGAAAGTCGCATTTCTTTCTCACCAAAGGTCTCAAGCCTCTTTCCTCACCACCGATCACAAGTCCGAGCGCCCCTGTCATTGGAGCGCTAAAGAGCGATTGCGTGGCGCTTGGGTCCAGGCCCACAATCCACACATCGCGTTCTTTGAGGGATTCTATACAACGCACCACATTATTCACCTGAGCCACCTGCATGTGCTCCAGGGCGCCACTGGAAATTTTGCATACCGCTGGTGAAGGATACGCAGAGCGATCCTTCGGAATAATAACGCCATCAACACCGACACAAAGCGCTGTTCGAATAATAGCGCCCAAATTATGCGGGTCTAAAATATGGTCCAACAATAGCAAAAATGGTGGATGCCCGGTTGATATAGCAGATTTAAGGATTTCAGCGACCTCGACCAGCGGATACGGTTTTACGCTGGCCGCAACGCCCTGATGAGAGGCATTTCCAGCTAAGGTTTGCAGTTTGGGCAGGCTGAGCTTTTTTATGGGGAGTTTTTTGCGTTCGGCCAACAACCGAACATGTTCAATGCGCTTATTCGCGGTTTTCTCGGCAATAAAAATTTCGTGAAAAGTGCGGCGGCCCGCTTTCAATGCCTCACAAACCGGATGGAAACCATAAAGAATTTCTTCCTTCACGTCAGCAACTGTCCTTTGAGCACGTAATAATCCTCAGCGTTAAGAAGAATCAGGCCTGTATCCCGGCGCCTTGTCATCGGGTTACCTGAAGAAAAATGAGGTGGCCCTAAACCGGCTTACGATAGATTTCTATGACGGATATCAAATCTTCAAGGGCCACTGAAAGCTGTTCATTTACGATGACATGGTGGTACATGTCTTGCTGGGCCATTTCGTTTTCAGCCTGCCCCATGCGGACTGCAATCGTTTCCACACTGTCGGTTCCCCTCTTTTCTAAACGCTGCCGCAGCACCTCCAACGATGGCGGCCGGATAAAAATGGCGACACATTGGCTGTAACGTTCAAGCAGCTGGCGGGTTCCCTGCACATCCAGATCTAGCAGAATATCTTTTCCAGCACGCAGGCCTTCATCGATAAAATCTGCCGAAGTCCCATAATAATTGTCGTAAACCAAAGCCCATTCAGCCCAGCGACCCGTATCGATGCGATGTTTGAATTCTTCCCGATCGATGAAATGATAGTCAATACCTTCTTGTTCACTCTTACGGGGATGCCGCGATGTATACGACACCGAATAACGCATATCTGGGAATTGTTTGTGCACCTGCCGACAAAGAGTTGTCTTACCGGTACCGGATGGCGCTGAAATGATAAACAGATGCGGCGATGGTGAAGGCATATAAGCGGATATCCCCCGACTTTAAATGGTGTGTATCGGTATTAAGACGCGCTGTTCAAGGATTTTATGTTGAGTGACCCCAAAACAGCTATTGTTGGCACACGCGGGTCTGGCCATCTGCCCTGTTTTTTATGAATGGTTGCCAAGCGTCACACAAGCTCTTTGAGCGTCGCGTAGCGTTGAGATACGGTTTCTGCTTGAATTGCTGACAGAACAACATGATTGCTGTCCATAACAATTATGGAACGCGTTCTGCGACCATGCGTGGCGTCAATCAGACGCTTTTCTTCTTTGGCCTCATCTTTGAGGCGTTTCATGGGGGCGGAATTGGGCGATACGATCGCAACGACGCGATCTGCGACCACCGAACTGCCAAACCCAATGTTTAATAACGTCTGGTCCATGTTACCTCCAGGTTTAATCCAGCCGATCAAGAAAAATCAAGAGCGGTCTTCACATTTTCTGAAGCGCTGACGCGCTGATAAAATGAAAAAAATAAATCAATCTATCTCGCAGGTTTAATTTGAGGCTATTGGCTTACCATTGCCCGAAGTTATTCTATGTTCTGTATTTGCTCTCTGATTTTTTCAAGCTCCGATTTAACATCAATAATTAAATGGGAGATGGCGGCATTGCCGATCTTGGAACCCATGGTATTAAACTCTCGATTAAGCTCCTGCAGCAAAAAATTTAATTTCCGACCCGCAGGCTCCTGGGCCTGCAGAATTTGATCGAATTGGCTCATGTGACTGGCTGCTCGGGTCAGTTCTTCGGAAATATCGCTTCGATCGGCTAAAATGGCAGCTTCCTGAGCAATCCGTGCTGGATCGAGTTCAACAATGTCTTGCGTTAAAGCCGAAATTCGCTCTTTGAGTCTTTGCTGATACTGCCCAAAAAGATTTTCAGAGCCTTTCTTGATGCGCTTTAGACAATCATTGATAAAAATAAGTCGTTGTTTAAGATCGGCTTCAATAAAATCACCTTCTTTGCACCGCATGGCCTCAAGATCATCAAGCGCCGGGACAATGCACGCTTTGACCACTGGCCAAATTATTTCGTCGTCTTGCAGTTTTTCAACCGGCTTAATGATACCGCCCGCATTGAGCAATGTGTCCAATGTTATATCATTTTTTAACTCAAATTTACTTTTTAATTCCTCAAAAATGGCCATTAAAGCATCGGCTCTGGCGTCATCAATTTCAAGGGCAGTGGCTTCCGTTGTGTGATCCTCGATATGTAGCCGCATCTCAAGTCTCCCGCGGGCGATGCGGGCGGTAATCAGATCTTTAATTTTATCCTCCAGCAATTGGTAAGGTGGCGGAACCCTTAGAAAGATATCGAGGTGCCGGCTGTTGTAAGATCGGATTTCAACCGTTGCTGATAAATCGTCATTTGTCTTTTCAACTGTGGCAAAAGCGGTCATACTTTTAATCATAATGATTGCCTATCTCCGTTGCTTTTAAAAACGGGTTGTCGGCTGTTTTACTAAAACTGCAAACTTTGTCAAGGCAACCAACCGGGATGCACGTGAAACCGATAGAAGTTATGCAACCGATTGAAATTGCAAAATTTCAGACATTGGCGCGTCGATCCCATAAATACTTGTTGCGAACCTTTTCAAGAAAATTGAGCATGTTGCTTGCGACATAATCCGGATAGGTCCATGGCAGCCGCTGAAAGCGACCCTTTTGAAAGATAAGGGTTAAATCTGCATAAACACCGTCACCAATGTATATGCGATGACTAAAATTCTTGCCGGATGCCAATACAAGTCTTTCGGACAGCATATAACCCGGATCAATATTAACACGACGTTGCCCGTCATGTGAATAGGCTAGCTCAATTTGGTGGGTCGCTATTTTTATGCTGACCAGGTCCTGCTGTTGAATCAGTGACGCAAATGAATATACCCGTCTGTGTAAAGGAGATCCCATTTCAGACTCGTAGTATCGGGTACAATTGAACGTCATCCAGGGACTGACCAAATCGATTTGACCAAATTGAGATTTGAATTCCGGTATCAGCTTTTCACTAACTTTAAGTTCGCCCGTAAAAATTCCGATGATCAATTTTGCCGGCTGGGGCAATTGCAGTACACTCATCTTTTCACAGATATTCGTTATCGGTTATTCGTTATTCGCAACAACTGTATCAATCGGACAAATGGCTCAAATTCGAATAACGAATAACAAATAACAATTAACCGTCGGCATTTGTTTGCACAAATGCCTCAACGGCTTGCACAATTCGTCCAAAACAATACCAGTGTCACTCTCCATCAAGCGGTTTGGCCTCATCAATCAGCATAATCGGAATGTCGTCCTTAATCTCGTAAAGCAGTCTGCAGTGATCACATATCAGTCCATCTTGGTTATCGTTGAGGTGAATGTCGCCCTTGCATTTCGGACAGGCTAATATTTCTAATAATTCTTGACTAATGGCCATAAAGCGCTCCTCTTATTCAGCATTTAATAGATTCAAAACAGCATAACATGAAAAAATGATATTTGAAATCCAAGCTGCGATGATCGGTGGCAGTAATCCGCCATAACCGAGAGAAAGGCAAAAACTGTGAAGTACCCAATACAGAAATATCATCAGCGCACCATAGGCAATACTCACAGACGGCCCCTCCCGGCCTTTACGTTTAACGGCAATCCCGATGCCAATAATGCACACGATTATCGATAAAATAGGCAGCGCAAAACGAGCATGCAGGTCGACCCGAAACGTTGTGGCATCATATCCTTCAGATTCGACTTCACGAATATAGGAAAATAGCTCGGCAACATTCATCTCTTCGGACTTTGTAAACACACGCTTAAGATCCTCTGGTAGAATTTCGATATCTGCTTCCTGCTCAGGATAAAACTGCACGGCATAAGTCTCGGTTTCTTTATTCAGCGTTTGTACCATAACTTCGGAAAATACCCACGTGTCATTTTTATACACACCGCTGGTAGCATCGATTCTTTTTGAAAGTCTAAATTTGTCATCAAAATAATTCAATGTAACTCCAGAAATTCTATTATGGCGAGGGTTAAAAAATTTAATAAAGTATATGGCCCGGTTTCCTTTAATCCAAATATTTTTTTGGCGCGTTGCAAAAACCGGCTTTTTTTTAACTTCACTCAGCCAAATTCTGTTGGCCTTGCTAATGGTTATCGGCACAACGATTTCGGATAATAAAAAAAGGCCCGTACTGATAAATATGGCGATGACCATAACTGCTCTCAATAAAAAATAGATACTGACACCACCGCTTTTGAGAGCAATGATTTCATTGTGCTTGTTCATCAAGCCAAATGCAACTAAAACCGCCAAAAGAATGCCAATGGGAGTTATTTGAACAATAATCTGGGGTAGCTTTAACTGCAGGTAACGGATTAATCGCGAAATCGATAATCCGGCTTCCATGAAGTTATCGGCCTTGTTGAAAAATTCGACAATGATATACAATCCCAAAACGACAGCCAACACAATGACAAAGCACTTGAGAATCTCTTTTAGTAAATAACGGTCTAATATCGTCATGGGATGAGACATTCCCTTTGGTGAAGACTACGGTTTCCACCTTGATATCAAATTTTGCAGCCAGCGATAGATAATGTCGAGCTTAAGCGAGCGTTCATTTGCTGCTCGAATGAGAAAATACACGCCCAATCCACCGATGATAACATTGGGAAGCCACATGCCGATCTGAGGTGGAAAAGCGCCTGTTTCCCCATAAACTTTGCCCATAGACATCAGCAAGTTATAAACCAAAAAAATGAGAAGGCCCAAAACAAGGCCAAATGACCGTTTGGCCGACCTGGCCTGTACACCCAGTGAAACGGCAATAAGTCCCAGTGCAAAGCAACCGAACGGAAGGGAAAGTCGCCGGTGCAGTTCCAGCAGCAAACTAAAATATCGTTCGTCCTTTCTGTCTGCGTCACGGACAGATCGACGCAATTCACCAAACCCCATTTCCTTTGGCCGTTTTGGTTTTGCCTTTTTTTTGCCCTCGGACCTCTGGGTATCCAGGCTGATTTCATAAGTGTCAAACTGAATGGCATGCGCGGTCTTCTCATTGAGGTTGGTTTGATGAATGGTGCCGTTGAAAAGCCGTAAATGGGCAGAAGCATTATCGGGGTCGTTAAAAATGATGCCTCTGGGGGCAATGACCGTATTGACATTATCAGGTTGACGGTTGTCTTCAATAAAAACGTCAACCAAAGATTTGTTTCTTAGATCGATTTCATTTACGTAAAGGGTAACGCCATTGAAGCTGTCATCAAATGTACGCTCTTTTAGGCCGATATCAACGCTCTCAGAGATCACTTGGACCGTCAACGCTCTGAGCGCAGATCGTCCCCACGCCTGTCCATAAAGCGTCATAAAAAGCGTTAAGACAAATCCAATTAGACAAACCGCGCCCACCGGTACCAACAGGCCATAAAGACCGATACCACCGGATTTAATGGCCAAAATTTCATTTCCACTGGATAATTTTAAAAAGGTCAGCAAAACGGTAATCATAATGGACAGGGGAATGACAAAGATAAGAAAATAGGGCGTCTGGTAGAAAATCATTCGCAAAATGGTTGACAAATTAATACCGTAATTGACGATCCAATTGGTAATTTGAATCAGTTCGGCCATCAGGAATATAAATGTAAACAACAGCACATTTACCACAAAAGGTGGAACAAATTCTCTAAATATATATCTGTTTATGAGTGAAAAGGCTTTCATTTCTGCTTTAAAAACCGATGCTAATTGGTGGGAACGCCATACCTGACCATACCACCCATTCGGGTGGTCCGGTCGCAATTAGATACCACATTATAATGGAGACAAATTTGAAATGACCGCTAAGGATATTTACCCGAGTGTGGCCATAATTTCGGCCTCAGCCACTGTTGTGTCATCAACAGTCGCTTTTGCGGATGCCTTCACGATATTTGATCGGGATTTTAATATTTGAATGTTTAATAACAACTGGTCACCGGGTACCACCGGCTTTCTGAATTTAACTTTATCCATTCCCATAAAAAAAACCGGCTGACCTTGTTTTTCGGCAGGCATCGACTCAAGAGCAAGAACCCCTGCAGCCTGTGCCATGGCTTCCACAATCAAGACGCCCGGCATAATTGGATGGGTAGGAAAATGCCCTTGAAAGAAAGGCTCATTAATGGTGACATTTTTCAGAGCAGTAATCCGTTCACCCGGCACGATATCCAAAACCCGGTCAACCAAAATAAACGGATACCGATGGGGTAAAAGTTTCAGTATGGCCTGTATATCATAAGTTTTGTCCATAATATCTCCTAATGGGCTGCGCCAGTCATAAATGCCATAAAAGTGGTTTTAGACTGGCGCGCGAAGAGTCATCTTATTTTTTGTAATTAGCATTCAGCTGTTTAATTACTTGATCGGTAATATCAATTGAACCCGGCGAATACATAACGTCAAAATTATTGATAATCAGTAGATATCCCTCTTTTTTGCCGATTTCTGTGACCAGCTCAAATACCGCCTTACGCATTTCACCCGCCAGTTTTTTTTCGATGGCCTGCAATTGCCCGCGGTAGCGCTTCTCGAGAGTTTTGAGATCATTGAGTTTGATTCGGAATTCTCTTTCTTTTTCCTCACGTTTCTCTTTGCTCATCACCATCGATTCACGTTCAAGCTGTTTTTTAAGCTCTTCAATCTCAGCGCCTTTTTCTTTCAAGGCCGTCGTCATTTTATCACTTTGCTCTTTTATCTGCGCCTTGGCAGCTTTCCCTTGCTCAGATGTGCTCATAATTCGCTGGATATCAATGACGCCAATTTTGGCCACATCTGCTGCCATCGCCGGCCCGAGCCACATAAGACAAATAAAGCCAATGGATATCGCTTTTGATTTATAAGATCTTAACATTCTTTTCCCCCTGATGGTTATCGAAGTAATTTATGTTTTTGCTTTAAACATTTGCAGTTTTAAAAAGCCGATGCCATGGAAAATTCCCAGTTACCTGGGCCGTCATCTGTCTCTTTTTGATCAAGAATAAACCCATATTCCAGGCGCACGGGCCCCATGGGCGACATCCAGCGGATACCCAACCCCGCGCTTTGGCGCAAATCACCCGGATCGAGTTCGATGCTTTCATTATCCCCATAGACTCTACCGGTGTCAAAAAACAGTCCGCCAAATACGCCCTGATCCTTTAACAACGGAAACGTCAGATCCAAATTAAACTGCACGTATTTGTCACCCCCAATGGAATTGTTATCGTTGTCGCGTGGGGCCAAATCGTCACGCTTAAATCCCCTTAACGAACCAATGCCGCCTAAATAAAACTTCTCATAGTCGGGCAGTTTCTTTGTCCGGGTTTTATTAACATAGCCGGCTTCAGCATGAGGTGCAAGCACTAATCCCCAAAACAAAGGCAAGTAATAAGTGGTTTCGCCGATGTATTTCATAAACCCAATATCGCCACCCAGGCCGGCAAATTCAAATGAGAATCCATGATTGGATCCTTCCGAGGGCACAAAGGTACTGTCGCGAGAATCATAGCGCAGCGATGACTTGATACTGCTTTTTGTATTTTTGCCATTGAGCTCTTTGATGGAATCGGGTGCATCGCTGCTGATATTGCTGATGTCCGCTATATCATAGACATAGCCCAAACGCGCTCGGGTATAATTAAAAATAGGATAGCTAAAGGAAAGTCCAAAACCAAAACTGTCCTTATCATATTCTTCAAAGTCGTATTTCCAGTTGTAAAACGTAAGGGTTCCGCTTAAGGGAATATCCCAGACATAGGGCTCGGTGAAAGTGAGATCAATATTTTGGGTTTTACTGCCCATAGTGCCTTTGAGTTCCAGCTTTTGGCCCCTGCCAAAAAGGTTGCGCTCGGAAATGGAAATGGTTCCATATAACTTATCGGCATTTCCGTAGCCAGCCCCAAAACTGAAAGCGCCGGTTGATTTTTCGACAACATCAATTTTAAGAACCATCTTATCATCGGCACTTCCTTTGCTGGTATCCACATTGACTTGTTCGAAATAATCGAGGCGATAGAGGTTACGAATACTGCGTTTAAGCCGCGTCGAGCTAAACTGCTCCTGCTCGTAAACACGCAGTTGCCGGCGGATGACCTTATCCCGCGTTTTGGTGTTACCGGAAATAATAATTTTCTCAAAGTAAACTTGCTGGCCTTTTTTGATATCAAAGACGATATCAACCACCCGTTTTTCAGAATCCTGCTTAACCTGCGGCGCGACATCGGCATAGGCAAAACCCTGGTTGGAATATAAGTCTGTAAGGTTTAAGACGTCGCCGCGCAGTATCTCCCGATTGTAGAACTCCTCTTGCCTGATTTTTAAGCTTTCGATCAATTCTGCTTGTTCTAAAATCAAATCCCCAGTCAAGCTGACTTCACCCACCCTAAAACGCGGCCCTTCATTAATTTCTATTGTGATCTCGATCTCTTGACCAACAAAATTGACTTCTGGCTCACCTACCCGCGCCTGCATATATCCGTTATTTTTATAAAAAGAAGTAAGCCTGGCGACGTCCTGTTCCAGCTTATTTTCATCTAGGTCACCGGCGGAGGTAAACCATGAAAGGATGTTTTCTTCCGCAGTGGCCATCTGGCGTTTAAGCTCTTTATCTGAAAAGGCCTCATTGCCCTCAAACATAATTCTTTCAATTTGAAACTTCTCCCCCTCTTCAATAATATACTCGATATCAGCTTGATTGTCTTTGCGCTCATAAATTTTGTAGTCAACATTTACGTTGTGGTAATTTTCTTCTTTATACAGCTCTGTAATGCGATCAATATCGTTTTGGATAACATTGATGTTTAAAATAGAGCCCCTTTTGGCGGTAATGACCTCTGCGACCTCTTCCTCTTCAAAAGCCCAGCGTATGCCGCTGAAACGCACAGCGCGCAGGGTCGGTTTTTCCTTGATCTTAAAGGTGACCATCACTCCATCCGGCCGTGGTTCAGAAAGAATTTGGATATCATCAAAATATCCCATGGCAAAAATTGCCTTCAGATCATCGGACAGGTTTTTAGGGTTATATATGTCGCCGGGTTGTGTCTTAACCACCCTTTTGATGGCTTCAGCCTCAATCCGCAGATTGCCATCTATACTTATTTCCAGAATTCTTTGGCGCTTAAATATCCTCAATACCAGTTCCTGAGCAAGCTTGTCGACCGAAGTTGGTAAGTTTTCGATCCCTTTGCCCTCAACTGTATACAGCTGCGGTCTTGCGGCAGACGCTTCAAATAATTTTAAATCCAAACTGAACTGCTGCCCGAGCCAGGTTAGGCTGCCCCAGATTATAAAGTCGCCTCCGGTCTGAACACTCAGCCCCTTTATTTCTTCAATACTGCTCACCCGCTTTTTCCAATTCGGTTCTGAAACCGGATCAAGCAACAAGACTCTTGCGCCGGCCTGCTCTAAAGATTTCATTAAGGCCGAGGGAATTTCAGTTTGCAAATAGGTCAGATCTTGTTCGGCAAATATATCAAACGGCAATATGACAGCACTCGGTGCTTGCTGTGCGATGGCTGTTTGCTGGCAGATACCCATTACGACCATAATGATCAAACATAACTTATTGATCACCTGCGTCTTAAAAGAGCGCCGTACCTTTAAAAAGGTTGAATCGTGTTTGATCATCTATTGATATCTGCAAAGAAGGCAATTTGTTTTGAACTGATTTCGGCTATTTTAAAGGCAGTAAAGATCTTGTTCTCAATCATCGCATTGGCAATTTAGGTGACGAGCTCTAGTTGCCCAGCGGTTATGGTAACACGGCGAGACATAAAGGATGCCAACTCCATATTGTGAGTCACCACCACCAGGGTCATGGATAGTTCTTGGTTCAATTCCATTATCAATTGATGCACCTGATCACTGTTGCGATTATCCAGGTTGCCGGTGGGTTCATCTGCCAGCAAAATAGCTGGTTTCAAAATCAGGGCTCTGGCCAAAGCTACACGCTGCTGCTCTCCTCCTGAAAGCTTGCCGACACGATGGTTCAACCGATCCTGCAGACCGACTCGAACCAATATTTTCTCGGCAGCTGCAAAAGCTTCTGATTTGCTTAAGCCGCTGATCATTGCCGGCATCATTGCATTTTCAAGGGCGCTGAATTCAGGAAGCAAGTGATGAAACTGAAAAACAAAACCGATGGTTTTGTTGCGGAAGTGTGCCAGCTTAATATCATCATATTGAAAAACATCCTCACCTTGAAATTTCAAAATGCCGCTATCAGGTCGGTCAAGAGTGCCAAGAATGTGTAGCAGTGTCGACTTACCGATTCCTGAGGCACCAACAATAGCAACCGACTCCCCTGACGCAAGATCCAGCTGAACGCCTTTTAAAACATCAATGCTGACTCCGCCGTTTTGAAAGCTCTTGACTAGATTATTGGCGCTGATCCAGCCACCTGCGTGGGTTTGCGGACGGCTGTTCAATTTGGGTCGACTCGATTTTTCAAAAGATCCTGAACTATCCATAACGAATGGCCTCCACCGGGTCCAGTTTGGACGCCTGCCTCGCAGGATAAAGGGTTGCCAGAAAGCAGATGACCATGGCAGCCGAAACGATACCCAGAACCCATAAAGGTTCCACTTTTACTGGAAGGGTGGTCGTAAAATAATAAATATCACCGGTTAACTCATAAATATCGTAATGTTTGAGCAACGTGCACAGTAAAAGACCCAGACATAACCCTAAAAACGTGCCGATGGCGCCAATGACCATCCCGTTAAAAACAAAAATTTTGCGGATGCTTTGGTTTGTGGCGCCCATGGCCTTTAAGATGGCAATATCGCGTGTTTTTCCCATAACCAGCATAATCAAACTGCTGGCAATATTAAATGCAGCCACCAATACGATTAAAATCAAAATAATGGCCATCACCCAGCGTTCCATTTTAAGCGCTCGAAATAAATTTTGATTCATTTGCATCCAATCGCGTGCCCAGTATGGAAAGCCAAGCTCGGAAATGATGCTATCCGCAATCGCGCGAGCCGCGTATATATCGTTAACACGAATATCGATACCGGTTACCGAATCACCCATTCGCAACATTTTTTGCGCATCATAAATATGGATAAAAGCGAAGGTCTGATCATACTCATACATGCCCGATTGGAAAAAGCCGGTCACCTTAAACTGTTTCATAGCCGGCAGGTGTCCGATTGGAGACAGCATACCATGCGCCGATATCAGATAAATCCGGTCACCTTCAATTACACCCAGATTGCGGGCCAACTCTTTCCCCAGGACAATACCGGGTTCCTGGAGCGAAGATTGCTGGTTGGATTCATTCGAAGACAAATCCGGCAAAGACACCTGGGCCAAAGTTGCCATCACCTGCCCGGCGGTGGCAGGATCGATTCCACGGATCACGACACCGGCTGCACCGGATTTGGAGCGTAGCATCGCCTGGGTGACAATAAAAGGAGTGGCGGCTTCAACGCCTTTGGCTTTTCCCACCTGGGTTAAGACCGAACGGTAATCTTTAAATTGACCACCGTGGCGCATGAGCATCACCTGAGATTGTCCCCCCAGAATCCGGGCTTTGAGATCGGCATCAAAACCGGTCATTACAGCAATCACAACGATCAGAGCCATCACACCGACCGTTACCCCGGCAATCGAAAGAATGGTAATCAGCGAGACAAATGCTTGTTTTTGTTTGGCCCTTAGATAACGACGGCCGATGTATAATTCAAAAGACATGGGTTTAGAATGGATATATTGAGTTTGCGTTATTGGTTAACGGCATCCCATTATGGGGTTTTGCATTGCAATTGATATAGGCGCCGCTTTGGCAGTTAAAGTTTACAAGGCAATTTTACCAAATACCATATTTCTGATTATCTTTTTTGAATTAGGATATACGCCCCCAATTCCGCCACTTAGCCCCTGGGTTTCATATGCGGAAAAAGAATGACTTCGCGGATTGAATCCGCATCGGTGAGCAACATCACCAGGCGATCAATACCAATGCCCTCACCGGCCGTTGGCGGAAGACCATATTCTAGTGCTTCAATATAATCGTCGTCCATCTGGTGCGCATCTTTTTCTCCGGCTGCCCGATTTTCAACCTGTTGGCTAAAACGTTCCTGCTGGTCCACGGGGTCGTTTAGCTCTGAAAATCCGTTGGCGATCTCACGACCGGCTATAAAGAGTTCAAAACGGTCGGTGATGTCAGGTTCATGATCACTGCGACGTGACAGCGGCGAAACTTCTACCGGATAGCCGGTGATAAAAGTGGGCTGAACTAATTTGGGCTCAACCAAAGCATCAAACAGTTTTGTAATCACTTTGCCTAACCGACCGGTCTTGGTAATTTGGATTCCGCTCTGGGAGGCAACACTCAACAAAGCGTCCTTATCTTTTAACAACTTGGCCTCAATACCGCCGATATCCACCAATGCTTCAGACAGTGTCATGCGACGCCAGGGACCGGCCAATTCAATGGTATCGTTTTGATAAACAATGGTTGTGGAACCGTTGACTACCTGCGCTACGAAGGAAAATAGCTGCTCGGTTAAGTCCATCAGATCGGTATAGGTAGCATAGGCCTGATAAAATTCTAGCATCGTAAATTCGGGATTATGCTGGGTGGAAATACCTTCGTTTCTAAAACTTCGATTGATTTCAAAAACCCGCTCAAATCCACCGACCACCAGGCGCTTTAAATACAATTCTGGGGCAATCCGCAAATAAAGATCCATTCCCAGTGCATTGTGATGCGTAATAAATGGCTCCGCTTCAGCGCCGCCTGCAATGGGCTGCATCATTGGGGTTTCGACCTCGAGGAAATCATGCTTCAGAAAAAAATTTCTAACCTCCTGAATAATTTGACTGCGCCGCACGAAAAGCTTTCTGACATCAGCGTTCATGATCAGGTCCAGGTAACGCTGACGATAGCGCTTTTCCGGGTCTTTAAGCCCATGAAATTTTTCAGGCAGCGGCCGAATCGTTTTGCAGAGCAGCTTTAACTCTTTGGCCAGTATTGTCCATTCACCGGTTTTGGTTTGAAACATCTCTCCAGCAAGACCGACAAAATCACCGACATCCAGCTGTTTAAAAAGCTGATAGGTCTCATCACCGATTTGATCTTTGCGGATGTAGGCCTGCAATTGCCCGGTCCGATCCCGAAAACGGATGAACGTTGTTTTGCCGAATCGATTGATGGCCACCATGCGCCCGGCGACAGCAAAAAGGGGCGATTTGGATTTTAGCGTCTCCGGTGATTTTTCTGTTAGCGACTTAATTTCCGAGATGTTGTGAGATACTTTGAAATCATTCGGAAAAAGCTGCAGATCACTATTTTTGAGGGTGTTAAATTTATTTCTTCTTTTTTGAATGAGCTCGCTGGTTTTTTCCATATTCAATCCCGTCACCGATCCTGCCCCCGGGCTTTAAACATCGCTCAACGGCGGATTGGGGTTTGAAAGAGCTTAGCGACAGTTTAAAATGGGTGAATTGATGTCCTTTGGCTAAAAATCCGTATAACTTACCGGTATAAACTGATTTTGGTATCCCATTTTACCGTTGACTGTCAAGTCCGAGTTCGGTTGTTGTCCGGTAGGTTAGTCCGGTGGGGACATTTGCTTGAAATGTAAAGTAATGGTGGTGCCTTTGTTGAGCTGACTTTCGACGTTTAACCAAGCGTCATTGGCCTCAACTATCCGATGGACAATCGATAAACCAAGTCCGGTGCCGTTTGGTTTGGTCGTGAAAAACGGATCAAAAATCGTCTTCAATGTCTCTGGAGAAATGCCGCTGCCATTATCGCTGATTTTGACACAGGCGTATTTGTTTTTGGCGGGAAACATCTCAATCCCGATTTGGCCTTCACCATCAATTGCCTCGGCTGCATTCAGCAGCAGATTCCACAGAATTTGGTGCAGATGACCCGGATCCATCGTAATCCATACATTAGAGGACACATTTTTGGTTGTTTTGACGCGCCCGTTATTGGACCCGTCGATTTCAAAAAGCTCCGCAATTTCAAGCAAGGCCAGGCTGAGATCGATGGGTTCGACCTTGCCGGCTGGCGGGCGGGCGTAAAACAAAAAATTGCTGGCCAGAGAACTCAAGCGGTCGGCTTCGCGCAGTATAATTTGCATCAACCGTGCATGGTCAGGGTCATAGCGCATATCTTCTTTGAGCAGCTGTATTGAACCGGTTAAAGCCGCCAGCGGATTTTTAATCTCGTGGGCCAAACCGGCAGCCATCTCGCCGACAGCTGCCATCTTTTCAACTCGCTTCACGTGACCTTCCATGGTGCGCAATTCTTCCTTAGTTTTGCGGGTCTGTTCAGACAACAAACTGCTTAAAAAGGCGACTGCAAAACAAGCTGTCATGGTGATCATCAATTTAAAGAAGATCTGGCTCCAGTCATAAGCGCTGGCAAGGGGATTACCGTTGATACCGATTGGATTGAGAATGCCGAAATATTCCAGCTCGACCAGTGCGCAAAACTGCAAACTACAGAATGCCGCAATAACCATCGTCCCACGCATGGGAAGCAACATACTAGAATAAATAATGACGACCAAATAAAGAAAGGAAAATACGCTCACAAAACCGCCGGTTAAGAAGACGATCAGGGTTACAATTAAGGTATCGATGCCGGTTTGGATAAAGGCGAAACGGGTGAGGTTTTTGACACGTTTGAGCAACACACTGTAAACAACGGATAAAACGAATATCGCGGTGATAAGGCCGTAAAGAACCACCAGCGATCGATCCATCGGCGGGGTGTTTTCACCCATATGCTGGAGAACGGCAGAAACCAACAGCAGCAATGAAAAAAGAACACGTATAAATATCAACCACTTGAGTTTTGTTTTGTCATCAATTTCAAGCATGGCTTGTCAAACGGGACTGTTGAAAAGTGGCATCAGAAATCAGCACCCCAGCGAAAAGGGCCGTAATTCGATTACGGTACGACAGATATCTATATCATACACAAAGGGTATGCGCTAAACAAGCGGTATCAGAAATGAGAGATGTCTTTTATGTATAGGCTTCGACGGCTCAGCGATATTATTGAATGGCTCCGGCCATCTTAAATATGGGCAGATACATGGCAACCACCAACCCGCCGATGGTGGCCCCTAAAAACACGAGCATAAACGGTTCAATCAAGGCGGTCATATTTTCAACTGCCTGATCAACTTCTTCGTCATAAAAATCGGCGATTTTTTCCAGCATGGCGTCCAACGCCCCGGTGGATTCACCGACCCCGATCATCTGACACACCATGGCCGGAAAAACGCCGCTTTCCTGCAAGGGGTCAGCCATCGTACGACCTTCAGCTATACCAGAACGCACATCATAAACAGCCTTTTCGATCGTTCGGTTTCCGGCTGTTTTAGCCACAATATCAAGTGCTTCAAGAATAGCGACCCCGCTGGCCAGCATGGTGCCCATGGTACGGGTAAATTTGGCAACTGCCACTTTGCGCAGCAATTCACCAAAAACGGGTATTTTGAGCACAAGATCATCAACCATGTCCTGCCCTTTTTCAGTGGCGTATGCTTTTTTGAAGGCAATTGAGAAAATGATCAGCCCGATGATGATATAGACAATCTTGCTCTTGGCAATCTCACTGGCCGTCACGACAATCTGGGTTGGCAGGGGCAACTCACCGCCAAAATCAGCAAACATTTCTTCAAAAACCGGTATGACAAAAACCAAAATAACCGCCAGCACGATAATGGCGATGATCAGCGTTACGATCGGATACGTCATTGCGCCTTTAACTTGAGATTTGAGTTTGGCGGCCTTTTCCATGTAAGCGGCCAGACGTCTTAAGATAGCATCCAAGATACCGCCGGCTTCGCCAGCTGCGATCATGTTCACAAAAAGATCATCAAAATGTTTCGGAAATTGCTTGAGTGCCTCGGCAAGCGTCGCACCGCTTTCAACCTTTTCTTTGATTTCTTTGATCATTCGTTTAAAGGTTTTATTATTCTGCTGAGTGTGAAGTATTTCCAGGCACTGGATGATGGGCAGCCCTGCATCGATCATTGTAGAGAACTGACGGGCAAATAAAATTATGTCCTTTTCTTTGACTTTGGGTTGCAGCCAGGATACGTTTTCAAATAAATCTTTGGGCTTTTTCTTTATTTTGGTTGGCGTAATGCGGAGTCGAACCAGATTTGATCGAACCATGGCTTCATTGGCAGCCTCCATTTCGCCTTTGCGAGTTTCATTCTTTTTGTTCGTGCCTACCCATTGATAAACTGGCATGATCAAGCCTCCATATTCATTAAAACAATCCAGGCCACAAATGGCATTGCGAACCCGATAGCAACCACAGTTCGCTTATGTATTAATTTATCATATTTGACAGCTCAGAACCAACAAATTGATACCTGATTTTTGAGAACCCTTAGGTTCGCCGATGCGCAGCCCATCAAATCGGCAGAAAGTGAAAGCTGGACACGAAATTCAGGCTACCTGAGCTACAGAAAGTATATCGGTCCATCCTGGCGGAAACTTAAGATTTTTATTCGGTGCAGCTAGGGCAGCTTTCTGTGTGTTCGCATGGGGGCCGCAGGTAAACCGCACTCCCCTTTTGGCCTTTGTCTTGCAAATGTTGGCAAATATTATTAATATTACAACGATTTCAGATAGTTGTCAATAAACGTGCCACCCGATCGAGAAATCTGGTTGGCAATTTGGGGCCATTTGTGATACGGTCGGACAGGCTTAAATTATAATTATTTTCAATATCTTAAATATATTCAAACCGTCTAGGGTCGAATTTTATCCGGTATTTCGTGTTTTGCGTTTTGTGTTTTGTTCATAAACAAAAAAACATGGTCATTTTGATAAATACCTGTTGCTAAATATGAGACACCAGCATCAAACACCTGACAGATGACGCCAAAAACAGAAAAACAGTCAGCCGATGGCCTGACCATCATTACCACCCATGTGAATGCGGATTTTGATGCACTGGCATCCATGCTGGCAGCCCAGAAGCTCTATCCGGATGCATTGGTCGTATTTCCGGGTTCTCAGGAAAAGAATTTAAAAAATTTTTTTATCAACTCAATGGCCTATCTGTTTAACATGGCCGACATCGGTCGCATCGACTTCAGCAGCGTCAAACGACTGGTTCTGGTGGACACCCGCCAACCGAAACGCATCGGTAAACTGGCCAAGCTTTTAAAGCGCAAGGACCTGGACATTCATATCTACGATCACCATCCGGCTACGGATAATGATATTCAGGGCAATATCGAGGTTAAGCGCTTGAGCGGCGCCAATGTAACCTTGCTGACCGAGATTATAGCTGATAAGGGCATCGAGATCAGTGCCGATGAAGCCACGATCATGTGCCTGGGGATCTATGAAGATACGGGCTCATTTACCTTTCCGTCCACCACTGAGCAGGATTTTAAAGCAGCCGCATTTTTGTTATCCAAAGGGGCTAATTTGAATGTGGTTTCGGATTTAATTGCCAGAGAGCTGAGCCCCGCGCAGGTGGGTTTGCTAAATGATATGATTCAATCTGCAACGCGGTACAATGTCAATGGAATCGATGTGGTAGTCACGACAGTAACCACTGAAAAGTATATGCCGGATTTCGCGTTTCTGGTCCAAAAAATGGTAAAAATGGAAAATCTCGATGCCCTTTTTGCCATTGGACGTATGGAAGATAAAATTTATGTGGTGGCCCGCAGCCGCATCAATGATGTTGATGTGGGCAGCATTATTACCCCTCTGGGCGGCGGCGGACACGCCTATGCCGCCTCGGCATCCATCAAAGGCGATACGCTGGCACAGGTTGAAAACAAGCTTGTCGATATTCTATATCGCAAGGTGCAGGCCCAGCGACAGGCCAAAAACCTGATGTCATCGCCGGCTATCACCGTAGGATATGATGTCTCGTGCAAGGATGCCAACAATTTATTGACCCGCTACAACATCAATGCCCTGCTGGTCACTGAAAACCGTAACGGACAGGATCGGCTTTGCGGCTATATCACACGACAGGTGATCGAAAAAGCCCTGTACCATAAACTTGAATCGGCCCAGGTAAAAGAATACATGACCACCGAATTTGCCACTGTGGCACCCGAAGCTGACCTGAGTGAAGTTCAGGAAAAAATTATTGAAAACAAGCAGCGTGTTTTACCGGTCATCGATAATAGCACCATTGCCGGTGTGATCACCCGCACCGATTTGTTGAACATTTTGGTTCGCCAGGCGAAAAAAGATTCTACAGGATTGCCGGATCCTTTGCGGGAGCCGACGCATGCCCAAACGCGAAATGTTGTTAAATTTATGAAAGAAAGACTGAGTGGGCGCTTATTGAGAATTCTCAAAACCATTGGTGAAGTTGCCGATGAATGCGGGTATGGTGCTTATGTGGTGGGTGGGTTCGTTCGTGATCTGTTTCTGTATCGCTCGGATGAAGACGTCGATATTGTCATTGAAGGCGATGGAATCGCCTTTGCCAAAAAATATGCTAAGTTGCAGCATGCGCGCATCCATACCTATGAAAAATTTGGCACGGCGGTCATTATTTTTGAGGATAGCTTTAAAATCGATGTGGCGTCGGCCCGATTGGAGTATTATAAATTTCCAGCGGCCTTGCCGATTGTCGAAATGAGCTCGATAAAATTGGACCTCTTCCGCAGGGACTTCACCATCAATACGCTGGCGATTCAGCTGAACAGTGAAAAATTCGGCACCCTGATTGATTTCTTTTCTGCGCGCAAGGATTTGAAAGAAAAAATTATTCGTGTTTTGCACAACTTGAGTTTCGTGGAGGATCCCACCCGGGTATTTCGGGCAATTCGATTTGAGCAGCGATTTGGATTTACCATCGGCAAGTTAACCAAGAGGTTGATCAAAAACGCAGTCAACATGGACTTCTTTCGGGGTCTCAGCGGACGGCGGGTGCTCACAGAACTGAAACAAATCCTACAGGAAGACAATCCCGTGCCTGCCATTATCCGACTCAATGACCTGGATCTACTCAAATTTATCTACCCGTCGATTGAAGTCGACAAACGTCTGATATCTTTATTAAATTCAGCTAAACAGGCTATTGCCTGGCATGATTTGCTTTTTTTAGATGAATCCTATATGAAGTGGGTCGTTTATTTTTTGGTCTTGATCCATTCCTGTGACCCAAAGCGATCAGAAGAAATATGCAATCGTTTTGAATTGGCACCGCATTTTCACAAAATATTCTGCAGGGAACGGTTTGCGGCCGAAAAAGGCGTGTTGGCTTTAGCGCGCAGTTTGCCGGTTCCCAATAGCGCCCTGTATCGCATGCTCTCTGAATTCCGGACTGAATTGATCTTGTTCATGATGGCGATCAGCCGACAAAAAAAGGTAAAAAAGGCCATTTCACATTACTTTACCGGACTGCGAAAAGTGACGGTATCCATCAAAGGTAGAGATCTCATCCAGATGGGTGTGAAACCCGGACCGATTTACCGGGATATTTTTCGGGCGACCCTGGATGCCAAGTTAAACGACAAACTCAAAACAAAAAAAGACGAACTGGAATTTGCCAGAAATTATGTTGCGTAATTTTGATGTTCTTCAATTCATTTTGATGATATTGCCGTTGGTTGTCGCTGTCGTATTGCACGAATTGGCGCACGGATATGTTGCCGATAAACTGGGCGACCCGACTGCCCGTCTGGCCGGTCGTTTGACCTTAAATCCAATTAAGCATCTTGACGCTTTTGGCTCATTTCTTTTACCGATCCTCTTAAAGTTAAGCGGATCACCGGTTATCTTTGGCTATGCCAAACCAGTACCGGTAAATTTCGCCAATTTACGACAGTTTCGCAAAGCAACGATATGGGTTGCATCAGCCGGTGTCCTGACCAATATGATCCTGGCAATTATCTCGGCAGCGCTTTTTCAGCTGATCGCAGCAGGATATCCTGACTGGGCGCAGACACATTTTGAACAGCCGGCTGTCCTCTTGCTGCAGTTGCTAAAATACAGTGTGGTCATCAACTGTGTGCTGGCGATGTTTAATTTGATTCCGATACCGCCGTTGGACGGCAGCCGTATCGTTGCCATGCTGCTGCCCGTAGCGCTGCGACGGCCGTATACGCGTCTGGAGCGCTTTGGTATGATCATCATATTTGCGCTGCTGATCATCGGACCACTGGCGCAACTGATGACTTTTGTGATGAGACCGGTACTGGACTTTTTACTAAGAATATAGCAAAGACCTCAGAGTTAGGTGAATCGAATCGCAAGGACGTAAATGATGAGTGATAAGAAACGAATTTTAAGCGGTATGCGACCCACCGGCCCTTTGCACTTAGGCAATTTGCTGGGCGCGCTGGCAAATTGGGTAGCGTTACAGGAAGAATACGAATGTTTCTATTTTATCGCCGATTGGCACGCGCTAACCAGCGATTATGAGGATACGGCGGCAATCGATCGTTTCCGCAAAGAAATCATGATCGATTGGCTCAGTGCGGGATTGACACCGGAAAAGAGCACCCTCTTTGTACAATCAGAAATCAAAGAGCACGCGGAACTGTTTCTCATTCTGGGGATGATCACTCCGGTGCCCTGGCTCGAGCGCAACCCAACCTATAAGGAGCAAATCACTCAGATCAGCAACAAGGACCTGTCCAACTTCGGTTTTTTGGGATATCCAATTTTGCAGGCAGCTGATATTATCATGTATAAACCCTATGGCGTGCCGGTGGGCGTCGACCAGGCGCCGCATGTTGAAATCACCCGTGAAATCGCCAGACGATTTAACCACTTTTACGGTGATGTCTTCCCGGAGCCCAAAGTAATATTGACCGAAACCCCGAAAATATTGGGTGCCGATCGACGCAAAATGAGCAAAAGTTATGACAATGCCATTTTCTTATCCGATACGCCTGATCAGATCAGTAAAAGGGTTTCTGGCATGATCACCGATCCACAGCGCGCCCGGCGCAGTGACCCCGGTGACCCAGATGTGTGCAATGTTTTTGACTTTCACAAATTATACACGCCGGCCGCCGAGGTTATAGAGATTGACCAGGACTGCCGCGCAGCAAAGATCGGTTGCGTAGAATGCAAAAAGAAAATGGCGCTTAACCTGAGCCAAGCGCTGGCGCCTATACGTGAAAAGCGCGCCTATTATGAAGCCCACCCGCAACAGGTCGATGAAATCATGGCCGATGGATGTAACCGGGCCAGAAAATCAGCCCGGGCTACCATGGAGGCTGTCAGGGCCGCTATCAAAATATAGAAGCGTGTCTTAATGCAAAAAGAAATTTACCAAGTTCAGTTGGAAAATATATTTGAAGGGCCAATGGATCTTCTGGTTCATCTGATCAAAAAGAATGAACTGGATATCTATGATATCCCCATCGCATTGGTCACTGAGCAATACCTGCAATACGTGGAGTGGATGAAGATCATGAACATTGATTTTGCCGGTGAGTTCATTGTGATGGCGTCGACCCTAGCCCAGATAAAATCGCGCATGCTGCTGCCAGCCTCCGCTGATGAAGAAGACGAGGACGATCCTCGCCAGGAAATTGTCAAACCTCTGATGGAATACCTTCAAATGAAATCTGCCGCCGAGCAGTTATCTGAAAGACATCTTTTGGGTGAGGAAACATTTGTCCGCAGTGCCGATAGTCAGGAGTTTTTGGCCGATCAGAATGAGCCCTATATCAAAGTGGGTCTTTTTGAGCTGATTGATGCTTTTCAGAAAATTCTGGCAAAAATTCCCGACGATTTGCAGATGGAATTTACGCCCGATAAAATTTCTGTTAAAGAAAGGATAACCCAGATTACCGATGTTCTGGAGGCCAAGAGTTCGGTCACTTTTGATCAGCTATTTTCGGAACAGCCCGATAAAAGCGAGGTTGTTGTAACCTTTCTGGCCATTTTGGAAATGGTCAAACTGGCATTGATTCGCATTGCACAGCATGCACAAACCGGCCTTCTGCGCCTTTTCTATGTCTAATGGAAGATTTAAAAAATATTATTGAAAGTTTGCTGTTTGTTGCCGATGAGCCACTGACAATTGAGCGTTTAAAGCAAATCATCACCGGCGCAGAGTCCAAAGCGCTGCGGGAAGCGCTGGATGAATTGACTGTTGATTACGAAACGCGCCAAGGCGGTTTTTACCTGAATCCGGTTGCCGGGGGGTATCAGATTCGCACCCGTCCGCAATATAGGGAATGGATTAAACGCTTGTTGCAGCCCAAGCCACAGCGTTTGAGCAAAGCTGCTTTGGAGACTTTGGCCATTGTTGCATATAAGCAACCGGTCATCCGCAGCGATATTGAGCACCTGCGGGGGGTTGATTGCGGAGGTGTTTTACGCGTGCTTTTAGAACGAAAATTCATACGGGTCCTGGGCCGCAAAGAAATTCCCGGGCGCCCGTTAATTTATGCCACCACCAAACGCTTTTTAGAGGTATTTGGGCTTCAAAATCTCAAAGACCTGCCGACACCCAGGGAGATCGAAGAATTCGGCAGCACACTATCTGAGGAAATAGATGAACCAGCCGATGAAGATCAGTTCGAAACCGAGGTTACACCCGAAGCTCAGATAGAAGAAGAGGACACGCCAGATGAAGCGGTGGAGACGGAAATCCCGGCTGAAAACCTGCGAACCTCAGCGGAACCGGATAAAGATGTGTAAAAAGGCTTGACTCGGACACCAACATTTTTCTATCTAATAAAATGCCTGGATCTTGTGCGAGGCGGAGGATTGCTTATTCGCATTAAATTTCACGCAAAATATGGGCGGTTAACTCAGTGGGAGAGTGCTACCTTCACACGGTAGAAGTCACTGGTTCAAATCCAGTACCGCCTACCAGACTAAACAAGGGGCTGCGGAAGGTTTCCGCAACCCCTTTTGATTTTATACGCCAATCGGTATCGTCATACAAACCGACACAATTGTTTGTAATATTTAGCCAGCCGATTTTACCAGTTCATCAAAGGCTTCAACCGTTACCGCCGGGCAGGTGGTAAATGCAATACCGGTCAGATCGCTCAGCGCGACAGAGGCTTTTATGGCATCATCAATACCGGGCAACGTCACACAAAACAACAGATCGTAGGGCCCTAGAAGCGCATGCATGGCATTGACCTCACCGCCCATTTTCTTAATTGTGCTGATGGCCTGCTGTGTTCTGGCCGCACTCATTTCCTTGCGTGCTTCTGCGGTATAATTGCCGAACATAAAAAAAATCGCCATACCAAACCTCCTTTCATTGCCGTTGTTTATGATCGTCACATTTAGTGATATGCCATTACGCGCTGTAAAGCAATCCCGAAATTTATCCAAAACACCCCTATTTCAAGTTACACCAAAAAGGTTTGGATCACTATCCTAAGCCGTTCACCTTAGATTATTTAGAAGGTAAGACCGGCTCAAACGGCCCCGGATCTCCGGGACAGAATCCATCGCCGGTGGCTCAAAATCAAAGACCCGTTTTAAAAATCGGATCGTAATTCGGTAAGTCGCACCCCATAATATTTCGGCTTCGCCTGCTTTTTCATATCGAAAGCAAGGAAAGGTATTCAGAATATCGCCTGCTGAGGGATTTTCGATTTGCAGGCAATAGCGTGCGTATTGGGCCGCATTAAAAAAATCTCGTAGCGGAATATAAACGATTTTTTCAACTTCCCAGTTTGGGTGAAATCGCTTTTGGCCCGAAATCCAGACAGCCATCGGATAAATCACGCGATTAAACATGACCAGAGATTGCGCCGAGAGTGGGCCTAAAAATGTAAGGCCAAAGGGATTAAGGCGCATCTCTTCGACACTTTCGCGCAGGCCGGTGGCCAAAAGCAGCCGCAACCATCCCGCCTGCTGGGGCCGCTCCCGTCGCCAGCGCTGCCAATAGGGCCAGCGTGTCAACGGCGACATCGGTATCCGCAACAGCGCTGCCAGGCCGGCGTCTAGTCGCGGCATAATTCGACCGCCGGGGCAGCAGAGATCACCCGGCTGGCGGACTTTGGCAGATCGTTTGTTGAGTATTAGACAGGGTTGACCTGCAATTCGGCCCTGGCCTGGATAACGCCCCAGCAGAAACAGGACCGCTGAAACCGACTGCCAGTCAACCTTGGCTAGATTAAATATCATCTGATGACTGCTTTGAGAATTCAGACGGTCGATGATATGTTGCCTGAGAAGTCCAGGCTGTCGCAAGAGTTGGTCAACGTCTTTTAAATCCATAACCACCACTGAGAATCGTAAACGGCTGTTATCGGTCAGAGCTGTCTAAAATAACCCATCTTTAACATTTTGCCGAAAATCATTCAATTGCTCGAACCGGGCTCATCCTAAAAACAGAACAACCGTCAAAATGGTAAATGGATATCCGAGTTAAATGGACAGATACGCTGGCAAGGCTAAATGTGGCAGATTAGAAATTAAAAGAAAAAAAGTAAAAACATACCATGACTTGTCGTTTTGGGGCCTGACGTGCATGTTAGAGACGCTGAACTGTTGTTTTCCGGCTTCACGTGACAGTGAATATTTCCGCTCTATTAGCGAGCAATAGATATGTTAAACGGGTTTCAAAATAAATAGATTATTTCCGTTTTGAAAGCGAGGAATTTTTTGCAAGGTCAAGGAAGAAAGTGGGATTGAGCGGTGGCGTACTATGAGTACGTCGCACAATTCAATCCCGCTGTTTGACGCAGAGATTGCGGAAAAGGGCCGCTAACAAAACGGAAATTAGATGAGGCCTTGATCCAGCATGGCCTCCACAACCTTCACAAAACCTGCAATATTGGCACCGTCGACGTAATTGCCCGGCGTTCCGTATTGTTCGGCGGCTGCCAGACAGGTGTTGTGGATATTTTTCATGATGATTTGGAGACGCTGGTCCACCTCTTCAGCCTGCCAGTTGAGCCGCATGCTGTTTTGAACCAATTCCAGACCGGATACTGCCACGCCACCGGCATTAGCTGCTTTTCCGGAAGCAAAAAGGACGTTGCGGTCCTGGAATATAGTGACGGCTTCAGGTGTGCAGGGCATGCTGGCCCCCTCACAGATGAGCTTAATGTTGTTGTTGATCAGGTTATAGGCATCCTTGTCGCTAATTTCATTTTGAGTGGCACATGGAAATGCGCAAACGGCCCGGTGACTCCAGAGCGGATTATAATCTAAGGTGTAATCGGTATCCGTGTAAACGGCGGAAGGATATTTTTCGACGTAATCCTTAATCCGGCCCCGTCGGATATTTTTAAGATACTTGACATAATTGAGTTTATTGCGATCAATGCCTTCAGCATCATAAATATAGCCGGTGGAATCCGATAGCGTGACCACCTTAGCGCCCAATTCCAAGAGCTTTTCAGCCGTGTGTTGCGCGACGTTGCCTGACCCGGATACCAGACAGGTCTGATCTTCCACTCCAATGTTGCGGGTGGCCAGCATTTCAGCGGCAAAATAAACACACCCATAGCCGGCTGCCTGGGGGCGTATCAGACTGCCGCCCCAGCTGACGCCCTTGCCGGTCAAGGCGCCGGCAAATTCGTTGCTGAGTTTTTTAAACATCCCGAAAAGATAACCGATTTCTCTGGCACCGACACCGATGTCAGGCGCAGGTATATCAGTATTGGCTCCGATATGGTGAAATAGCTCTGTCATAAAGCTTTGGCAAAACCGCATGACCTCATTATCGGATTTGCCCTTAGGGTCAAAATCAGATCCACTAGCCGCACCACCTAACGGCAAGGTGGTTAACGCATTTTTAAACGTCTGCTCAAAGGCCAGGAATTTCAAAATACTCTGGTTGACTGACGGATGAAATCGCAGTGCCCCTTTGTAAGGACCAATGGCGCTGCTCATCTCAATGTTAAAACCGCGGTTTACATTCACATTGCCCCGATCATCCAGCCAGGGAATTCGAAAGGTTGTGATACGCTCAGGCTCAACAATTCTTTCCAAAACAGCTTCCTGCCGATATTGAGAGTTCTGATCCAAAACCGGTTTGACGCTTTCAATGACTTCCTGCACAGCCTGAAGAAATTCGTTTTCATGTAGATCCCTGGTTTTGATGATTCTAATGATGTCTGTCATCGATCCTCCAGATGAGATGTTGGATGGGTGGATTTACAGATCCGTAAATAGTCGGCATTGATAAAAAATGTCAATACCATATTGAATTTGCGTTAAAATCCCGTTTGGCATGCACCATTTCGCCGCCGATGCTGCCGACATGCCTACGCAGCGCAGAAAATTATCAGGCATTTCACATGAAACCAAAATGCGCACGAACAGCAGATAGGCGACAGCGACAAACACCGACAGCTAAATTAACGCTTTCAGCCGCTTGATGTGGGTAATTACCCCCACGGAAGTGGGAATTTTCCACCCCATTTTGAGTGTTGCTTGTCGGCAGATAAATATCTCACTTTTAATTTTATACATTGATTCTAAATAGTTAAACACAAAATTTTGACCAAATTCATATATTGGCAGAATTTTTGCTTGTCCATAGGGGCAAATCGAATAAAATCCGAATGTTTACGCCTGCATAGTTGAAAACCCCGATTGGAAAATTCAAAAAATGGTTCATTCTGAAATCTCTGATGAAAACTTGAGCGCCAAAGACTGCCCAATACCACAAGCTTATTCATTTGGGCTCAAAAATGATCTGTCTGAGCTTCCGGTCCTGCGCCATCATGTGGAAAATTTTGGCAAGATGACTGGGCTGCCGAAAGATTGTCTGTTCGAAATCAACCTTTGTTTGGACGAATTGTTTACCAATATTGTTTCGTATGGATTTGATGACGATCGACATCATTTAATCCAATTTACCCTTCAATTGGATGAGGATGTATTGATTCTAGATATTGAAGACGGTGGTATTCCGTTTAATCCGCTTACCAAAAATGAATCCCACAACCCGATTGATCCCAAAAACATAAAGATCGGCGGACTAGGCATTCATATTGTAAAAAAACTAACCACCGATATTTGCTATCAAAGAGATTGCGGCAAAAATCATCTGACGCTGAGAAAAACCATCGATTCCGATGATTCACCGTTGGCCGTTTAAGCAATACTATTCAAAGCAAAAAAAGGATATGATCTGGTGATCATATCCTTTTTTTTCGGGTGTTATGTCGATGGAAGACAGCCGCTCGCCATCTAAGCAGCGATAAGCCCTTGGATAAGACGCGCTAATTTTTTGCTGTCGTGTCGGACGATGCTGCCGGACGTATCGAGCAAATCGGCCAGAATGAGTTTCCGATCCTGCCAAAAATGCTGATCATTGATGATTTCAACAAATTCGGCTTCCTGTTTGCGATATTGCTTTAATATCGACTCCTCCGGTTTGGTGCGGTTACAAATAACGATTTGTACCTTACGACCGATACCTTCTTCAAGCTTTTGAACAAAATCGAGGCCGGAATAGTTGTGGGTTTCACCATACTTGGTCATAACGTTTAGAACATACAGAATAGTGGCCTTTGTCTCCTTGATCGCTTTTTTAACGCCTGGGACGACAATGTTTGAGAGTATACTGGTAAATAGATCACCCGGACCAATCACGATGTAGTCCGCATCACTGATCGCATCGATAACGGGGGGGAAAGCCTTTATATCACCGGTATGGTGGGGCACAAGATAGACGTCTTTAATCTTGGACGGCTGCCCACCGCGGGGCACGTCAATGGCGCTTTCGCCAAATATTCGCTGACCATCGGTTAGTTCTGCAACCAGGGTCGCCCTGTCGGTGGTGACCGGCAGAATGACACCTTGAACGTTTAATATTTCACCTAAAGCCTGGATCCCGGTCGGAAAGCTGCCGGTATAACGTGACAGCATGGTCAGGAGCATATTGCCGGCATTGTGGCCTTTGAGGCGTTTATCCCGTTCGAAACGTCTTAACAGAAGCGTTCGCGCTATTTCGCGCTGGGGTGAGAGCGCCAACAGGCATTTTAAGACATCTCCAGGTGGTAAGATGCCGAGCTCATCTCTTAATCTGCCGGTGCTTCCGCCACTGTCCACCATAGAGACAATAGAGGTAATCTCAATTTCAGCTACATCTCTCAGACCGGACAAAAGGGCATATTGACCGCTTCCGCCCCCGATGGTTGTCACTTTTAGTTTGGTCATGGAATTTAAAATGATCGGTTAACGGCATCAACAACTGTTAGGCATAGAGTGTGTTATTAGAAATATATTATAGTTGATCGTTAAAATCAAAATTTTTACATTTTACCGTGTAAGTTATTCAGCATTATAAAAAACGACAAATGGAATTGTGCCGCAACATTTTCAGTCTTATGGTATAACTGTCAAAGTGCCTCGATAGACAGTGCGAAGTTGTCAAAAAGACCATATAAGAGGAAATCAAACAATGCAGATACGATTATGGCTCGGGTTAACGCTATTGCTGCCTGGGCTTTGGGCCCCGAATGCCATAGCAGATGGCTCTTCAAAGGGCGCTGCAATGATTGCCGACTTGAAAGCCGGTGGTCACGTTCTGATGATCCGGCATGCGCTGGCACCGGGCACGGGTGATCCGGCCAATTTTAAGATTGGAGACTGCTCTACCCAGCGCAACCTAGATGATCGCGGTCGCCAGCAGGCCAGCGCCATCGGCAATTGGCTGCGCAAAAAGGGAATCACCTCAGCCCGGGTATATTCGAGCCAATGGTGTCGTTGTCTTGAAACGGCCAAGCTGCTCCGGATGGGGCCAGTAACTGAGCTGCCGGCTTTGAATTCATTTTATGAGCTGACCCAAAACCGCGAGCCCAATCTGAGAGCTTTGAACGAGTTTATAGCCGAGCAAGACCCGTACGGCGATCTGATTATTCTGGTAACCCATTTGGTAACCGTCTCAGCCATTGCCGATGTGATGGTCTCATCTGGTGAAGGGGTCCTTCTGAAACTCAATCAGCAAGGCTCTTATGAGATGGTCGGTCGATTGAATTTTGACGTACAGCCAAAATAAGCACCGAAGTGGCTGATGCTGCGCTTTGTAACCATAATCATTGGCAAACCGCTTTAATAGGTTTAACCCCTCATTTTTCTACCAAATTGCTCGTATTGCCATTTCTGCTTTTCGTATCCATTCTATATTAGCATAAATAAATACTTTCAGATACTCATATTGGTGCGGTATTAAAGCACAAACCATCAATTTAATGATCAGGGAGCAAACAACATGAACGCAAACGATGAGCTCTTTCAAATGTACGAAGACGAAACTGGAGAAGCGTATTATTGTCCGATTTCCGCAGTTGCAGATGATCGCATGGTCTCCGAATGGGAACTGGATGACTGCGTGGAAGCATCAACCGCAGGTCGCTATTCAGGACATCTAAATGTAATCGACCACAGCACGTCTTAAGGTACTTATGACCCTTGGCCAAAAGAGCGCAATGGTGCCACATCAGGTTGAAGACCAATTAGCGTATGAGAGGTTATGTTATGAACCGCAAAATAAACAAGGTTTTGGATACAATCGGGGAATCATATAGGGGTAAAATTCTAAAGGGTTCGCGTCATTATCTGGAGGTCAGTATCGCCCAGCACGCCGAAAGACTTGGTCATACCGACTTGAAGCAAAAATATATAAATACCTATGCGATTGTGCCCTTAAAAACACCCCAAAAAGGAATGAAAGTCAGAATAGACGGCCGGACGTTTGTCGACTATGCCGAGCATGCCTCCGGTATTGCCGTTCCCGGATATCTTGCCAGGGAAGCCGGCCGATCGTTTAAGGCCTTTGCCCCTCAGGACAGTATGATCTGCAACTTTACTTAAATCGGCGGTCATCCGACTTAGGTCAGGGCATCACCCGATGGCGATTGGTGATATTTTCGATATGCGGTATCCCAGCTGGGTGACGTTTTTTGCTGCCGCGTCGGCCACAGAAAACCAAAGTGCCCGCAATACCGGCAGGCGATGACAAGCTGGTCCCGCATATCATCCGATGGCGAGGGCAGCTGCTGGCGTGCGATCTGAAATCCGAATACGCGGTCGATGCCCCCGGCGATAGCGCAGGCATAATATCCTGACGGCGTCAACCCAATACCACAATCCTTTAATATTCGGCAGCCGGCAGCAAAATCAGCGAAGCGGTAAAAAACACTGTCAATGGGCGCTAAATTGAATGGTCGGAACAAACGCTGCCGCTTTCCCTTGGCGGTGCTTTTAATCACAATATCTCCGGGCAGGCGGGACAGTACCTCCCCCACCCGCTGTCCAGCCCCATTGGTACATAAAACAATGCGCATCTTAGGATTGTGATCTACCTTGTATGCCATAAGCTTATCAATAATTATTGTGATTTTTGGATGAAGGGTTGGCTCACCCCCCAGCAAACGAATACGTTTCCATCTGATGCCACTATAAATACTTTGCTCCAAAAATGCGGTAATGCGGTCAAATGAAATATCAGTGGTGCTGGGTGCCTGGGTGCAGGATCGATTGCAGTTATGACACCTTATGTTACAGCGGTAGGTCATATCGATTTCCACATACTCATGGCTTCTGCTAAATTGCGGGCCCAGCAAACCTGTGGCCGCTTTCTGAGCGCGGAAAAACTGAAAGATATCAAGGGCCATACGCTTGAATGTGATGTTTCGATGCATGCAAACCTGTTCCTTATCCACTCGCCCCCTGACCTGGATTGACGGAAGCCCAACGCCGGTCTCCTGTGAGAAAAGAAATCATTATCCTATATAATCCGATTGAAAACAGCTGCCCGGCACCTCAACTGTCTCATCCCGGGTTGAGTTTAAGCCGCCCTCCTCTTTCGTTGTTTTTTGGAGGGTCACCCGTCTGTTGATCAACTCGGTTAGGGTCAGCCGTTGCTGACGGCATTCGGCCATTAGTTTCTTATTCAGCTGATATTCACCAGCGTTTTTTTTGAGCGTATCCCGATAAAAGCGTCCCGCCAAGACAGTATAAAGATCTCGGGTTGTTTGTCGGGCAAATCGGACCCCGGTGCTCGGATATGAAGGGCTGGGACCGATCCGGGGACGGGTAAATCCATCATAGGCATTAAGTCCCGGTGGTATGCGCAGAAACACCGGGGGGCCGTCCACCCCCACCGTACGAATACTCAATGCACGGTTGCAGTTAAAAGACGCATACCAGGGCATGGGCAATTCACCGCGAAGCATCTCAAAATTGCGGCACCCTTTGGTCTCGAAAATGATGCGGCGGCCTTGTCCCAATAAATCCATCTCATGGATGAGTTTTGCGCTCACATCCCGGGGATCAATACACCCGGACCTGGGGCCATGTGCGCTTACCTGAAAGCGCTTGGTTTGCTGGAGTTCCTGAAGGCCATTAAACTCAAAATCCTGAAAAATAATTTTCACGTCTTCATATGCCAGATCATTGCCGTAGCGTCCAGCCCGCGGGATGAAAAGAACCCGCAGATCGGGATTGCGTGTCAACAAGATTTCGAAGCGCTTCATGTCGATCAGTGATTCCAGATAATCATCGCAGAAAAAAACCAGCAGAGTCGGCACATTCGTATCCACCACCTCGGTATAATAATCGTTGAGAGATTCCAATCCAAATTGTCCTTGGGGTCGTATGGCAATATTCAGTAAGCGTTTGGCAACAGAGCAAAGGTCGAATGTGCTTATTTTGGCCATGGCCGCCGGCGAACTTATCCAGTGTTCAGGAAGTGGCAACAAGTCGCGATTTAACAAACGAGAAGCGGCTGAGGCGGAGCTCTTTAGATTGATACCAATATGCCCGGACAATATCGATAGTTGAATTATTTGGGTGATGTCACAGCCATTGTTGCGCAAAACCCCGTCATCTTCAAGCACCTGAAGCATGGCCATCCCGATGCGATGGCAGATGGCGTTGAAATTTCGGTACATGTGCGGTTCTTGGTGACGGCCATCAGAGTTGCGAATATAGGATAGTATCCGTACAAATGTGTCCTCGTATACCTGCTGGGGTATTGCGTCAGCGAGTGTGATCCCGTCGATGGTTTTAAATGCCAGCATTTTCACGGCTTGTTCGACCATCTGCTCGATCGATTCCTTTTTTGCCCTATTACGATACCCTGCCTCGGTTTCGATCATCGCGCGCGCGATCCCGGTTACATTGCGCGCCAGCCAGCTGTCATACATTTCAAGTCGGGCGTCTAGTGTGTCCTGGAATACTTCCGGATGTTCCTTTCGATAGCCGATGGAAGTGGTTCCCGGAAAAGAGGGGGGGCCGAAATACCGTGAAAGGTCATCGGGTAAAGCGGGGCTGGGGTCGCGGTAAAGTATACGCTGGGTCAGTGCATACTGCTGCTGCAACGAAATCTTCATCGAATAAGTTTGAACCAGAAAAAATTATTGTCAAATTTAAAGTTAGCACACCCGTCCAATAACGGCGCCAATAAGATCATTAAACGTTGTGACAGTCAAGAATATTGAACCCATCTTTCCTGCAAAAATCGCATATGAACTATAAACAATTCGCACAGTAAAAGACTGCGTCATAATTACAGGGACGTCCATGAAATTATAACTTTCTAGCCAAGCCGAATTTCTGCGCAAAAAAGGGATATGGTCTAGCAACCTTATCCTTTCTTTTTATGATGGTACGCCCGTTGAAACCTTAATATTTTAAAATCCGATGCGAAATCCCGCTTTGTGACTATGCGGAGGGCAGGATTCTTAAAATTCATAAACCAAGTGATTTAAATTGGTTGGCTATATTCAACGTTTTATCGAATTTTTGGTTCCCTTAAAACCCGTTTGGAAATATTTGATTGTGACGGGCACATTCAGGGCTCAGTTTCCTCCAAATCCACACCAACCACCCATTTTCTGATTTCCGAATAGCGCCTCTACCGAAAGACGCTGGTTAGCTAGACTGGCTGCTGACCATGGTAAAATACCGTATAAAAAAATCTAAATTGACTATAAATTTAAATTTTGGGAATATCTATTCTCAGCTTCGCATCTCTTTTGTACCCGGCCGCTTTACTCCGGATTAGTTGGCCGACTTCAAGTGGAACGAGTGACCGGCTTCCTCCGGTTTAAGCGACCGAGAACGCCTGAAGGTGCAAGAAAAGCCGTCCACGTTGTTTATTCCTCAGGTATCGCTAAAGCACGATCGGACACAAATGAATAGGATTATTCTCCATGAAAAATGTTTCAATTCACATTAAAATCACGCTTTTCATCGTCTTATTTTTATTGTTCA
>JAAUXU010029082.1_pt1 | contig 51700 bp, 53 predicted proteins | sample 7278151 | NCBI WGS metagenome assembly JAAUXU01 (sample SAMN14350113, study PRJNA611818) | marine sediment metagenome | isolation source: surface marine sediment (1.8m) | place: French Polynesia: Moorea | collected 2018-08
AAAAGCTCATGGAGGAGGGCCAGGACCTGAAGGACAAGCCTCGCAGTGGCAGACCACAAAAAGTTCAAGTTTCCTACGAAATAGTCCGAGAACTTTTTCACCCCCCGGTATTTACTACACAGAAAAATCCCAATCATCCGGATCTCGATAATCCGAATTCCACTGTATCCGTTTTACGGCGTAGTTGCACGTACTCGGCTTACCGTCCTTTTCGACGTAATGTGTAACCCATATTTGTACTAAAACTTTTTGTACTTAATAAACGCCAAAAGCTGTTTGAGAATTTGTTTATGCTGATGACGCGTTAAACCGTAACACGGTTTCTGTAATAGAAGTAGTAATCATAGAAGTCGATGTTATTCGTCGTATTGCTAGGACTCATATTTGTATCTGGACTGCGGATATTTTCCTCGCGATTACTCAGGGTTAAGCGTTTAATGTAGCAAAGCAAACTGTAAGGTTTTTCTACGGCGTTCCGGCTTTCAGATTTTCCTCAGAAAAAGATGTCGGACAGAGTGTCTTTGTGCAAGCTAAATGTGCATTCGACATCACAAGAACCGATAGAAAAGAAATCAGGATCTTCAAGGCAGTAGAAGTTGTGTGAGTGGCCATTCTTGTAGCAAATTGCTCCTCATTCTATATATCGGCCGCAGTACGAGTAGGGTGGAGGAATGGACAAATGCGTGCGGTGGGATTCCTTTATGACGACGTTGCACTTTCCCCGCTGATGTTGTTGAGCTTGAAGCCCTCCTCCATGTTCTGAGGGAGATTGGTGTTGGATGTCTCTGGCAAGAGGGCCAGGATGAGGAATCCAGCGAGCACTGCCGGCAGTCCCAGCACCAGCATGGGCAGAGGCTTCCAGAACACTGCCAGGTCCGCCACGAATGGGCACACCAGACCAAACAGCCTCGCCAGCGTGGAGAAGGTGCCCAGCGACTGCCCGCGCAAGTTGGTTGGGTACAGCTCTGAAGTGACGACCCAGTTGAGGTGGAGGGCGGCGCCAGCGGCCAACTTGCCCACCAAGAATACAATCAGCAGGGTCTTCGACTGCGTCTTAGGCAAGAAGGCAAGGATTAGACAACTGAAGCCTAGCAGAATCATAAAGAAGGACACGTTGGCTTTACGTCCCAAGCGGTTCAGCGTCAATAACATGATCAGCGCTGCAGGCATGTCCGCTACTGCAGTCAGCACCAAGTTCACAAAGACATCACCCGACAATTTGGTGGCGTTCAAGGCAAGGGTGTAGTTGGCTACGTTTGAAGTGACCCAGGCCAAGACCTGGACGAGGGATGAAGCTGCGTAGCCTTTTTTAAACAGGTCGAGGACTGTCAGTGCCTTCTCCGTCCTTTCCTGAGAAACACTTTCAATGTTTTTCAAGATATCCCGTATGTGATCTATCTTCGACTTGTCAAGCTCCTTATTGTTCTCCCTGGCCATCTTCTTGAACAAATCCAGGGCTTCATCCAGCCTGTTATTCTGCGCCAGCCATCTCAGTGATTCGGGCGTGAACCACCAAGACGCTAGGGCAATTAGACACACGCAACCCGTTGCCACGTGCAGCGCCGTCCAGTGGCGGAAGAAGTAGCCCAAAATGAAGAGCTTGAGCAGAGTGAGCGGCCAGAAAAAGTCCAAGAGGCAGGCGACGGTGACCCTGTGTCTGGCACTGAAGGCTTCCATGGAGCAGGAGTGGAAGCTCACCCAGATTATCGGGAGACACGTACAGGAGATGAGTCTGAGCGTGGCGTAGACGGCATAACTAGGTGCAAATCCACCCATGATGACACTAGGCGCTATGACACACACTGCCAAAAACATGGAGCGTTTGCGTCCAAAAACGTCTCCCAGGCGGCCGCCGACCATAGACCCGAGCAGGAAGCCCAACATCATGATTGTGCCCAAAAACCGCCTCTCGCTCTCCCTGTCACACACCAGGTCAAACTTGGTGGTCAACGTCTCTGGAAACTCACTGCGGTCATATATATGGCGTTGACACGGTTCCGGGAGAACAGAGTGATTGAAGTTGCTCGGCTGACAGCCTTGGTCGCCGTCTATGGTACTGTACATGTGGCATTTGTCGAAGGGTCCGCCGTCGGTGAGAAACTCCCTCACGGCTTCGGCTTTAGGGATGGCGAAGCTGATGAAATCCTCGTTGTCCGCAGTCGTCATTGCGTTGTCACAAGAGGGAACAAAGCAGCGATGAGAGGGGGTGTAAGCAGCCAGCATGTGCAAGAGGATAGGCAAGCCTCCGGCAACCTTTAAGCATCAGTCATGCATAACATCTTAAGAAGACATCCTAGTAGAGTTATGCGCTCTTACCTGTAGTGGATACATGGCAAAGAAAGTCTTCCACTGCCAAGGTCCGTTGCCTCCAACCATGTGCTCCAGGACGTAGTCAATGCCTTCGCCGCCCATACCGAAGGTGATGCGTACTTTGCCGTTGAATCGTTGATGTCTTCGTCCACGCAAGTTATGCTAAGAGTAAAAGCACAGAAATTTCGTACAAGAGGGACGCGCGAACTGCACGAAGACCAGCACAACGCGCGCTCAGAGTAGGAGTCGTATTACAGCGATACACGTACGACCAGCCAACAATGTTATGAGCTAATGCCTCATCATGACTGATGCACCTCGTGCAGGTTGAACGCTGGAAATTGAAGCGTAACATACGTATGCATTCACTCTCAGCACTGAAGCCATTCAAAGCTGGGTCTTTTGGAGTTTTTTTTTTCTTTTTAAATGTGACGCTGGAGGCATCATAGTGAATGATGATGCTCTCTTTTGCCCCCAGTGCCGACGGCGACATTAATTCACCATTGTCACTGGTGACGCAGACTGCGTAGTTGTTGGACGACGTGGACGGAGCTGTGCGAGTGAGAGAAATGTCACTATGGCATCTTCCTTACTGCCCCTGTACTCTCTGCATGCGCACGAGATGTTGGAAAAACACTCGGGACATTGTTCCCCTAGTGCTCCCTGACCACCGCACCTTTCAGTCCTCTCCAAAGTTTTTTTGACATTGTCTCTTCGGACACTTCTCATGACTCATAGTGTAGCCCGCGCTGGGAGAAAAAATACACTAGCAATTTTTTCTTTCTCATAGTGTGGGAAATGCGAAGTGTGCAATTTTTCAGTTTGCTGCAATTTGTAATCTCTCTCTGTCTGTGGTGCCCCCATTCCACTGCACCTCAGGCCTTGGCCAAGCTGAGGTCATCAAAGTCATTTTTGTCGCCGGATAGCACATCTCGTGTTACCACAGTGTAAAAGTCGCCGAGACAAAGGTATCTTTGGACTTTTTACTCAGATTTCTTGTCCGACACGTTCCGCATAGATAGTCTGCATGTTCAGAGCGCGCTGCCCGTCGTTCGCCTGGGAGGAGGGAACATCGTGCGTCAGTCCGTGATCATCGCCGGGCTGGTAGCACGCCGGGCTTAGCTGCACAGCCCGGAAGGGGAGAGCAGATTCAGCCTGGACTGCTGCAGATGAGGATGACGCACATTTGGGTATGCTCTTTAACATGATCCGAGCAAATTCCAAGATGCTCATCCGCGCTATAAGAGCAGATTATTATGAGTTAAGACTGGATTATGGAGGTGACGCGACGTGGATGCAATGCACTATGGGTGGGACAAATGTCAGGGGATTTTGCTTGCCTTCTGTGCGCTTGTGTCGTCATAGCGGAGGTATCAGTTAAGCTGAGGCTTTGCTGCCTGAGCAAAACCATGGAATCAAGTAGGAGAACTTGAGAAAGAGTGACAACTTTCACAAGAGTGAAAACATCCACAATACTCAGGATAGTGTGCAAGTCCGTATACCTGAAGAGGAAGCATGATGACTTGATTTTATTGTGACAGAGCAGCAAAAATCATAAGGAAAACTTTTGGGGGCTCTCCAATGTTATCTTCATGACCCAGACAAGTGTCAGTACTATGCCTGAGTACGTCCAACTGCCTGAAGAGACTCCTCTCATGGTGGTGGAAGTGTCGAGGTGGGGGTTAAGTGCATCTGGCAGCTGGTCTTGCAGGTTGGTTGGCAGGATCACAACTGTCAGGCCGTTGAGGTACGCACGACTGAAGGAGGAGGGATGGCGTTTCTGTGGGGCCAGTGGGCCTTCTAACAGGACAATGGGATGATCCATATCACGAGGTATATGAAGGCCTTCTCCGAGGAGGAGAGAATACGTGTCATGGAGTGGCCTGCTTGCTCTACTGTATTGAAAATGCTTGGGGGGTGGCTGGCACGCCCTGTTTATGAGGTGGCAGACAGTTGCTCAGTTCTGTTGGTGAACTAATTGCAGTTATATTCAAAACACTACAAATATGGAGTGGGGGAATGCTTAAAGTTAACGTCGTCCCATGTACATGCAGTCAGACTTGACTGCAAATTCCTCTCGCATATGCCTCATCCATTGCGCATTGCATCCATGTCAGGTCATCCCCACAATCCAGTCTTACGTAAAATAATATAATCTAAGTGCTGCAGTCCCTTGGTGGGTCCTGCAGCACAGGGGACCTCTGCAGCTGTGGACATGTGTCTAAGAGACCTGAAACTGGGAATCAGAGCACATAAATGCACTTATCCGACTGACACCTAATGACTTGTGATAGGGGCATCCCAAGCGGCTGGTCAGTGATGAGTATTTGGTGTCACGAGCGACATCCTGAGTCTTGAGCAACTGAACAAGAATGCTTGTCTTTTGTAACTTGCCATTTTGCAGTGATACCTGCCACGGAACACGGCGGGACTACAAAGTGCCCTACAAACATGTCACTCTTAGGCGATTGTTGCTAGAACAACGAGGGGGAGTTCAATGAAGCGAGGAAAAAGATGCTCGTCCATGGCGTCTCCATATGTTGTTTTCCAACGGGGAAAACAATTTGCGGCGAGGAATTCATTCGCTCAGTTTCATGCATCTGCTTGTGGATGCAGCCACAGTCACTAAATGTGATGAGCGCAGGGACCCACGTGCGTGGATGTTCCGGCAGGCACAGCGCAATAAAAGGTTCGGCGGTGGAGTTCTGGAGCATGCTGACGGACTGGAGCGCATGCGTGTTAAAATATTTGTGTGGTTTTCGGGGGTGGGAGAAGTTTTTTGCTCTTTAGTGGTTCAGAGTTACATAAGCATGTTTATAAAAGAGAGATGCCTCTTTTTTCTGACACATTTCGGTGGTGGATTCGTCCTCGGAAAGGTGAGTCCAATTGATCACTCACGTTGGGGATTGTGACAAAATATGGGACCACGTCAACCCGCCTGCATTTAATTGATCGACTTCTAGGTACTTGCCCCAGGAGTTCTGGCGCGCCAACATGAAGGTCTTGATCCTGGTACTGTCTGTGGTGGCCTCCGCACAGGCCACGGTCTTGGTCTTCACTGGTACGACAGCGGCAGCATCGAGTGGAGTCGCCGGCTTACTAGTGGCAAAGGGGGTGTTGCTCACCGGCTTGACGGCCGGCGCCGCGATTGGTGCTAAGCTTGCCAGAGTCGCAAGTTCGAGCCGGAGTCGCAGAGATGCTGGGGAGCAAGAGAATCCTCTTCTCTTGCGGGCGAGCCTTCTGGACGAGGACGACTGCGGAAAGAAACTAGTTTGCCTGGCGCAGGATAAGAGCAGTGCTGCTATTATGAAGGTGAGCTACATGCCTTGTAAGACAAAGATGTGCACTTAGTCCGCACATGCACTTAGAGTCCTGTAGCGCTTGGTACCATCAGCAATGACAAGTGTTTCTAACTATATTCTAACGACGCATATTGTAGCACATGTTGTATTATGTACGTGTAATACAAATTAAGCGTCGTCGATTTGTAATTTACTACGATGCAATTTTTGCATCCTACAGGAAGATGAGATTCGCTTCATGTCTCTGCTGTCCGAGATCGACGTCACAAGCCCTTTAGTGGAGTTTCAACTGGCATCCACCATCGGCAGGGACGTCGGATCCAAGCAGTGCAGACGAATCTACGCCAGATGCGACAAGGACTTCAAGAATCTGCTGGTGGAATTCCGAGGGTATTAAGACTCATTGGACGCAATACCCTGCATCCACCACAAGAAAACCGCAAGAAATGATCATCGGCACGCTTTACTTTATCGTCTTGTCAGGATGCAGATCTCCGGCCGGGAGAATATGCATAGTGTAAAAGAGTCCTCGGGAAAAGAAGATCGATTTCACTCGTCCTTCCATTTCATGCAGCACACAAGTGTCCTTATCTCAAGACATGTCAAGCACAAAGAATTTGTCTATGGTCCCAATGTGGTTTGCTCTCGCAGATGCTTTCGGTCTGGTCACCTTCTTATTCTTCACGGGCTTGTTCACTGCAAACACAGGTCTAGGGAAGGCGTCGTCCTTTGAATGTCCCCCCATACCATTATAGAAATAATCGGGCACGTTACTCTTCTCCACTGGCTGAGAAACGCTTGCAGTCCCAAGAAGCTTAGGGCGTTTCATGATGTTCATTTGAGGCACAGAATTTAGCACCCTGCTCTGGGATCGTTTGTTTTTTTCTTTATTCAGACCCACTAGGCTGCAGCTCTTGGTCTTCAGAAGCTGCTGAGTGTTTTCGATCTCTCCGTCGTCTTCCTCATCTAACATGTCAAAATCAAGAGGTGCTGCCGCGGAGGAGGACGCCAGTTTTGGTGCTGGACTCTCAGTGATAATTCTGTTAATAGCACTAGCTCTCGCGTCACCACTGGGACTGTTCAGCGAATCCTGGAGCCATTTTACCTTCGAACGGAGACTAGAGCACTCGTCTTCTAACTGACGTAGGTCGCTGGTCAAAGCTTTGTTCACCTAGAAGCGTCAATGCCCAATCAGCACAAACACAATTCAAAGTCTGCAGCACGAATTCTACCCACCTGTGTCATTTCAGAGAGTTCTGTGGCTTGAGACGTCACTTTTTGTTTTAACTCCCCCAGCTTGGTCTCCCTTTGCCTGGCCTCTCGCAGCGTAGCCTGTTTTTCCTCCTTCTGAGCAATGATCTGTTTCTTAAGCATTTGGACCATGATGCTGAGCTGATGGGCGGTCTCGCTGAAGTCGTTTCCCCCAAGCTGGTGCAGTTGACGCTGAGCATCGACTAACGAGCCAGACAGCACCTGAAAAGTGTCAATGGGAATTAGCAGTATGCTTTCAATTAGAAGAAGGTCTCGTCGTACCTCATCTACGCTACGACAAAGCTGCAGCTTCTTCTTCAATTCGGCCACCTCCTCCACTGCCCGCTTGGCCCTGGCCTGCTCATCCTGAAAGTACTTGACTTGGATCCTACTGGTCTCCACTTCGTTCCTGAGCGCATCGCGGGCCTTTTCACTTTTTTTCAGCTTCTCTTGAAGCCCAACATGCCGAGCAATCTCAGACTCCAGTTCTTTCTTCAGGTTCTTCTTATCTGTCTCGGCACACCTGAAAGATGATCTTCAGTAGTATTATTGATAATGATAATTTAATTCTCTATCCTACCTTAACTGGAATGAGAGCGAATCAACTTGGCTCTGCAACTTGTTAGGATCCTCGGAGGATGCTTGAGAGGCACCTATCCCCTCGGTAAAATAAAGCCTACGAAGCTGGTTCTCTCGACATCTGGCTCGACACTGCGGGCAATTAGATTTGCCCGTTTCAAACCACTGCAAGATGCACGGCGTGTGAAACGCGTGGCCGCAAGGCGTGCACGAAACGTCATCGCTGGAGCTCAACAACTCCAGACATGTGGAACAGTTCACGTTCATCACGGCGGAGCAACAGTGTGGCTTTGTTTGGAGTATTCTTCTGGGCGTTTATCGGCGCTTCCTAAAGATGTTTAAGTACTTCCCCCTGGTCATCTCCTTTCTCTCTTCGATTCCCAGCTCGTAAGCCACGTCGTGGAGTCGCTTCACCTCCGTTAGCAGCACGTCAACCGGCAGACTCCCCAGATCTAGAACCATGTGAATTGAAAATTTTGGAGAACAAATACTTTGGGGAACAGAGCGACACTTACGGTGGATCGTAGAGAGATCGTCCGGCGTGAGACCTTCCAAGATATTGTTCTGGTTGGCCGGGGAGTCTTGTGGAGTGCTCAACGGAACGAACTGACTGACTCCTGGAACTGTAAACGAGGATCGGCGATTGCGGGGGTCGAGCGAAACCTTTTTATCGTTCAACTTACTGTGATCCGGCCAGAGGTCAGGCGAGGCTCGGTCCAGTTTCTCCAAGGAAAGCAGGCTCGTCTCCAGATCTGCAGAGAACAATCCGGATAATCGCCGCCTTTTTGGAACGGACGGACTCGTTACCTTGTAACTCGGGATCTTCTTCAGTCTCTGTCGGTTGCTTTTGCTTCTCCTGAACCTCTTTGGGCTGGGCCAGAGTTTCCCCCAGTTGGATGGACGTGTTGGAGGAGGCCATGACGACGAACGCGATGCTCAGGAGAACAAATTCATGGCGAGAGAGACGAGCCCTTTTCAAAACTCGGCGAAGCCACAGTGTAAACAAATGTGGCGCTCAACATTAAAAGCGTCTTATTTAATGCAACAAGAGGTGACGATAAACTCTAGAAAGGTCTTCCTTTACGATGCGATGTAATTAAAGATGATTAGCAGGATTCGTGGGCACTAATAATCTTCATTTTTTCATAATTTCAATATTGGTGTAAAATGCTGAGCGACTGATGGCCGGGCCGGATCGGGCCAATCCGGCGGTAAACGTCATGCGGCCACAGAGTTGACAGAAGTCTCTGCGGGGGAGGAAACTTAGCCAACTCAGCTCTTCCCACTAAGCTAGATCTAGGCAATCAAGTCCGGAATTATCGAGAGTGCAGAATAAATTTTCCAAAAACAACCTAAGGAACAATAGTTTGTCTCTCATCTTATAGCAGTTTGTGAGCATGCGACGTCCTGGAAAGACTCGGCTAAATGATTGGTGGTAACCCTGGACGTCCACTTGACGTTCAACTCGACTGACAAACTCGTTCCTTGTCCCGTTGTACTTGCTGACTAGCGATGCCAGCGGGTCACGATTTGGTCTGCAGGCCCGGAGCGGGCTGAAACCCAGTGGTTGTACTAGGGTCTCAGACTTGACTCTGTTCTCTCAGAGGCTTCCAAGCGGACACCCTGACGCTGAGTGATGCCCAGTCAGTCGGAGCACAAAAGGGAATTCGGCTCGTCTCGGACTCGCGCAGACGTCATCACTATCGCCGACTGTTTTCAGCTCTCTGCTTAGATCTCGAAGTGTCGTCGATTTAGCTCTTGAAGTTTCTTCTGTGTATTATTGTCTGCTGGGACTGACTGGAGAGCTCTCTTTGATCATGGCCATCAACCTCAGGTCATCCAAGCTGGCGGTAAGAGTGCATTGCTGAATGACATTTCGTGAGGAGGTGAGGAGGCGAAACTACGGTTTAATTGTGCCGCAGATCTCGTTGCTCCGCGGCAGGAACTTCGGGGCCTCGTCCTACAGGTGTCTAAGCTTTGCAGGCGGTAAAGTGCCGGCCAAAACGCAATTTTTCTACGATGGTCAGTTCGTCGACTCGAAGACCGACAAATGGATCGACGTGCACAACCCCGCCACCAATGAGGTGGTCACCAAGGTTCCCGAGTGCACTCCGCAGGAGATGGAAAAGGCCACTGAGGCCGCGGCCCGGGCATTTCCGGAGTGGTCCAGGACTAGTCCTCTCAAAAGACAGGAGATAATGTTCAAGTACCAGGGCATCATCAAGGCAAATCTGGTCAGTATACTTTTTTGTCACGTCGTATATGCAATCGCTAGAGAGGCTTTCTTGACCATACTTACAGACAGAGATTGCCAAGCTCATCACGCTAGAGCAAGGGAAAACATTGGCCGACGCCGAGGGTGACGTCATGCGCGGTCTCCAGGTTGTGGAACAATGCTGCTCTCTTACTAACCTCCTTCTGGGCGAGAACTTGCCCGGAATCTCGAAAGACATGGACCTGGTGTGACAGTTTCTGGTCGGTGATTACGTGGCTGTTGAGTAATTCCCTTTCTCCTCACAGACCTCGTACCGCACACCCTTGGGAGTGTGTGCTGGAGTGGCGCCCTTTAACTTCCCTGCCATGATTCCGCTGTGGATGTTCCCAATGGCGACGATCTGCGGGAATACGTATGTCATGAAACCGTCTGAGCGAGATCCGAGTGCGTGCTTGGCGCTCGTTGAGCTCTTAAAGGAAGCAGGCATGCCTGACGGAGTCGTCAGCATAATCCACGGGCAGCACGACGCCGTCAACTTTATCTGCGACCACCCGGATATCAGGGCAATTTCATTCGTTGGTGAGACATGTAAAATTGCTTTCGTTGAAAGGATTGCTCGTATGCATGCTGTGCTGAATGAAGGTATCTTCATAGCTGCACTATTTCGGAATATACGTAATTTCTTGCTTGTAGGTGGTGATCGGGCTGGCCACCATATCTACACACGCGGCTCCTCGAACGGAAAGCGAGTTCAATGCAACATGGGCGCTAAAAATCATGGCGTCATTATGCCGGACGCAAACAAAGAGTATACCATCAACCAGCTGGTGGGCGCGGCTTTTGGAGCGGCTGGACAGAGATGCATGGCTCTTTCCACCGCAGTCATGGTGGGCGAGGCGAAAGACTGGTGACTCGTTAGAAAGGTTAGTTGGCTCCATGTTTTCTTATTTCCTTGGAACTTTGAAGGCTACCGGAGGTCGCACGGCGTGCATCTAAGCTTAAGGTATCAGCTGGCCACGAACCCGGAGCAGACCTCGGCCCTGTCATTTCTCCTCAGGCCAAAGAGAAGATCGAAGGTCTCATTAAGAGTGCTGAAGAACAGGTGATTTCGTCTAAATACTTGGTCATAAGGTCATTCTTCTAACCGTACATGTTTTAGGGAGCAAAAGTGTTGCTGGACGGTCGAGGTTTGAGAGTAGCTGATTACCCTAATGGCAACTTCGTAGGGCCTACCGTCATCGCCAATATGACTGCGGACATGACCGCCTACAAGGAGGAGATCTTTGGTCCCGTGCTTTGCGTGGTGAACGTGGACACCTTGGATGAGGCGATCGACCTTATCAACAGAAATCAGTACGGCAACGGAACAGCCATTTTTACGGCGAACGGGGCTACTGCCAGAAAGTTCACAGACAATATCGAGGCCGGGAATGTAAGCTCAATCTCATATATAGCATATACAGTGTATAGCAGATTGTTTTTATTCCGTTTCACTCCAGGTTGGAGTCAATGTTCCCATACCGGTGCCGTTACCGATGATGAGCTTCACTGGCGGCAAGGCCTCTTTCCTGGGTGACTCCCATTTTTACGGAAAGCAGGTAAGATTCATCCAGCACATAATATTTAATCTTTGATATTTATTCATGAGCGTGAAGTCGTTTCTCATGTCTTTTTGGGATCCCTCACGATCTTGTCATACACTTCAGACCAATGCACGAGTTGCTACATGCCGGCAAGTGAATAACTCGCGAAATTGGCCTTGCAGGGCATCAACTTTTATACGGAGACCAAGACCGTGACTTCGTTGTGGCGCGCGGACGACGCGGAGGCCGGCGGGAAGATCTCGACAGCCATGCCTGTGCAAAAATGAAGGATGTGTCAGCACCTGAGCACGAAATGTCGCCCATGGATCCATAAGCGCGAGTCGTGTGTCGTTGTTCTTAGTGGGTTTTTTTTTTACGTCAAGTTCATGAAGATCATCGGGACACTGTTCGATCAAATTCACGGAATCTTTCATGCTTCACCCACTACTATTCTATAGACTCGTACCTAGCTAGTTTGCATTGTCATACCTACGTATAATAACCACGGCATCAATAGCTGATAATACAGTGCCACATGTGAATGATTGTTCTGTTGCCAACCATACTTGTGTGGACGTTCGACATCAATTTCCGCATATCCACGAATGCCTCGGCGGGGATCACCCTTATCCTTACTGCAGTGGCGTCTTGTACAACACAGCACTTTAAGTAATTGTACCCGTGTGCAGTGACCGAGGTGTAGTACGTTAGTATCCACAACTGTTATAGTGAGATTGCCCTTGCCCATCGCCATCCTTCACTTTGGCAGGGAGTTCCCCCGACTTGGCGATCGCAGCATTCCCTCCGACCCGCGCAACGCCCACTCTTGAGAGACCGTGGCAGTCCCCGGTCCCCATTGCCCACTCGCCCGCCTTTCCGCTCGTCTACCTGCGCGGTCTCTCGTTCACTCGGTCGCTCTCCTCTCCATCCTCCTCCGCCCCGGCATCGGCATTGGCATCGGCGCCCGTGACGTCACCGGCAGACTCCACCTGCCTCGAGAGCGTGACCGCGAGCGTGAGGCGAGCGAGCGCTCTTTCTTCTCTCAACAAGAGCGACAGCTTGGGACGACAGCTTCGTCTCCTCCGAGGGCGGACCGGTCGCTCCCGACAGCTGGCTCGGGGGAATCCGTGGGACTGGCGACGCCAACAAGAGGGGCAAGGGGACTGGATTGCAAAAGGGGCAAGTCTGATAGCCTCAGCTCTGTTCAGCACAACACTGCTCGACTCTCCCGTCGTTCGGGCGCATGCCGCTCTCGCACCCGTCGAGAACATCGAGACCTCATGTGGAGAGCGTCCGCCGCCCCGGACCTTTGTTTTTGGCAAACAGCCCGAGAACGTCGACCGGCGCCTCCGCGCGACCCTGAGCCCCAACCCCGACGTGATCCCTGCCATCCGTGCGTCGGACATGAAATGCCGTGGCAGAGAAGCCCCCCTCCTCCTCCCCCCCCCCCCCCCTCGATGAACTTTCCACATTCTATTCCTTATAACGCGACTGTGTGTAGTACAATGCGCACGCACGACAGACGCGCGTGCGCCCGCTCCACGGGGGTCGCCCGAGGAAGGAAAGAACTGCTCGGAGAGGAGAGAGGAGGAGTAGAGGGGTTCCCCGGCCCTTCTCAAGTCCGCTCAGCAGAACCTGCTCTTCTGCTGCGCCGAGTGCGTGCGCGCGCCCCTTGCTGTTAACTTTGGCGCCGTCCAGTCGCCTCCCCCCCCTTCCTCTACTTCTTCTTCTGCAGCACCAGGCGCCTCTCATCCAGATCGTCGCAGACGACCGCGGCTTCCGAGTGTCACGACGAGTTCGTGTTGAGCTACCTCTGATCCGTCTCGACGCTTGAGGATCAGTTCTCGAGGCCAGCGTGTTGGTTCTTGGGCCGTCGATTCCCGGTGCGTGGTGCGTGGTGAAGCCCCCACTGCTGTTGCGGCTCGGTCGTGTCCACGTCGGACTTGAGCGGTCTGCGACCGTTCCCCGTGTTGAGGGGAGCGACGACGGCAGCTGCAATCTCTCATGTCAGGCCTGCGGCGGCGGCGCCGTCGCTGGCGCTGTCGCTCTCTCGCTCTAAGTCGATGGCCACAGGAGCGACGGACGAACGGACGGAGGGAAACAAGAAAAGACAGAGCAAGAGAAGAACTGAAGGCAAAACATCCAGCACTCGCTAGCTCACTGGAAAAGAAAGACAGATTCCCGTAGTCGTCCCTTCGGACGCGTAATACAGTGCCCCGGACGTTGAACCGGACACCCTCTCCGGATCATAGGAGGACCCGCGGACGTTGACGACCTCGAGGATGCCTCGCCGGAGGGGCCAGAACAGGGCGAACTCGTCTTCGTCGTCGGGTGAGTGAGTGAAGAGATTCAATCGTTCTCTGCCGGTGGACCGGACAGCCCCGCATCCTGGTCGGCGTCCCCGTCCGCCGCCCCCGTGGGGCTGTCCGTGAGCCCCGTGCCCGCCTCCCCCGCGCAGTCCGCTATCTGAGCGAGCCCCGCGCGTCTGTTCCATCTGACCCTCAAGTCAGCGGAGCGCACGTCACGCATCATAGTGGCTCTTGCCAAGAAACCTGTCTTCGGGCGCTTTTTTCCTCAAGTTTTTCCGGAACAAAAGAAATATCGGAGGACGACTGAGAGACCCGTCAGATCGTCTTTCTTCACGCAAACGCGGCTGTAAAAAGTGTCGCTCCTGTTAAGCTACGCAATGCCGAGAAGGCACGAACTAGACGAAGAGCGACGACGACGACCGGTCTACGTACGTACATTACTGCAAATGTGTTGCCCACAGTAGTAGGACAGTGCACCATTGTGAGCATACACAACTCTTCTCCTTCTCCTCTGTGTCTGACTCAGCGAACCTACGATCCCCCCCAAGTTTTTTCTTTTTTTGCGGCAGCAGCAGCGTCGTCGTCGTCGTCGTCGTCGTCGTCGTCGTCGACGTCGGCTTCAACCGACTTAAGTACTAGCAGGCCTCTGCAGTGACGATGGCGGCGGACGTCGGAGCGCATTTAATGCGTGCGATAGTGGCAGAGAGCAAGAGTGGGCACAGCAGGCATGTGGCAAGGCAAGGTAGCCAACTTTTCGCATTGCCAGTAGTCCAACGATGCCATAAAGTACGTTACTGTTTTCTCTCTGCTCTATCCGCATGCGCGCGCGTGTGTGTGTGTGCGCGAAATGTCTGTCTGTCTGTCTGTCAGTCTCTTTGCGGTGCTTTGCTGAATGAAGAAGAATTGTCACAATAACACTTACAATTTGCATGCTGCCCCCCCCCTCCACTCCGGTTCCATTTTATGCAAGCCTCTGGTGTGCGGTCCTGTCGTCCACGTACATACGAGACGAGAACGTCGACACCCCGTTCGGTGCTGTTATTAGCCTTGACTGGATTGGGCAGACTCCGTCCCAAGGAACAAGTCTTATAGAGTTGACTAAATACTTTCTTGCGGCGTGCGTGTGTGCCAGTGCAGAGGGACACCCATTCTTTACAGCAGGAGGGAAAGGTGTTGGGGATCTTGAAACCTCCTCTTGATATATAACGTTCTCGTGGAGGCGCTGCCACCATGCCAAGTTTGTTCTCGTTCGGGTCCAGAGTTCTTGTTCGGACACTCAGACGTGTACCGACATTTCCGCCCCCGACTTTTGCGACCCTGACATTTACAGCCGTGACACATCCGCCCCAACATTTATGACGCCACTGCTTGCATACTTTGCAAGCAAAGTGACCACTTGCATGAAGAAGACCTGCACGTGTCCTGCAGTGCTTCATTGTAGCAAAAAGTGCAGCCCAAGTAAGTGAAGTGGTTATGCACCATGCACTCACTGACCGTGGTGAAGAAGTTGTCCTCATGAGAGATCAGGCTTTTTAAATGCCGCGAGAAGAAATGAAGGAATTCCGTTGCAGCAATCTAACTCCAGTCAGAGAAAATTTGCAGTAGAAGCATGGATGCCATGATAAAATAATATGTCGAGAGCTATCTCTGACACGGTGGGAGTCGGTCAAGAAGTGTTGCTATATTGTTTCTGCGAACTGTAAGGTTTCCATCAGCTGTGAAAAAGCTTTTTCCTCGCACTGGACACCATTTGGCTGTCCATACACATTCGAATAGGGAGTGAGTGAGCTCTGACAGCCACTTTCATCCTATGCGACGTCTCAAGTCGAGGATATCTTTGGATATGCATTAGGATGGTTGCCACAAAGGCCGCTCGTCCCTGCAAGTCGTTGACAGTGACACTTGTCTGGAAGAGACACGTCCTCCTGTCTGTCAATCTGGTCGTAAGTAACAGGACAAGTTAGAAGTCTCATTTGCCACAGCAGCAAAACTGTGCAATATTCATGAAGGCTCCGGAGAAAGCCCCAAACCACTTGAGGAAGGCCGATGGCAGTCTGACTCGTAGACGTCGGGGTGGAAGAGTTGCGATAGCTAATGTCATGGCGGATGAGTCGGGTCTTCAGGGGTGAGGGAGGAAGTGTCGCAGTGCCACGCGCGGAAACTTTTCTTTTAAATCTGTATATAATGCAAATGTACTCACACGATGGACGCAGAATTAAAGTTTATATATAATACATGTGTGATCCTGCACAGTCTTGTGGACATACGACACAGCTCAAAGGCTTTATAGGGGTCTGAGAAGTTGGGCACAAGGACAAGGGACAAGGGGTTGTGTGAAGCTTATCGCCTTTGTCCGCGTTTCTCATGCGTTCCTCCGACGTCTACATACAAACTGGTGAAAAATATTTGAGGGATGAGTTTGCAGAAGTTCTTCTTGAACGGAAAAACAACAGTACAATAAGCTGCTGCCGTTGCTGTTGTGAGGTAAGTTTGACAGTGAAAAGGAAGTCCCCCCTCCTCCTCCTCCTCTTCCCCCCCATGTACACGCTCACACACGAGCGGCAGAAAAGTCTATTCTCAAAGTGGAGAGATCGTCATCGTTGCCGTCGTCGTCGTTGCCGCCGTCGTCGTCGTCGTCGTCATCGTCGTCGTCGTCGCCGCCGCCGCCGCCGCCGCCGCCGCCGCCGCCGCCACGAATGACACGATTCTCAGGGTGGCAATTATTCTTTTTTTTTTTTTTTGGCAAGAGCTCCACGAAATGAAACAGAGAAACAAGTATACCGGCCTTTCTTCTTCGCACTTCTCCCACACATTCATTATTAACGTGGCGGCAGCTGTGGCCGCCCGATCGATTTAACAACACATACACACGTCTGAGAGTCCTTTTTACGCATTATTCACCAGCCAGAGTCAAGACCAAGCCCAACAAATGCAATCTGGCACTGGGGAGGATGTGACACATGTGACGAGGTAGCTGGTGTTGCTGCCTGGCGAATGTGTGCGAACGTCTGATGCCATTTCTGTCATCTGCCTGCTTCTCTGTGTAGAGGCTTTTCATTCCAGCCCTTCCACACAGATCGTACTTTTCTTTTCAAGTGACGGCAGAAGCCTCCAAAGGCAAAAACTCCTTCTCTTTCTCCTGTCTGTCGTGTCATGACTCGGCAACTTTCTGGGCTGCGGGAGCCAACAGATAATAGTAACCAGTCGGGGTACATACATACGCACACGTGTGGGAGAGGCGCCAGAAGGGGCTTCCCCTGGAGAAGGAGGCGTCTCCGCACAGAATTAGGTATCTATTTATAAAGAAAAAGCTGCCAGAAGAATCGGGGCTTTTGCCAAGGTAACGTTGCCTCAAAGGTGCCTCGGGGTTCACTTAGCTGTGATTCAACGAGATCTAACAGGTGTTAGCGCCAATTATGTAGTGCTTACTACAAGCTTCTTTCAGACACTGCAGAGAAGAAAGAGAGGAGAAAAAAATTCGTCTCAGTCCGATTCTTTCTTTGGCCTGGGGAAAACATGAAGCAGAAAATCGCGTTGCATTTTCACTCGTTTACCCTCTACTGGCTGCACTTGAAAAAAAAAGCTTGGGAAAACTGCAGGCAAATGTACCAGAGGACGCACTTATGTATTTCTTTGAGTACTTGCGCGCTGACGCATGCAGTGGAGCAGTGGTCTAGCTTTGCTTTGCACTTCTGCACTCGTCGGCGGTTGACGATGAGGAGCATTTTAAGACCACGACGACCAGGATCCTGTGGGAGGGGAGAGGAGAGGCGAAGGGAGGGGTGTTATTTTTGGGTCGATGCCGTCGTCTTCCACGTCGTGTGACCAGTTAACTTGACAGCTGAACCTAACGCTGGTCACTGTGGACCCCTGGCGGCAGCTCGCAGCCAACAGCAGCTAAGAAGTGCTCTATGTAGAGTCTATTTTTGTCCCGACTTAGAAAAATGCTCTAACGGTGTCGTATGTACAGTGTGCATCTACAGCTCACTGCCGTACGTACGTACGCATGATTGCACCGGGGAAGAGGGGGGGGGAGTGCAGGAATGGGGGCCCCTCAGCGCTGACGTCATCACGAGGCTTGGAAGCGGTATGCGTAGCGTAAAGAGTTGTATTGACTGCTGCCTCGTACACAGTGTGCGCGAATAAGCTGTATGAGCCAAAAAAAAGGTGACCTGGAGGAACCTCCCAGTGCTTGGTCGCGATCGGAGTGAGGTAGCACCTGCGCGCCACTCCCGCCATTATAATGATGTTGTGCTACAGCTTTGCGAAGCTGTTGAAACACATTCTCCCAGTGACTAATTCCTTTTTTTTTCTTCCTCGTGTGTGCAGTTGTTCTTTACTACCTCCAGGGCCTCCCACACCTGCGTAGAGCACATATGCTACGCAATTAACAAGGTGTTCTTCTGTACGTGTCTCAGTGCAGTTTGCACAGTGCACGGTCAAGTCTGTTGCAGGGGATAAATTGACAAAATCGAATGGTGGTGCTAAAAACTAGACGCAGCTTTCGCTTCGTTTGCAACTTGCCTGGCCACCCTGTACATTGCCTGAAACAATGCTTGCTGTAATTCAGATGAAACCGACGGACAAAGACCAGCAGAGTACTTATTTGGTGGGAAAAAAATCTGAAAATTTGACTTTCTTACCCCCTTTTGAATGACTGCACAAAGCACTTCCCTTCAATTTGAAACAAAATAAAAATGTTCCTCTAAAAAAAAAAGCACGTCCACAACGTGCGCTTGAGGTCAGGCAGGGGATATCGTTCCAAAATTGCCCGAGACAATATGGAATGTCAACTGTATTCGTCACTCGAAAGCGCACAAATGCTCCTAAAAAAAATCATCCAGTCATACCGGTAGCGTTGCGAAGCTATGCACTTTTTCCTCCTGTTAATTACACCTCACTGCCAGCATGTGGGTGCAATAGCAATAATAAGCAGGCCTCCTCTACCTTTCCTCCTGTCTAGGAAAACTGAAGGGGGGGGGGGGGGTCGGAACCAGACGTCTGGGAGCTGTAGGTAAGCAGGCAGGAGGAACATGCTGCACTGAGGAGCGCTTTTCTTTTGGCACGGCATATTTCGATCAGGAGCTCCGGGAAGGCACCGACCAGGCCTCTGCTGCTGGGCCTGCTGGGCCCATTGCTCCCACAATGCCTTCGATAATAAAGAGAGAGGGAGACATTTCCGTTCAGGAAATTGATTGCGCGCCTCCTTGGTGTGCCTCCTGTCGCAAGAGTGCGTTATTTGTCTCGAGTCGTTGGCTGAGAAATAAAAGATGGCTCTTTGGACGAGCTGAAGCAGGTGCGCCAGCGAGTGCGTTGTTGCATTGTTGTCGTTCGCACGCGCAGAGTTTTGCGTAGGCGGTTATTTCTTCTCAGAAGAGAGTGAGGAGGAACAAAAAGAAGTAGAAGACGAACAAGGAGTTGTGACGCTGGAGCGAGTACAGAGGAGATCTCAATTAAGGCAGGCCGTTCGTGCAACTCGCCCATGATTATGGCTGGGAATGGGAGCCGTAGAGTACGGTTGGAGGGGCAAATTTTTCTGTGTCAGACACGTCATTGTTTGTGCCCTACAGGGAAGAAGTCGAGCTGAAGCAATCAGTGTAAATGCGACTTTATTTGCAGGATCGATTATCACGACAGCATACATAAGTTCTCTCATTTCTGTTCTGAATGCTTGCATGCACGCAGTACTTAGAAGCCATCGCACCTCCAACCGCTTAGGAACAGCCTGGGGGGATTGGAAGCGAAACCAGACATAGCTACACGCAAAACGGCTCTTTTTTTTCCACATAGTCTGAGTATTCCTTCTGTCTGGAGCTGGCGGCGTCGAGATGATGTGGTCGGAACATTGGGCACAATTTGCGTTTATTCGCTTGGTCACGAGTGCTTGCAGCAATAGAATGAGATGAGCAGAGTGGGCACAGGTGTCATTAGGCCCTGCGTTTGTCCAATGTTTTGACCGTATACAGATAAAAGACTAGATGGATGCTCACTCGTACACGTGTGCCTTACTCAAAAAGAGACATGTTTGCAACTTGTACAGGGTCGACTTTGATAGCCGATAGGTAGAACACAGCCAGACTCATAGGCGTGTGGCGGCGCCACTTTTTTGGAAAGTTTATTTACAAAAGTTCAAAGTCAACACGGGCATGAAGAATTTCTATGAAAGCGACTCGCTCGGCCGTCGATGCTGGGCCGATCGTTGCTGCGCTGAATGATTGCAAGACTTGGCCCGAGCCTCGAGTGTCACGTCTCGGTTGGCGCTGCAGACTGGTCACAAACACTTTCGAGTGTGGCGGGCTGAGGCTGAAACAATGATGTTTCTCCTGTCTTGTCTGGCTCAAGTGCACGCCGCATTTTTCCAGCGAGTTGTTATGACTCCGTCCTCGGATGCATGCACTGCTTGTCTGCAGCTCAGTGAGTGCACTTTTTCTTCCCCAGCTTTGAGTGAAGCATTTTTAAACCAGACAACTTTATGTATAGTACGTCGCAGTACAGACCTCGTGAAAAGTGAGAGCTTGAGGTTTTTATCAGTGTGGCTGGCGGTGAGAAAAAAAATCCGTGGCTATGATGTATCTGCCTCAAGCAACTGCCAAAGTCTCGGTTGCAATTTTGGCGGGTCTCGGCCACCCTCTCAATCTGTTAAAGCAAACACAGGGTTTTGCAACCAAAATTGGCAAAATGAACATTTTCAGCAAACACCGGGGAGAGCAGCCACAACCCGAGTCATACACATTGTCTTAATTTTCAGCTCCGTGATAGTGCAGCAGTGGACGACAGATAAAACTAAAGTCTCTTACTTCTGCCCTGCGACTTCGTCCCCATTAGTCTGGCTTTTTTGTCTCTGACTGTCTTGTTTTTCGTATAATGTTGACGCGACGAGCAAAAAATTTCCCCCTCCGGTTCAGCCCGAGGCCCTCCTCTCCCTCGTTTTTACAGCATCTGGTGGGCCTACCTTGACTGAGGTCCTGAATTCCAGACAAAGAGAAGCTTACTTTGACAGGGCGGAAAAAAGAGAAGTCGTGCACACTTTTTTGTGCTCTTGTCTCTGTGTTAACCTAGGCATGATTGTATGGGAGCAAGTACTACGTATGTACTCGTACAGGACATGCTCAGAGAGGGCTGCCAGCCTAGATAAGGCCGAGATTGTCCCCTGCTCAGGTCAAGCATTGCACTTGAATTGGGGATAGACTTCCGCGCGTACTTCTGCCAGAGCAGAGCGTTTTCATTACTAGACATTAGATTATGTTCACATAAATCAGGCATTATTGGTGGAAAAATATTGGATTTTCCGTGGGAAAAAAAAATCCCACATATTTTGCCCACTTTTTAGGTTTAGCACAGAGTAGCCACAGTACCTCAGCTGATATTTCTTTTAAAATGTCCTTGAACTATGAGCTCAAAGTGTTCTGAGCATCTACATTTTATCAGAGTGTCAGATTCGGGGCTTCTTAAGACCTCAGACAGCTAGTCGAGCAGAACCCGGGCTTGATGAAGGTCTAATCGAAGAGGATGCTCTGAGCTCACAGGGACTGGAAAAATTCAGCTCTAGAATGTGCATCTCATGTAAGCCTGTAGTGACTGTCCAGCAGCTGTCGAAGAGGTCAGAGCGTATCTATCTAAGCTAGTGATGACATGAGTCCCGAGTTTCTTCCATCGTTGAGTCAACTCATCACGTCGTCACTGTACAGGGGCTGGGGGTTGGTCTCACTGGCCTCTGCCCCATTTTAGTGTGCAGTCAGCATTGGTGGTGGATGTGAGGTTTCTTCATGAATCAGTGTCCGAAATGAGTGAGGAATATTAAAAACTAATTTTCCGTCTTTACTGCTTGTTCCAAAGATATCTCAGAGGCATGGTATGACGAAAAAAAAATAGGAGAGGATCAAACATTTTGTTAGAAAAAAGATTGAATAACAGACAAAGATTACTTAAGCAACAATTTCCCCTACAATATCGCTGTCAAGTCATTACGGTCTATGATACATAGCAGCTTTTATTTCTTTGACAGTGCTATGCAATGTTACCACGAGAAGAAGGCAAGAACTTTGTCTCAGCTTCCAAAAATAAAACTTTGCCTCTTCCCTCAAAGGCAACGCTATTTACTGTATGCTGAAAAAGTTTTTGATGAAACTTACGGTAGCAGCGCCGCTCAGCTGCAAATGCTTGGTCCAACTTTTCAACGGCACAAGCTTCTCTCAACCTTCTACATAGCCATGCCGGAGCTGTCAGAGCTTCCCGGCACAGGTCGGAGCAGCGACAGCACATTAAGTACTCATTATATATACGTAGTAATGCTACGGCGTTGCTAGGTATGAATGTAGGACATGCTCGCTCGAGTCGTCGAAAAGAGAGACATGAGTCACAGTCTCCTGTGCAGTTCATACAAAGCAGCTGCTTTCTACACTGCGAACAGATGCAGTCGCCACTTGCAGAGCTAGACCTCGCAGAATTTAAGAGCAAAGTCGTATGTCCTCGCTCAGGTGTTATAACAAGTTCTCAAATATGTTCCTAACTCCGAGCAGTTGGGGTGAGTGACACAGCGCGCGTCCCTGTGTCGTCCACCACGAGCATGGACTTGTGTGTACGCGTACATAGATGAACAGGTGGCGAGATATGTTTTCCCGAAGAGCAGTACGTACGTACATCACCCTGACAAAACTTCTCGTCACGGTTTCGTGGGCTTCACCTTAGCCACCCCGGTCCTTGCGGAGAATCCAGTCTATCTCGACTGCCAAGATCTACATACATAAAGCTCGCTGTAAAGCTTGACCACAACCATTCATCTGTGTCCCACCCACCTATGGCGGAAAAAGTGCAGAAATCTATCCAAAAAGATTTTTTGTGTGTCCCTGAACCATCAGGGGAATCTTCATGCATTGGATGAGACTGATGTCTGTCTTTTTTGTGTCTGTCTCTGGATCCAACAGATGCAACAGTCTGTTCATTACTCTATTTGGAACAAATAATAGCGGAATTGGTGGAAGGTAGGATTTCGCAGGGCCACCAAATAACACGAATCGGCGTGAATCTTCTCTGACGCCAGCTTGACAACCTTTGCGTACGATACAGCAGCTACAGTCACCACACGATGTGTGTACCTGCAGTCAAGAAGAGAGAGAACATGTTGTAGTTTCAGCACGTACTGTGAAGTTCGAGACGTCATTAACTTTTTATTCGCCAGTGCAGTGGATGCTGCCAAGTGGATTAATTCCAGAGTAAGTGCTGTGCAACAGAAGTTCAGCAAGGATTGAAAGGGGGGAGTGGGATTGGCCAGGCTCTGGGGGGACGATGGGTGCACTTAGTCATTGCCTCAGGCGTCAACCCAAAAGCTGCAAACGCTCCCTTGTCCTCCTCGGTTGGGTTTCTGAAGAAGTGACGAGCTCGTCGAATCCCCCGGGAGGCGGCGTCAAAAAGACAAAGAACGGAGACATATTGGGACTGCTCAAATCTCTCTTTCTCAAACGTTTCTTGGCAGTCGCTGCGGCTCCTGTTGCCACTGCAAAGACTTCTACTGGTCTCTCTCCGTTACCGTCGACGTCGGCGCCAGCTGCAGACTGATAGGGGGGGGGGAGAATATCCTGTGCGCGCGCGCAGCATGAAAGTACAAGAATGTGCACTGAGTGCTACATACAAATGTACGTCGAGCATTTTGAACGGAGTAGCCCAGCCTCGGTCAGGGGACCTCTCAGATGGTCGACGCCTTGTGCACATACAACGAGGGAGACCTCGTGAGGAGTTGACGAGTGCACAGACGTGCGCGCGCGCGTGTGTATACATGATAGGGCAGGCAGAGGTTGCTCCGATGCAATAGTGCACATTGAGCGCGTCGGGCGCTGAACGCAGGTTGTCTGAAGAAAAAAAATGAGAGCGGCGGCGCGAGCGTCCAGAAGGACAAGGAGGCGGTGGTGACCGAGTCCGACCGGACCAGTGCTGCTGCTGCTGCTGCTACTAGGAGGGGGAATCGGATATCTCTTGACCGAGTCCGTAGATTGTTAACGTCCTACTACAGTATCTGACTTTTCTGTTCACGGGAAGGGTGAGGAAGGGGGGGGGGGCAGTTGCTGGGGCCCGTGACAAAGAGGGAGCTTTCCTCCTGGAGGGAGTATTGATTTGCTTGCGAGCAAACGCTGTAAATACAGACGAGCCAGCTTGCACGATGATGATAATGCGGAGGGGGGCCTTATCGTGCATGCGGACAGAGAGGTGGAAGAAGAAGCTGTCGTTGCTGTTGTCAAATGTGCGACAGCTTGGGCAGTCGGCCTCCTTCTTCCTTTCCTCCTCGTTGCTGCCGCTCACTCCCTCTCGGCTTGCTAGAATCTGAGGGAGATTCCTCTTCTAGCGGCTTCGCGGCCGCTCGTTTCTCATTGGCCGCCGCCGGCGACGACGACGTGAACGACAGCGACGACGACGACGACGGCGACGTGAACGACGGTGACCAAGCTGTCGCCTGCAGACAAAGCGCGCTCGCGCAGACAGCTTACAAGGCCGACCACTTGTGAAGAGCAGCAGCTTGAGGCTTATCGGCAACTCTCTTTCTCGCTCTCTCTCTCGGTGGGGTATCCCGCTCGATCGCTCACGCGCGTCTCCACGCAGTAACACATGCGCGTCGAGCAAGTATCTCAAGGGGGGAAAGGAATTCGAAGACGTCTCTCGCTTTCTCAACGAGGCGTCTCGTCTGGCAGCGGAAGGGGACGAACGTTGCATTAAGTGAACATGGCTGCGTTGCTGCACGAGTTGCGTGGCTCACGGAAAGTCGGTTTGTCCCCCCCATCCGTCCAGCACCATCCGTGCTGGCCGTGGGCAACGAGGACTCTGTCTCCGAGCACCGCGTCGTGCAGAGTTGTTGTGTGTGTGTGTTTTTTTTTTCGCCCACATATGATAGACCCGTGCAGTCCACATGTGATGCTCTTATCAAACGCTTGCACGCTGTCGTTTACTGCGTGCCTCCCATTCTCCAGGACAAAGAAAGTCCGAAGTCCACCTAACTTCACCTCCCTCAATTTTGTGGCTGTAAAATTTGTGCAAACACGACGAAGGACCGGATGGACAACGAGGAAGAGTCACTCCTCTCCCTGATAAAATAAATCACAAGTGCGACTGTACGAAACGTGGGATTTTTATCTCTCTTTTTCCGTAAAGAAACTCTTCGTCATCGTCTGCCCTTTGAGTGTTGCAGGAACGTCATTAGAGAAGATGTGTGATAGGGTATATCACAATATATACAGGGTGAGCGACAAAGAGCCGGTATCTTGCTTGTATGTGACGCAGCCTCAAGAGAGCGAAGTTGCGGCATTTTCAAGGGTCAAGGAAAATGTTTCAGAGTACGGTTTATAATTAAACTAAGCTTATTAAAATGCGACACAATTGAGGAGATAAAATCTGTACGTTCACTCAACATACACGCACCCATAAGGGGAATCATTCGGTCCAAAGTTGATACAGTGGACTCCTTGATAATGTGAGGAGCTTTCTCCAGTTGGCCTTGATCCTCTCCTGGAGTGTGTTGAGGTTCTTGGCTGACTCGGCCCCCTCCCCCGGTGGCAAAATCAAGCCCCGTCTCTTTCTTACATGGGCGCACCATTTCCAGTCTGTCAAATGTCCAGAAATCTCAGAGTAGTTGGACTTGGACGACAATAGCTCAAAAACCAACGGCCTAACAACAACAAAAATGATCGTTCTCCTGCAGTGTCACAGTTTTCATTTGAAGGGCCACAATTACAATCAGTGCAGTGTGTGCTAAGTTTTGCAAATTTTGGCGTTATAACAGGTATTTAGGCTAGACTGAATAGGGGTCGGGTCACATTTGGAATTTCACTGAGTGTACCTAACGTTTGTTACGCTGGGTCCTATGATGAAAACACAATCAAACAGTCAGTTGCACGAGTTATATGTGTCCCAGTTTTTGACCCACCCAATGTAATAACATATGCTGCGTAAAAATGTTTTGCTGCATCTGGTTTGACCTTCCATGCATGATTCTCTGTCCCTCCTTGCAACAATTTACGGCGTATCACGTTAAGGCACGTTGTCGTACTTTTTTTTGTTTTCACATGAGACCAACTCAAGTGTGTATCAGAATTCTGTACATTGCTCGTTTCCGTTGCCTAAGTGCTCGTACCTTCAGAAATGCGATATCTTTCCACAAGTCACCCAATTTTTCTTCTGTGCATGTGTTGCACGCTGACTACTGTGCCCCACCTATTACACTCTTGGTCGGTTTATTTGGACTAGCTTGAGTAAACATAAGACTCCGCCTGACTCATCCCTTGGCAGCCTTACGGTACATAACGCATAGGTGATACTACGAGAGTTTCGGGTACGATTAAAAGACAAAAAGAGGGAGATCCGAGGAACTTCGACTTACCCGAGTCGCCATCATGCCACCTCAACTTCAAGTCAAGTTGATACTGCGCTGTCTCCCACTCACTTACGTGTACAGCACTGTATGGTACAGAACGAGTTCATTCATACTTCGAGGAAACCTGACCCTCGCTCCTTTTCTCCATTCAGGAAAAAGAGAGAAAATGCGCTCGGCACATAAATACAGCATCAGCACAACATTCCATTATGTACTGTACATATATACATTCTGTACTGTCTTCTCTACATCATAATTGAGGCGGTGGCAAGTCGACGTCATGTACTGTTCGTGCTGTGTTGGTCGTACACACTGCTACAATACGTAAGACATTCCCCTCGTCAAAGTCTGCTCTCTCTCTCTTCATGTCGTCACAGTGTCAACAACGAATTTATGAGAACTTTGTGAGGATGAGGCCAGCGGCATTCCGTGATTACCGCACGTATGCTCGTTTTCTGGCTCTGAAGTGCAGTATGTACTGTGCACATTGTTACAGTGCGTGTGAAAGCTCTAGAGACAAGCACGCATGCGCGCGCACACACCCATACACACACACAGTTCGCCTGCGTAAGTCGCATGCAGGAGAAGCAAGTAAAGATAGAAACGCCAAGCTCGCCTGTCGCTTGGCATGCGGCGCGCTGCTACTTCGACACGTTCTGCTACTACTACTACTGGGGCTACTACTGCATTGGCGTACGTAAGTGGTGCATATGATGCTGGTAAAGATGATGCACGATGGGGTGAACTCTCGTCGTCGTTGTCGCCGTGGCCGTCGCCCTGATCCCGCTCCGCCGCATGCCCTAAGTACGTATGTGCTTGTCCTCCTATCAGCCGCAGAGGCTATCCTCGCTTGTCCGGCTGCTCAGTCGGTGCTCACTTGGCAAGAGCTTCCTTCTCATCATTATTTGTCCGTGAGAGTCTTGGCCCCCAAGCAGTAAAGAAAGAAAAAAAGGAGTTGCCTTCATGTCAAATTGGAAAAGTGCGTCAATGTCAGTAATGAAATAGCTGTGCTTTTTATTGTCAATGGAGGAGTGTTAACGCAGGTGTGACTTTTGTCATCGATGAGTTTCTCTCATTGAATTGCTTCTTTTGCAGGTCGCTCGACACGCCGAGGAGCTCAACGGACGAGCTCTCCCACGTTGCCACACAGCAGTCCCAGCCGGATGCGCGGCCGCCGAGTTAAGGGCGCGTCCATAAAGGGACGTGACGACGGCGAGAACAACGAGGACAGCGACGACACGAGGGATCCGCCGAGCGGTAAGGCGACCATGCCACCTCCCCCGCCGTTGTCTGACTTGCCGCTGCGACGAAGACGGCGCAACTCCGACTCGAATGAGAGTGGCGGCACGCAGGCGGTCAAGGTTCCGCTGGCGGAGCCAGTGGAGCAGCGCTGGGAGGAGACAGAGGGAAAGTACCTACACAAGAAGTTCAAGAAGATGGCCACGGCCACCAAGGTAGAGTCGGAAGAGCAGCCGACGCCGGAAAAGAAACTCCCTCAGAGTCCACAGCAACACAACTTTTTCCTGAAGCACAGTGCCCTCAGTATGATTTCGTCTCCACCACAGTCGCTACCGACACCTCCACAGTTGTCACAGGCGGCATCGACCCAGTCGTCGCAGCAGACGGTACAGAGCCAGTCGTCTTCGCTGACGGTACCGAGAGAGTCACCGCCACAGGCGGCACAGATACAGTCGCCACCACAGGCGGCACAGATGCAGTCGCCGCCACCACCTTTCTCTTCTTCGCGGTCACTGCTATCTCGACCCTGTCCCTACTGCGGTTTTTTGGCCGCAGCATCAAACGCCAAGTTGGACACTCACATACGGGCGCACACAACAGAGCAGCCCTTTCGATGCGCCCCGTGCGGATTTGCCTTCCGGGTCGAGTCCAACCTTCTCCGCCATTACAAGGCACGATCTCACGCACTCAAGGTGGAACGAGGTACCGATGTGCATGGCTTCGACCTGGTGGACGAATTAGGCGACTGTTTTGTAGAGGAGCTGGAGACAACTACAGTGGCACAATCGCAGGCGCCCTCAGCTCCATCGCAAATACCTGTGATGAGCATTAGCAAGCAGATTGTGCAAACGCCGCAACAGCCCAAGACTGTGATTTCCCTAGGGAGCACCAGTAGCGTACCACAGCCGCACATCACGGTGAGGCCGCTCTACAACCCTGTGATCCAACAACATAATATTCCACTTCAACTGACTGTAGCGCCGGTGGCTCCCCCTGCTCAGCAACAGCACAAACATGCAACTGCAACGCCTGTGCAAAGGCCGGTAAGAGAGCTTCTTAGACCAAACGCAGTTTCTCATCCTCAAGAGCAGCCACTGAGGCTAGTGCAACACCAAGGCGAGGTTCTGTTGGCTGCAGGACCAAGATTCCAGCAGCAGCAGCAGCAACAGCAGCAGCAGCAGCAGCAACAACAACAACAACAGCAGCAGCAGCAGCAGCAGCAGCAACCTTCTCACTTTCATCAGAGACGAGCATTGCCTCAGCAACAACTTCCCAGACCACCGCCTCCTCACCAACAACAGCAACAGTTCTTACGACCTGAGCAAAGATCTGAAACTTTGACGGTTAGACAGGCACAACCTCCACCATCTGCTGTGCTTCTGGCTGATGCTGCAAGGATAGCGCAACAGCAGCAGCACCTTCTTCGCGGTGCTCATCTACACAGGCCTGTGGTAGTATCCGAAGGGTTAAGACACCTTCAGCCAAGACCGCCTCAGCCCTCTCATGCATTCGTGCATCCACCGAGACCCGCGCATCCTCAGCAGCCACCGCCTGTTACAGTAGAGGTTAGGCCCAGGCTACCGACAGCCCCATTACCGTTGAGGCCAACACCGCCAGAAGCAACAGGAGCAACAGCCACTATCTCATCATCCTTATCTGCACAGCACATGGCCACTGATTTGAGTTCCAACAAGGAGACCTTGAAGCAACGCATAGACAAGGTGATCAGTGAAAATCAGGCGATAGTAGAAACACTAAATCCCCTCTGGTCGCGGCGCTACATGAGGCAGAGCAGTAAAGACGATGACAAAGGGGCTGGCTCTCCTCGAGGTGGTAGGAAATACAACATGACGAGTCCACCAACTCTCTCCAAGGCCAGCACCAGCACTAGCACCAGCACAACCTCTTCCTTGATCATAGAGCCGACAAGTTCAATAGGCGTCAAGGCAGTTCCCGTGTCTCATTCTACTCTGGTCGCCAAGCCCAAGTCCGTGACGTTGGAAGCCCATAAGGAAGAAATAAGAAATTCCACCGAAAATCCGGCAGAATTGAGCAACCGGGAGCCAAAACCGCTCATGCTGGTGAGACAGCCAGAAATGACTGTAGTGAATTCTACAGCCCCTCTCAACTTGGTTTTGCCTCCTGCTCCCGTGGCAGGGGCGGTCTCGTCATCCAGCAAAGACCCGCAGTCCGTGAGAGAGGTGTGGATCAACAGCACAAAGAACAAAGAGACTAACATATCTCAGCTGGAGGATGTCGCTAGCCGTCTTGTAGGTGGTGGAACAGAGTTTCATCCTGCCAACCCAGAGGGCAGCATGATCAAAGAATTGCTACTGAAGACTCGAATCTTGGGATTGACACCCCTTGTTGGTGCTACTCTGTCTTCAACGTCATCAGCTTCAGCAACCGTCATAGAGTTAAAGAGCTCAACGTCCACCACAGCTTCTACTTCGATGACTGTGGTCTCACCAGATCCCTCCAGACCCACCCATATTATTTATGCAGATCCTTCCTCCGACCCCACGGGTCAACAACAACCTAGTCCCGTGCCAATACTCTCTAAGAAGGGTGCGACCGATGGCGACAAATCCGGCCGCAGTTTGCAAAGCGGAGTCAATGCTGAAATTCATAAGAAGTTTCACTGCAATAAGATCACACCAGAGCTGAGAGGACAGCAGAGAGATGACTCCCCATTAGCCAAGAGACCAAGACTAGAGTTACCTTCTGGATCAGCGGTTCTTCTACATTCCGGTGGATCCACAGCCGTGAGAAGCAATAGCTTAGACCAGAAGCCCCCTGGACTGCTCCAGATTGCACAACACGACTCCATTGGCATTGTTACCCTGAGCAGACAGTCCACTACTGCTGCATTCACCGATAGCTTAACAAAATCTTCTGTCGAACCCATTATGCACGAGTCCATTATTTCGACGTCCGCCTTCACTATCCCTGGCATTCCCACGCCTAGTCTTTCTGGAGTGATCACAGGAATCAAGTCCACCCCGCTCTTCTCTCTCCCCGGTAAGAGGTGGTCCACTTCGGCTACAGGTGGAATTCAACAAGAAGAACTTGATCATCCGTCCCAGGATAAACCTGTGCCGTACGTCTTGGGCATGCCAGGACCTTTCAGTCAGGCCTCAGCTAATCCTACAGTCCACAAGTCTGCAACGCTTACTCCCACTACAGTCGAGTCTATCGAAGAACAACCAAGCGTCTCTGATACTGAGAAAAATATTCCAGTCATTACAGTTTCTCCTGCTGCAGTGACAGCTCCTGCTGCTGACGAGATTAAGGTGGAGGTGGAAAAAGAGTCATCCTTGTCTGACCCCAAGTTCTTGCGTCCGTCATCCCTGCCTTTGACCCCCGGCACGTACAGGGCAAAGAAACAGCACATTATGTTGAACAGCGGTGGGGCCGGCGGAGCCACCTTAGTCAGTCCGGAGACTCCACGCCCAAGAAAGTCCATCGTACTGACGTATCAAAACGGCACAGCCTATACACATCTGGGGCTCAAATCCTCCACCCGTGTCTATTACTGCTCCGTTTTCCGGCAGCAACCAATGTACGTGCGGCACAAAGCTGGACTTTCGATGTACTCCAACTGGAAGGTGGTCTCTCGTGACTCGCACCCAAGTGGGCTATCTCCCAAAGAGAGCTTGGCCAGCTATAACTCGGGCTACAAGAGCTCCACAAATGGTGCTCTCACCGTGGCTGCCGCAGACAGACGCGTTCTCACCGTCGCACACTCTTCACAGTGGAGGCAAAAGACCCCCAAGGAAGACGAGGGAAAAGAAAAGAACTCGTCTAAATCCGAGGAGGAGAAGTTGATCCAACTGGGAGAAAAGGGCACCTCTCAAGCCGCGACAACTGACGTGAGTCTCTCGTATATTATTCGTATAAAAAAAGATGTTAGCAGGCAGGAGGGATCCCTTAAGACACGCGAAATGGGACGGGAGCGTTTTTACGTGTTTCTAATCGTGAACATATCTTTCATTCTACTTTGTAGAGCACGCAGGTACAGAATTGTGCAGTCTCCGTCACCACTATGGCTACTGCATCAACTTCTGCCCCCCGCCCAGTGGAGGGAGGGTACAAAACTACCGACGATGATGAGTACACCTATGTCAGAGGGAGGGGTCGAGGGAGGTACGTCTGCAATAGCTGTGGCATCAGATGCAAGAAGCCAAGCATGCTGAAGAAGCACATCAGGTACACTTATTTAACTTAACTTATTATACAGTTTAAACGTCACATCTATGACAAGCGACATTTTTGTAACGACTTACTCCTTGCTGTCATGAATGTCAACTGATGCAGTCGAACACGGATAATCGGGAGGCCCCGGGCATTGGTTTTTTCTTCGACTTTTCCAAATTGCCCGCTTATCCGGAGCACAGAGATCCACATTTTCAATAAATCCCCATTCTTGTATCCCCTTCCGCCAAACCGAAAGTCCCACTTATCAGTCTCCCTCTTATCCCGGTTCGACTGTATTGACCATGCGGCTCGTAGGATGTATAAACAGTAGCTTGAACAAATCTTCTTTCCTTGCAGGTCTCACTCCGACTTCCGTCCTTACACCTGTCGCTACTGCAGTTTTGCCTTCAAGACTAAAGGTAACCTGACCAAGCACATGAAGAGCAAGGCGCATCACAAGAAGTGTGTTGAGCTGGGTATCTCCCCCGTGCCTACATCTGTGGAGGACTCACAAAACATGCCTGGGAGTCAGGTACTAATATTAGAAGCTGTTATGTGACTGTTGGTTATGAAACCAGTGGTTATGATATTGACCCTTTCGTTTTCATAGGAGAACAAGTTGCTCACCGGCGAAACGGTTCCTGGTGATTCCGATTCTTCTGATAGTGACGACATGGACGAGGAGGACGAAGAGGAGGAAGACGACGATCAGTTTGAAGACGCAGAGGAGGAGGACCCTGCTGCGAATAGCACTTCGCACTCTACTTCTACCAATACGACGACGTCACCATCATCTCAACTTGGCCTTGGATTGACCGGTGCAAGGCCCAGGCTGTGCATCATGCCCTTAGCTGGAGTCGTTGTTACCACAACAGCTTCTGCGCCATGCGAAACGCGCTCGACGATGACTCTGGGACATCTATATGAGTACGATCGTCCGTCTCCGTCAGAAGTTTCCCAGAAGACGGCTACTAAGCCTCACCAGCCTGAGTATCTACGATCTCTTGGCACTACTGTCTCCCCTGTGGTTTCAACGACGTCACCAACGATTTCGCAGATGTCCAAATCTCCACCCTCGATAAGACCACCATTTGAGTTGGTCAAAGTCAAGCCTACCGACTCTAACTCATCACAGGTGGTGGTCGCCACGTCGTCGACTTCGTTGTCGTCTTCCTCGCCACAGCCAGTCCAGTTGCAAACCTACCTTCAAGAAAGGGCAGTTGCCAGGGCGAGGACTTTGCAAGATTTCCAACAAGGCTCTTCTCCACCGACCAGCAGTCCTCATCAACTGCAGCCCCATCTAGGTGCGACCGTGTCGAGATACGGTTCAGTGGACATCATCAAGTCCACGCCACCACACGTCACCATCGACCGCGTAAGAACTCCGGAGAAAAACAGCTCTTTCAGACCCTTACCCCTGCTTCAACAACAGCCCCATGACTCACCAAACAGCGTGGTGATTACGAAGACAGGTCCTGTCGTCTCTTCAATCAGTGCTGTGTCAGCAGTGCCAAAGGACAACAATATTGTGTTGGATGACGGCTCTTTTGCACCACGAAATGTCACCATGAACGTCAAAGATCTGCCCACTCAGATAACTCGACGCAAGTCCCCTGTAGCCGGCTCCAGTGGTGCCGCCCTCCACCTTGTACCTAATGAGCTCAACACCATGGCACAGATGAAGGCCGCAACCAATGCAAAATTTGCCAGCAAGCAACAGCAACACCCTTCATCAGTAGCTACTCCGGCTGCTGTGGCCGCGTCTTCTGCTGCCGCTGCTGCCAGCCACATTCCGTCTTCGACGATGAATAGGATATTTCAGAGTATTCCTTCTGCTCCCTCGGCGACGGTGGCGAAGACTTCTGCGCCAGGCGAAATCGGGCCTAAAGAAGAGAGGAGCAACAAACCACCATCCTCCAGTTCCACCTCTGGTAGCAACAAATCATCGTGCAATATTTGCCAAAAGGTGTTCAACAAGGCGTCTCAGCTAAGGATACACATGAACATACACTACATGGAACGTCCGTACAAGTGCGAAGACTGCTCCATAAGCTTTAGAACCCAGGTATAAATAAGTCATTTAGGTGTGAGGATGGGCACCTATACTAAGGCTAACTCTTTCAGGGCCATCTGACGAAACATCAACGCTCTGCCGGACACTTCAACAAGGTGAACATCAACCAGACATTTGGTGCACCCTCGGATGACAACCCTAGACCTTTCAAATGTGGCGACTGCCTATCCAAGTTCCGGATTCATGGCCATTTAGCGAAGCACCTTCGCTCCAAGATGCACATCATGAAGTTGGAGTGCTCGGGCAAGCTACCTATAGGAATATTTGCTGAAATGGAGAGGCTGGGTACAAATCTCAACGAGATTGATACTACCGATCCCGAGACGGCCCTCAGAAGCTTGCAGGTAAAATGAGAGTACTGGAAGGCGTTATCATCCTCTCATGTTTGTTGTGTGTGTATTCAATCAGGCTATCGCTGAGCGGCTATATGAGAAAGACAAGGTGCTGGTTCAACAACCACCAGCGTCAGTATCTGTGGGTTCCTCAGTTGTGGCATCGAAAAGACAAGATGGCTGCGAATCCAAGAAAAACATAGAGAAGCCCGAGGTGAAGGCTGAACCTTCTGAGGTCCTGAGTCCTGTTGAGGTACCTGGCACTTTGCCCGTTAGGAGAGAGCATGCTGTCGAGCAACCGCAGCAACAACAACCACAGGAGCAGCAACAGCAGCCGCAACAGCAGCAGCAACAGCAGCAGCAGCAGCAGCAACAACAACAACAACAACAACAACAGTCACCGGTGGTGTCACAGCAGCAACAACCACAAGATCAAACCGCTGCTAATTCTTTCTTCAGAAATCCGTTTCCATTAAGAAGGAGTTCGTTCTCTTCAAGTCATGAGGAGAGGTCGACTGACTCAGAGACGGTGAGAACTGATGTATGCACAAAAGGACCCCTCCTAATGTCTTTGGTGGACATGCACAGAAAGCTCAACGGATCTTGTATCTTATAGGAAAGTGGAGGTCACCATTCCTCTTCCTCCTCACTGTCCTGCCAACATTGCCAGCAGTCCTTCGCTGACATGAAGTCTCTGCAGATCCACATTTTTGTCGACCACCATGCCACGCCCTCCACCGCTAGTGCCCAAGCCCTCTCACCACGCTCCAGTTCAACATCTCAACACCAACAACAATTGAATGGCGAACTACTAGCTGCTGCACGGATGGTCAATCTCCAGCACAAACCTCCTCAGCAAGTCGAGAGCGGCCTCGTGAATAACGCCAAGACCTCTGGTAGCAGCAGAGAAGGCTCGGTGACATCCTCGTGCGAGGACGGAACCGAGAAGAATATCCCATGCGACTTGTGCGGGGCAGTCTTAAGCTCCAGGGTAGCTCTCAGGCAGGTGAGTAAAGCTGTCACAAAGGAAAGCTTCGCCACATGCCAGAACTTAATTCATGGGAATATGACTGATGCTGATGCACTACTTTATATCTTCCAGCACTTTCTGACTCATGCAGCACCTCGACCCTTCATCTGTCGCCACTGTGATGCTGGCTTTCCAACCAATCATCAGCTGGAGGCTCACGTGAAGTTGCACTAAATTCAAGAACTTGTACGCAATATTTACGGTATGCAGGCTACTGTTCACATGAACAGACGACGATTTTGTGATTATGTTGGCCCGGAGCGAGTTAAGACAGGGATAATTTGCATTCCGCTGGTCAAGAGCAGACGCCAGGTCAGAAAAGCAGCCTAGAGCGTTTTCATCTGTGATATTTACAAGCAATCATATTGTTGTAAGCTTGCAAATATTGCATAAATATACGCTTTACTTATTCAGTATTCTGGAGTGTTGCAAATGAGAAAGTTTTATTTATTACTTCTTCGTATACCGGTATGAACAGTTCTTGGCGTAAGTTATTTTCGCAGCATAAAATAGGCCGCATGCATTAGATTAAAACGCTTTGAGGTTGGATTTCAATGCGCAGTCGTTCACTCAACCACTGAGTCGTAGGGTTGAGTGCATAAGCTCGACTTTTGGGGAGCTCATTGACGATGCTCATTGTGATGATGGCGCGCCCAAAGAGAAGAAATTATTATGGGGGCGCAACGCCAAAATGCATCATTTTTCACCTTTTTAGGTTTGTTTTCCTTAATGAAAATTACTTGCGCCAATGATCATGTGCAGGAAAGCTAATTGAGACTATTGTACACAATGGCGTGAAGATGATCTTACATAATTTAGTTGAGTGCAGAATGAGTTGGCATTATTTGCACATGGGAGTCGTGTTATTCGATTGCTTCCATGTATGTTTTCACTCATTGTCGCCACTCCTGGCCTCAATGATGGCCTCAAGACAGCTCCTGAAAGATGCACATGATACCATGATGAGGGCCTCTGATAGGTTGGACGAGGCTGTGTGGATGGAGTCCACGCGGTCATTGCTGTTCTTGTGAGGCACATTGCAAGTGTCCTTCACCAATTCACTCCAGACAGCAAAATCCATTGGCAAGAGGTCTGGGCTGGAGCTGGGCCACAACTTGACTGGCCTCAGATCTCCTGCTTTGAGTCAGCAAATGACAATTTGGCCTCAAAAGATCTTCTGATATCCTTCAGCCTCAGTTTTTGTTGACAGGAGAGCCCCTGGACATGTGACACGTGTCAATTATCACTATGATGCTTCTGAACGCTTCAAAAAACGTTGGTCTGCTGGCCCCTACAGCCCCCATAATGTTATAAATGAGAGTCCTGGCATGGAGCAGATCACACACGTACGTACTACGCTCTCTATCTGGGCCTCCTGCATCGTGACCTCCAAGCCGATATTGACAGATACGGTATAAGATGAGAGCTAAGACCCCCCCCCTTTCAAAAAGGCCACTCCCAACACCGTAGGTATCGTGGATCAAGATCTAAAGTCTTTAAAGTTGATTCTCAATTAGCCTTCTGCAGCCTGCATAGAAGGTACAGGCCACATTGGCCTCAAAGGGTCCACCCTACGTAGTACACATGCACATCAATTTTCACGGGAAATATCAATCTCACTTGGTGCGGCCACTTTTAGCAGACATTCATGTATGCTGCTGCACAAGGCGCAGATGATGGCCTTGCAAATGTTGGCCCAGGCTGTTAACAGCGTAGCCTTCCGATGATGGAGACCTTTGTTTCTGGAAGGTTCTGACTTCACTCATTTTTACCCGGGGAGCTGCCTGCCTGATAGAGGCCATAATTGCTTCTCAGACCTCCACTATACTGTTGTCATTGCTTTGATCGAAAGAAACTCAAAATAATTTTCTTAACTTCTTAATTTTTAAGGCAGCTGATGACAGACAGTAAAGAAAAAAATCTCCCATTAGTCCAAAACAGGTGTCCAGTTTGATGGTTTTCGACTGATCATTGCACCAGCTTCGAAAACTTTGAATCTAGATACCTCAAGGTAAACTACTGGTTGACCGCATCTCAGGCATATTTTTTATCTCATGTCAAATGCTTCTCGCTGGATATAACCACAAAGAAAAATCCACATTCCTGACTGGAATCACCCAGTGTCGTGGAGTCGAATATTATGCCAAGACGTCCATCTGACAATATAAATTCAAACTCCACCGATGATGAACGCAGTGCAGTTCAACAAATGTTGCTACTCAAGTCCATCTATGGAGAAGTTAAAAAAAGGAGCAATACTTGCAGCTGCAGTCAAGTTTGGGGAAAACACATGGTAAATTTCTTGTATTTGCCCGATTGTTTATCAAAAGCTTCAGAGATGGCACAATTAACGTGCAGTGCAAAAAGAAAGGAACTACTGGGCAAAAAATTGACTGTTGACAAAGCATATTGACTGTACTGAACAGTGACTGACGTGTCTCCGTATCAGTGCTCAATTCTTCGATCATTGTCCTCAAGCATTGGCATTTCAACCACTCCTCTTTTTCACATTTCCAAAAACTTCAGTACATTTTAAAGCAGTGGCTTATAGGGAATAGCATGGCAAAACGATTACAATTCTCTCTTCTGTGGATGAATCCTGTGAATTTTTCACCACGTGTGACGCTGCTCATGCTCACGGTTCTTCATGAGTCTGGTCAAAAGACTCTGCTATCTCTGAGTGGATGGCGAGATGAAGATGTAGATGAAGAGCCATCCGAAAGGAACGTGCGGAACAGAAATTTCATCACCAAGTCATGTCTTCAGCTGTTGTTTCTCGTCCATGATGGGGCCCTCAGGGCCTGGCCATTCATGCAACAGCCCCTGGTCCCCTGACGAGCAACAAAACGACCAAAAAGGACACTTGAGATAAATGCTAGAGTGATCTATCAAGAGTTTTTTAGTCGCTTCCAAACATTTCGTGCTAAGTGGCCAAAGGGTAACAAGGCTGTGCTGAGTAAAGTTCAGCAGGAGAACGTATGTCCGAAGCACCCAACATTCCTGACCTCAATGTCTTTGACTTGTGTAGCATTGAACTGCACCAGAGAGGGTCGATGATCTTGCTATAGCAGTTAAGTCTGCTTGCAACGGTCTTGAGAGAGCTAAGCTGCGTGATGCATCTTTTCATTCCGAAAGCCAATAGAAAGCATCATGTTTGTTGCTGGCTCAAAATAAGAGCAAATCCGCACAAGTGGCCTGGCAAAAAATTTCGCAATGCTGCCAATTGGCGACAAGTGTCACTTTGAGTGAAAAAGATATGACAACTGCTAGGGATAGACTTCAAAGAAATGATTAAAGTGTTAATAATTAGTTGTTCCCTCATTCACCGTGAATCAGACACTTTTTTCGGAACAAAGTAACCAAACTTTAGACCTCAGTGATCAACTATTAAGTTGAAAATATACGACCTGCATATGAAGCTTATGTATCACCCGTTCCTTTCAATCTCTGTCTTCTGGGCTAATCTCACCTTGATGGGGTGGAAGGATAACCCCCTTTTCTGGGGTCTGAGCACCAGTTCATACCATTCAAGAAAGGCTTTTGTCTATGGCAAACTCCGGAGGAAATTGCCGCTCAAAAAGCAAATTAAGTTTTGCCAAATTTTAAACTCATTTTCTGAGCTCCGCTCATTGTTGACTGGAGATAACGGGCACCCAATCCCCCACAACAATCCCAAGGGGCCACTATCGGCATGCCCAGTATCCGTGCGGCGGCCTCATGAGAGATGCTCTTCAAGCAGACATATTACTCACGTTGTAGGGACATTTATCATATTTATACACGAACATCTACTTTTTTGCATGTAGATACATAAAAGAGTCCTACTGCACAGGGTAGCTGAAGTTAATAATGCAATCACTTTCTCTAATAACACACATTAGTGCTTACGATGACAGCTCTAAATTATACATATAATTATTCCTGCTCACTGTTAAAGAGGGAGAGAGAGAGAGACCGACCGACAGACGGACAGACAGAGGGATAAAATATAAGCTGTTTACCAATTTGTGGACCAAGCCGTCTGCTGTCACTACGTACAATGATATTAGTCTCGTCTACTGTGCGATTGTGTTCTCTCAACCTCATCACTGGTCGTTGTTTTCTGTCACGACGACGATTGCGTCTTCGCTGGCGACGGCAGCCGGTGTGCCGGCACCCCCGAAGGACGCGTTGCGGCCGTGAAACCTGAGGCTGGTGTCGCGCAGGAGGCGACGGCGACCCCTAGGAGAGGGCTTAGCCTTCCCCAGGAGGAAGAGTACCTGGTGGAAGGTGAACAATGCCTACAATGATGTCCTTCTTGCTCAGGAGAACTTACTTCATCCAACAGCTCGAAAAATTCCTCTCTGTAGCTCATCTGCTCCTTTGCCTCACCGCAGAGGTGCTTTTTCCGCCGTTTCTGCGGACGTCGACGCTTGTCATGTTCATCTTCGCTCACCATGAGGCTGGAGAGAAAAATGAAAAGCGCTGTAAACATATCTCAGATGTTTGTACGTATTTACAGCGAAGGGTTTAAGGTATCACTGAAGACGCTGCTGCACCGGGGAGGGGGGGGGGGAGTTCCCCCTCCGACCCCCGACTCTGGGGACCCTCCTCTTACTTTACCTGTGTGCTCGTTATTATCATTAGTGTAGGCTCAAATGCTGTCGAGCTAATGCTCGATGGTGATGGACATGGGGAAAAGTGGGATTGGGACTTTTCATTGGTCTACTGCTTACTAAGCATTCGACAGCTGAAGGAGGAGTGACGCATTCGTTAAATGTTTTTTCCTCGATTTTGCTAGGGACGTTAAAGGAAGAAATATATCTCTTCAGCCGCAAGTGAGTTTGAACAGACTCACCTCACTTGAATAGGACGGGTCGCAATGTGCTTAGTTCTGTTTAAGACGTCTTCATTGGACTCTTGGCAACAACTTTTGCACTCCAACACCCTCTCCACCCTTCACTTGCGTTACTGCTTCTAGGGAAAGTGGGAGGGTCAGACCTGCTGCGTCCACTACAATGGCCTCGTGAGTCTCAAGGCCGCATCTGCAGCCTTCAAGATCAGCCCCGTGAAGGTGAAGGCTATCTGAAAACCGTTGTGCGGCCACGTGGGAAAAAGACTAGAAGTTGCAAGAAATAAAAATTGTGGCTAAAAGTCCAGCCGAGACTTCTTTGTAACATTTTTAGAACAAAAATTTTCAAACATATTCCTGTCATCCGTCTTGATCGCGCGTTGGCAGTCATAAAACTTTGTGCGGATTTTCGTGACGACCCCGCATATTCGTCGTGCATGAGTTATGGTATCTTTGCAAGGTTTACGAATTAAGCATTCGTCAAATATAGGTTGGCAGCTTTCCTTCTCACCGACAGACAGATTGGCGGGAGACACTCAAGCAGTCAATAAATAGAACTGCACTTAAACAACCTGAAGGGGAAAGGACCCAGACCCCGATTATCAGATGTACTACCTATTGCTATCCTCAAATTCCTCGTATTCGCTGTCTCCTCCGCTGTCATTGTTTTCATCATCATCGTCCTCGTCGCCGATATCGTCCTCGCCGATGTCGACTCGTTCATCGTCTTCTTCGTCCGAACCGCTTTTTGGCACATGACCGCCGTGTACGATATCCAGGTACCAAATGCCCTCCAAGAAGCCATAGCTGCAAGGAAGTAGTGAATATGGAAATACACACTTATCTGAAGGAGAAGTAACCACATAACACAGTGCAGCAAACTTCCCCGTACGTTGTGGAGGACAACTTACATGATGTGCTGCTCTATCTCAATAAATAGCTCCTCCATGGAGAAAATGTCCTCGGCGACGTTGAGTGATCTGACAGACACGAGGAACGTCGTGTAGTAAAGGCTGATTAGCTCTCCCAACATTGTGCGCCTTAAGTCATTCTGATGAGAGAAAGTCATAAGTATTGTTAGATTTGTCGACAAAAACAGCGGCGTAAAAAGTTACCAAATGTAGGTACACGTAAGGTATTGTATTTGTGGAAAAGTTGCGATAAACATGCACGGAAGGTACATAAGGGTGGCGTACATAGAAGTTTAACAGTTGCCCGTGTACTTACCTTAACGCTGGTGAAGAGAAAGAGGATGAGATCTGTGGCCAGGGAGGCGAACCTGGCGGACTGAAAGTCCAGGAACTTCACTTCGATGGGCCTACCGGGCTCCGAGTCGTCCGTCAGCGTGGACAATGTCGGGACTTCGCCCTCGCCGAAGAAGACGTTTGGCGCTGGCGCCGGCATCTGCGCGGGAGACACCGACTCGGCGGCGCCGGAGGAGGCGCAAGTGGCGGTGGCTGGCTCGTATCGGAAGAGCACGTTGGAGAGCCACAAGTCACCGTGACAGATGACGGCGAAGTTGTTGCGCGGACGGACCATGTCCATCTGTCCGGCGTGGTACAGAAGAAGAAAAAATAAGCAAAGCTGACAACCGGACCTCGAAAAGGCATCTTGGCCTGAACCTTGAGAGTCTTTTGCAATTTTGCAACGGTTGGACGTAGCAGCAGCTACCGTCCAGCACGTCACAAACATTGCGACATGTTATGGCCCTTCTCATGCAGGTCGTGCTTAAGTACAACTACCTAAGGTACGACTGTAAAGAGAACAGTTTGGTCAACTTTTCAACCTGAATGTGGTGAAAGTTCCTGGCCAAGTCCACGAACCACTCATAGTGCTCCTCGTAGCCTTTTCTGGTCCTAAGCAACTCAGCGAGACTGGCCATGACCGGCGTTATCGTGCGCTTAGTAAAGTCTTCGGTGCTGGGACGGTATAGAGAGTCCTCGCTCAGGTAAGGATAACGCTCCAATAGAGCTGCATTGGACCCCTGGGAGACGAAGTTTTGCTCGACCAAAATGACAAACACATTACTGTCCAACCTAGCATATACCTGTTTCATGCAGAATGAGATGGCGTGGAACTTTGCTAACTCTCTGATAACCAGCTCGGAATGTCTCCGGTCAAGTCCGTTGTCTTGGTGGCGAGCAAAGCTGAAGCCCTGAAAGTAGCACAGTCATGAATTTGTGCTTCAGGTGCAAAAATGTGTGTATAAGTGCAGTATATACAGTCAGTCAACGGAGGGGCTTCGTTATTTTTGCATGATCGAATGCGTGAGTGGTGAACGCGAACACAACCAAGACTGATGACAAGTTAACGCACTGCTCCTGGCGCCGACGATGAAAGTTTCATCATGAAACGCTGTCACGTTATCACTGAACAGCAGAATTAATATTCGTGCAATCATCACCAGCCTTTGTACACAAGCGGCTAGATTCTTATCTAGTGTGCACGTCAAATTCTGTGCATTTCCCTCGACAAAGAGACAAGTCATAGTTGATTTTGGGGACGCATTCGAAGCCGTTCGGGGGAAAAGTCTCTTGGGAAATAGCGAATTGTTGAGACCATCAGAGGTGGATTAAACACCAGCAACCTGCACAAATTCCCGCTTTTCTCACCAAAGTTATGACCTGATCAGCATTATCCTTTACAGGGGGTGTCAAACAGTCTCCACCCGGTATTGACGAGCAACACCCGAGGGTTGTTCGTACTGCAGAATAACAAACCCGAGCCAGTTTGGTGAGTCAGTAATATGAGGAGAAGTCATCATCGCTCTCGATGAATGACTCTGCATCCGTCCGCGTTCTAATATTGACATTTTCTGCATTACTTCACACTCGTTGCATATTTGTAACGGGCAATATCTTAATTAGCGTCCCACCTGTGGATAGAGATTCTCCAGTATGATAAGATCCTCTTTCACGTTGTCGTCTCCCGCCCACCTGGTGTAGAAGCACCTCGGCACATCGATCACCTCCGAGTCTTTGCAGTTCAGGCTGATGACGCTCTCACGACGGACAAAGTTGGCCATGTCATGGAATACCTGCAAAGTTCATACCGCGAATAGAATGCATGAACGTACAGTGCGCACAGACCGACTTAGTATGTTAAAGTTCGCATATGCGTCAGCAAGCACCACAGAGCTAAAAACAGACAGGCTCTATTCACAGGAATCTTGAGTCAAAATTGCTCACAATGACGTGGTACTAAATTGAAGTCAAGATGTCAGCACGTGTTATTACACCCGTGTACTACAATGCACTTTTGGTGCCTAAATCCCAGCCTCTCCGGTGTGTGTGTATTTTTAGATATTCATCCACAGACGTCAGCTTTTTGTGTTGTTGCAAGAAGAAAGCAGTGGCAGTGATATACTCGTACGCTATGATGTACAGTAAGGAAGGGCAGTCGGAGGTAACGGAGTGCACAGACTGCACTGAAATGGTGTTTGTGTTTTTTGGAGAGGAAATCAGTCATACGACACTCATGTATGAAGTCAAGTACGTTAGGACAAGATTGAGTGCTCAAGCCCAAATTGAACAGTCACAAAGTGCAACGGTGGATGAAAAATCGCGCTGAAAAGGGCGCCATTTTTGGCGAAATTTTCCGGGGTGGGAGTTGGGGACACTGGGGGATGCGCCTGGGAATTTTGGGCAAAATTCGCTCAGAAAAGTGGTGCCGTTCTCAGCGCTTTGTCAAATCGATGTTGATTTAGATCTGATTTCGTAGCAATATCATGACTTGAAGGTTGAGACGATTGGACCTATTGCACAAAAATTGCAAACAATTCGTTACTGCGCAACAAACCCCGCACTCCATTATTTACTGCCCTTCTTTACGATAAGCACTGTACTCAAGATTGCACGTATTGTGCAGACTGCGCAATAATGTGCATTCAGCAGTGGAAATGAAACCATCTTTGTTTAGTTTTCTTTAAGTGCCAAAGTACTGGTTCTAAGTGAGTTTCTAACTTTTACTCCTGATGTTTCCCTAACAGAATGTATCTTGTCAAATGTGGCTCCAGATTTGAAAACAGCAAAGACATTAAAAGGATTTTTGTTTCATTGGGCTGTCACATGGCTGTATGTGCAACATTGATGTCCTTAGGTGAGTCTGTAGCCTTCGATATTGAATTGCTGATAAATCCCTTAAGAATGGCAATTTCGCTAAGCCATCTACATGCCCTTGTTTAGCACTTCAAGTACCACGACTTCGGGTAGTAATCATTTGTCTAGGTCTCAAATGAGTATAATTCGGTGAGCCACCTGCATACCCTTTTTAGCACTTCAAGTACCACAATTTTTGTGTAGTAACCATTTGTCTAGGACCCAAATAAGTATAAATTTAATTGTATATTTTATTTCATCAAATTTTTAATATTTAATGGGGCAATTCTGCCCCTCAGGCCCCCCCGGTGCCATGAGGAAGCAAGCATGAAACACATGTCCGGGTTGAGAGGTTGGTAGGTGCTGAGAAGCTCCAGAAGGAGGAGAGGGTGACACTTGAACATATCAACAAAACTCATCGAAGTCGTTGATTCGGATTATGATCTGGACAGCAGCGTTTGCTGCTGAGGACAACGATCTGCACCAGTCACGACAGCCCGGAGGAGCTGCGAGTGTGGAGTGAGACGAATCTCGACCGCCAAATTTCACTACACTTCAATTCATGCAATAACAAAGCAATGGAGTCTTCGAAGTCTTTCTTCGCTCACTCGAGATGATAATTTGGAATTTGATTGTCCAGATCGTCGTCCTCAGTAGCGAATCCTGCAGTCCAGGTAGCACTCAGCACTGGATCGGTGTTGAGGTCAAGACGTCCGGACTGTTGACTTTGGTTTACATTTTGAAGAGTCACCCTGTCATTCTCTTTTTATAGCTTCACTGCACCTAGCAACCTCTCAACCCGGACATGGCGGTTTTGAGTGCCAGCGCACAGTGCTGGAGGCCTAGGGAGTGAATCCTCCTGGAAATGGGGGGCCCGGGGGGACAGGATTGCCCCATGAAAATTTCAGCTAATTTCATCAACTTTTACCCCCTCAAAAAAGTCAAATTTGAATCCTCATTGGTAGGCCCCCCTCTCCAGGTGGTCTCTTTTTGAGCACTCCGGCACCAGAAGGGGCAGCCAGAGCATTCAACCTCTGTTGACATGTACGTGTTCCACATCAAAATTCCACCTCAACTCGCCTCAGTACAGCGCATGAAGTGATGTCATGCTGGACGCAATCACTTACAGCAAGGACTGTTTGTCTGTCGGAGTCACTTCGACAAACTTGGACTCTTCTGCTACAAACAGTACATTTCCTTAATCTAATTTCTCACGTACCTGTGCATACATCTGGACCTCCTTCTCGAAGGTCTGTCCTGGCTGTAGGAACTTCCTGGCATCCTCGTCCTGGGGCTGCGACTTCACGACCAGGTGGTAAACCCGTTGCTGGGAGTCCAGTCCTCCAACTTTTGCAGTGACCTCAACCGTGTGGACCTCGGAGCAGAAGTGACGCCCGAGTTCCTTGGCGTCGTCAACCTTTTGTGCGCGCGTGAGAACAGCTTTTACAGCCATTTTCTTAACTTTTCTTCCTAACATTTCTGTTCGGGGGGGGGGGGGGGACTTTAAAGCAATTTGTACTTTTATGGTAAAGTACGGGTAGATTTCAAAAAGTTCTCCTTCGTCAAATAAATGGTTCACCGGCTTCATCCTTCACTGACATCACGGTAATATTCTTGCTCGAGGAATCACGGAGAATACTTCACTTTTGTAGTACAGTTGGCATTCGCATAACACCTCGAGATTTGGTCGTACGTGATACTAACTGAAAAAGTTGTAAAAAATTCAGTAATTGAGGTTGCAGCCTTATACCACTGTGTCATGCCGTGCACTCACAAATTATGTACTTTGTATATGTAAAATTTATGTACAGGTAGAAAGAAGTGTACCTGGTGCCTGCATGTAGCCAAAAAAGTGGAGTCCCGAAAACGCTAGGAAAATAATGCTGGGAGAGGAAAGTTCTCAGAACTTCCAGCAAGTTCCAATCCAATGGCTGTCTTACTTGTGAAAGCTTCTGGGAAATTATGGGGGCTTCCCAGTCACAATAAAGGCTGGAGGGTCTCCTCAAGTAATCATCACCACTGTGGCGAAGACAAAGTTGTCGCACTTGTATGGAGATCAGAGGCTTCATCACAAGGACTGAAGGATGCATCGGACCATATCTAAAGTACTGTGGATCCTCATGATGTAGGACACCATCAAAAGTACTCACACCGCAGAGGCTTGTCAGACCACGTAAGATTCCAGCCAAAAAACCAGTGAGCAAAATTGTCCGCGACACCGACAAGAACCCTTGCGTGACCACGAGAGACATTCAGTGAGGTCCAGAGGACATTAGCATGAATATTTCAAAGTACAGAGTGCACCACACTCTACTCTTCAAGCTGGTGGACAACAAGGCTTTGCTGAAGTTGCTCCCCAGCGAGGGAAGGGAGGACTTTTGCCAAAAAGTGCAGTAAAGTCTTAACTTAAGAGTTTCGCTTCTCTGGAATGATTTTTCTTACAGACTCGCCTCGTTTGAATGCTAAACACCCCTTCTCCCACGTGGGTTGCTGAAAAAAGCCCCCAGAGAAATGTGAAAAGACTACTTCTGTTAAAACGTCGCTTTTTTCATGGAAAAGAGAGGAAAAAAAAGACTTTTTTACCTGCATATTACCAACTTTTTTGTCCCTTGTGAATAATGCTTCGGTAATCGCACTGGATTTTTATTAGTGGTTACTCAATGGAAGTTTGCATTGGAATTGAGTAAAGAAACAATAATGTTATTCACTTGGAAGTGATAGTGTTAGATATACACTGTGACAGCCACTCCTAGAATAAAATACTCTTTCGAGCCACCTTTTTGCCAGCCGCCCCCCTCCCCCCGGGAAGATGTGGCCTTTGAGCTTTGTTTCGGCAGATTAAGTGTTGCCACCTCGGGGTCGGAACAAAAAAGTCGCCTCAAAAAGTATTCTTTCTACTCGTGACTGACATCCTTTATAAATGGACTTTTTCGAGACTAAAAATCAGGCCGTCCAGACGGAAACATCAACATGGCCCTTAAAAAAAGTACTCGTGAAATAGAAAGGTCAAAATGAAAAGCAAAAAAACGAGAGAAATTCGTTGGTGGAAAAATCAGTCACAAAAAGTGACTTTCTGTGACTGACTTTTAGTCACAGACGGTCGTTTTGTAAAAGAAAATATGTGTGCGCAGTCTGTCGCCGGTCAAGTGTCGACTTCACTATATTTTTTGTTAGCTCATGCTGTGACAGAATATATCATGATAATCGAGGTGTCACTCTTATGTCTCATTATGACCTATAATGTGGACGAGGCATCGGCCAATTTCAGAATATTTGATAAATCATTGGAACCTGTGACGAAATGGAAGGGGTGACTTTGAACAATAGATAGTGAATTTCTGCATCAAGTAGGACTTTTTCTAACGAACCAAACTGGTTATGTTTTGGCCAGTTTTTCTGTCCAGTTCGTAGTAGGATATTTTCAGGTACAGGCTGGCCATTTGAGCTGGACTAGATCAGGGTTATGATACAGATGTAGAGGGAAGTATGTGGCAAGCCTGAGCACCAACAACTTGGTACCTTTACGGACTGATATACCTGTAATTAGTCATTCCGGAAGATGTTGTAGAGGTTGAGGTGAACCCGGATTGGTGGAAAACTGAATGATTTGGCATGGTTTTCCTATGTTCACGGTGCATGAGGAGACGCTAGAATCGTCAAGCTTCATCACATTTGTGCTAATCACGCGTGAAGGTCATGCTGAAGGTCAAGCCCGAACACCTTGACCAAATGAAGCCAAGAAAAAATGGAGCAAATTTTGCCGATACTTTTTTTTCCATGAACGAACTTCTTCCTTTGGGCCGTGTGGGTCGATGTCTATAGCCAGTAACTTTTTTCTAAAATATCGTCCACGTACCCTGTATTTGTGCGAGACAATGACTAAGAATTGCGGCAAACTGGTAAAAAATGGATCGAGGACAATGAAATGGAGGTCCGGATGTACCCAGTCATGAAGAAGGACCTCAATCCAACTGAGGTCAGAAAGGCTACGCAATGAACTGTGAATTCTGGCATCGTGAATACGTTTGTGGTCCCCCTTTTGCTTCATAACATAGATCTGCAATACTACACGTAAGCACAAAGTACTTCAATTTCAAGCGCACACCATGACACCATGTTAGAAGCACAACTTTTTATAAAATGGTGCAATTTAGCAAAATGAAATGCACAAGTCTCGAGGTTGTTTCGAATACTTTGAAGCCTGATCGACTGAATGCGCAGCTACTATATGTTCTCTTCATAAAGCCTGATTCATTTTAGAAGAATACTTAGTCTTCATCAAAATCTATACTTCTACTGCTTGTGCGAACAGTTCCATCGCCAAAGTATTCAGAGCGTCACCTAACAAATATACGCCCACCACCGAGGAAGTATTTGTCACTATTCTTAATTCACCCGAAATTCAATGAATCCCGGTCCAATCAATGAACACACGATATCTTCCATGCCATTTCATGGTCTCCGTCACAATACTGTTGAGGCCAACACGCCATTGAGGCACTCGCGGTCATGTCCCTCGCGGATGAGGAAGTGGAGGTCCCTTGTTGCCCTGAGTCAGAGCTCCCTGAGGTGGGAGAGACTCTCCATCCTCCCCAAAGGAGAGTTGTAGCTAAGTTGCTGGAGTGCAAGCTGGAGCAGCGATTCCTCTCTTACAGTACTTGCATGAAATGAAAGCTCTCTTCAATTTTAGATGACTCACAAGAATTGCTCGACGATGAATGGCTTGAATTGACTTGAATAGTTTGTTTGATGAGCAAAGTATCATGTGTGCTCAATTTTTTTTTTCGTGCGATGGAAGTATTGATTTTGGTGAGTGAGCCTTGATGACTGAATTATTACCTTGGTGACTGAAATATTCAACTTGGTGACTCGAAAATATTTTCCGCATGCTAAAACCAATCTTTCAGCCGTCAAAACGCTTCTAAAGGTCACTGAATTCTGATACCAGACTCTAATGACGTCATGAAGAAATATGACACATACAGCATGTCAAGAAATTGATGCTACTCTTGTTGCTTTGGTGGAAACGTCAAATATTTAAAAATATTTCTCCCCATCCCTTGGAAAGTTAGGCTGGAAGGATTAAGAAGTGTATAAATTTATGGGAGTTGGGAAGTGAAGCTCGGTTTTGGCAGTCTGTAATGAATTTGTTGATCAAGGTGGCATCAATTCCCTGGCGTACTATAAGTTCGAGCTCAATGGGAGTTGGAGGAAGCTTCTACGCCTACCTTAACCTTTGTGACAACCAGTTCGGGTCCTTCCTCCGAGGCCCTGAGGATGTTCTCAAAGAAAGTTTTGGTGAGTTCTGGTGTGATGTCGTCTCTGGCTGACGCTATAGTCTTGAGTGCGTGCAGCACCGAGTTGTACAGCTGCTTCACGCTCGCCGTCTTCTTCAGCAGTTTCACTTGTGGCTTTGGCAGTCGGAAGATGGAAGATGGATTGCCCACCTGGAGAAACTGGCGCGGTGGCGCGGTCGTGCACGGAGATGTGGCGCCTCGAGGCGTCCTGAGGGTTCTCAAAATGTTAGACGGCCTCAACGAGAATTCTGCAGAACTTGACAACATGTCTGCTTGAACAGATTTCCTCGGGCGGAGAATCTTACATCCACGGTTGCTTGTCGCAGCTTGAGAACATGCGTGTCATCTTAGCTGAAGGATTTAAAGCTGAGAATTCGATAACTTCCAAATCCAGCTTAGAGTTTGCGTTACGTTAAGTTGAAAAACATTGGAGGAGGGGGGGGGACACAATCTGAAAACAGTTTTGTTGACGTTGCCGTCAGTCATCTGATAATCAAAGCAGTTACAGGAAGCAGATCTAAGTTGCTCCGAGACAGCGCAGCACAGAAAGTGTAAGACTTAGAAGAGGAGAATTAATCCATGCGTGCGGTCCGTGTTCTCCGAGTACTGCACTGCTGGCGAGTACCAGAAGTGTACGTACGAAGCTTCCTTATCATTGGCATCCCAGCGGGAGCTTCTGTTTCCATCACAATCTCTTTCTATCGCTAATGTGTTTACTTGCTTCAAGGGGTCACCAACGAAATTTAATCGTATTCTAAAGGGAATGAAGAACTTGGAGGAGGAGAACTTGAACTCCTCTTAGAAGGAGAACTTGATATGCAAACCGCGAGTCCACCGCGAATAACTTAATACTGTCAGATTCAGCACTGTTTCACCTCAATGGAAGTCTACCCTCGTATGCACACAGGAAGGCGCATGCATTAGCCTAACTGTGTATTCCCATCAGAGGCACGTTCGCTGCACACTTCCATAGCAGTAGCTGCGAAGTGTGCAGTACAGATCCATGACACATGAGTATACGTGCGCCGCTATTCGTAGCACGTACCTACTGTCCATTGCACATGTCAAACTGTCGGTGTAAGATTTAGGGCAAGGGGGTATGGGAGCAACAGGTGTGTTTCAGCCCACCTTGACGGCGAAGACGTCCCCCTGGGAGTGGCGCAGGGCGAAAGCGCCGCCGGCGTCGTCTTGGGAGGCCTCGACCCGGCGCCGAACAACGACTTGATGCTGGCGCCGCGACTCAGCTTTCGCGGCTTCTCCTCAGGCGGGGCTGGCGGCGGCTGCTGGGCCAGATCGTCTTCCTCGTGAGCTCCGCCCTCAGCTTCGTGAGCCTGCGTGTCGTCCGCATCCACATCTTGCACATCCACTATGGGAGGTGGCGGCCGAGGAGTCGTGGCGGTCGTCGACGATGACGACGACGACGACGACGTCGTCGTCGCCAAGAACTTCATCTCGCTGATGTCTCACTTTTTCTCTCTTCTCTGCGGCGGAAGTTCAACTACTGCAGTACTATCCACGCTGCAGCATTGAGGCAAAAGCAACTGTTTTCTCTCTCTCCCTTGCTCTCTTCCAATCGTTTCTTTGTGTAGTATAAATCATTATTACACAGACGTTTCATCTCCAAAGGTAATTCCATTTCTGCCTCTTTCCACCTTGTTGCCTGCCAGCAACTACCGAGGCCTTTTCTTTTTCCCCCTCCTTTCTCTTCTCTTCCCACTGTCTCACTTATTCACTTTCCCCCTTCTATCCTCTCCTTTCTCTCTTGCAGTGTACATATAATGCTTTACCTTTTCTACTATTTTCTCTGTCTACCTCTTTCTCCCTGAATAAAGTGACCACGAGCCGGCTCAGGCAGCTCTTACATCCACTCGCTGCTGCTTGCGTTGGCAAATGAGCAATGGCAAAGCACCATCATGAATTTCTCATAGGCTGGAACTGCTGTGATCCTCCTGCTATTGCCGTTCTAAACCAACTGCGGAGCTGCACTGCTCGCACTGCCCGCGTCCGCATGTAACGAGAGGTGTCCACCCCGGTCAGGAGGGGCGAGGTGATGGGGAGAATACTTTGTTAATCGCTACTTTCTTAGTGAATGCACACGCACAACATGAGCAAATGCATCGGTGTGGAGCGCAAATCAACCGTGTGTGTGCTCTGACACGCACGACATCATCAGGAAGAGCGAGGGCGAGAGAGAAGGAACTTGTTACATTTCTTTTTTTTTTGCCTTGCCCTGAGGGAAGAAAGCACCAAACCACTTGTAGCAGTTCTGGTGGACAACGATTCTCTATCTTACTCCACAATTGGAGACGACGTTGGGAGGTTGTGAAGACGTTGAGCTCAGAGTCACAACATTGATTTCCACTCAGACAAAGTTATAACTTATGATCGAGCAAAGATCGGTAGGAAAGCTGTGTTTGAGGGTGGAAAAAAGAAACAAAAGGATTGAAAGCGCCACATGCTGAACTCTCTGCTGTGCAACGTCGACTAGTGTGCACGAGGAAAAGGTAGCAAATCCGGCGTCTGGAGGTCGGAAAGGGGAGTAGCCTCCTCTTCTCTCTTCTCTCGGCACGTTTGTATGTACCGAATCCCGAATAGAGTCTATGCAAGCCTCTTTCATCTCAGCGCTTCCGACTGGGGTCTCCGCCACCACCTGGTTCTCTCCTCCCACCGCAAAAAAGAGAGGTACAGGGAGCAACCCT
>JAAUXU010044464.1_pt1 | contig 51557 bp, 57 predicted proteins | sample 7278151 | NCBI WGS metagenome assembly JAAUXU01 (sample SAMN14350113, study PRJNA611818) | marine sediment metagenome | isolation source: surface marine sediment (1.8m) | place: French Polynesia: Moorea | collected 2018-08
CTGACTTTTGAATTGCCCCAAAAAATGTTGGGGGCCTCTGGGCACACCACCAGCAGGAGTCCTGGGGTCCCTACACCAAGAGGGGAGGAAGGGGGAGCTGAGCCCTTCTCCTAGCAAAAAAAAATGCATTTCACTACTGAAAAAGTGACCTCAAAATGCGATTTTTTGTCTCTCAAGCAGGTGTGCGCTCACTTTTGCACTGCACTGTATGTAGACATAATTCCTCATCCCAAACCGCTTGTGAGATTGTTGAAGCTCAATGTGACCTCCAAAGGGCCCACCCTAATGCGCATGCATGCCAATTCCATGAATGAGTCTGAGGGAATGATCCGAAATGCAGCGCCAAGGCTGCGATTCACATGCTAGTTCCTCAGACAAACAGACAGAGCTGCTGCTCAGCCAGCTCAAGCGTCAGCCTTCATCAACTGCTCACGTTGTCTTGGACAAGAAGCCGCTGACAACTGATCAGGCTTTCAACTCTAACTTGGACGATGTTCAAGCTTCAGCTCTGAGGATGTTCCATCCATCCCTAGATCAAAGCACCCAGCACCTCAGAAGTAACTTGTAATTGTTACTTCTGGAGACGGGAGCCACGCCGGTCCCAGGAAGATAAATGCTCTCATTTTAGCTTGCTGGCGTTGACAAGGACTTGCGATAGAAGGAAGCTCCCATTGCAGCAATGGGTCCCAGCGACTAGCTTTACTGAGAGGAGAATTCTGCTTCCCTAAGCAAGAGCAGCCAGTCCAGTCATTTGTACGAGGAATACCTTTAAGTCATGATTTTAACAGCTTTGGAAAATCTGCCTGCCAGGCTCAGATCCTGAAGAACCTTGGAAAGAAAAACAGCATGAGGCTCCAGCACTTCAACTGCGGAAACACCAAAGTTGAGCCATATGAAACCGTTTTCAAGTACTGTGACTGGAGTATCAACCTCCAATTCTCAATCCCATTCATACTGAATGAGGTTCCCCTTGCATTACCACTTCATGACCCTGAGATGCTTGAGAAAGCCACCAAGTGTTGGATGAGGAAGGAGTTCAGATTTTCAACCCGGGAGTGGGGACGGTAGCTTTAGTAAAAACTGACAAATTATGTTCCCCCTCCCATTCATGTTTACAGTCCTTTAGCTTTATCAAGTCTCCTCTTATCATCTGCCCAACAGTTAACCTCCTGCAGTGCCATAGGAATGTTTTGCTGTGCGCTCCGCTCAGATAAATGCCTTGGATTAATTCTTGTGGTTCTATGGTGAAGTTTATCAGACTGTTAATGACATTAGAAACACTGTGGCAGCCAGGGTGGATGTAGACATGCCCTGCCCTGCTGAGAGCAGTGTTGCAGAAGGCGGCAATCACTTTAGAATGGAAGAGATAAGTCGTTTTTTTGATCTACTGCCCTGCCCCCTAAAAATGTCGAGAGGCTCTTTGTGGTTGTTGCAATTGCTCTTGTGTCACACCACTGATTTTTCATGGTCCAGATTCAATTCGTTCCATCCATAATCAAGGCACGTGGACTCATTCCATCTCATGGCTGCACACTGTGCGCAAGTCTTCCATCCCTCATTGAATAGTATTGTTATACTAATATTGGTTATGGCTGTGCGAGGATCAGACAGCGGAACTCAACCTCTTTCTTGCCACTGCCCCCGCGTTCCTCCAACGTCCCGATGCGTAATTCCATGCGCTCTCTCGTTCTCTCTGTCTCGTCCTTTGTTCCGTTTCTGCGTCAAACGTGTGGCAACGCTAAACAGCTGGGAAGGCCATCGCAGCTCGTGACAGCTGGACGCAGCTGCCGTAGGCAGGGGACGGCAGCAGCAACAACAGCAACAGCAGCAGTAGAAACTGGCAGAAGAAAGAAGTGAGGAAGGAAGGAGGAGGAGGAGGAGGAGGAGGACGAGGAGGAGGGCTGCGGGCTCAGGCTGAGGCTCACAGTCATACTCAGGCAGCAGCTCCTGTCTGCTAGAGCTAAGAGAAGAAACGAAGAGCTCGTCCTTCCTGTCGTTAAGACTCCTTTTCCAGACGTTTTTCCCGTCCCTCAGCGTCCTCCCTGCGTCACGCCCCCAGGACTAGTCCACGCCTGCTCCGGAGAGGACCGCGGGGTGGTCATTTTGTTCCTGGGGTTTGGGAGAGACCGGAAGAAAAAGAAGGGGGACTTTTCTGCGGTCCAGCGAAAGCCTTTGTCTTCTCTTGCGATTGACGGCGACGGCCGTCCTTTTCACCATGAGCGGACAGGAGGACCCCGGGCTGACGCTGGACGAGAGGCTACGGCTGCTGTACCCTGCAGTGGATGAGAGCGAGACGCCACTGCCACGCTGCTGGTCCACGACGGACAAGTACAACTTCATCGGGCTCTCGATGAACAACTTGCGGGTCCAATACAAGGGACACGGCAAAAACCACAAGGACGCGTCGTCGGTGCGTGCCACGAACTCAGTACCTGCGGCCTGTGGAATCTACTACTTCGAGGTGCGCATCGTGTCTAAGGGTCGCGATGGCTACATGGGTGTGGGCCTCTCGGCGCAAGGCGTCAACATGAACCGTCTGCCGGGATGGGACAAGAACAGCTACGGTTACCACGGAGACGACGGTCACAGCTTTTGCAGCTCAGGAACTGGTCAGGCGTACGGGCCCACGTTTACCACGGGAGACGTCATCGGTTGTGGTGTCAACCTGGTGGACGGATCCTGTTTCTACACGAAAAACGGCCACAACCTGGGAGTAGCCTTTAACGACCTTCCGCCGGGCCTCTACCCCACCGTCGGTCTGCAGACCCCGGGAGAAATCGTAGACGCCAATTTCGGTCAGGAGCCGTTCATGTTCGACATCGAGGGCGAGATGGTGGAGCACAAGGCCAGGATTCTGAGGCAAATAGAAATCTTTCCAGAACCCGGTCGTCACGGAGACTGGCAGTTCTTGCTTCACCAGGTACGTGTGTGTATCCCTCACAGCAGGGTTCGTGTGCGTGACTGGAAAGTCTCATTTTTATGGCGTGCTCTCTTTCAGATGGTCTCTACCTACCTTGTGCACCATGGCTTCAGCTCGACGGCTGAGACATTCAACCGGGTCACTGGCCAAAAGACAGAGGAAGATGCGGCCAGCATCAAGAACAGGCAGAGCATCAGCCACCTCGTCCTCGCGGGAAAGATGGGCGAGGCCGTTCAAACCACAGACCGACTCTACCCTGATCTCCTTTCTAAGAATCCAAATCTCCACTTTAAGCTCAAGGTTCGTCAGTTCATTGAAATGGTGAGTGGCTGTGACTCCGTGGAGAATGTCAGAATCCACGAGCCTGAGGGGTTCCCGAACAACAGTAGTGGCCAGCCGGAGGACGGCATAAGCTGCAGCAGCTCAGGTCAGCAGCCACAGGACATGATGACGAATGGCAACTGCGTAATCGACAATAAGGGAGAGAAGAACGTGACTGATGGGATGGCCAACAATCATGTCGTTGACACAATGACCACCAACGGCAACAGCGTCCCTGAAGAAGAGGAAGACCTTAACTGTTCCCCTAGTGCCGACGACATGGAGGTCGACGGCGGCGTCAGCAATAATTCTATCTTGTCCAACCCGGCCCGATTCGACAAACTTATAAAGTTCGGACAGAGCTTACAGCTGATGCTCTCTGACATGTCTCACCAGCCGTCTCAACCTCCCCCGCAGCCCGGCAGCAGCAACAGCAGCAGCAACAACATCAGCAAGTTGAATAGCAATAGTAGCATTAGCGACAAGACCGTAGAGCGCAATTCCAAGATGCTCCAAGACGCCTTCTCGCTACTGGCCTACGCAGATCCACGTTCTAGCCCAGTTGGGTGGCAACTAGAACAGCGTGAGCGTGAACTGGTCAGTGCCGCGCTGAATTCGGCCATTCTGGAGTCCGCCCACTTGCCTCCCAACGCGCCACTTGAGGTGGCCATCGGACACACTAAGCAGTTGCTCAAGGTCATGGCCACCAACGACCTCGGGGCTTGTGCCTTTGCCAGTGTAGAAGACTTTCTCAGATGATGGTGACGAGGAGCCTGGTGGATATGTTGCCAAAAGTGAAGGAAAGCAGGACCGAACATTTGTCCTGCAGACGGCCACGTTTTTCAATACAACGTAGTACAGTAAGAAAATGATCAATCAAGGTTTTTCAACAATTTTCAACCGATACCTTCTGCTGAGGCCGGGCAAAGGCCCCGAAAACATGTGAATGAGTACTACTAGGATATTAAAGGTTTGCCAACGTGACTCGCACTCTGGTGCTTTTATAGTTATGGGCTTGATGAAACCGTCCAGGTCTTATGGCTCTCTTGCTCGTCGTTTGTAGCTAATAACGTTAGGTCGCTCGATCTGGCGCTCGAATGGTTGGTAATACAGCTGACGGACCCTCAGCAGCCGTGGGAGCATGACAAACTGGTGCATGTAGAACGCTCCAAACCAGACCATCGTTGTCTGGGCCAGGAACGAGGTCGAGAACGCTTGTTCCACCCGTCGTAAGGTCGGCGACGGAGCGGAGCGGACGGATATTGGGGCGAAGAAGAACACAATCGCGGCAGTGAATCACGGCACCAACGGCATGTTCGTGTGCTCCAAGAAGTCTTCCCGGGATGACCGCTCCGTCTTCTACTGATGACGGAGGCAAAGATCTCCATTGGGAAGTAGTCCTAGCCTGGAAAGCTAAGGTCAACTTTGGTCCGGGAAAATTTTTTATGTTGCTTGTAATAATAACATTACAACTGATCATGCAAGTGGTGATGGGCAATGAAAGGCACAAAAAGGGCAATGAAAAAACTTTTAAACAACTTGCATGAATTGTAAATTTGTCCTTGAAACTTTTACACCTTTGACAGACTTCACTGCACTTTTTGTCATTCAAAAGCACAACTTTTGGTCATGGCAGCCTCTACAGATAAATCGCCTTGCTCACAAACTGATGGCTGTGTTACAATGTCATTGTTGTAATTGCTGTAAGTGATGAGCTTAAGCTAAAAAAATGCCAAATCGAGCTTTTTGGCTCATAAAAAGCAGGGTTTGGTGCTAAAACGGCCAAATGTGGCCTTGTGGAGTGCATAGAGGAGGAGCATCACTCCGGAATGCACAGAACTTCTTCCAGAACCTTCAAGAGGGCGACATGAGAAAATATGGGTAGGTTAAAGCGATAACCCTAGCTTTTCCAATGAGGCTACCATCATTAGCCATGATCTACATAGATCATGGAAGCCTTGCAGCCATTGGCCAGTTGTGTGGGTTTGATGTTGACTGTGCTGTTGGTGATGGCCTGACAATAGCATGGCCAATTGCAAAGGCCTTGCCCTTGAACACTCCCTGGAAGAAGTCATCACAAGGGTTCAAGTCAGGAGAATTCTGGGACCCAGGTACCTACCTGCCACAGGCTTCCTCCTGGTGTGCTCTGAACCCTTTGGCTATGTCACTCATGTGTAGCACACAACTATGGTACATTTCTCAGAACCTTTAAGGTAGATGTCTTCCCAGCAAATGAAACTTGGGTGGCATAATGTCTCCCTGCATGAGAGTAGCTTGAAGACTTTAACACAATGGATTCTTGGAGGTCATTAATGACAGGGACATTAATGGACTTGGCTGCTATCCAGTGGTCATTGTGGCTGGCGTCAACCACAAATTCCTTTTCATTGGTAAAGAACTTCAAGGACAGTGTCACTGACTTCACCTTACTCAGGATCTTTGAAGTATTTCCCCACCCCTTCTTCCACTGTCACTTCTGTGACAATGTGATGGTACATAGGACCTACAGCAAAGAGGCACTGGATAATGACAATGTCATACTTCTAGTCAGCAGTCACAGCCATTCTGCTACAAGTCTCAACCTTTTTAGAAGCCTGTAAAGAACTTTTGTGTCTGACTCATGCTGCTCTTTGGCATGTGTGGCTGGTGCATGTCCTCAGATTTCCTTAAAGTGCGTGATCATGTACAGTGGTAGCAAAAAATAGTGTCCAATAAGTTTTTGGTTGTTTTAAGTGTGTACATATTTCATGCCCCATGTGTCTTCCAAAAGGGCATGAATTTAACCCTTCAATGAACAATCAATCAAATTTGCCAGGAGCCAGCACTACAACCAAAAAAGCAACTGTCTAGATCTACGCCACATCCAGCGCACCTCAGGTCGAAAAATTGCCCTTTTTTGTCATCACACTTTTTGACAAGACAGTCTTCTCTCCGTACTGCCAAAAAAATCAGCTCAGGGGAAATCAAAAAGGGAGAAATCAGCTGAAACGTAGCCGAAGGCCCAACAACCAAAACATTCAGAAATCTCATTTAAGAGGCAACTCTTTGCTTTTTGCAAAAAATTTCACTAGTGTGACCCTAGCAGGAATTATCTTTTTTTCTTATGTCCATCCTCTTTTCACTAAAAATTGCATAAAGGCTAGCTTTGTACCCTCATATTGATGATAAAACACATATTTTCTCAATTTTGCCCCTAGGAAGCATTTTGAAGGAATATGTCACTTCAGAGACTCCAGTCAAAATTTGATTTTGCTAGTCTAAGGGATTTTGGACAGTTGAAGGACTTAATTTTTGTCAAGAATGAACGTAATGCCAATAGCACGACAAGCCTATTGCATCAAAAGCCCATCAAATGCTCATAGCATTCTTTAGAGGAATGGATGGAACCTTTTTATAAATTGAACTTACTATTTTGTTAATGAATATTTTAATTGTGATCCTAGCTACTTGCCCGTATTTTATTGTTAGTTTAAGCATGTTTCTTAACAAATTTAGGCATTTATTGAAGGTCATGCCTATGCCTCTCTGAACTTAAGTAAAATGGTGATAAGCTTTCACCTTATGTGCTATGAATATTAATCATGTTTGGTTAAAACTTGAACTGCAATCCACCATTCACAGCTCACGGCAGGCCGGCTCATGTCCTGAATAGAGAATCCAATGATAGGACTGTGACTTTACCTGAGGAGTGCATGCAATGCTATCTGCCTTCTAAGGGCCATTTTTGTGTCCAGGCCAGAGAGCAGAGATTACCGTAGAGTGGAAACTGGGGCCGGCTAGCAGAGAGTTCCCTGTCTGCCAAAGCAACGGGAGCCGGAGAAAGAAAAGTCAGCTGTCGCAGACACCCAAAAATTGTAAACACCAACGAAGCAGGGGCAAAAGCATCGTTTTGTTTCAGCAAAACATTGAATAAATTGCAACTTTTCAAAGACTGAGTCGTTGTTTAGCGCGATTGGCTCAACCACTTCATCGAGAGGGAAAGTCGCAGTCGCCATTTCTGTCTCCACCACTTCATCACTACTTCAGCATCGCCACGTTTGTGTTCGTGTTCACGTCCGCCTCTGTCTGTCAGCAAGTCAAAAATGTCGTCTTCCTGCAAAGGTCGTAAGTCAGCAGATTGTCAAGGATTTCGTTTCTCGTGCATGGTTGTGACCACCGAATTGGTCTTTCTGCTCTTATGAAAGGCAGCAGCAGTCGGATGTTGTCATAGTCATTGCCGCCGAACTATCTGCTCCTGCTACATAACGGAGAAGAGCTTCCTCCCATGAGACTACGGAGATGACGTCTCCATTCGGAAGCTGAAGAACGGTGCTGTATCGAGTGTTTTTCCGACCTTTCCTGCACATTTGCAGCCGCAGCAAAGCGCGCCTCGACTCATCCTTCAGAACTGGCGCCTACCTTGGCCACCACTTCTCCTATAAAACCTGCTGCTTCGTTGTCGTCATCAGTTACTGATGAAGGTAAAGTTCATCTTGATCACAACTACCCAGTCCCGTCTATTCTTCCAGCGGCAGAGGCAAAGTTTGACAAGCTTCAGGTATTCTCTGAAGAAAAGGTAACAAAGGAGAAGGCATACAGTAGCTCACTGAAGTCTGCAGTGAGTAAGCTCAAAAATTCATCCATGACACTGTCAAATGTCTTGCAAGAGTTCCAAAAGACTCTTTTGGTGTTCTCAAAGGGCTTGACGATCCTGGAGGGGCGTTTTTCACAGTCCCAGCTCAATGTTGTCAAGGATCTAGTTGAAAAGAAAGGAAAAGGAGCATGCTTCAGAGTTGAAAGATTTGGCAGTAGTTACATTGCACTATTAAAGTCCTCGTGCCTATGAACTTGCATCTTCTCTCCTCATTTTGCCCTCATCAGACGTTATGTTGGGTCCATCAACTGCTGTCCTGGCTTTCAGACACCAGCATTTGACGAACTGAAGCAACACAAGGATGACATCAACTACAAGGAGGCAAGTCTCTGTGTGGATGGAATGTCCATCAAGGAATTGGTCCAGTTTGATGCAAAATGGGGTCGATGCTTTGGCTTTGTGGACTGGGGCGGTACCAGCAATGGTGATGATGTGCCTACAAATGAGTGTCTTGAGGTCATGGTGGTTGGACTACGAAGCTTTTGGAAGCTGCCAGTTGCTTATTTTCTTGTCAAAGGAGTTCAGCTTACCATTTTAAGGCTGGGATCATCCGCGAGGCAATTATGCACTCCTTCAAGGCTGGAGTCAACGTCCGAAAGGTGCGAATGGATGGCGCAAGCCATAACATTTCAGCTTTTAAAAGGCTTGGTTGCAACTTACAGCCTTCAGACGTCAGTGATTTAAGCACTTACCACTCAAGCTTTGGAAGCTGGTGATGGAATTGACAATCACTACCTGGCAATGGTGCGTTTGATATGTCGCAAATGCTTTAAGCTCCGCGTTCAGAAACTTCTGCAAGATGCTAAAGATGGCAGCGCAGTGACAGAAGTTGGATAATGTCAATAAGTTGGATAATGTTTGCACAAAATGTCCAGTCCAGCGACAAAGGGACGATATGACGGCGAGTCGTTCACCAATATTTATATGAATCATAACAAACTCCCGTTAAACTGTATGTTCCTCAAAACGAGCGGAAATGAGCAGAAATCCACCGTTTTTTCATGTTCGCGCTGTGCGCGTGCTGCGCTTCTGCCACTCTTACGGCATGGACCGACCACTCTGCCGAATTCCGCGACAGCCGATCAAATTTCCACTCTAGAGTAATCTCTGCTCTGTGGTCCAGGCCCAGAGGCATTTCTGGAGAAGGTGAAGAACCTGAGATGTCTGGCTGACAAAATAGCTGCACATAATAGGAGTATTTTGACAGCATCACAACCATGTCTTTCTAAGAAGAGGCTATGAAGGAGAAGAGGAAGCTCTTCATGCTAGAGGTCCTTACTACTGCCAAGGCCTCCTCCACCACACTGAAAGATATACTCATGGACATCTGCACTCAGCTTGCTGCCAAACAAGACCAAGATTTAGATGATAAGATCAAAGAGCATCTTGTGAAGACTGATTTGTGACTCAAGTCATCCCCAGGACCAATGTTTCTGGCCTGTTCTCGCATGTCGCCATTAATTAATGACTGAAATCACTTAATCAGAGTAGTTGAGGTGTGATCGAATCCACAATCGACCTGACGACCAAAGTTTCAGCTCTTTATCAGCTTCCAGACGAAAATGACCCTGGTCTACCTAAACCTGGCACTGTGTTTTGATGCTTGCATAACCTTCCCGACCTCTTCCACGGGTCTAACACAAAGTGAGCAAGAGGTCCTCGACAGACGAAAAAGTGCCCAAAGGTGGAATTTTCAAACGCGTAAAAAGTCCATTTTAGTTTTTCAAGACTTAGTCTCAGTGTATGTCTGGAGCAGGAATGTCCTTGACATCTTTTCCTGGGGTGCGTACAGCGCTGGGGGCCTGATCCTCCTGCATTGGATCCTCCACCACCTCAATGCAGACCATGATGAGCTGCAGCTACGGGTCCAAGAAGGGGATGTGTACTACCTGAGACGACTTTTTAGAGGTAAAACTTCCAAGCTCACCACCTAGCAAGAAGAACTTCCAAAAATTGCCAAGGCAATGTCAAAGTCAGCTAAAATGAAGCCTGGACATATCAAAGTCATATTAAAAGTGCCAAACTGAGGTCGGGCAACAACTTAGCCCGAGCCCTCCCAAAAGACCCTCCTCTTCAACCAAACATAAGACCCTGGTTAGGCTAGGTTTACACTGGTAAAGTAACGGCGAATCACGCAGTGGTCATTTTAGGTGGGGCCACTGAAGCAAAGGCTACCCTACAGTTGCCAACGGAATATTTTTGCATTTTCCACTCAAGTCACTCCAACCCCACTATTTCGGACTTCCCAAGTGATCTTTTTCACTGCATAAAAACCTAGTAAAATGAGTTCTCACCACATAAGGCCATTTCCATATATATGGGTTATTGTGATCCAGCGAGTCCCACGGGGCTGCTGTAATAACTTGGCCTCTTGCAGAGAGTATGCGACTCGTATATCATTCTAATAAGTATTCTTAGTAGTAATAATTGTCACAATGAAAAAGACTAAGTATACGTTATATATCCTTGGAGTAGATAGTAACTAATGCTCATAGCTCAGTGTAAACTTGAATAGAGTTCGCGAGATTCGTACAGGCGTTGTGACGACAGCTACCAGCATTTTTTTTTATTTTCAAAGTTGTCTATCGGCTTTGCCACGATTGGACAAGTTTGCAAACACACTGTGGAAGAAGACCAGTGCCGTGACGTGACAGCCAATGACGTCATGGTCACGCGTTCACACTGAGTGCACTGCCTTCAACTGTTCCGAGAAATGTTCAGTGACGGACAAAAAAGCCCAATAGTAAGACAACAGCCCTGTTTAAAGCCAATGTGGCCCACGGCCTCAATGCCACGTTCCCCCAATGAGCTTCAGGACATGCATCAGACAGCAGGACATGAGCGCCACCACTTCCTGGCCTGGGCCAAGTCCATGTCGAGGGCTGTGAGGATCATCCCCCTCCTGACCCTTCTGATAAATGAGAAAAGACTGCTACGATTAAAGCTGTCGTAAAAATGGCAGTGAAGAAGCAGTCATCATCTTTTGCCACAAACAGGAACAGGAACTGCAGCAACACCAGGTATGTTGTCAAGTGGTCAGCAGAGAATGTGGATAAGGCTGTCAAGTAAATGGCCAAGACCACGAAGCCAGTAAAGGACATGAGGTTTGGGGTAGTCAAGAGCAATGGGTAGTGCAAGCTTCCCATCTTCATTCCAGAGAAGTTAAAGGTCGACAGTCAGATTAATCAAGCACTTTAACCAAGAAGACTCCTCCCTGGTCGAAAGGAGACTTTCAGCCACTGTGACTTCAACTTCATCCTTTCAACACGACTCCATCCTGCAAGAAAAGAACAGCGCAGCTGATGAAGGATGAATATGACACATGGACAATTTCTGCTCTTTCGGAGCTTTTGACATTCAGTCCGCCCTATCAGGATCATCTGGAGAGCTTTGAATGGTCTCCAGTTGAGGTTGACACCCCAAGTAGGAGAGAACGAAAGCTCATCCTCAACTGTACAGATAACAGACAGCATCAACCAACCCCTCACAACGCCATGAGGAACCGAATCGAGTACGTGATAGCAACAAAAGAAGGCAACATGACAATTACTAGCCAGACACTAACCACTTGAATAGTGAAAAGAAGAATTACTTTAAATGTAGCGGTTTTTTTTACTTCAAGCCAGATTTTTGCTTTACTGTCGAGTTATTCTTACTGGAGATGGCTTTGAAAGAATCACTTTACGACCGTGTCGATGAGAAATATACTTCATTTCCGAGGGAATATTGTATATTTCCTAGCAATGCTGGCTGGGGCCTCGGAAAGAGAAATGCAGAATTTGAAGATTTATTAAAAGGGGAATGTGTAGTAACAAAAATGGCAAGGAATCAAGTGAGTTGGCTCCTCAAAAAGTGTTGGACTGCAGCATAAGGCCTGATCGGATTTCCTGGCAGTCGTACCCCAATGACATCAACAAAAAAGCAAAAATATGGTGTAAAATTGCACATGGCATCGGTGTACGTGTGCTTTATTTTCCTCGTGTTGATCCTCGTCATTTGATGTGTCCTTGGCATTATATTGTTCTCGGACCCCTACCAATGGAGCTTGGATATTAGGGTCTGCTTGGATCCCACTCAGGAGCGGACAAAAAGCTTTTGCCCCCCATCCCCCCACCTCTTTCAATAATGTTTTACTACAGTTTCAGGGCACAACAAGGTTTTGAAGGCAAAGCTCAACACCCTTTGTTTTCAATTTCATTGGATTATTTTCTGTAGTTTAGCATCTAGAAAATAAATAAGAGCAGGTCCACATCAACTTTAAAAACTCAATGTTAGATGCCTATGTTTTGTGTATTTTACACATTGAAGGCATAGAGGGGTCCCAAAAACTTATGACTTCTTTATTCCATTTGATGAGAATGGATTCAATTGGAGTCTTGCAACAAGTGCAACAAAGAGATAGGGCTTATAAAATGGCCTAGGTACATTAAATAGACTCAGCTGTGAAGTGTACCTCATTCTCTTGGGAAAAAAACCCTCTGTCCTACATGCATGGCCAAACCATTGGGTTTATGTAGACCATGTTTGGCATGGAGTTGGTTTAATTGAAGCTTAGGGAGTGGGCCAAGCCTGACTCTGAAAGGACTCCTACATACTGCCTTAGTTTACTCTCACAATTCTCATACCCCTTTCCCATGTAAAGCCCTTGCCGAAAGTCTCAATTTCACTTCATACACTCTTGTGGAACGTTTTGAGGTTGAATTTTGCCATGAAATGTGTAGATGTGATTCTCAGACACAAGACTAAGAAAATAACTAAATTTTGTACAACCAGGTAAAGAAGTCAAACTCAGGCAATTGAAGTATGTACTTGTATTCCTAGGCATTAAAAACATTCTCACTCATGATTCCTCAGTAACAAAAGTATGGTTGCCTAAATGACAGCAATATTTCTTCTCCTCCAATGTACTCAACCATGCCAATGCTGACAAGCTCGAAAAAGGTTATTGTCAATGAGATATGTTTTCTGACGCAAATTCAGCACTTTTAGAAGTATGAGAAATGCTTCGACATTCTGTCTCATGCAATCCTGCTCTTTAAGATTCATTAAGACATTAGTTACACATGTGCAGATCTTCAGGCAGAAATGATCACCCAACACAGTGATCTGGGATGGTAAAGTGCAACTTCGGACATTCCTTTTTCACAACATTTGTGGGCCATAAGAAAGTGCAGCTGTTTTACAGCCTGTCATAAATTGTGATACGTAAATAGTGCGCACGTCTCTTTCACATTGACGGGTTGCAGACAGGAAAGGGTTAGATCGGAGAAAGCTTCAAATGTCTTGATCTGCAAGACGCCGAGCTCGCAACTTCAGAGTGGACCTACTGACTCTTGCAATTTTCCAATGTTCTTCCCTGGTGTTGATGAATTGCTAATGTGTTTACTAGGCTGAAAGGTTGTTTTTGTTTTGTGTCCCTTCTGCCTTGTCTAGGAAGGCGTGATGACGACATCAGTGGCTGTTTTTGGAGCTGTGCGAGGACAAAAATGGCAAATACAGCGAATTTACGTTGATAGAGGAATCCCTTTTGAGAGGGCAAAATTTGTCAGAGCAGATCTTTCGCTTCATAAAACCCTATTCTCTATGGAGCAATTCAAACCTGGCTGAGAAGTTTCAAATTTGGCTCAGATCAACATTTAAAGTGTAATTTTGGAAAGGCTTCTTGCAAGTCCGAAATGTTGAATTTGCAAAGCTTCCAAAGTTTCAGTGGTAACTTCATACATTTTTAAAGGGCTCTATAAAATAGGAAACTACTGAGAAGTTCTTTCACAAAGATAAATGTGGGCACTACATGAGCAAATTTTTTGAGTGCCTGAAGCTATGCCTGTGCAGAGGAGTTCACTGCAGCACAAAGTTGACACTATGCTCAAGCAATGATTCTTAGTATGTTTCTCCCCAACATTGAGCATTGAAAGTTGAAATGCTCAGGCAATGTCAAAACAGGTGCAAAAAGTAATTCTTTTCCTGAAAAATTTGACATCAGTAAGACTTTTTTCACACACTGATGACTGGAAAGTTAGCAAGAAGATGACTCTTGATTCAAGTTTGAACTTTCCACCAAAAATTGATGGTCTTGACCAATTGGCTGCTGCAAAACTAAATAAACACAATCAGACTTCTGTCATAGGAAGTTTTCCCAAACATGAGGAACACAGCTGACTAGTGCCTTACCAGGGAGAGCACCCAAAATGGCATGAAAACAAGTAACTTTTTTCCTTGAATTCTTCTCATAGAGCTTGGATTCTCACTTTCTTTACTCATTTTCGGGGGCCAGAGCGTAGTCGGGCAGCAGATCAGGCTTGGAATCAGATTTGTCGAGGATCGAATGGGATTCAACGTCGCACAAATTCAATTTCGATTTTCTGATCATGTCTGATCCTGATTTTTGGACTTGAGTCCATCTCCAGCTTTGAGAAATAATTTTCAGCTCCGAAAAACATGGGAAACCGCATAGTGCGAAGACTTTAGCCTACCGCAGTCCACTCAATGGAGTCCGCGGCACGCCTTGGTCCGCGTCGTCGCTCGGCGACTCTCTCGCCTAAGGGCTCTAGGAGGACTACTTCCCCGAGTTCGCTTCCCCCAAGTGAAGAAGCCACCATGCCTGCACCTTCCGGAGGCACCGCGACCTTCGACGTGACGGTCGTTGAGTGCAGGGGCGAGACTGGTCGCCAGTTCGACTTCAAAGTCTGCGCGAATGATGCCGACGTAAACAAGTGGGTCTCCTCCGAGGTCGCCATCGCCTTGTGGCCGCGCGCGGTTCTAAGCTTTTACTTGGATCATCTGGCATTTGGGACGCCACACGGACGCCAGGATCTGTCGGAGGCAATGTCGACTCCGCACAGTCCGACTTCGGAGGAGGATGAGCTGAAGAGGATCAGGGACCAATTTCATAAGCTCGTTGGAACACAATTGGCCCTCGAGTGCGTCAGATTCTCATACCGTAGTTGATCCCCATCACCATACTGACGCCTCTGGGTAAAATGGCTTGACTGACCCGACGATGCTTTATGAAATTGACTCGCCGCAGAGACCTCTTGCTCGTCGGACACGATCTGGGAGTGCTCGGCAAGAAGACGCCCGCAAAGGTCAAAGGCGTGATTCGCTTCAAGGAAAAGCATGAGGTGCTCGCCTTCGTTGAGTACTTGGTCCACACCGACTTGGAGGCTGAGAGGAGCGATGCGAACACGACGCTGGAGGCGCTGCTACCAATTCATTTCTGCAAGAGGGTCTGCCCTCATCTGCTGCTGGACTTCCTACACGGTTGGATCCACGAGGACGACCAACTCGAGGACGGCTAAAGCAAAATGAGCAGGCGTCGCAGCTCCCGAATAAACTGGCCTTGCTAGAGGCATGGATGACGAAAATTTAGATATATTGCACTTGGTGAAGGCAAGAAGAGTCTTTCTAGAATGTGGTATCTGCAGTGTGGAAGGAGGATAAAGTATAAAAACAATATTGTCTTTTCTCCTAGCTAAAAAGGCCATAGTTTGAGCTCGTCGAGTGCCTCCTGGTTCAGCAGGGTGCCGTCGCCCCCGTGACTGCACCCGGCATTCAGTCGGAAGAGCGCAAAAGTGATCCCTGTTTGGTGCCAAAACAGCAGAGCCACAAAAATGAGCAGGTGCCACCACTGATGGGAATGACCGATGATATCAACGAGGCCGGGAAGAGCGCGCTCCGGCAACTTGCTGACGTAGAAGACGAGCGCCAAGGCGCAGAGCGCGTACATTAGGAAGACCCTGGGCACCATAGCGCTCACTATAGGACTGTCCAGGCCACCCTGGAGCCATACCCAGTGGATCGTGGGGACGAGTCCGTACGCTGCCCAGGCCGTGAACAGACTTATCCGCGCCACGGTGTACTCACGGAACCTGCGGCAGAAAGAGAGGATGGTGCGAATCACGATCCATGCTGGACGTGAACGTGAGGACATCAAGCCGGACTGCTTCAACATACCCAGGCCACAGTTGAGCTGCGGCTGCCACCAGCGTGATGGCCACCACGGTGTAGAGGTAAAAGTCTCTCCACTCTGGCTGGCACCAGAACGCGTAGTAGATACCGCTGAGATAGGTGGCGAGCAGCGCCAGAGAGACGCCAACAAGGTCGAGCGAGAGACAGCGTTCAGACACCGCCTTTGAGTGGCAAGTGAACGTATGGAAGAGGGAGGAGAGGATCATGCACGCCTAGATATCGAGATAAACAGTGTCCTGTTGTTCCTTAATGTCCGACACAATGATTGCCGGCTTCACCTGGTAGCATACAAGTGCTCCCACTAGGACCAGCGCGTCCGCCAGAGTCGCAGAGGCCGAGGTGGGGACGACCACGAAGTCCCTCACCAGCAGGAAAAGGAAGAAGGCGAAACCCAGCAAATGAGTCCAGATGTTGACGGTCTCGTTATGTACGGACAAGGTGCTGGCCAGGCAGGAGAGAGCGCTCAGCTAAAAGAAATGTTCAACATAGTTTGGAAACTTTCCGAAAGGTCCTGGCCAAGGAACTTTCCCACTAGAACTCGCTTTCAATGGCTTCCCACCTGGTGCCGATATCCCCCACGAATGAACGGGTTCGACCTCTGGTACTCGTCCACTTCGTCGATCTTGTACAGCCTCCCGCGGCTCCACGAGGACGACGGCGTCCGTAACAAGTGCAGTAGGGCTTTCATAACGGAACTGAGGAAGAACAGGAAGGAGGCCTCGAACGGCCAAGAGGAGGAAAACCTCACTTCTCTCTTCCTCTCTGCGTCAGCTGGTCCAACTGAAGCCAGAGTTGTTTTTGGTCAGGCGGCCCAGTTGAGCGTGCGACCTTCGCGCGCGCGCGCTAGAGCCTGCGCGCGTAGGCCTGAGCGCGCGGGCCTGAGCGCGTGGGCCTGCGCGCTGGTGCATGCGCGCTCGTGCATGCTTGCGCTCCACACTTGCTTGCGCTCACGCACTTGCACTGAAGTACGTTGTTCTACGCATCCAACGTCAACGCGACCGTAGACTCGTCCCACGCCTTGTCAGTGGTGGACCAGTTCCATTGCCTGAAGTGACACGATTCTGTCATAATGATGTTACGTCCTCATTACGCCCAATTAGCGCTAATGACGCAGGAAATCCAGCGCGAGTCCTAAGGTCATGTTCAGATTACTGCGCACAAAGAGAGCAGCGACATCTTTTTTGCGTCTCCTTTTGGCGTTTGAGGTTGTCGCAGAACAAAGGAAAGTTGTAGTTGTCCTTTTTTACCAACATGGATAACGCGCAACTCTAGAGTGAAACAGCACATGACCAGCATTAAGCAGCCTCGTCATATACCGTATGGGTCATGAAAAAAGTCCACAGCCTTCACGTCTTCCATCCTCTCCCTCTTGCTCTCTAACATCCCACTCCCCTCCCTGGCTCTCCCTGTCCCGTCCAATCCGGTCCAAGTCGTCACCGTTGTCAACTGGACAAGTATTGATCTCGTCAGGCATCTCGAGCGCCTCAAGTGCCCTTCTCAGCGATGTGCACGAGCGCAGTTTGTCCATCTTGACAGCTCTGCATGTACGCCCACGGTTCGCGAGCTGACACGAAATGGCCTCGCGTCGACATGGACATGTGAGTGCTGTCACAGGAGCTGGAGTGGCTTGTCGTGTTGTTGCATCTTTCGGCTGCTCTCTTCTCTCCTCCTTTTCACTTGTCGCTTTCTCATTTCTTTGCGGGCCCGTCAAACGATGTTGTAGCACCAGGAACTTTCCTCAGGCAGAGAACTGATGAGGGGCCCTTTGAGAAAAGCAGGGTTGCCACCTAAGCAGGGCGAATGAAGCCATTGGAAAAGTCATCTTTATTTGAGGGCTTTGCTCTCCCAGGAGATCCTTGCAGCCAACTCAATCACCGAACGCGAGTTTTCATGGAGTAACGTTGGAAGAATGTCTTTAGCACTAAAAGACTGCATCATTTAGAACACAAACTTGTATCAAAAACTTGAACACTTGAACAATGAGCATTTTTCCCCATTATAAATTCACAAGTCTCTCGTCAAATCAAACATGGCAAAATAAGCCTTAGTAGGTCATTCATCATCTCAGTGGGCTCAAAAATTTTAATCAACAAAGCAATATTTCAATAGTCTGAATAACAGAAGCAGACCAGATGTCTACCAGTTTAAAGTACAGCTGACACTCAATTTCGTCAACTTGTTTGAGGCACAAAAAGTTAAAAAGGCGAATTGTTCCCAACATTGCCTTAAAACATCATGTATGGTCCAAAAAAGTACACAACATAGCTTCAGCTGTCAGTGCAAAGTACCGAGAATCACAAGACAATTCACTTTAAAAATGGCAGAACTATATGAACTATATCCCTTACTTAGGCCACCCCTGACTTGGGCCACCCCTGACTTGGGCCACCCCTGACTTGGGCCACCCCTGACTTGGGCCACTCCTGACTTGGGCCACTCCTCACTTGGGCCACCCCTCACTTGGGCCACCCCTCACTTGGGCCACCCCTCACTTGGGCCAGCCCTTTCTTAGGCCAGCCCTTACTTGGGCCACCCCTCACTTGGGCCAGCCCGTACTTAGGCCAGCCCCAGCTCTCTCTTAGATCGCTCGCACGGCCTGTCAAGTACATCACAACGGCGTCAACTCCATTTAAAAGTTTCCCCAACTAAGCAGCATGTGCAATCTGAAAGGAGAACCTACATGATGTTGAAAGAGAAACTCATGCGCAGATGCTGAAGACCCCTTTAGTCAGATGCATTCAAACTGTACGAGTCAGCATTTTGAGATGGAGGTAGAGAGAAAGGAACCAGTTAAGACCGGCCACGGGAGGGAAGAAACAAGAGAAGACCCGTCACAGAACAAGAATAGAAAGGCTATTTTTTATGGTTGTGTCATGAAAATGCTGTTTTAGCAATAAAAATGCTGTTTTAGCAATGAAAATGCTTTCTCCGTCAATAACTTTAGTTTCCTGAAACTGTTTTCCTATCACTGAAAATGCTGTTTGGCCAAGGAAACATAATTCTTGCATGAATTTTAAGGGACTACACATATTTGCAGAGTCTTAAAAAAATGAAATCTGCAAGACGGAAAACATAAATTATTGGGTCAGTTATATCTGTCTAATCAAGGCTGCCTTGGTCAAAGTAGGTCTCCCTTGCAATTGCTTTTGTTCCAGAAGGACAAGTTTGGCGATACTTAGAAGTGTCTCTTTCCTCATTCTAAATGAACATAAATGGAGCAACTGAAGTATTGTCATCAGTGGTTTTGCCCCAGTTCTCCAGAATAGAATGGCACTTTCAGTTATATAGAAACATTCAGTGATACAGACAGGCTTTTCAGTGATTTAAGTGGTAATCTTAGCGATAGAAAAAGTGCTGTTCCTTATACAAGTAGCATTCTTAGCAATAGAAGTGGTAATCATAGTTAAAGAAAGGGTATGCTTAGTGACAGAAGTAGTAGTCCTAGTTATGTAAGTTTTACTTCAATGTCGCTGGAGCTTCTCATGATGCCAAGAAATACCAACCGAACGAAAGTCACGCCTCAAATACGCCAAAACTCAAAGAACCTTCGATTTGAGGGACATTTTTTGTGGTCCCCATGTGTGTTCCGCAAATGAGAGTCCACTGTCATACCATGACCAATGCGACGCTGAGACGCCCTGCTGAAGACACGCCCTTTCTCCCGGTCGGTGGCAACCCTGGTCATCTGGCTCGGCTCTGGGCTGGGGCTTTTTCTTTCTCATCTCAGTGATCTCGCTAGTTGGACACTGGGAAAGGCGACCGAACATCTATGGAGAGCGAGTACATAAGGGACAGAATTGGCTCCCTCACTCTGAAAGTGTCTGCTCATCTGCCATGATCTTGCCCAGGAATGGCACAGATTGCCTCTCCTCTTCGCTGTTGGTGCCTTCTTGTCTTTGTGGCCGCTGGCCTCAACGCCTTGGAGTTGCCGAGGAGGAACTCGGGCAGACAGGTGAAGAAGACGTCCACTATTCGCGTCATTGAGAAGCGTTAAGAGAACTTTCGACTTTGCAGGGATGGCGGCGACCCACCATGACCACTGGCCTGCCCCGTTTGGGCCTGGGGCTAATCTTGCCCCACTCCATCTACAACGAGCGCGAGTACAACAAAGCGGTGAGAATGAGGCTGACCACGTGTCGATGATTTTGTCGTCACTTTCCGCATATGATATGGTTATAGGTGAGCCAGACCTTGACTGAGCTGCAGAGGTCAAAGAGACCCGACTTCACGTTCCTGGACAAGTTCCAGTTCTCCTTGAGTCAGATACACAAGATCATGATGAAGGTCAATCCCAGTCCAACGGGTAAAATACAAGGTGTTTGTTCGTGCACCATTGCAATACCGATCCCTTCCCTCTTGGGCAGAAATCTTGAACAACCTGTGCGAGCGCTTTCTCCCGGAACACGTGTCCGCCATCATCTACTTGACGAACAGCGAGCTGTTTGGTCGCTCCACTGCCTCTTCACAGTACTTCCTGCAGCTCGCCAGCTACGTCGGCATCCCAGTCGTCGCGTGGAACGCGGACAACTCGGGTCTGGAAAGGAGGGTGAGTGGCTCGAATCCTTTTGTGTAACGACTCGACCATTCTCGGGCTAATGAGCGTGCTGTTTCTCCCACGCACTCTGGGTCTCCAGGATCAGGTTAGTGGGCAGGCATGGTTGTGTTGTCCCTCGTTGTTACATAGTCATATTTTAGTACAAAGCTTCGTAAACCATCACTTTGAACCTTATACTGTAACGACTCTTAACTCCAACCAATGTTACCCAGTCGCAGGTCCGACTGCAGCTCCAGCTTGCCCCCAGCCTGGAGCACCAAGTGGCCGCAATGCTGTCAATCTTGGTCCGCTACAACTGGAAGCAGTTCTCCGTCGTCTTCTCCGAAATTGCCGGACATGATGACTTTGTGCAGGCTGTGCGTGATAAAGTGACAGAGATGAAGAATAAGGAGGAGTTCAGGTGAGTGCCCCCGATGTACATAGGGTAATGGACCCTTCCTTCATCAACAGTCCCCATACTTGATTTCTTAATAGCTTCACAATCCAAGCTGAAGTGAAAGTGAACTCGCGCGAGGACTTGCGTGAGTTGGAACAGTCCGAAACCAGGATCCTGCTTCTGTACTCGACGAGGCAGGAGGGCAACGACATCATGGGTTGGGCCCGTGAGGCAGGTCTCGCTGGCGACAGTTACGTGTGGATCGCGACCCAAAGCGTCATTGGAGAGAGCAAAGAGGCCTTGGCGGAGTTCCCTGCAGGAATGCTAGGTACGAGTAACGAGCTCCGGCTTGCTATCACGAAGAAATGGCTCTTTGTATCTTGAGGGCAATCTTATTATTCATCATCCATGAACACATATTCGGTACATGCTGCATCAATATTTCCACACTCTTTGGGAAAATGATATTTTTTGGCCTTTGCCCCAAATTTTTTGATATCACTAAAAACATTTTGTTTTTAAGGGCCATTTAGCCTAACTCAAAGTTTTGACATACCGTATGCAAAAAGTGTAATGCGCGCAGAAATGCGCTTTTGCTCTAGGACCTCTAATATATTCACAATGCAGTCAAACCTCTATGTAGAAAACCTTGCAACAGAACATAACTTTCATCCCATGTTTTGGAAAAATGAGTGTTCCCAAAGCAAAAGTGCACATCAATTCAGTTTTAGAGGACATTCTTAGTTTACCCTAGAGGGATGTACCCCTTGTGTACCTTAATCCAGTCAAAAGTTGTAGCTGAAGAAAGATTTGTGTACTACATGTTATAAAACTTTAAGTTCAAAGTGCCATAGCAAACATTTAAAAGTGTCAGTTGTGTTTAGTGTTTAAACATTTAGTGTTTAAAAAACACTAAAAATTGACATTTTCGTACTAGCCTATCACACATTCTACTGAAGAACCTATAGGAATGATTATTTTTCTGCAACGACGAAAAAGATAGAGAGGCTCAGTTCTACGAAAGAGGACGTAGGAGAGGTTAATGTCAATATTGCTCCAGTGTCTTCATCAAACTTAATTGCAAGGGCTTCAGGCCCTTTGAGGAATCTTTGTATGCATCTCATGATGTAACCCTTGTTGCAGGCGTCAGCTTCGACACTTCCCTGACTGATCTGATATCACAGATCCCCGTGGCCATGAAGGTGTTTGCCCACGGTGTTGAGAACTTCTTACTCGCCGAGGACGACGTGGACGAGCTAGTGCCCAGTCTTTCGTGCCAGGGTAATTCCTCCAATGATGGCGAAGCCAACTGGGCTGTGGGAGAAAGGTTTCACGAGTAAGTATGCTCTTATAACGGTACACGTACATGTATGAGCATAAGTACCGGAAGGTGTACCGATGGAAAGAATTTCTCATAACGCCCAACCAAGGAACGCGTGCACTTGCGACTTGGGAGGTACATTGAAATTGAAATGGTTTCTTTGTGCAGGTATCTGCGAAACGTGACTATTAAGGGCGACTTCGGCAAGCCCGCCCTTACATTCCAACCCGACGGCACGCTCAAGTCAGTGGAGCTGAAGATAATGAACCTCAGGCCGGGAGTCTGGTCAAACTTGGTGTGGGAAGAGGTACATGCGACTACTTGTGCAATGCAATGGTACTTTTCTCTATGTCACTTTGTGGTGTTTCAGATTGGCGTGTGGCACAGCTACAAGAAAGAGAATAACGGCTTGGACATCAAAGATATTGTTTGGCCCGGTCACAGCCACGTGCCCCCCCAGGGAGTTCCAGAGAAATTCCACCTCACCGTCGGCTTCTTGGAGGAGCCCCCTTTTATTAACCTGGCCCCTCCAGATCCAGTTAGCGGCCGGTGCAACGTCGATCGGGGTGTTCCTTGCAGAGTGCCAATGCACAACAGGTGAAAGGACAGTGGAGTATTGGTGTACTTTCCATACTGTTTCTACGATATCCGTATTGATGCGACTGTGGTGAGTCGTATAGCAAAGCTAAGCAAACGTCGTGATGTAATGCTTGTTGTCTTTAGCACCGGCGGGACTGGCAATTCCAGCTTGCACTACCATTACCAGTGTTGCTCCGGCTTCTGCATCGACCTCTTGGCAAAGTTTGCTGACGATCTGCAGTTCGAGTACGACCTCATCAGGGTGGAAGATCCCCGCTGGGGTGTCTTCAGAGTAAGTCTCTTATAAAATCTTCCTCGGTGGAAAGGGGGGACCGGCCTGAAAACATGTGCCTCAATTGCAGAATGGCAAGTGGCTGGGCGTGATGTCTGAGGTGGTGGCGAAGAAGTACGACATGGTCCTGACGTCGCTGAAGATAAACGCTGAGCGCGAGGCTGCTGTAGACTTCACGGCGCCATTCCTTGAGACCGGGACAACAATCCTGGTTGCTAAGAGGACGGGCATCATCTCGCCCACAGCTTTTCTAGGCGAGTCTCTCGCTTCGCGAGCCCCTAGTTTCAAACAAATTGACTTTCCCCTTTGCAGAACCTTTTGATGCTGCTTCCTGGCTGATCATCGTCTTCGCCGCCGTGCAACTGTCCGCGCTCACCATCTTCTTGTTCGAGTGGCTGAGCCCAGCAGGATATGATATGAAGGTATGCCAGCTTACCCATACATAGATGCTAAAAGGCTTTAATTTGTACCTCTCTTTGACTAAAAAGACATCGCCTAGTCCGGACCACAAATTTTCCCTGTTCAGGACGTATTGGCTAGTGTGGGCACTGTTGTTCCAAGCCCCAGTCAACATGGACTGCCCGAGGGCCTTTACCGCTAGGTAGGTAGACAATGGTATTTTTGACCATTCAAAAAAAGTTTGCACTCAACATCCTTCTTTTAGGTTCATGGCGTCAGTGTGGGCGCTCTTCGCCGTCGTCTTCCTTGCTATCTACACTGCTTCTCTGGCAGCATTCATGATCACTAGAGAGGACTGGGATGAGTACACGGGGTTGGATGACCCGAGGGTATCGTAATTTGAAGTTCGCACCAACGATGCAGCGTTAACTCTAGTCTCTTCACAGCTTTCCAACCCAACTGCCTTTAAGCCGCCTCTAAAATTTGGCACTCTCCCCTTCACCTACACTGAGGACGCATTGAAGAAGCATTTTCCACTCATGTATGATCACATGAGGCCGTTCAACGTCAAATCAGTCAGCGAGGGGATCTCCAAGGTCAAACGAGGGTGCGCATCACTACAGTAAATAAGCATGTATGGATGATGTTATCATGACAGTGACTTTTCAGAGAGCTTGATGCATTTGTGTACGACGGGACGGTGCTCGAGTACTTGGTGGCTCAGGACGAAGAATGCAAGCTCCTGACTGTGGGGTCTTGGTACGCTATGACTGGTTACGGTGCTGCCTTTCCCAGGAATTCCAAGCATTACTACAACTTCAATAGGAAAATCATGGATTACAGCGAGAACGGTGGCTTGATTGATGAATATACTGACGATTAGAGAAGAAGTGAGCTAATGAGGTTGCATTTAGGTGACTTGGAACGCTTAAGCCGTTTTTGGCTGACTGGCACATGCAATCCCAAGAAGGAAGAGAAGAAAGCATCCGAGCCCTTGGCCCCCGAGCAGTTCCTCTCAGCATTCTTTCTATTGCTGTGTGGGATCCTCTTGGCCACTAGCCTCATGGCCTTGGAGCACGCCTACATGAAATGGGTGCGTGGAAAGGTGGCGAAAACCGACAGAGCGGGATGCTGCGCAATGTTAAGTCTGGTGAGGCTATAGAGTACTGGCTTTGTTGGAATGAAACCTCATTTGAGTGGTGATTCGTCGTCAGTTATTATTTATTGTACAGTATTTTTTTTGTATCGGTAGTAATTCCATATCTTCCGGTGTATTGTATCCTCCAGAGCATGGGCAAGTCTCTGACATTCCGAGGAGCTGTTTACGAGGCGAGCGAGCTACTCAAGACCCACCGATGCAACGACCCTATCTGCGAGACGCACTTGTGGAACGTCAGGAGTGATCTGGACCATGCCAACGCTAGGATAAAGAGGCTTGAGGAGGAGCTGATCAACAGAGGGATCACTCCGCTCACCATGGACCACAGCACTATGGGGAAAATGGACAGGAATAAGAGGTCAGAAAAAGTGTGAGCTGTTATCACGGTGGTCGTCGTGTTGGTTCTAAATGTTATTAATTCATCGTTATGGTGTTGGTTTTGGTAGCTGTTCCATTCGTTCCTCCCACCCAAATTAGTTAGCACCCTGTGTCTCTTCTTAACTGCGACCTCCATTTTCGATCCAGTCCTCGTCCAGCCGTTTTAAGTTCCCTGCAGTCCAAGCTGAAGACTCTACTGACCGGGAGAGAGGGGACGGAGAAGAGTCCGAAGAAGTCGCACAAGGCAAAGCAAGGACAGCAACATAGGGCGTTTCGATTCGAGGACGTGTCGTAAGTTATGCATGCATTCTTGTATGTGTTGCCATTTCTCAATAGTATCAGGTGTTCTGCTGAGGTGGCTTGTCAAGTCACCTGTTGGTCCGTTACCCCTCATTTCATCCATTTTGCTTTACAGCGCGCCGAATCATCTGGTGGTCGAGCCAGCAGCTCCGAAGCCCAAACTGCAACACCAGCCACAGCCACAGAGCTATTCCTCATCTGGATATCCGAGGAAAAAGCCCAGGTAAGCTTTTCTTCAGTTGTGCAGTCTTCAGTACACTGCAAGCGTGTTGAGACTTCTCTTTGATTCTATTCCAGACTGGCTCGTCAGCCCAGTGGCTGCACAGAAGTGGCCGAGATTGAGACAGTGCTCTAAAGCAGAGTAACTTATATCACAGGCTGTGATTGCTTGGTGCATGACAACTGATACTTGAAGAATCGTTTAACTTTTGGGGCAGCCGTATTTGGAAAAGAAAGGTTCCCATGGGCTTACATTGCTGCTCAGATACTTTAGGCATTGACATCCTCACTTGCTCTCTCCAGATGTTGGGGTTCTTTAGAGGGTATGCAAATTTAAAAACTGTAGGTCTTCTATGAACGTTTGTATTAGTGGACGAGTTGAGTCGCATGAAGGGTTCATCCTAACTCTCATACATTTATTAATACCTATTATATGGTACGTACTCGCATGCTAACACAACGCTATTCCACTCCAAAGAATACACAGCTCATTCATACACTACAGAGTTGATTGTCTACAGGGTGCCAAAATCAGTACTTGCATAGGATGTCCAACCGGGGCGGGTGAAGATCGAGAAAAAGACGTGGGGAAGATCTGTTCTACTGCTGCTGATGACCCCGCCCATGTCTGCCATCGGCCTGACCCCCTCCAGTGTCATTGTATCATCTCTGGGTGCAGTGAGCGGCATAATTGCCGGATATAAGGGGTGCTTCAGGATTCTGAAAGACATTCTGAAAATTCTCTCCGAATCACGCAATCGCGAAACAAGATGGATAAAATCTTAAAGAAGAAATTGCTAAAAAGTTTTTCTATATCTTTTCTGATACTCAAGATTGGTCATGTTAAGCCTAAAAATGTCCTAAGAACCCTGAAACACCCGAAACTGCTGACCCAAGTGTATCTTAACTAACACCCATGTGTACCTGGCTCGTTTATCCGGCACAGCTGGAGATCAAAGCGTTTTATTTATCAACATCTTAAGATTATACATGACGCAAAAAAATAGCGCATGACATATGCATATTTGCACCCAATAAGACTAAGGAAAAAAATCAGCTGGTTGCGATCACAAATCATGCTCTAGTAGCAACATACCGTAAGTCCGCATGTAGAGGGCTGGGGCTTCGTTCAGGCAAGCCACGATCAAGGTCGCGCTGGCACCAATGATCACATGTTTTGAATGACGAACCCACTTTCTCTCTCTCTCTCTTACTTGAAGCACAGTGATTTATATATGTAAAAGCTCCGGATTTAAATCATTCATGATGGATTCTGTGACTGGGTTTGCAAGCTCATACACCCTCTTTGTCGCTGGCATGTGTTCATGGCCGCCTTGTCTGACAATCTGATCGAATTGTGATTACTGATGAAGAATTCAGACGCTTTGATATCCCCTCTGGCGGTGCTTGCGCCGCCCGATCATATAAGCGACCAGGACGAAGACGACGAGGGCTGCAAGCACGATGCCCACCACGATGGGCACGATGTCGTTATGCTGATAGTTGCAATCCTCTGGAATCTGGGGAAGAGACAAGAGACATGATCACGTTGCTACAAGTGGGAGAGCAAGTTGAAGGTGTACCTGAAATCTCTTCTTAGGAGCGTCTTTGGGTCGGAAGGCGTCAAACTGGACATCTTTAGCTTCGACGCGCGTAGCATTGGCGGGTAGGACGGTTCCGGCAGGCGGCGGATCGGGAAAGGTGTAGAACAAGCTGGTGGGTACGTGCCAGTCATCGCCGACATCGCTGCACATGTACGAGTGATTCAGGGACACCTTGAACTCGAGCTTCTCTCCGGTGTCTAAGTCCAGTCTGGAGGTTATATTCATCGGGGTGGACTCGTTATTCTTGGTGACGTTTTGGACGAAGTGGGCCAGCTCGAAGTGCCCGTAGAGTCTGGAGACGCCGTAGCTCTCACGGAGCGTGCTATTGTCGAGTGCGAAGACCACGGTGAGGTTCCTGGCCAGATGCGTTTCGTTCGAAGACTTATCGACCCAATGTAGTGACAAGTAGTTCAACGTGGGCTGGCAAGAGGCCGAGTCGACCTGGACGGTCGCGTTGGCAGGGACCTTAAAAATGAGGTCGCGGGGTTCCACGCCAGGGATGGTGTTGTTGTCCGCCGTCACCACGAACTGCATAGCGAACTGGGCGAGCAAGCAGTCACCCACGGTCCAGTTACCCGTGTCGGCTCTGAGGATCTCATCGGCCGGGGAAGTCGCCGCGGCGGCCGATGACACAACGAGGAGGACCAGAAAAAACATGGCGACGGACGTTTCCTCGTCGGGTGGGAGGAACGGACGTCGAGGATGTCCCTTCGATTGTTGGTTCCTTTGTGTTGTGTTGTGCGGGAGCACCTCGCTCTGCTCGCTGGAGGAACTGCGGGTGCCGACTGGGGTGCGGGCGGGCCTGCCAGCGGGCACGGTGCTGGCACTGCTGATCTGTCGTACTCCTCCAACTCCCTCCTCTCAGGTTAAGCGACGACGGTGCCGATCAGGCTCAGCTGCACTGACAGCAGCGCAGTCTGATGCTGTGCAGGGGCCACTGGATGGGACGGTCGGTCTTCCCCAGTGAGTCCCTGGCCTGGTTGTAGCTGTTGCTGTGCTGCGGCCGGTAAATAAACTTTCGACTTTGGCCTTTCCACCGTTCTCGTCCCTACCGAGTTCTGTGACCGACTCCATGTTCGTGACCAACAGCCTCGACTGCGCCTGCGGACAGAATGTCAGCCCGAGTAAGCCCGTCTTAAGTGGGGCTCGGTGGTGCATTGGTTCTGGAGGATATGCATCTCGCATTAAGAGGTCTCGACCAGGGTAGACTAACTGGTTACCACTTCCTTCGCCATGGACCTCACCGACGGATGCATCTACGTCATTCACATCACACCATCCGCCTACTTCATTGGGTTGTGCGAATCTCTTCGATTCAGGTGATGTCAGGGCACTGTCGGCAGAGAAGGCTGCCCAGGGCGTCTGGTGGGAGTTGAAGAATTGTCTGAGGGAGCTCGGCGAGGCGACGATGAGGGTGCACAGGTCAAGTAAGGCGGCCGACATACCTGGACTTGTCCGAATTGCATCATCTGGAACACGGATGTCTGGCAATTCCGCGAGCTGCTGTCATTCCCAGGACTCGACGAGGGGAGTTGGAGGCCTAGATGTCACCTACTTGTGGAGGAAAAGATGTCTAACTGCCATGAAAGAAGTGCACTAGCTGGAGTTGTCGAATCCGGTGACGTTGGGTCTACCGCTCCCTGTGGAAGCCAGCGGCGCAGCCTCAACCCACGTTTCACCATAAAGCTGGGGCAGTGTCACGCTGTTCATGGACGTCAACTCGATGAGCAAGGACAACAAAGCCAACGCTTTCGGTGGAGAGCACCGAGATGTGGCGGCCTAGACGCTCCAGAGGTAACGACAGCAACAAGTAGAACTCGTGGAGTACGTTAAGGGTACGGTAAATAAATAAAAAAAAACGGTTTAACACGCTGTTCAGTACATGCATATTACTGTAATATACTGTACATTAACCGATCGATGAGAATGATTCATCAGAACAACAATGCGAAATGCAATTATAGTTTCAAATCTGCTGCTCGCGCTGTCCTTTCTCCAGTTTTCTTAGTCTTTCTTGCAGCTTTATCTTTAACGTACTCTGCAGTTTCCTCCTGCAGCTTGCTGAAGAAGGCGGATGAAGACTTGACCGACTTTTCCATGCCCTTCTCCATTTTCATCACGGAGCCCTTCTTCTCCAGCTCCTTCATCATTCTCTTTTTACTGTATTTGTTACCTAACCCAGGGTTCGCCTTGCTTACAACTTTCTCCCTGCGTTCTTTCTCCTTCTGGACAGCCCTCTGCTTGGCTTTTTTCTTCCTCCTCGCTCTGTCCTTGTCCGTGCTTGTCCTCTCACTCTGGCCGACGAGATCCCCTCGTTTGGCTTCTTGAATCTCTTGGGGAGCGAGGAGGTCAGCGTCACTGGCCGCCACAGGCGCCACATCTTCGACGGTCACCGCTGGAAGGTTTTTCACGATTTTAATTTCAGGATCCAGGTTCTTGGGAGTGTAGTGGAAGTGGGTGAGCGTGTCCAGCTGAGCAAAGAGCTGACGCATTTCTTTCTTGATTTCTTCCACCTCCCTTGGTACTTGGTTAGTCGTGCTGGGATCATCGTCGAGAAGTCCTTGGACTTTCTTACTGTCTTCCACCTTCTGTTTCTGCGCCAGGTACTCCTGCTCATAGATCTGTGCTAGGCTGAGCTTGCTCTTCTCCTGATCCAACACCAGTCGCTTTTTGTACTCGTAAGGATCTTCCACCGGCTTCACCTTGCGTTCTACGTCATCCCATGCCTTGTCACGAATCCTCTGGGTGATAATGTCTTCCAAACGCTTGGAGACGGCCTCGGTGATGATTGGCGCCTGCTTTGCCACGCTGTCAAAGTCCAAGTGCTCCTGCAATAGCGAGTTTTCCGGCCTTGCCGGTCCTGAAATCTCGCCTTTCAATTGCCAAGGCTTTTCAGCCACGACTTCTTCCTCCAGCTGTTTGACTTTCTTCTTCAATCTGATCTGAGTCTCTTCGAATTTGGATTTGACCTCGCCGAGGTCTTTATCTTCCTCGTCCTCCTCAGGTGATCCTTCTTCAGGATCGGCAAAATCAGCCCCGCTGTTGTCCTCCCCAAAGTAATCCGCATACCTGACATCCTCGCCGTCATCTTCCAGGTCCTCAAAATAGTCGACAGCATCCGCATCCCCATCGGCCTCGTCCTCCATTCCTTTCTCTTCTCTCATTCTTCTTCTTTCCTCGGCGGCATCTTCCGCATCTAGAAATTTTTCCATTTCGCCCAACGTGAAGAATCTGTCCTCCACGTCATTGCGGCCCAAGTTCTTCCTCAGTCCCTTCATGGCTTCAGCGAGGTAAGACTCAGCCTTGGCCTCGGAATCATTTTTCTTCGAGTTGGACTCATCTCCTGCTGAGCCGCCATCCTCCTCGTCGTCGTCGTCATCGCTTTTGGCGTTTTCAAAGAGGGGCAGATCATCGCCGTCTGAATCTGACATATTCTGGAAGTCTGGGTCGTCCAAGACCGGATCATAATCTTTCTCGTCACTTACGTCTTCTCCACTATCACTTCCTTCATCTTCAGTGCCATCAGCGTCATCATGCTCTGCCTCCTCCTCCTCTTCCTCATCTAGTGATTCTCCTTCCCCTGAAAGTTCTTCTTCTTCTTCCTCTTCCTCTTCCTCTTCCTCTTCCTCCTCCTCACCGAACCTAACTCTCTTCTTCTCTGAGGGTTCTAGTCCAGCCGCAATAGTCTTTCTCTTCCTCGAGACCCCAAAATCTCCCAAGAACAAGTTGGCTTCTTGTATATCCGCTTGCTGCAGGACCGACAGGCACTTCAACGTGGCCCGATTGTGCATCTCGACCCCTGCCCATACCTGCTCCTCGTCGAAGTCCTCTACCACCAGTTCGGGGAGGACGAGAGGATCGATGGCGGCCTCGTGGGCACGGGCACAATCGTATAAGGCCTTGGCCACCAGCTTGGCGGCCTCGAAGACGTCTTCTCTCGGCTGCAACAGACGATCCGGCCGCGACGTTAGCGCCGACATCTTCTTTCGGGTCTCGGACAGGAGTCGCTCCATGACGGTTCAAAGCGGATCAGTTCACGTTCACCTCGTTGGTTCCGAGCACGTCGCTTCTGTTCACGATCTCGCTTGTTTATTTTGATTGACGCTTATGCTGTCAGAGTTGCCATTTGTTGAGTTAAGAAGCGAAGAGTGGGCTGGGGCGAGGTGGATCCAGTGAGGTGTTCGTCCAAGATCCTCGCCTTAGGAGTCACCATTGACAACGTGTTCGTTGCCCAGAATTGTATGTTGACCAACATCATCATGTCGGGAATCATTAATGTGAGGACGTAGATTCAAGTCTAATAGAACTATGATACTGGATTTGCTTTGCTTCGACAGATCCAGCCCAAAATACAATTCCCTCTTTATATTCTTTTTTCCTTCTACATAGGTTGTTGTTTTATAGACCTACGCTGCTTCTAAGTAAAATCTTGCTTTTTATAACTCACAACAAAACTTTCCGGAGAACTTGAGTTGAAGGAAAGCTGGACGAACAAACTCCAAAGCTCGGCTCGAACCTTTGTACGACATCGAATTCTGTAATGAGTCTGACCAATAGTCCTAAAAACTTTCTTTACTACACTGGCTGAATGTTACGCTATATAATTCCTATAAAATAACAGCATGGTAGCCCACTGGTCTTATTTCTTGCTCCAAGTTGCTCAGATGGTTCCCCCCAGAATGTTTTTCTGACTCGTTCTTCGTCCAATGCTCTAATGTATGGGGCAGAGACCCCTTGCCCACCCACTGGACTCACATGCTGTTACTTTATACGAATTATAGTATAACATTCAGCCAGTGGAGTATAGAAAGATTGTTGTGCAACACCCTGTAGGTCTAGGGCCATAACTGGACTCTCCAAGTTCACTTTTGATAAGTAACTGGTCATACTTTCTCCCTAGGGTCCTAGGCCCCTCCCTAGGCCCTTTGCACAAGGCTGTTCTGGTACACCGTACTCTAGGCCCACTTTGCGAGGGTGCAGCCCTTGTTTAAAGAGACTGGCCTCAAAATTGCTGATTGATCCTTGATGCAGACAAAATTCCTCATCCCAAACCGCTCATAACAATGTCAAAACTCAATGTGACCTCCGAAGTGCCCACCCTAACGTGCATGCATATATGCCCATTCAGTCAGTCAAGTCATTGCCTAGTGCTAGGAAGTATTGTTATGTCATCTTTGGTAATATTCACAAGAATATTGATGCTGCTGGCAAAGCTTGTACAAACTCCAGGACCAAAGAAGGCCTAAGTTTGCATTTTTTTTTACTCCACAGAGGTTGATTTATGACATTCCATTTGAGGACTGCTCAGGAAGATTGACTGAATTTTTGAGCTTTGGCTAGCATGACTGCAAAATACACGAGGTCTTGTTTTTACTGCCGAACAACTCATCCTGGGGGCTACATTGGAAGAAATCTTCGTTGAGACTTTCCCTTCTCAAGGAGAACTGATGCATTTTAAGTTTGCGAGATTCATGCATGCAGAAGAAAAAGTACTGACTTTAAGTACTGGCTGGACGTTCCCGGCAGCACAGGCGATGCCGTGGCTCGTCCGGATCGTCCTACCATTAGTATTGTACTCCAGACCCGCACGGGACGTAACTACCTCAACTATCACCATCATATAGTAGGCAATCTCTCCGAACAAATCTGTAGATTTTGTGGAGAGGAGCGCGAGGAGTTTATTCACCTAGCGTGCGAGTGTCCTGCGCTTGCCAGGGAGCGCCTCAGCTCTGTCTCCAGCTTGGCAGACAACCTCCAGACCTGTGTGGCCTTATCAGACTCACCCAAGTGGATCGTATTGGTAGGGCCTTGGAAAGGAGGGTAGAGTAAGTGAAGCACACTGGCAGACCCGCCATGCTAGGCACTAAGGTTTGCTAAGTGCTGAGATGTTTGCCACTTATGGGGAAGGAAAAGACCCACTCCAGGGTTACTCCTCACTCTGGCTCTGACATCCATTCCAAGCCAGGGACCCAGCAACAAACAAACAAGTAATGACTTTAATGACGTCTAAGTAATGTATGTAATTTTCAATGAATGCAATTCCTCACAGTGCAGACCACATAAAGGTATATTTCTTGGAAAGTTTACATAGTATTCAATTAGAGCTTTCGTGTATCACATGATTCTTGCCCATTCCTTTGGTAATGACAAAACTTGCGCTCAACACATGTATACAAGTAAATGTGGGTTATGTAAAAATGAAAGCCTTTTTTTTACAACAGATCCCAGAACCTTTCTTTAGTTGGTCTTTTTGTTGTCCTCATATTCTCCAGGAGAATTTTTACTTAAGATATTCTGGTTTTTCCAAGCCCTGCAGTCAGATCTCTTATCCAAGGATATCCCTAGACATCTTCCGGCTTGAGTCATGAAAACAGTGATGTCGGTAGGGGAGAGCGGCCACTCGAACTCATTGGGTACACGTCCATCCACCCTGGACTCGAAGAAGTAGAAGAGGGGAAAGTAGAACCACCCGCGCTGTCCGACGCGTACAGCACTGGCCTTGTTGTTGGCCAGGGTGTGATAATACAGAAAAAGCCTGGACGAGATGTAGAAGGCAATGAAGACGTCAATTGAGTAGTGTTCGTGAGCTGCGAGTATGAAGAACACTCCGAACGCGTTCACCATCCAAGTGAACGTGTGCAGGAAGTAGATCTTGCGGGAGGTATACTCTGTGATAAAAAAGTTTAGCAAAGTCAGTGAGACCGTGTGCCCGCTGAACATGTAGTCCCCACAGGTGCGCACGCCCTGCAGGGTCATCCCTGCCCCAGTCCAGATGACGTAGGCATTGTAAAGCTTATTCCAAATGTCTCCGTAAGGTCTGGGCTTGCACTCTAAGTGTTTGCCCGGGACGCTGAGCGAAGTGATGAGCATCGTGATGCAGCGCAGGAGGAAGATGGTGCCACTGATTGAAAAAAAGCGGCGCATTAAGATGAACCGGTGCTTATGGAAGAGTATGACGACGAACCACAGGGTTAACAGGACCATCCCCGCCATCTCACACATCTCAAAAGCCCATGGAATGTGAGGCAGACTGTCGAGCAAAAGGTCTGGAAGTGGGGGATATTTCTCCATATCAGGCACCCTGTCGTGAACAATGACCATGGTGAAGGCCGACAGCCAGGAGACCACCAGTACGTAGAGGAAGGCGAGCAGCGCCTTCCACCTCTCAGGTTCGAGTTTAGAGGAAGCCGTCAGCCCATATCTGCGGCAAGCGGCGCAGTTGTTGTTCGGGCTCGTCAAATTGGCTCCACCGTTCAGGAGTTGTTCCTGAGGTTGCTGGCCGTTCAGTCCTGCCGCCTCAAGCTTTTGAAGGTCTTTCTTCGCTTTGGCAAGTATCTCGTTGAACGTGTCTTCGTTCTCACCGAACAAGTTATTCTGACCTTTTTTCTCCAAGTGGTCTCTCGTCGTCAAAATGTGACCTCTCTTGGCCCTTCTTCGCTGCCGCCTTTGATGGAACCCATCCTCTTCAGCCACCTCGTCGTTCGAAAGGTCTGTAGACCCTCTACTGTCGCCGTCGTCTGCGCCGCGGCCCCTTGGGCCGCCGCCGTTAACTTCTTCGTCAGTGCTCGACTCGTAGCGGAGCGCGTACCGGATCCTCATGTTCTGCCTTGACCACCTCCAACCCTCCAGCGCCGTCCAGAACCTCTTCCGCTTTCCCAGAGTGAACGACGCCAGCGCCTCTTGGACCTCGGAGTAAGTCAGGTCCAAAATAGACGTCACGTCCAGCAAGTCCTGGGAGGCCAGGGACTTGCGGAACTGCTCACCGTCCACCGGGCCGAAGGAGGAAAAAAATGCGTCCAGGCTCATTGCAGCAGGACAGCGACCTCGGGGTGTCCACCCCAGCGGACGGGTGGAAGACAAGAAACAACCGACACCGACTCTTTGGTAACTGTCGTTGGTCTTTTCGTAGGAGTGGCTTGGCTTTGCACACCGTCGGCTCATGGCAGCAGCAGACAAGAGAGAAAAACAGAAGACACCGGGGCTGCGGTCGACGAGGCGGCCGACGTTGAAGAAGAACCACCCGTGTGCGGCGTGGCCGGCCGACGCCACGTGGCCGCGCTGGCCGAGCCTGTCCTCGGGGGCTACCTTGCGTTCCCCACGGTGGTGAGAGGCTGCTGTGAGCGTCGCTCGGCAGACAGGCATCACATTGAACAGGCTTACCACCTCGTTGCCTGCACTATGAGCCGCTCACTCCACGGTGCTCATTTGGGGTCTGGGTGTGCAGTTGGCAACCCTGCCCGCCATACCACCCTGGGATGCCGTACTTGGCCCTCTGGCCGACCGGCCTGTCCCACTCGACGACGGACAAGGCTGGCCTAGAGTTGAAGAAGAGGCACAGCCGGAGCAGCCGCAACAGCCACGACAGCCGCAGCCTTCACCCCTCCTGCCTCGTCTGTTCCTCTCGCATCGCATCGCAGTGAAGTCCGGTCTAGTTCAGTTCATCGGACGGCGCCGGCGGCGGCGGGAGGGACGACGGAGAGCGCATCAGCGTAGACACAGAGACGGAGACCGTGTTGTTATTTGTCCGACGTCGGCCGCGCCTCCTCGACCTCGCTGGCTCTGATCTCTAGACCGAAGACTAGGCCGGGTCTCCCTCCGCCGTCTCCGCATGGGGCCTCTTCGGGGGAGGCGGCGTCCCCCACCCCGTCGCGGGTAGGATTGTGATCTCCGGCCGCGCCAGGCCGCCCCTCCATCGCCAACATGTGGAACATGATGTGCGACGTCATGCCCACTATCTCGGAGGACTCCATCTCCCAGCGGTCCTCCCAATTCGGGGACGACGCCAACTTCGAGCAGCTGATGGTCTCCATGCTGGACGAGCGGGACAAGCTCGTGGAGTCGCTTAAGAACGAGCAGGAGAAGACGGCGGACCTGGAGGGGCGCAACAAGGAGCTGGAAAGAGAACGGGACTCCCTGCAGCGTCAACTGGACCAGAACTTGCCGCAGGTGAGCCACGACATCGTGTAGTCTGTCATATAGGAGAACTTCAGTTCTGCTGCTCCTCCCCCTTTTGGCGGCCTCGCTCTCGCTGCCATTGCGGCCGTCGTCATCGTCGCCGCCGTCGTCGTCGTCGCCGTCGTCGTCGTCGTCTCCCCATTTTTCCCCTCCTGCTCACTTCCTTCCTTTCGCCTCTTGCCTTCCGGGCGAAAGCTTCTTCACATCATCTTGCTCTCTCCTTTGTGGAAAGCTCCGCTCTCTCTTTCCCCGGTGCGAATCTTGGTGGCCGCGGAGCAGGCACCATTTTACTTTATTGATTCGGATCCGGGCTGGCGGACCGGCCGGCCTCGTATTCGAGGCCGCGCGAAAAAAAGTGCTAGGAGAGCGAGGGAGAGATTTGGAGGCCTCTCCGAGATCATGTGTAAGGTCGCATTTATCGCAGTCTCCTTACTCTCTGGAGAGGACGACGACGACGAGAGTGTGTACGCGCATGCGGATGATTAATGACGTGCAGAAGCCCGATGGGACCCTCAAGGGAGGCGGCCGAGGCCGACCGCGTAGAATATTAAGGCCTCCGGGGAGCCTTTGGGTCTGCTGGAGAGAGAGAGAGAGAGCAACAGCCTTCTTGAAATGTTAAGAATCAGAGGCTACGAGGCCGCTATAGGAAAGGCAGAAGCTCAAATAGAAGCTTCTTCACAAACATTCTGGAAGAGCGAGCAGCATGCAGTGTTGGTGGTGAGGGAGGGAGGCCGGCCTCACGCACGTGAGCCAGAAGTAGAATTTGCTTAGGGGTGGGAGATGGACTCTGGCGCTATCTCTGGCGCATTTTCTCTCTGCTGCATAGAAATTGAGACTTTTCAAGGAGAGAGAGAACGAGAACAACTCTGCGTAGGCCGCGTTGGATGGGGCGTGATAGATGGAGCACTTACTGTTGTACACAGACACAGAGGGAGGTTGAAACGACCGCATGAATGGTGTTTGACGGGAGGGGGGAGGGGACAGGGGCCAACGGCAGCAGCAGGAGGGGGAGCGGGCTGAAGGTTGCGTGTGACGTATGCATGTGTAACGTCGGCCTGACTGATTAGGAGCGTGTGTAAAACGAGGCGTTGTCGCTGTGTGTGTGTTTTCAGAGTGCCTGATGAAGCCACCGCACACGCACTTGTATAATACATGCCTATTAAGGAGTTCAAATACGAACACAAATGTCTGTGTACCTGACGAGGAAGTAGTACTTGAGGTCGCAGTCGAAGGAGGAGCGGCAGCAAATGTTTGGCGTGCACGCTCAGTTCTGATCGTAGTGAAAAAAAATATCGTTTATTCGAGTTTCAGTAAACAGTTCTTCTTCCTCAGATCGTTGACTCTCGGGCCCATTTTCCGGTTCTTCAATAAACATCTTGTGATGATGCAAAGGTCGTTAGGAATTTGTGCCGCTGTCATAATCCTGAGTGCCCCAGTCATAAACTATGATTGCTGCACTTCTGCCCTGTGCTCAACGGGAGCAGTCCCAAAGTGGAATGAGCACTTACTCGACGTATGAGCACGAGGTGGAGGCAGTTTGAGATTTCCCTTTTTTTTGGACTAAGTGGGTGATTTTTTTCTACGCATTTGTTTGCATACACTATGAGTCACACAAATGTCCGACGAAGGAAGTTGGAAAGGAAATGAATGAGAGTTGGCATGAACAATGTGCAGAAGGTCGAAGCGGTGTCGTCGGAAAAGAGCAGGGAGGAGGAGCAGAAATTGACTCACACTGCTTTCTACATCTCTCCATGTGCATTGTGCATGCATAGTTGATGTGACTGCAGCGTATACTTACTTATTCTTTGTTTCAGGAGTTTGCTACACTGACTAAGGAGTTAAACCAGGCTAGGGAGCAGGTCCTGGAAAAAGATGAGGAGATTACCGAGCTTAAGGCCGAGAGGAACAACACTCGCCTCCTGCTGGAGCACCTGGAGTGTCTGGTCTCGCGGCACGAACGGTCGCTGCGGATGACGGTGGTGAAGCGCCAAGCGGCGTCGCAGTCTGGCGTCTCTTCGGAGGTAGAGGTGCTCAAGGCACTCAAGTCACTTTTCGAACACCACAAGGCACTGGACGAGAAGGTTCGCGAGAGGTTGCGGGTGGCGTTGGAGAAAAATTCTCAGTTGGAGGAAGAGCTCGAGACCGCCAAGGAGGAGGCCAACAAGGCCAAGGCCGCGCTGCCAGCTGAGGAGGCGACGGAGGAGAAAGACAAGAAGAAGGAAAATGGGGAGAAAGAAGGCGAGGAATCCGCCAAAGAAGAAGAGGCCTCGTCAGAATCGTCTTCCGTCACCAAAAAGGCTAACGGCACCGTCGACCCTGAGGTCTTGGAGTTGCGCCGTCAGATCGAGAAGCAGGCGACAGACCTGGGTCAGTCTCACCGCAACCTCTCTGAGATGCGATCTCGCAACGCCGAGCAGGAAGAGCGGATCATGCAGCTGGGCAAGGAGCTCCACAGCGGCCAGGAGCTCATCAAGCGCATGGAAGTGGAGCTGCGGGAAGGTGCTGCCCAACGCGAGGATCAGGAGGAGAGGATCGCAACGTTGGAGAAACGCTACCTCAACAGCCAACGAGAGGCTACGATGCTTCGCGATCTCAATGAGAAGTTGGAGCAGGAGCTGAAAAACAAGGAGGAACAGTCGCGTTTGTCGCTGGACAAGATCCGTGCCATCACGGAGAAACTTGACATCTCAGAGCAGCGCTTGGTGGAGTTCGCGTCCATGCCGGACATCGAGGAGCAGCTGCGCGACCGCATGGAGGCGCTGACTCAAGCGCAGGAGAGACAGGGGACTGCGGAGGAGCGGATTCAAAGGCTGGAGACGCAGTTGGAGGAGAAGAGCGCCGAGTGCCTCAAGCTTACTCAGCGTATGAAGATGAACGAGGAGCATAATCAGAGGCTGTCGGCCACCGTGGACAAGTTATTGTCAGAGAGTAACGAACGGTTGCAAGTCCATCTCAAGGAGAGGATGCACTCGCTGGAGGAGAAGAATCATCTCAGCAACGAGCTGGAGAGGACGAAGAAGAGGGTTGAGGATCACCAGAGAGAAAGAGTAAGAGTAGAGCCTTGACGTATCCCTTGGAAGTGGCCGGGTTTCATTTCTTCTTACACAACATTCTTTTCTTCACCTCACTTACAGGAGGAGTACGAGAAGCAAATGTTCAAGCTGAAGCAACAGATGGAAGATCTACGACGGCAGATGCTCCAGCAAGAGATACATCACAATATTATGCAGACCGAAGCGCTTACCAGGTGAGAGCAGAATGGACGTGCGTAGGTCCCCTCCCGTGAGTACCATTGCTACATCTTTTGAAGACTGGGAGGCAGGTACAGTTCAGGCGGAAAGAATATGAAGGGGAAAAGATTCTACGGCTCTGCTTACTTAGGATTTGTCCAGACTTTTTGTGTCTCACGTTCATAGGATACTTGGACTGACTGTTTTTCTTCTCAAGTACTTATCTTTTTTCATGTCGTTGTCGTTTTCTCAGAAACCTTTCTCCCGGCGGAGACACCTTGGACAGCTCTACACTGACGCGGCGCAGTGCCAAGTCCGACAGCGCCGTCGGCACCAACGCAGAGGAAAGCGGCTGGCGAGGAGGTGCCGCAGATCAGCCGCAGCGGCCGGTGCCGCAACGGCCGCCGTTTGACGCAGCGGCTGCAGGTGGAACTGGCGGCTATGACACCGGCGGGGGCATGGAGAGCAGCGGCGGTGACGAGGGTCTCTTCACAGAAGTCCTGTCACCTTCTGGTCATGCCGATGCCCAGACTTTAGCATGCATGCTGCAGGAGCAGTTGGACGCCATCAATAACGAGATTAGGTACGCGATACAACTTTTGATGTGATTCAACCAAGTCAGTGTGGAGACCAATATGTCTTCTCCTCTCAATAGACTCATCCAAGAAGAGAAGATGTCGACTGAGCAGCGTGCGGAGGAGTTGGAGTCGCGCGTGGGTAGCGTCGAGCACATGAATCTCCTGCTGGCATCCACCCCTTCCTCTTCCTATGGAAGTAGCAGCCATCCCCCACAGCCTCCGCCACGTACGGGCCGGCATTCCGGGTCGCTGGCGCCTCCCCCGCCACCGATCCCCCCGACATCATCGTCGTCGGTGGCTGCCGCCCAGGCAGCCGCGGCGGCGGCGGCGGCGGTCGCGGCGGCCTCCCAACAGCAACAGTCCTCGTCTTTCGACACGACGTCGTCTCCTCCCCTTAGCGGTCGCTCTACTCCCAAAGCCATGGGACACCTGGGACCCAGGCAACAAGAGGCCTTCATGCACAAGTATCACACGGTAAGACAAGCTTGGCTCTGCAGCAGCGTGGACACCACGTTTAGTGTGTAGAAGGTGGTGGACACCTAACAAGTGAAATTGGAGCCTTTCCACTATGACGGTAGTGTTACTTTGCCGCTTACTTGGAAAAACTACACTAATTGTTCTTTGTAGTACTTCTATAACCACATGGAACACACAACACATGATGCAGTAGTTTCTCTTGTGCTGTGTGAAGTAGTTTTTCTTTCAACCCACATCATTCTGCCCTGAAATGGTCCGTCTACCTGCCTTCTCCTGGCACAGGTTCCTCTTCCCCCAACCACACCCGCATCCTCCCCATGGAGGAGACACTTTCCAGATGCCCCCGCTGCATCAGATTGCATCTCTGTGCCAGTTACAACTCTGTACTTCTTTCCTCTTCTTTCTCTCTTCTGCTGTCCTTTAAAAAAAAAGGCTCCTGCGACCATTTCCCCCGGGCTTATGAGACAGTTTGGCGGGGGCGTCCGCGCCTGGGACCGCTCTCGGGGCAGTGAGCAGCAGCAGCATTCGGGAGGATCTCCGCGTACAGGGCCAAAGCAGGCGTCAATGCAACTCAGGCACATAGACCTGACCGCCGAGGTAGTACGTGTCGTGGCTGGCCACGGTGGCACACAAAAACCCTGCAGTTTTTTCCCTTCCAAGTGCTTTGATCCTTAATTCGTTATGTATATGTTGTTCATTGTCAGCAATGTTGAGCGGGGTCAAAGGATAAAATATGTCCAAGGATCAAGTCCCAGTTCAAAGTCCGCTTCTTGTTGTCACGACTGCCTTGATCGTATTTACAACGCTAACCGCTTGAAGCGAAGCTCTTGGAGCTTCAGCCTTGTTCACCCAGACATTGCATGCATTTGAGTAGGGGGGAAAAGCCCAGCAGTGGCTGCTTTCAAGGAGCGATCGTTTTTTTTGCTCTTGTCCATGTTTTTTTTTCTTCTCACTCTACCCATCGAGTGCGATTTCTACGTTATTTGTCGATGCTTTCTTGTGTGTGCTAACGTTCGTTCGGTGTGCGCATTTGTTGGCTTCCTAGTAAAAATCGTCCATCCGTCAATCTCCTTTTACCACGAGAAGAAAGCAGCAGGAAAGACTGACGCAGCAAGATGAAGGGGGGAACTTTCAACCCTCCCAACGCACACACGATGTAGGTGAAAATAATTCTCCTCTGCATGCTCAACCTCCTGGACCGCACCAAGTACACCTGCTACACTTGTAGAGCAATGATCATCGGTGTATGAGAGTCAGAACAAATCTGCTGCGAAAACATGGCCCTTTTTTTTTCACCGAAAGTTACTTTCGGTTTTTCTTCACCATTTCTTCATCGTGAACTTCATCGTTGCCCCCCTCGTCTCTCCACTCAGCAGTTTTCTGAAAAGAGAGACCGTTGGCAAGATGTACAATCTTCTCCTCGCCCCCCTCAAGCATACCTCTCAAAACTTTCTTTACCCCTCGCCGTTTTGTATTCCAGGAGAATGAGACGAGGAGAAAGAAGTTATTCTACGAGACTTTTTTTTCCCTCTTCGAGAAAGATGTGTTATACGTTCCTTCTTAATATTCCAGCTTCACCTGTCCACACCCAGCCAGGAGATCAACCGCGAGGAGGCTGAGAGCCAGCGCCGGATCATGGACGGGAGTCCTCCCACGCCCAGGAGTCTACGGCTGGCGCAGCTGTCGGTCTCGCAGGAGGAATTGGGCAGGTACAGCATGTTGACCATTCGTCGTACGTTGCATCGAGACTTGAAACAAGCAACTTCCGCGACCGAGTCAAGTACTAACAGCACTTGCAAGTTCGCCTTATTCCCTCTTGTCGACAGATCAGGGCCAGGACATTCTACCCATGTGCTATATAGATACTTCTATACCGTGTGCATGTGCTAAACCAGTTTCTACACATGTGTGGAAGCAAAGTTTAGCGCGGTCATACATGTTTCCACACATTCCTTCACCATGTGGCATAACTTTGACAACATGTGCAACGTGAAATATGACGTGAGGCATGCATCTTGTAGCCGGTGCTCAGACTCTGAGAACAACACCACACCGATGGCGAGCGAGGGGCTGCCGTCCACGGTGATTTCGCCGCAGCCTCCTTCGCAGCAGCAGCCCGCAACAGGGGGCGAAGAGGTGGTAACTTCCCCCTGTCCTTCTCCTTCCGTCCTACTCTTGAGAGAGCGGCTTCTGGCACATGTCAACAGGTTGTTCAGCTAGAGCGAGAGCGCGAGAGAGAGTGAGAGCTGGAAAAACTGGCCTGCGGTCAGAGAGAATCGAGAGTTCAACTCCATTTGTTTGCCTGCTGCTTTTGCCTAAATTCCTCCTCGTCTCTTCAACGTGTCGTTTAGTAGATGGTCAACATGGAGGTCGCCTGCTTGGTTAGGCTGAACCTCGCCAGCGTTCAACACTCAGACTTATGATTCATTTTTTTCCGTTACTCCATCGACTAAGCAGAATTGTTTGTAGCTTAAGGTCTCGTGTACAGTACGTGTATTTGGAGTAAGAAATGTCTTGTGCATGTCTAATTCATGCTAACCAATAGTCCCAGATCTCTGCTCAAGGCACTTGTACACACTCAACGCACTTATCCCTCCCCTATCTTACATTGAGCATTTAAAATGCTGACATATCTACGTGTGCGAGTACAGTGGACTCGGTCCATAAGGGCTGGAGCTTGTTTCACAGCAGTTTTACCCGCTCACGGGGTTGCTCTTATGCGCTGAGTCCACTGCAGTCAAGTAGTACAATGATGCAGCAGTGTTTTGATCACCTGACCAAGTGGAGGACATCCAGCACCACCCATTCGCACCGCTGTAGAATCGCTTTACTTACGTGCACCCAAAAGATGTTCTGGTTGGCCCAAGTCCAGGCCCCGTCTTATTTCCTGTTCCACTTTTCGCAGGGGATCGATGGAAGACAGTTCGCACTCCACGCCTTCGTCGATGTCGTCGGCCGCCAGTAGTCAAGATTCCCTGCACAGGGGAAACGCCGCAGCCGCCATGGCCGCGATGCAACAGCACGTCGCCCAAGGCGGCGCGGCCGGCTATCATTATTACCCCAGTACCATCGGCGGAGGGAATGCGGCCGCCGCGGCGGCGGCAGCCGCAGCCGCGGCGGCGGCGAAGAAGAAGGGCGTCAAGTCAACTCTTGGACGAATCTTCGGCAAGAAGGATAAGCAGCTGAAGGCACTCAAAGTTGCTGGCGGCGCGTATGTTACTGGTCCCATGGTGAACTCTCCTAGTGGCGGAGGCTTCGCGGCCGCAGCTCATCCAGCCTACGGAGGTGGCGGCCTCTCTGCTGGCGGCGGCGTGGAATGTGAGTTGCCACTGTCAGAGAGCATGGGCACCGGACTGGGCGGTCTGGCGGGCAAGGGCGACTTCGACAGGAGGACGAAGAAAAAGTGAGTCATTGGTCGCGATAATACTGGTTCTGTTATTTCACCCTGGAATAACAATCACAAGCGTTGGTATGTCTGCTTCCAGACCTGAATTGGTCAACGCTTGGCATGTACGGTTGAGAGAATTAGTCTGAACTCTTTCCAACCTGTTGCTTGGCTCGTGATCAGTTGTATCATATGTATCAAGCTGACGCGACATAGACATAGGTTACGAAGCTAATACATTCGCTTTGAAGTGAAGGACCTTGACTAGCCCCTCTGATACGACCGCGTACCGCGGATTCTCGATATAGCGATATTTCTGAGCAGTAAGTACACTCTTGACTTGTTGCTGACCGAATTTCTGTTTATATTTTACCTTGAACTCGTTATAACGATAATTTTCAATGTAACGACAAATTTTTACTTAACGTTATGTCCAGAAACCACCGCACTTGCATATTGTGCGATAAAAGAAATGAAACGGTCTGATGCTCTCGTCATCTCAACCTTATTACACGATACCAGGTGGGACAGTGCTGAGCGACATTTTTCTCGACAGGCACGAGCTGTTGGACGAGGCGATGAAGGCCGGGACTCCCTTCGCCTTGTGGAACGGTCCCACCATCGTGGCCTGGCTTGAGCTGTGGGTGGGCATGCCTGCGTGGTATGTGGCCGCCTGTAGAGCCAACGTGAAGTCTGGTGCCATCATGTCCGCGCTCTCCGACACCGAGATACAGCGAGAAATCGGCATATCGAACCCGCTGCACCGCCTCAAGCTCCGCCTGGCCATCCAGGAAATGGTCTCCCTCACCAGCCCCTCCGCTCCAAACACCAGCAGGACGACGCTTGCCTACGGGGACATGAACCACGAATGGATAGGAAATAGTTGGCTCCCGACTTTAGGTACGCTGGTCCTCATGCTCCACGAACTGTTCCTTTTCTTCATTGGGTTGTGTCGTCTCGTGCAGGTTTGTCCCAGTATCGGTCAACTTTCATGGAGTGCCTGGTAGACGCGCGGATGCTGGACCACCTGACCAAGAAGGACCTGAGAACGCAGCTGAAGCTGGTAGACTCATTTCACCGGACCAGTCTTCAGTTCGGCATCAAGTGTCTCAAGCTACTCAACTATGACCGGGAGCAGCTAGAGAGCAGGCGCAGGGAATGCGACAAGTCCTCCGCAGTCAGAGACGTCCTCGTCTGGTCAAACGAGAGACTCATAAAGTGGGTCGTCGACATAGGGCTCAAGGTACGCACACATGCGAAACAGCATTGGCCAGCCGTAACCGACGTTGTTGCAGGATTACGCCAACAACCTCCTTGAGTCTGGTGTACACGGAGCGCTCATAGCCTTGGACGAGGGCTTCGACGCCAACGGCCTCGCCCTCGCGTTGCAGATACCTACTCAAAACACTCAGGTAGTGCCGCGTAAAGCCGTAGAAACCCAAATCCTTAGGACTGACTGACAGACTGTTTATTTCCTCTCACAGGCTCGACAGATCCTTGAAAACGAGTTCGACAATCTGCTCCGCGAAGGCACCGATCGACAGCCTGACGGCGGCGGTCCTGCGGGCGGCGTCCTGACCCCCACGACGTCTTGAAGGCAGCAAAACATGATCTTCAGCGGGCTGTGCAGCGAGCTAGCCACCAATGCTTTAAAAGACTTAAAGTGTGCATGAATCAACGAGCGAGCGAGTGTTTTGCCTTCAACCAGCACGAGGCTCGTTCATAGATACACCATCGATGCCACAGGAGCAGCTTGGGCTGCTCTCACCATTGTTGCTGTTAAAGATATGATCCAGATGATTTTTCTATTGGCCCTACAGATACAGGCAACTCTCGGGGTGAGGAAGAAGCAAAGATTCTTGGATTAACTCCTGAACGCACGTTTATTGTTGAATTCTCTCACTATGAATTATGTGTGTGAGGAAGAAGGCGGTACAAAGATTAGAGGATTTTCTTTCCTGCATGATGAAGAAGACGCACTATAGTGAGAAAGAAAGTATTAAGTACATTGCTGCGCTCATTTACCTTCTCAGTCTTTTATTGCCCTGTACTGAATGAATCAACAACCTTAAACAGCTCACTGTTGCCTTCTCGAACGCAGCTACGGTGTTAGCAGCTGAAAAAAAAACTTGTCATACGTGTTATTAGTACACTCTGTATTAAACTATACTTATTTTACTCACCACGTAGTGGCATTTACATTGTGCTGTCTTCGACTACTTATAGTAATTATAAGGCCTGCTGCTACTTTTGCTGATTAAACCAGCCTCCAAGGAGAGCTCTGCTTATTTGTACCTGCTGTTCTTGGTCACGTCCAACTTGTTCAAGGTACTCCTAGGTTATGCCTACCTCGCAATTGCTCCTGAGTGGAACTCGTTCAGTTTTATCCTCTTCCTGCCATATTTTTCACCTACAAACCACACCTGCGCTCCTTTGTTGATTTTTGTACAATGATGTTGTGACGATTTAGTCAACATATCACGAGATAATATAGAAACACCTTGTGTTGTTCGTGCTTCTTTTACACATTTATTTCAATTCATTCTAAGTATCTCGTCATCCGTTGCCTTCTCAACATGAGACGGTCTACGATTATTTTTGCCTCACTCTGTATTGTTGCACCAGCTCGGAAGAGCTCTTTCCACAGTGGTTTTTATACTAAGCTTGATACAAAAAGAGAAGACTAGTACAGTAACGACAACGGGTGACTCCTCCACGTTGTGGAACTTGTCCACATGTGGTGGCTGACGTGGAAGGTCCAAAGCTGCGGGCGAGAGCAAATGCACCCTCCTCGTGGCTGGCCGGGGTGGCAGCCTTGACTATGTAGCTCATACTTGGTACATACCGGTAATCCGTGGGTCTCACACTGGGTCCTCCCAGTCGACATCCCTAAAGTACGGGTGGCATCTGATGTCGTCCGTGCCGCAGGAACCCGCGCCGAGTCTCAACTCTGGTCGCGGCCTCAACAAGTCTCTGACGAGCGACGCCAAGTCGGGATCTTCCACCTTGGTGGGGAACTCGAGCGGAGTGTGCATCAACAGTCCCGACGGATGGACGTCTGTTAAGAGGCGGCCCGTGCTCAGCTCGTACAAGATGACTCCGGCTGACCAGAAGTCGGAGACTGGAAGGAGGGCGTCCTCCTCGCCGTTGGCTACCGCTGACGCCACCTCCGGCGCGGTGTAGAGATCGCAGCTACGTCCAATCTCCCAGTTTCTCCTCTCCACTGAAGTCCACTCGCACACATACGTGAGCCTGAGATCCCCATTTCGTGAATCCAGCAGCAGATTCTGCGGCCCAAGATCTCCGATCACGAAGCCGCGAGCGTGAAGCGCGAAGAGGGCCCTGAACAGCTGCGACGACCACTTCTTAAGCGCCGATGCCGGAGGCAGCTCTGAGGCCGAGAAGGTGTAGCCAGAGAACAGCTGCAGCGACCTCAAATTGTTCTCAGATTGCACATTTTGAGATTTTATCCTGAACGGCGATGCTGGAGTCCTTGGCCGCGAATCCAGCCTGGAGTTCAGTCGGGCCTCTAACCGATCCAAGTGCGAGAGCAGCGCAGCTGCGCGATCCGCGTTGTCGGCGCCGTCCAACAGTTTGGCGTTCACGCTCGACAGTAGACGCTGGGATGCAGAGACCAAATTGTCCTCTGAGGCTTCGATTGCCTGTTCGTCGGGAAAGTCATCGGCGAAGTCAAATTCGTCTTCCTCTGCATCCTCCTCGTCGGCATCAATTTGAATCTTTTCAATGCCCTCTTTGTCAACGCACAAAAGTCTCTCGTCAGATATCTTGTGCACGAAGCTAAGGTCTTCAGAACTCTCGACAGATCCTTCTCTCTGCCGTCTCTCCTGAGCCTCCACAATCAGAGCAGGGACTTCATGCTGATGGGAAGCATCTTCACCCGTATCACAGCTCTTGTCCCTGGACTGTATATCGAGGAAGGAAGGCGACGGCTTGATGACTGACAGACTACTCGGCCTGCTCATTTCTTGATCGACTTCAGGGGGATCAGAGACGTGCTCCTCCCTTATCATGAACACATTGCTCAACAGTTCGTAGATGGGCCCGCCGGGAATATGTTCCAAGACCAAAGCAAGGCAGTCCTGGGTCTCGTAGTAGCAGCGCAGCTTCACCATGAAGGGTATGCTGATAGGAAGCAGTGATCTTTTTTTGGACTTGGTGGGAGCGGAGGACTTTTGCAACACCTTGATCACCACCATCGTGTCGTTTGCCTTGAAGTCCCTGGCCAGCAGCACTTTGTTGCTGAGCACACCTATCACCTTGTACTTGGCTAGGTCATCTATATCGCCGAACAAGTCGAGGTGAGGCGTCCTCTTGCAGGGACTTTTGGAAGCCGCTTTTGTGCCCTTGTTGACGAGGCTTTCGGCTTTTTCTATGTATTGCGCAATTCGTCGCTTTACTGACGCCTGACGCTTGAGACACCGATCCTGCTGGACGGACGACAGCAACGTGCCGATGGCATCCCTGTAGCATGCAACACTTTCGTCGTAGCGCTCCTCCAGCTCCAACTGCATGGCCTTGCTCACATCCTCGGCAGCCCAGCTGAGGTAGTCAGGAAGCACCGTCATCTCTTCGTCCGGAGTCGTCGTTGTTGGTGTCGGCGTCATCGCCGGCGTCATCCTCGCCGGTGTCGGACTTAAGGAGGGCGTTTTGTCCTCGCACAGGGTGAGCGCCAGCGCCGAAGCGTCCATAACGTTGCCCTGTGACTGTAGCTCAGCCACCTGAGAGCTCACAGGCTCAGAAGAGGAAGCCGGGGACGTCGGGGACTGCGTTTTCGGATCGAACGATGACGAGAAGAAGTCCACTAACGCCTGACTGTCAAAGAGAGGTGGATAGGAAGCTGCGAACTCTAACATCTGCAAGCAGGCTTTTCTCTTTGTTTCTACTTCGGCTGGACTCGTAATCTTGGGCTTCTTCTTGATCCCCAGGCCCTTCTTCCATCCACCCCCTCCCGAATCTTCCTTGGGCAAGATGGGAAACTCCCCCTTGAGGTAAAGTGCCTTGTGCGCGGCGGACAAGCTGGCGTGGAGCTTCCGCAAGTCATTGTACCGCTTGATCACAGTGATCTTGGTGGCGGCCTCGGGAAATCCAGCCGCGTACAGCACAGAGGTGACATCGAACAGCAGGTACTGCTGCTGCCTCCCGACGTCATCATCACCCTCGCTCTGGTGGACGCTGACATCGAAGGTTCGCACCCATTCGGACTTTTTGCGCCTGCTGCGCCTGGACATGATCCTGGATCAAGCACGTCCAACCGAGTGCCTGAACAGATATGGCGTCGGCGTCCGAGAAGCGCTTATCGATCTCGCCATGCTTGTTATCTTCTCGGCGTCGGAGTTGACGCCGCAGACGCTGCTGCTGTCGTTGGTCTAGGCGCTGTTGTTTTTTACGTCCGTGATCCAGCGCTGCCATTGAGCTCGGCACGCGACCAGAGTCCCTTCAAACTCTGCTTGAACGAGTCTGAGTCCCTTATCCAGACTCCAAGAGCGATATACGCCTGTGCAAGACTAGCTGCACTATGTCGACTCTGGTGAATTCGAATACCCAATTGAGTTGAAGTTCATGGCGAAGTGGCAACCCTTAGCTAGTGACATCTTCATTTGGCGCCATCTGGCAGCAGCCTCGGATGATTCGCCAGGTGCAAAAAGCTCGTTTAGGGCGCATTTGCACGGGCGGAATCGTCGAATGACTGACTTCATCGGGTCAGGTCAGCCCGACCTTTTGCTCGACAACAAGAGGGCGTCCGTTTCTATTCCTTGGTCGCTGTCAACGTTACGCATTGTATCGGAGACAGCCTATGGAGTTGGACAGGGTGGCTGTCCGGAGACGAGGCAAGAGGAGAACAGAAGGCCTTGGTTTGGACCCATGTAGAGAGTCTTCTTTTGCCACGGACCTCGTGAGTGTGCTGAACGGGGAGGACCGTTCATCCCCGAGGTTGCGTGCCGTGAAGTAAACCTCCCCTCCCATCTCTGACGGCTGCCTGATGGTGCCGTGGAGTTCGGATTAGACTATCCCCGGCTATAAGAAGCTTGTTTTGGCCCTCCGAGCTGCATAGGACACCCGGGTACTCTCATGGGAATAGGTCTCGCCACATTTGGATCAATTTGTAAGTTGTACAAAAAATCACTAAACGATTTGGCTAAATTTTCATTCTGAGTTGCGAAAAGCCAAAAAGTGTACCCGGCTTCTCTCTGTGAAATTTCAATATAGTTGACAAAGCCTTGAATACAGTATTTGGATTCTCTATTGCTCACTTAAAAGTGTGCAGAATTGCTCATATTTTGTGTTGAGTGGGAAAAGAGGAAAAGTCTCACTCTCATGGCTGCTTTATTTATTTATTTTTTAAGAAAACGAGTCCTGATTTCACCCCCTATTTCCCTCTGGGACGGGGATCAGGTGGTCATGATGCGTACGCGCAGCTGACGAGGACGCAGATGAGGAATACTAAGAAAATGAGGCCGAGCAAATTTTCCACTGAGGTTTGTGCAGGGCAAGTCTCACTTTAATAGCAATATAGTTATATCGAGACTTTACTGTACAGCGGATGTAGTGATGAAGTATTGGTCTGAGCTTTTCTTCTTGGTCTCAGTGTTTCTCTACAGATAGTGATATTGGGGCTGCAGCAGAATCGCTACCAAACTTGGCACTGTCACTTGTCTTGGGGTCTTGAAGGGGGCTGAATTTTGTACAGATTTCTCCACTTGAACGAGCAGAAGGAGGATGAGGAGGTTTCACTGAGTTGGAACTCGAAGCCATCAGTCAAACCCACTTCCAAGAGCTGCCGCAAGTGTCAAGTAGAGGAGAAATGGAAACGAGAGAGCTTTTTCAAGGATTTCACGCCAACCACGAGCTGAGCAACACAGTTTTGAATAGTTTGAGCAAGCCCAATGCAAAATGTTTTGTTGCTCTGGATTCACCACACCATGATCGTGAATGTCCACTCATGTTGAATGTCAGGGGGATATTTTTGGCAATGAAAGTGTGAAGGAGGGCATTTCTCAATGTTTATTTGTACCAAGTATTAGTAAAATTTCTCTCCTTTCTTGTCCGATCGTCAGTCTCATTCAGCACTTTAGATTCGAACTGAAAATTCTATGACTCGACGGGAAAACTGTCTCGACGCACACTTTTCGAGGGCCAGCAACAGCTGTCTATACAGTATGAACTTGAGTGAAAAAAACCTCCAAAAAATGAGTAGATGTAATACAAAGAAGCGCCATAGTAGATCCCTAACTGGGATCAGTCGAGTTTAGCCGAGTTTGTTGGTTGAAAAAGTTGGCCTTTAAACAACTTTCGCTTGGTGTACGGTTGCGTTTCAGAGTCGCATTTCGGCTCCTACACCCTGTAGATTGCATGAGACAATGCATAGCACAGATTGAGGCAACGGAGCAGAGCACAAAAAGTTGTAAAACACTTGAAATGCGGCGCATCTATGTTTTTAGTGACTGGGACTTCACTCCCCTCTTAGTAAAGCACACTAACAGTATCATTCAGCAGATGAAGCATATCTACGTCGTGCAAAGAAGTTGACAACAACGAATATGGCTTGCACAGGATTGTTTCTCTTACTTTGAAGGGTATCATTTAAAACTCGTGAATCTCTCAAAATTCGAGTATCCTTCGGGACTAGGGTGTCCCTTCGGGCTGGGTGTCTTTTAGGATTCAAGTCCCAAAGGACACTCTAAAAGACTCCTAAAAGACTTGAGTATCCTCCAAGACTTGGGTATCCTCCAGGACTTGGGTATCCTCCAGGACTTGGGTATCCCCCAAGACTTGGGTATCCTCCAAGACTTGGGTATCCCCCAAGACTTGGGTATCCCCCAAGACTTGGGTATCCCCCAAGACTTGGGTATCCCCCAAGACTTGGGTATCCCCCAAGACTTGGGTATC
>JAAUXU010128477.1_pt1 | contig 51501 bp, 47 predicted proteins | sample 7278151 | NCBI WGS metagenome assembly JAAUXU01 (sample SAMN14350113, study PRJNA611818) | marine sediment metagenome | isolation source: surface marine sediment (1.8m) | place: French Polynesia: Moorea | collected 2018-08
GACTTTAACTTTTGACATGGTGACACTGACACTTGCAATGTGGATTAAAATACGTCCAGTTTTTAGGCATTTTGTCTTAAATGACTTTAACTTTTGACATGGTGACACTGAACGTGACAATATGAAGTGAAATGCGCCCAGTTTTTAGGCTTCTATCCATCACTCGACTTCAATTGTTGACGTTGCAGCACTATAAATGTTGCAATTTGACTAAAATTTGTCCGTTTTATAGACCCGGGACTTGTGCAGTCGAGGGTGAAGCCAAAAGTTTCAATTTGACTAAATTGCGTCCACTTTTATGCTTTCTCCACTGCACATTTTCCTCTTTGTTTCAATCGTGTGCGTGAGAAATGTTCCTTCCTCCATGTGGGAAAGACGGTTACAGGAACTATGGGGCAAAAGAGGCGTCGTTTCTTCTCTCTGCTCTGGGCGGTCCCACTAATGTGCTTTTCTTCTTCAGATAATCGAGCGTGAAAAACCGGGTGGTTCAGCAGACAGAGATGCTTGAGCTTCACGCACTTGAGGCATGTTAATTCCTCCATCAAGAGCGCCAATCCGGCCTCAAACAGCTCCTGGCTGACGAGGTGACTGACGCAAATGCTGACAAAATGTGGAACAAGAGTGAAAAGCTCATCTTTGGAGTGGGTGGGGCCCAAAAAGGGGCAATGATTAATGTAACGAAAATGGTCAATTCGGGTAAGAAGAGAAGGAAACTCCTAGGAAAAATATCTGGAGGAAACCTAAAATGTCGTCTAAAAGTGTTCCAACTTATTGAGCGAACAACGCTCAAGGTTCCATCATTTTTACGTCAGAAATGCAGGTGATTCTCCCATCAAGTCCTGAATGCTGAAGGTGCATTTGAACGGGCGGATTTTCTCCAAATCAGGTCTTTCCTCACGGCTGGGAGGAACAGACCGTGAGTGACGACGCTCTCGGCCAAAAGTCTGTAATTAAATGATTAACCTCTTCTAATGACTCCCACTCTCACCTCAGCCGCTAATTTGTCTGTGCAGACGCGACCTTAAAGTGTATTTGGCATGGCTTTTTTATCTTTCTTCCCTATGTTTGGCAACGCATCAGACTGATGGGATGAGCAATAAATCATCATGGAGCTGCCTCCCCTGTCCCCCCCCTTCTCTTCCCCCCTCCTCCAAATGCACACATATTCACATATTTTCATCCGAGGCACGAAAGGGGTCAAGTCACCCCTTGGCCCATCACGACGTGAGAATCCTACGCATTGTGTCGACGAGCGTGTGAGCCACGAAAAACGTTCTAGTCGAGCGTAAGCGCGCCAGAGACGCATATCCAAGTTTTGATTGTGATCAAACGTGTCAGAGGTTGAAAGTTGAGGTGTCTGTTTTTCTTCTTGGCGGCTCACAGGACCTCTTCAGGAGAGATTTGCATGATGTGTGACCTCCAGGCTGAACTCTCCCACAGGGTGTCATGGGAATAACCTTAACATGACTGCTTCTCTCTGAGAATTCAAGTCTTCCAATTAACCCCTTGGTGGTATGAACCATGCATGTGGAAGTGCGCATGCGCAGGCTTCGCCCAATTTCTTGGGCATGCCCAATTTATACGTCACGGCGAGTTTAAGGGGACGGCGATGCAAACATGTGACGGAACAGATTCTTCAGGGGATTTTTTTTCTGACTCGCACGGTAGATGAACCAGACATATCCAGATCGTATGTGCAAGGAGGGGGAGGGGAACCAGAGATGAGAGGTGTCACATGCACAGTGTGAGCCAGAAAAATCTTCAAGGGTCACTTTCTTTTCTGCTCACACGGTAGGGCGAAAAACACCAGCAGCAGCACCAGCCTGGACACATGTGCATATGAGTAGAATACACTGAAGTGTCCTTCTTTAGGTGAGGAATGCTCCGCTGTCAGCAGCTTGAACTGAATTAGGACCATTGACTCACACGGTACGAGTACGTGGGCAGGTACCAACACGGGAGTAAAGCAGCAACATTACACCTTGTATTTTCTTAGATAAATATGTAATAGAATCATATCACACACATGCACGTATGAGCAACAAGCTGATTACATCCTCAGTGACTTGAACAGGTAGCTGAGCAGCTCGGAGTTGCCGGAGAAGGCGGCGAGGTGGAGCGCGGAGAATCCGTCCCTGTTGGTCAGGCTGAGGTCGGCGCCGTACTTGACGAGGGCGCGTGCGGCCTCGAGATCGCCGGCGCCGCACGCGCTGTGCAGCGCCGTCTGGCCGAGGTCCGAGTCGTAGGCGTTGACGTCCACGTTCTCGCCGTGGAGCCTGAGGAAGGCCTCGACGTCGAGGCCGCGCGCCCGAGACAGCTCGGACTGGAGGTGCGTGTTCACGACCCGCGCACGGGTGGGCACGACGGCGCGCACCGGCAGCGTCGTCGCCGGTTGCAACGGCTGCAGCAACTCGTGGTAGCGCGTGGGGAACTTGGGTTTCCTGTTGACCAAGACTTCCTCCGGCTGGTGTTGCTGCTTCTCGCTCTCTTCCGTGACCTGGTTCAAGTCCTGCAACACAATGATGGACAACAGGGTGAACAAGTTGCTCCAGATTTGGGGAGGACAGACAAACTTTGGCCAGGACAACGTGAGGGCTCCGGTGTCCAAAGCCCAATCATGCATTACTGACATCTACCCAAGCAAAATGAAAAAAAGCTTGGGTTTTTTTACCCACCAAAGTGGCAAAGGTTATAATAATAATAATTAGCTCCTGCTATAAAAGTGTCTAATGAACATCAGAAAAAGCAAACTTGACATTTTTGTACCGCAGTTGAAAATTATTGCTTACTCTTTGCTACAGCAAACAGCTGTTGAACAAAGTAGAAGATTGCTGAAAAAAGCTACGATCCAGTGTTGCTGAAGAAGCTTCTTGGGCTGTACCTGGAGGTCAGGTGATGAGAATGAAGAGGTAGAAGCCATTGAGGCATCTGACGAGGACGACATTGGAGACTCTGGCGGTGAGGGCGGATCTGAGAATGCTGGAGAGTAGACTTGTCCAAGATACTCGTAGGTGGTAGAAGACATTGCTTTTTTTTCCGACTTCTGAACTTTGCTTCTGCCACGCGTCTTCTCAGCTCCAACTTCTAGGATCGACTGAGGTGAGCGAGGTTCTCCTCACTCACGGAGAGGAACGACGACGACGGCGACGGCGACGAAAACGGAAAACGCGCGCCCGTGGGAAAGAGCGCGCTCGTCCCTGCCTTCGCCTCCAACTCCCTCCCCCCCTCCTCCCTCCCCTCCCCCCCCCCTGCGTGGATCAATGGGAATCCTGGTGGGCATTTTCCCGACCAGGAATGTGGGAAAAAGGTGCGCGCGGTAACGACGGCGGCCGCGTTCGAGTCATATTTCATCCGTTTTCACACGCACGCACGCACGGCGAACACACTCGCGCGCACCAGAGCCGCCCTGGACGCCGTCCGCGCGCGCGCACGGGAACTGCACTCGCACGCACTAAGGAGAAATTCGCATGCAGACGCACACGCAGAGAAAAGCAAACTTTCGGCGCAAAAGTTTGCAGATGCTCTTAGAGGGTGTTTTTTCTTCCCTTGCGAAATTCTCATCCTTGGGCGGAAAGAAAAAAGAATCGCACGGAATATTCGGTCTTGTCGTTCTCCCCACTCGTACGTGAGCGCAGGGGGTGTAACTCAGGGGTAGAGTGTCCGCTTCGCATGCGGAAAGGCGCGGGTTCAAATCCCGCCTCCTCCACGAGCTTTTTTTCTTCAAAATTGTGATCTTTAAGTCGTGCATGAACGAATAATCGCTGCTAAATACACGCGTGAGTGCAAAGGTGAACTTTAAGACTGTAAAGACAGAACTTTTCTTGCAGATTCGCCTATTACAACAAGGTGGCTGCTCTGTCCGAGAGTCACATGTTGCTGCCAACACGACTGTTTCGTCGCGTGCAAAGTTTGGCAACGTTTATTTTGGTGCATGTTGCATTTGAACCCCTGAGGACGAGGCCGCCGAGGACAGAAAATCCATCACCAGCAAGCGTCTGTTTCGGTGGGAGAGGTTGGGAGAACCGCACTGGTTCATTCCGATAAATAACCCTGGATCTGTAGAAGTTTAGATGAAAATCTAAAATATTCATATGCATGAAAAGCTTGATTGGACAGAAAAAAGCACTGCTAAACTTGAGAGTGACGCACTCAGTTAACTTAGTTTACAAGTTTGTGCTGCAAGCTGAGGCTGTGAGCAATGTAAAATTTTGACGAGCTCTTTTTGATATAATTGAATTGATATAAAAAAGTGCAATTGTGAGGAAGTTTGAAAATTTTTCGGTGGTAAGAATTGTACTAAAGGCATGAAAGAAACGTAAAACTGTACTTCGTTTTCATCCACATTACTAAAAGTATTCTCCTGAAACTCCGGCAAACTTCACAGCTCCTTTTCTCTTCACAGCTCATACTGTATCAAAGTTTTCAGGCTGAAAGACTATTGTTCAAGTCCCTGAACTTTTCATTGCTACTACTTCATGTTAAGACTTTTTTTTCATCATGCTGAGTCTCCACAGCCCTGGCGCACCCACGTGGCATCAGTTAACCTTCACTGGTTGACCCTGAAGGGACTAGAAATGCTCTGAAATATCTGCTGTCCCCCCCCTTCGTATTTGACGCGCAAAAAGTATTAAAAGTCTGGTCAAATTTTACAGAAAACAACGTGAAGTTGTTTAGTGAGCAAAGTTGTCCAGCGATGCCGAAGCCTCCAGCACACAAAGCACGATTCAAGAAGGACAAAAAGATCTGACTACACCTATCTGAGCCTGTCCTGCACAATGGCCCCCTCATACTGAAGCAGCTGACGCCTACGCAGTTGCACTGAGACGTGGAGATCCTTATGCAGTGACAGCTTCAGCTTTGGCGCTCATGCGCACCCCAACTGCTTAAGCTGCGGCCACTGCAGGGAGTTGTGCGTCTTCTTCTGTCTTACAGGGTGTCTGGAAGCTTTTGGCACCCTCCAGCAAACACAGGATCCAAAGTGGTTGCACCCTTTTGTCCTAAAGCGTCTCTGACTCCTCATATGGGTCTGGCTATGTAGTTTTTACAGGGCATCCTGCAAACTGTTGCAGTCTCGGTCACTGAGACTTGGCACAGTTGGGCAAGTTTATGCAATGAAGCCATGTCCGCCAAACAACGAGGAAGCTTTTGTTCGCCACAACGATGCAGAGATATTGCCGAAGCAAAAACTTTTGGTCCACCCTGTACAACCCTACGCTTGTGGCCCACATGCGTGTGTGCACTCCTGTCTCCCCCTCACACACATTTTTGAATTTGTGTTGGTTGCATTTCTTTCTGTGCGCAGGTTTTGTCCGAACTCCAGCTCAAGGAAAAGTGTCGAGAGTGGAGGAACGTGAAGAGGACCGCAACTCTCTCTCTCTGTCGAAAATGAAGGTGAGACCAAAGCAAAGAGATCGTTTGAAGTGAGAAAGAAGTCGAATCTGTGCCAGGTCCTGTTTGCTCTGTACTTGGCGTGGGCTCTGTGTGACGCTTCACCAGCGCCGCAAGCCGAGTGGGTGCCCACCAAGGAGATCACCAAGTACGGCACCGACGAAGTCATCCTGGTCAATGAAGACAACATCGACATCAATGTGAGGAAGTCATGTCATGACTACATAGGAGGTTGTGTCCTCTTTCACTGACTCTTCATTAGGGCTGTGTGGTTGGTCCTGATGGCAGCAGAAACTGTCCAAATGGTGCCTTTGGATCTTCTGGAGACAAGGTCACTTTCCGTGGCAACGTTGGCCACAGGAACACTGGCTCCAATGGCAACGCCGGGCCTCTCGATGCCCAGGGACTTCCCACAGACCCTGCTGCAGTCACCTACCTGAAGCAGTTGGAGGCGTACAAGATCTGGGAGCAGCAGCAAGAGGCCAACAACCGCAGGCTGGCCGGACTTGGAGCTCCAGAACCTGCAGCAGCACCAGATGCTCCCAGGCCAGTGCTAGTCCAGAGACGACGACCTGCTGTGGTCGTGCGAAGGAGACTTCCTGCTGGTGCAAGACAACCCGCACCAGTGGCCCAGGAAGCTCCCATTGTTGTGGCTGTAGTAGATGAAGCTCCTCCATCAAGGGAGGCTGTCCTGGCGGCTGAAGGACAGGTACACCCAAAGTACATCTCGTTCTTAAAGCTGTAGATCTTTATCGGCAAAAAAATGTCCTCAGGGTCTTCCTCTGGAGGCAGTCGACAGGGTTGGTGTCGCACCTACCGACTTTGTGGCCGCTGATGTGAGTGAAAACGCAGCTGTGCCAGGCTCCAGAGCCACGTCACTCACCAGTCTTCTTTACATATCCTTAGGGTTGCACCTACGGTCCTAGCGGGCAACGGGTTTGTCCTCAGGGAGCGTTCGGCTCGGCTGGCGACGCCACCACCTTCCGTGGCAACGTCGGACACCGCAACACCGGGTCCAATGGCAACGCTGGACCCATCGACGAGAACGGCATCGCTTACGATCCAGCGGCCAGGACGTACCTCAAGCAGCTGGAGGCGTACAAACTGTGGGAGAAGCAGCAGGAGGAGAACAACAAGCGGATCATAGGATAGGGATTCTTTCCAACACAATCAATACACAACATCGAGTACACCAAAGTTTCTATTCTTGGACGTATTTCCGTATCCATTCCAAGTGCGGCTCCACTGCTGTGTAGAGTCCCGGATAGATTCTGCTGCCGCACCCGACTCCGGCCGCCACGACCCCCACCAGGACGTGAAGGTGCCCTTCCTGGTCGGGAAGCATGAGGCCACCGCCGGAATCCCCCTGGATTCAGCACAGTTGTTGACAGGCATTATTGACAGTCCATATGATTGTTCAAGATCTGACCTGACATGGGTCACTGTAGTGCTTCTTGTCGTGGGCGCACACCAGGTCTGGAGTCATTCCCTTGGCCAGGAGCAGCCTGGAGCAGCGTGCAAGAGTCTTCATCAGCTCCCGGTCAGCGAAATGGAGGCTTTTACTGTACCTAGTGGAATTCTGCCTGTAGTAGATGCTTTCGCACTCCTTTGGCCCCAACATCCGGAGGTCTCTGGTCTTTCTGAGCCTGTTGCTCTTCCTCCCGCCGAAGGCCAGGTGTCCAAATCCGGCAGAGACCAGGAGAGATCTCGGAGGGATGTTTTGGCCTGGTGGCGGCAGGCAGATGGGCTGGGTGTGGAGGACAAGAGTAAAAACCTCTTCTTTCTCTTAATGTGCTCCACCAGACAGATCTGATCTCGTACTTGAATGACTCTGGTGATCGGGACTTTTTGCCGCAGCTCGACCAGGGCCAGGTCGTGGTAGATCTCGGACTCTTGGAACAGGGGGTGCGATATAAACCTGCGGACCCAGACGTCGACTTCATGAGAATCCTCGTGGTCGTTGACCAAGTCGGTGGCCCCCAACCTGACCACTTGAGCTTGGACCTCCCTGCAGTGGGCGGCAGTCACCACCCACTTGGAGGAAATCAGGCTGCCGCCGCAGAACCAGTAAAGTTTCCCTGAAGACCCGTGGACGACACATTTTTACAGGGTGACCGATCAGTTCAGTCGCTTGTTCAGGGCGTCTTATTTGACAACACCGTGAAAGGTTAGCTTATGGAGGGAGGCCCTGAAGTTCTTCTTGGAGACGGAGCTGGAACTTGTCGACTTGCAAATTGTGCACTGTCCCGAAGTCACTTGGAGCTGGTGATCAAGTCCGAGAACAAGGCTTTTTTTATTGATCTTACGAGATGAGTAGTGCCAACACTGTACTAGGAGGTGTTGTCAAATAGAGCCAACTGAACGTGCGATCGAACTTTTTCGCCACCCTGTACCTGCACTTCGAGTGACGCGAAAAGACAGCTCAGTGCATCCAAAGTGTGTGCTGTAACTTTTTCATCCAAGATATCATCACCTGTCCTCGTGACCTTTCCCAGCGCTGCGACCCATGGATATTCCCCCTCCAGTGCCAAATCTCCGTTGTGCAGCGGCTCCGTGTCCATGTCCTCCTCGTGCCGCGCGCGCGCCTGCGCGCACGAATCAAGAGAGGTTGCGTGAAAGGCGCAGGAACGTTAGTCTTGCTCACCTCCCACGAGAGGCTGGGGAACGTCTTCGCGGCCAAAGACCAGAGAACTTCCTGCTCTGGCGGACGGCGGAAGGACGCCAGCCTCTTGCTTTCGTCGGAGACTTCAGTGGTCACCCTGTGGAACAGAGGGGTCATGCGACAGTTCGTGGCAAGACCAGTACAGGGTGGCCCCGAGCACAAGAACACTCGCCCTAGATGAATTGAAACTAGAGAGAAAACTCTGGTTTGGATCGGAAGTGCAAATTTTGCATCAACGTTCTGTCTGCCAAAGATAAATCAGAGTTCCCACGTGACCCCGGGATTTCTGATTTACACTAAGACCGCTGAGTTCAGGAACAATGGGTATGATGCCACTTCGTACTGCAGCACTGACTACTTGCCGCTCAATTTCGCGAATCGAAGCATCAGAGTTGCCACGATGCAGAGCTACAACGGGATCTCGGCGTTCGTGCCCACCCCTGCTGGTGTACGCGTGCGAGTGCTCGGGGATGCACTTACCCCTCAAGTCCACTGCCCAGGGGAAAGGCCCCCCCGCACTGTTGACCCTGACTTTCTACCGGGCAACAAACTTCCAGGTGGGAGAATCCTCCTCTTTTGTCACCACCCGGTTGGCGACGAAAGCCGCAGACTTTCGGGTAGAGCCCGCGGGCCACGACATCGCGGAGCACCGCCTGACAGAGGTGGACGTCGACACAGTGGCCGGAGCCTCCGGTGGTCGTGGTGCAGACGTCCCTTGGTGGGTCTAAGACACAAGTTTGAACAACTACAGATGCGCCAAGGAAATGTGTGGCAACTGCTACTTCTGCAAGTGGGGAAGTGAAAGGCCGAGGCCGTCGTTGCTGTCAGAGCCACGGCCACGAGGCTGACGGGAAGCGTCATCCCTGAGCCCATGCGATGAGAGCACTGACAAGAAATCGAGCTTGGCTCAGGTGAGGTCAACGTTGATAACGGTGAGATCTGGGACAGGCTCGTCGGGACCTCGGGCAGCGTTACAGGGTGCGTCACAAGTGCCGTTACCCACTCTCTGACACCTAGTGCAGTCTAGACTCCCTCGACAGGGTCATGGTGTGAGTTGACTTTGCCGAAAGTCTTGCTGGAAATGACCAACAGATTGTAGATGCCTACAAAGGCCTCACAGGAGGCACGCACTTGACCCCAGGGGATGGTTTCCAACTCCTTCATGAGGGAGGCCTCGGACGACCCGAATGTGACAACCTGACACATATCAGGGTTCCTCAATGCCTTGTGAGCAGCCACCCTTGTCGAGAACAATGGAAAGTACATCAGTTAACACTCATAATCGAGTGCAACTTTGTAGTCGACTGATGAATATACTCACAAACTAAGCCTGCCTGATAAAAAGTATGAAGAAAAAGTGTGTCAATCACACTGACCCAATTGTTCAACGTTTGGCTGATTCCTCCCCTCTCCCCCCTTTTTTTCTACCAGGATACTGGATCAGTAGGCCACGCGAGGCCTGAAAGTGGGCCTCACGCAGCAGCCTAGGCCTGAGTGTAGTGTTACAACAGATTGCTCCTCCCGTCCTGCAGTCTTTTTTTCTCCCAGTGTTCTCGTTTCCCCCATTTTCCGGAAGTCGCTCCCGTAGTTTAAGCGTCGCATGCAACTGCAAAGGGGGGGGGGGGGTAAAAGGTAATTGGGGGTCTTTATTGCCTGTTACAAGATTTAATCTCTGCCTCTTTATTGCCGCGGGGAAGAGAAATCCGGCCAGGGGGGACGGAAAATAAAGCTGTGCTCGCCCAGGTGACGACAACAAGTCACACTTTTGTCGTGGCAACTCCGACGCTTCCCTTTCCGGTCAGATTTTGGCGTGGCAAAAAAAAATTGCCACTCTCTCGGGTGTCAAATGAGGCCGCCAGGATGCACAAGACCTCCCACGTGTGCACAGTACCAAAATGCAGGAGGCGAGGGGACAAAAATTTGTCAAGTGCTGCCGCGGCGGCCGCAGCAGCAACGGCAGCGGCGGCAGCACTTTACAACTTGGCATTCAAAGTTTCGCGTTATCGCCATTTTTTTCTCCCAGTGCAGCTTCCTCCTCTGGCTGTGTTCTGCCATCCTAACAGCCTAACGACGGACAAATCACCCACATAACGCAGGGGCTCTCATGGATCGAACTGCTTTACTGCCCCATAAAGGGGGCGGCAACGGCAGTTTTATGCACAAAAATGACTGTCTTTCTACTCTTTAGTAGCAGCAGCAGCGCAGCACACATGTGCACTGCACAGCACGTGCAGTGCAGCAACAACAACAGTGACAATAAAGGCTGAACTATGTTTTGGCAGGTGATTGACGCAGGGTGAATTATAAAACCAGGGTTGCCATGGGTCTGGCGTCAGCCACAGTCATTCTGCCTGTCATAGGACAGTGAGGCTTAAGGAGGAGGATTTGTGACCAAAACTTGCTATCTAAGTCCTATAATTACCGCTGCACCACTACTTTCATATACAGTAAGTAGCCGAGGCAATGGCGAAGGCCTGAGTCAAGTCCAGCGGTTGTGGACGGGGGGGGGGGGGTTGGCTGGAGTCAGATCCAAATGGACCAATTTCGAATCCAGGAGTTGCCACACTTCCCTACGACCGCCAAATCACATTGGACTCGAGTCAAGAAATGCTTTGCTCGAGCCGATTCAGACTCGACTTGGAATCTGACTCCACCTCGAGTTGGAAGACTTTCCACACCTGAAACGCTGGACAACAACTTTCCCCATCGGCGAGGTCACTTTGGCTTGAACAGCTGGAACCGTTCCCCTACCGAGCCGAGCTTGGCTCCATCACTACTGTATCAATGTGGCTCAAAAGAAGTCTCTTGGGGCATCTCAGTCCAAGAGGCAGTTGGGATCATTCCAGATCCCAAGCTTCTTCAGCATCACTCCAGACTCACTGCAGTGAGAGTCTGTCACAGGAGGGGGGGGGGGGAGTTCCCTTCCCCCACCCCTTTGCTGCTCTTTGGGAATGGTGTCCCCAGTGAAGGAGGACTGACGTACAGGGTGGGCGCACAAACACTGCATGATTCTCAACAGCTGGCCACCATTCAGAACGTGGCAACCCTGGTCTTTCAATGACGGGGAGTGATGACTTGACACACCCCTGACGGACGAAACTGTGCGGAAAGTTGCTGTCCAATGCCCGTTGTGTCAAGCCTCCATCCATAGAAATCTCGGTCGTGTGGCAACCCTGATTTTTTTATCACTGAATAATGTCGGGTTATGGTCAACGTTTACGACGTAGTGGACGTTTTTCCTTGGCCAGGCGATATTGGACAGTGTCATTTCTCCCAGGTGAGGGTCTGGATGCTCGTGGCCACCCTGTACATTCAATAGTTTGGCCAAGAAATCCGTTCGGAAGTTGCCAACGTCACAAATCAGAGCAAGGTTGTGACGTGACGTGTGCAGCTTCCCTTTTTTTTCGCAGCTGGACATGTCTGTCTCGGTCTTGGCGCCGGCGCCCGCACAAAAGTAGTCGGGCGCAGACTTCCTGCTGCGTTTCAAAGAGGCGACAAAGTCCGTCTGCAGGAGACAAAAGAGCAACCGAACCCGACCTTCTTATGATTGCTTCACATCCACTTTCGCATTCTCTTTGCTCTCCACGACATTTGTCTGGCGCCGAATCTGTGGATGACAACTCACCTTTTCGCCAGACTTGCCAATGTGCTGACTTGACATTAAATCTGGCGCCAAGAAAAATAAATAAAAAACCCCTGACTTGACTCATACATATGTGAAATTGTTGTCGGTCTTTCTACGACAAAGATTCCGTTCAATATTAGCAGCAGGGGAGGGGGGGAAGTGCTATTGATTCGTTTATGAGATGATTTCATCCTTTTCTCTTGCTTCTTCCCCACAGGAGGAGCAGCAGAAGAAAAAAAAAGTGAATGGTGTCATTCAGACAGCAGTAAAGCAATAACGAAAAGCCACCACCAGCCCAAGGTAGTTCAAACTGCCCCCAAATGGGCGATTTCCAACGACTAGAAAGCTTAAGGCTGCGTTGCCCCTGCAGACTTTTGGGTCCGGGACACTTGGACACACTGTAGTTCTTCCTTTCCGCTCCCGCAACTACTTAGCTCACCTCCAATGTGCAAACTTTCAAGCAACACCACTTTTCTCCCTCCCCCCTCTTAATCCCCCCCCCTATCGTCAATTAAGCAACACTCACTTATTTTTCCTGCTAAAAACCCCGAGTTTCCCCCCCCCCCGCCTCCTCCGACGCCGCCGCCTCCACCTCCTTCGCTGTTCTGCGCTCCTTGTACGTTTGGGCCAGGCAAATCACCTCCCGATGCCATAAAGGACCCCCTTTATGGACCCATTAAAAACCCGCCGCGTTTTTCGGGGTTAGTAGCGGTCGTAACAGCAGCAGCAGCAACAATTGGAGAGATTCACTTCAAAAAAGTCGTACAATTTTTCCAAATGTTGCCGAGCCGCAGAAAAACTTTGGGAATAAAATGAAAAATAAAAAAAAAAGTGCATTCAGTCAGTCAGCTGAGCTACAGGGTGACGCTGGCAGACGGGCAGTGACGTTTTAAGGTGTCGTCGACATTTCTCCGGGGGAACTGAGTGACGGTCGTGTTGGACGAGACCCCCGTGTCGTCGTGGGGCGCCCAACCTCTGTTGCTTGTCAACACGTGGTCAGCGGTGGAGATCTTGGTGCACACGAACTCGATTCAAGACAGGATGTGCTAAGACTCTTGAGTGACGTCACTTTTGAGCCACTGTACTTGATGTTTCAGGAGCGACCAGACACTGTTAGGTGGGTCGCCCTGTACAGAAAAAAGAGAATGAAACATACCTAAGCATTTATAAAGCCGTAGTTGTGTATTTTTAGGTAGGCGTTGGCAATCTTTTTGTCTATTGACTACGAATGAAATGAATGAAGGAGGGCTCATTTTTCAGCCAAGAAATGACAACAACTGCAACAGCTGCGCTCAGAACGTATTCTTACTTCGGTACAGGGTGTTTCAACTATATCAGGATGTTTTTCTCGGCTGGATGAAGTCGGTTTGTCACTTATGTACACGACTCTGCACGAAGTCGACGGACAAGTTCTTGCGTGTGGTGACAACACTCGGTGCAGCAGTGGGGAAAGAACCTGGACGTTGCTGCAACACCCTGTACAAGAGTGTTTGAAAGGCGGGGCAGGATCAGGCCCTGTCCACAACAATATTATTGGCATTCAACATTCATGCTCGGCAATGCTTGTTTGGCTTGTGAAAATGTTGTATTATTCATCTCATCACACTGAATAAAGGACTTAATGATCACCTTGGGCCTATTGACCCTGTGATCATTACATTCTGATCATCGTTACATTCTTACACTAAATGTGTCAGTCATCTTCCATAAAGTGCGCGCTAAAGTATGATATTCCGACTCCTCCTGGCCTTGTCCGTCTGCTTCTTGTCGACGTTGTGCGTTTCACGAAACCTTTCCAACGCGTCCGATGTGACCACGACCATCCACCGGCTCCAGTGGAAGGACGTCTGCTTCGTGGGAGAGCTGCGGAGGAGGAAGAAGGTCGCCGTGGCCCGGGAGTCTTGGGCAATGGGGATTGTGGTCTCCTTCCGCATGCTGGCGCCGTGGTCGCCCAAGGACGGGACCTTCGGCAGCGGCGTCGACAGCAACGTCGTGTTCTTCCTAGACGGCAATGTGACTCCCTCGACTGCGTGGGGAGAGTTTGTCGAGACGGTGGAACGGTGCGACCCGGACACGGTGATCTTGGTCACCGACGACTCGGTCGGCGAGGTCGATCTCTTCCACAGAATGGCCGACGCCGAAGCAGTCGGGTTCTTCCACTTGGTCGACTCCAGGCTCCACAGATTCCAGACGTTCACGGACAGGCGCTCCTACGCGTACGTGGAGTGGTTCCTGGACGAGGACACCGGATACTTCCGGCCTGACTTCTCCCTAGCTGGCGCCGGGGTCCGAGTGGCGGTTTCAGACTGGTATCCCCAAGTTATGCTGTCACCCGGGTGTTACGAGGGTGGATCCGGACCCTGTACCTGGGATGGCTTGGGCATGGGGGTCATGGAGGCGCTGGCAGAGCGCCAGAACTTCACATTCACGGTCAACGGGGAAAAGGTGAGTCACGAGGCCGTAGGGAGCGAGTGCACAGGAGTCTTGGCCAAAACATCCACGAGCTGGTTGAACGTGCAACTTGCACATCGTCTCCTCCTGCAGAGCATAAGACGAGGCGACTGGGTGGGTGTCAACGGGAGCGGCGGAATCTTCGGCTCCGTCGTGCAAAACACCTTCGACGTCTCCCCCGGGATCTGGATGACCACACTTGAACGAGCTGATTACGTGGACTTTGTTCCAGTCCTTCCGGAAACGGCCTCTCTGCTGATCAACAGTGGTCACTGGACAGGGAACGACTTCGACTTCTTCCTGAGGCCGCTGCGGTGGGACACGCTGGTCACGACGCTGGCGGTCGGGTCGGTCCTCTTTCTGGCGCAGACTTGGATCCTGTCCCGGAGACATGAGGGCTTCCTGTCGAGCAGGTTGGCGATCGTCTTCTGGGGCATCTTCTTCTTGCTCGTCGACATCTTCTACGAAGGCAGCCTCACCATGTTCTTGACGTCCAGCGTGGAGCAGCGCCCCTTCGACAACATCTGGGACGGGCTGGCAGCGTACCCGACGCTCAAGATGCTGTGTCTCCGAGGCATGGAGATCCTGCTCGAGCACATGGCCAAATTAGAGGGCAAGGAAGAACTCGTCGTCGAGTACCTCAAGGCCGCAGAGGAGCTCGACTTGTACGTCGACACCCCGGAGGAGGGGATCGAGAAGCTGAGACCCAACTACTACTTCTTGGGTCAGATGACGGGCGTGGAAGGGACTCACAGAGCACTTCGACAGCGTCACAATGTCAAGGTTTGGAATCGTTTGAGTTGTTGATCAAATGTCAAGGACCCTTTAGTTAGCTTAGGTAAGTCATTACAAAGAACAATCACTCGTCACCCATTACGCTACTGCACTGTACAGTCGATCTTCGATATAGCCAAGTCTGCTGTAGTGAAGACTCTCGATGAAGTGAAGAAAGATTGCAATCCTTACAGCAGTTTCACGTTACTACACGTGAAGATCTGGACAGGGTCAAGTCGAGGCTCCTGATGGGAAGCTTGGCTATATGGGAGTTCGACTGTAACGCCCACAACCCTCTGAGATGCAACCAGGGTCCGACTGGCAACCACACAAGTTACCTTATGAACAAGGTAACGCAACGGCTGAACTATATTGACATTACACTGACAACACTCATGAGCATCACTGTAAGAAGCAGAACCAGCAGAAAGTGTTTAGAAACGAGATCGTTGTGGGCCTTGAATACTCTGCAAGATCCACTGCAGCTGAACATTCCATGGATGCAGAGTTGGATTGGTGGAAAAGGCTTAATTTGGAATTGCCTGAGTGCACTTGGGTCTGAGGTCAAATGGTGAAGACTTTTTCAAACGAGTAATTTTAACCCCTTTTCCCATGAGGACTTAATTTTTACTGCACAAGTACGTGAACAACTTCTAAAAAGGTCAAGGACAAGCATTAAAAGCTATTTCTTGTATTTGACTCCATGCTTTAATCTGGCATTTTGAATGTAACTAAGCATGTCCACTTCAAATTTAAGTACTTGATCCAATATCCTTACATGCTATGATTATGAGACTTTAAATGCTGTGGGGCAAAGCTAAAAATTCCTTTTTTTTCATTTGACTACGAAATCTTTCAATAACATCTGGTGAAAACTTTTACATGTCCAATTTTTTACAGTGTGCGCCAGAAAGAAGTGGCCTTTTCAGACGCTGATTTCTCGGCAACCAGCATGGCTACAGAGGCGCGCTCGATATCAAAAGAATTCTCAAGACTCTCAAGTTTTTTTGCTGGCTTTGCAACTTTGAAAATCGGACCAGTTTTCGCCATCTTGCGTGCATTTTTGCGGAATGCTTATTGCATTTCCAGTCTTTTCAAAAACAAGTGAAAATGAATGCAGAAAAATTCTTGGGAGCTTAAGTTTCAGCTGTGTTCTTCCACTGATTTCCTCTGCTTGTACTTGTGGTACTTGTGGACTCGTCCGCGAAGTCGGCATCCTCTGGGTCCGTGTACTCGTCCACTGGACCTTCCTGAGTGTCCAGTGACGTCAGTCAAGGTCACTCCTTTCTGGCACATATTGTGTACAGCATGAACAAAGGCCCCCAAAAGGCCTGCAACTCCTATTGGCTATCATTGCGATCCCCTGGATGGGAGTACGCAACTTCTCCGGTTAAAGCGTCCACTGAGGCCCATTTGGCTGCTTATAAGCGGAGTTCTCATAGATGCAGAAAATGACTCCACCACTCGAAATAACAGGTTGGAGACCCCAAGGAAACATTGTTTCTGGCAGTTTACGCAGATTGTTTTAAGCCAAAACAGGATTAAGAGCCACTAAAAGTGTTTTTATTGGCCACTGCATCTTATCATGACCATCACGCTGTAGTTTTCCCCTCATGCCCAAGTAACGACTGCCAGAGGACAACATAGGAGTCATATAAGTATGCATATCTCGAATAGAAGTAGTGATGGAGAGGCCATCCTGAGGTGAGGTCGTCCAAAATGTCTCTTACTTTTATAGATATGCACATTTACACCATGAACAATATCTTCATCTAGAATTTGTCACGTTGTTCACAGGTTTATCTCAGTGGTGTCAAGGTACAGCCAATGTCTATGATCGCGGCCAAGAGATCCGCCCTGACCAAGCCTTTGCTGCACGGCATCCGGAAGCTGAGGGAGTTGGGCGTGCTCCGCGGGCTGAAAAACAGATGGTTGACCGAGGTGGAGAAGAAGCACGACAGCGTGCTCTTCAAGGAGATTGGATGGGAGCAGGCAGTGAGCTTGTTCACGGCCTACGGAGTCCTCGTGGCTGTGGCCGTGGCCATCTTCGTCGTGGAGCTGTCGATGAACCTGCCGAGTCTCATCGCAGCAGGCCGGATCTCGTCCGCGTAACGTCTTGGACGCTCATCCGGGATTTGTCCTCACCATGCAGCAATTGAGTGACTCATTTCGCACTGTTGCTCATCAGACCTCGAGGCCGAAACCTCGCTGCAGCTGAGCAGCGGTGACGGCCTCCACGTTGGACCTCAACATCGACTGCAAAGTTGCAGTCGATCACGATCGATTACGAGTGTTGACTGATGTGCTTTCCGTTATTCTCAACAAGGATGGCTGCTCACAAGGCATTGTCAGCTGACGGATGGATGAACCCATTTGGAAGACTCTGCCAGGACCAGTGTTGCCATGACATTTTTTTAAAACTCCCAGCTTTAAGGGCACCATTGTGACATTTTTTGACTGTGCCTTTAACTGTGCACTATGCAATGTTTGACTGCAATAATTATTTCGCAGGTGATTTACTGATTTGCAAGTTCTGACCCTTTTTTTCCCCGCAATTTTTACCACTGGGTGTGGGTTTGGGTGTTTTATCATGGCTGTAATCGATCTCGGCCCTCTAAATTGATTGTTTTGGTCTGCGTGGTGGAAAAGTCCATCTTTTGAAGGCGTCTCAGTCAAATCATGCCTTTTTCGCCATAGTCTGGCTTTATCTGCAACACCGGGCAAAAAAGGTAGGCCTGGTTGTAGCCCCTTTTTTGCCAGCTCCGAAATTGCCTCATGAAGTTCAGGTTTCTGCGCAGTTTCAGTTTTTTGGAGTCCACTGACGAGTCTGACAGCGGAGGTCCTGCCTGAGGTCCCTGGACCTGCAGCCGTGGTGCCCGCGCCCGAGCGTCTCCTCCTCCTCCTCCTCCCCCACGTTCTTGCCGTCCCCGGACCTGCTGCCGACGCGTCTGCAGCCCAAGTCCCGCCACCTCTCTGGCCTGCACCTCTGCAGCAGCACAAAAGAGCGGAGAATCAAGGCACGATCATGAAAATTCCGCATCGTTCCATAAACTACCTGTCAAAGCTCCGCCATTTTTTTACCTTTTCCCTCCTCGTGAATGAGCCTTTTTTTCCGCCCTCTGCCTTAAGAAAACATCCTCTTGGGCATGCAAATTTATGTTAGCGCGGTAAATTCGACTCGTTCCCTGTAAACTATGATGGTGTAATCAAGCCTCACTTTTTTCCTCTCCCCCTCTTTTTCGAAGGAGAAAAGGGTTAAGATGAAAAATGTTTTTCCATTGTCCCGCCGAGATGCGCGCGCGTGTGCAAAATCTTCTTCTCCTTCTGCTGCTCTCACTCTGTCGGGCTCGAGGCGGAGAATCGCAAAATTTTAATTACGCAGGCAATTTTTGCAAGAAAAACCAACCCCCATCCATCTCTGAAGGGGGGGAGCCCCCCAAAAGTGGGGGGGGGGACAACAACAGGTATGCCCAAATATCGTGGGGTTTGGGGGGAAAAACACAGTAGGATGAGTGGGCGCGTGAGGACACCAGTGCCCATTTTTGGGTAGGCTGGCAGGGATTTTGGGCTATTGATTGCTATCATGCGTCTGACTGAACACTTGTTCAGACGCTGCACTGCACACGCAGGTGCAGCGCTGAGTCGGGGCGGGCTGGAGGAACTTGGACTTGCGCCGTCGGTGTCACCGGCACAATGAATGCGATTCCATTCACTTTTGTCAGGACAACGCTTAACGGGTGCAGCGGAAAAATGTCCCACCGGACCAGTTCGGGCATTAACACAAGGCAGTGTGAGGCATGAATATGCTCATGAAGGCGCTGTGACGCATAAACAGGGCCAACAAGACAGTGTGAGGCGTGAAATTGACCTACAGGACTACTTCAGAGATTGAAACAAGGCACTGTGAGGCATAAGCAAGGCCCGACAAGACAGTGTGAGGCATGAGAGTTTCTACAGGATAAGTTCAGGCGTTAAGCCAGACCGAATGAGGCATGAAAATGTCTAAAACGGCAGTGTGAGGCATGAAATTGCCCTACAGGACTACTTCGGAGATTATAACAAGGCACTGTGAGGCTTATAAGCATGCCCAACAAGACAGTGTGAGGCATGAAAATTCCGACAGGACTACTCCAGGCACTCAGCGAGACAGAATGAAGCATGAAAATGTCCCCAAAGACATTGTGGGGCCTGAACAGGCCCAACAAGGCAGTGTGAGGCATGAAAATGTCGCACGGGACGGCGAGATACGACCAGGGTGCACTGTCAGGGGTGGAGGGCAAAAAGGAGTGGTAGGGAAGTGGTATGAGCCATAATTGGACTTTTTTTTTGCCTCACACTCCCCTTTCGGCTACGAATGCATCAGCTCGTACTCGTACCTGTTATACATGGTCCGTCTTGTGTTTTCACACTGCGCTGTCAAGTACTTGAGCTCGGTGCAGAGTGAGTCAAAAAGAAAAAGTCCGCCGACTTCCACGTCCAGCGCCGTCAGCGCGATGACACCCGGACATGTTGAGGACCAGGGTTGCCACGGCCTTTAGTCAATGAGAATGGGCACTTTTTGGGTCACACACGTGCTGTACGTACTTCGTACGTGTGTAGGTAGGTTGGCCTCATCATTCCAAGAGCGTAACCGTCCCGTCAAGTGCCAAGAACCCCGCGCGTGCGTGCGTGCGTGCGCGCGCGCACACACAGCACCCGCGCGCGCGCCGGCGGAGAAGACCTTTCAGTTGCGTTGGAGACTCCGGAGCAGCGAGATGTGAAGCTTCACCAAGACCACGGACGGTTCAATGCCAGTGTTGGTTGCTCCAGGACAGATGTGCAGTTGAAGCCCAAGTGAGACGAACGAGCTGACACGCGACAAGACTAACGACAGCGAATTCGTTGCCCTCATCAGCGTTAGATTTAGAGGTGAGCCTAAAAGCTTGAATGGAATTTTGGTGTCTTCATTGGCGGCAGATTTAGAATGGAGCTCGAAAAGTCAGCAGAATTTTGGTGTCTTCGTTTGAGTCAGATTTAGAATCAAGCCTAACGACCGAACAGGATTTCGGTGCCTGCATTCGAGTTAGATAGAGTTAGAATGAAGTTGAACAGAATTTTGTGGCAGACTAAAACAGGCGAGTTTTGTTGCCCTCGCCCGCGTTCGACTTGGTGTTGGCTAACAAGATAAAGAGCTTTGTCTGTTTTTTGCGTGATCAAGTGGGGCTTTTTTTTCACGTCTGCTGCTACCGATGATTGCCAAAGTTTGGTCGTGTCGTGAAGAAAAAGTAATGAGGTCAGACATCCTCTGACTTTTGGCATATTTATTTTGCAGGAAGAGAGCGAGGTCGTTAGAGGCCGCTCAACAGAGAAATTGCACCGTTTATCTGTAGCCTTGAGGGAAGAGACCAAGTTGCAGAATTCGTCATTGCAAACGAGTCTTTAAAGCAACAACTTTCTCAGAGGAATTCGCCTGAAAAAGTGGGCTTTGTTGTGCACTTCGCCCCTCAAGGGCAACCAGATGGCGGTAACTGCAATCATGCTGTGAATAAAATTGCAACTTTAGTTTTTGCCCAAGCTAACGAAGTCGCAAATTTTCCTCTTCCCTCCAGAGAGAAGGAAGAGAAGTTGGTGAAGAGTCTTCATTTTGGCCTGACTGAAGTCGAGTGTGATTTTCTGGCCCGCTGAAATAACAACATCTGTCCAGCCTCACAATGAGAAATCATTAATCACACGAGCGAATTTGCCGCCATCTGCTTAGTCCACGAATAAAGTTAGTGAAAGCTTGATCGATTGTGCAGAGATCTCCAAGAGTCTGTGAGGGTCGAAGGACACGAGTACGTACAGGGTAGGGCACAAGTGGGAGACACAGCTGGCCTCGAACCACCTGTTTGTTGACTTGTAGGAAGTGTGCTACACCATATCGCTCAGATGGATGGCACTTTGGTCTTCAGTCAGGGTTGCCACCTCTTTCCCTTCTCTCAAACTTGTCACTGCTTGTGAAATCGCTCACAAAAGTACCGTAATTTATAGAGTTCATTTTTAGCTGTCTGGTAAAAGTCATGTTGACTCCGAGAGTCCCGACAGATGTGTACTGAAAAAGAAGAAGAAGAAAAGGTCTCTTTTTTTTGTTTTTTTGCACAGTCGTGAATTAGCTTTAACGTTACGTTTAATTTCAGCAGCAACTTCAATCTAAACTTCGGTGGACGAGCTGAGTTTGGCTCGAAACAATTTTTCAAGCCCTGGGAGGACAAGTTCTGCTCCTTCCTGGTCTCAAATACGAGCGTGAGGGTGGAGCTCACCAAGATCGGGACATTAGATCAACATTTTACAGTTGCATCTTTGCAAAAAAAAAAAAAAAGAATCGCTCGTGCCTTCCTGATAGTAGCGATTTGAGCAAGATGTCTAAAATGTGCCTGGGGAAGGCCTGTGGGAAGGAGAAGAAGGTGGCATTATAATACGAACGACGCCCACGTACAGGGTGACTCGCGAGAATACAAAGGGGGGAAAAGGTGTAGTCCGAGTGGAGGAAATGGATCGGTTCTGGACAAAAAGGTTATTTACAGTGTTGTTGCCCCCCCCCCTCCTGTACGCTCTTTTTTTTAACCACACTGTAGCAGCAACGGCAGACACGTCCATATGTGGAGAAATGGTGGATTTTTGCAGCCACTCGTATGGGTAGACAGAAGATAAGTCATGGAGCTCGACTGAGGGCAGGTCTGCGACGGCCACGTACAGGGTGGCCACGACTCCTCAGGCCCTGGCCCGAGGAAGAGGATGCTGCCTGAAACTGTTCGGGGTGAAGGGGTGAGGTGTAATTTGTCATTCACGTCGACGCTTTCATTGTGGTATCAAAGAGCCAGGGTTGCCACGTCATCGAGATCCTCCCCGCCACCCTGTTGAGGAGACGTCGGCTCAGACACACGTCCGAGGCCCCCACGACGGTCTCGACTGAGCTGTCGTCGCCGTCACAAGGTTTTCACCGAGGAGGGGCTGATTCAGCCGTCTCAGCAGCCTCCCCCTCCCCCCTCTTCCTTCAACCCAAAAAAATGGGCAAGTAATTTTGGGGGCAAAATTGAGCAGCTCAGTAAATAGTCTTTCTCTCTGCAAAGTAACAAGCAAGGTGAGCTGAGTAATTAATGCCAAGGTATCTGTCTACTACCTGGGCCAACATTTTCCACCACTGATCGCCCTGGGTGGTCTTGTGGAAGTCACTGCTGCTCATAAAGAGGTTGCAGACACAGGTGAAGAAGTCAAAATCCTCCAGGAAAATTTTCTCACACAGCGTTTGGAAAAGATAAAAAGAAACGTGAATGGACAACGTCTTTAACGTCTTCCAGACCCTTTCAGCTGGCAACTGTTACAGTGTGAGTCAAGAAGAGGACAGACGTTTTCATGCGCAGAACTGGAGCGCGCAGCTCAACCCATCCAGGTGTCTCAAGCTGAAATCGTATGAACTCAAAACAACCCTCCTTTTGGGCAGCCCACCTAGGGTCACACACGCCCCATGAGCCCTTTCACGCCTCACACTGCGGCGAGCATCACATGTAAACACTCTCATGCAAATCTGCCTGCAGACTTTGCTGACTTTTGTGAGGAGATTTCAATGGTGCAAATTTGCATACGAACGTGTGGGAGAGAAAACAAAGGCAGTATTTTCTGGGAAGAAGCCAGAGAAGAAAACCTTCCTCGACCAGGATAATATTTCTTTTTTTCCTTTTCTCCAGAAGGCCCCCAAATCGTCAGTGACACAGCAGAAACTGGGCTGTTTTTTGCTGCTCACCCTGTAGAAACACCCACAGAGAATGCGGTTTTTTTATTCCTTTTCCTACTACCGAATTAGAGATGCTACACGAGTGCCTCTTAAACCGACCTTGACTGACTCGGGAGCTGAAAAAAAAATGGGCAGGAAGAGGAGAACTCCCCAAAAAATGGGCGAATCCGCCCACGCAAAAGGGTGCCCGTCTTTGATGGCTCCGTCTGCAATCCTCGTCTTTCTCTCGTCCACTTTTTTATGCTTCACACATTAACCGAGTCCGACCAACACGCGGGAGACGCGTGGGAGGAGTTGCAGACCCATAAAGGGTTGAAAAGGGTTGAAGCTGCAGGTTTATTTCTGCTCCTGACAAAGAAGTTTGGTGAATTCTAATCGAGCTTTTGCTGCTCCAGCAAAAGTGGCGCCAAAATTTGCAGATTCATGCGACGGCCGATTAATTTATGAAATGGCGCAAGAGAAAAAAGGCTTGATTTTCAGGCCTGCTGGAGAAAGGAGATTTTTGGCCGTCACCGCCCCTAATGAGTCGGACTTTTGAGGGGTCCCTCACTAAATAACTGCTTAATGAGCACTTCGTCGTCCCCCCCCCCCCCTTCGACTTACCCCGGGTTCACCTTACTCAAGCAGCTTAAGAGAAATTCGCAGTAGTGATGGGTGGGCATGACTCGGTCAGACACCTGCATACCTGACCTGGGGTCACGACCAGGTCTGGTGGATGGTGTTGAGCCTGGTGTCGAGCATCACACCCGGCACAGTCCAGTGCTGCCAGTCTGACTCACGGAGGCAGCGAGGTCCTGCGGCCAAGGCCTCAGCTCGGTGGTCCATGGTCAGGACCTTAGCTCGGTGATCCATGGCCATTACCTTAGCTCGGTGGTCCATGGTCAGGACCTCAGCTCGGTGGTCCATGGACAGGACCTCAGCTCGGTGGTCCATGGACAGGACCTCAGCTCGGTGGTCCATGGACAGGACCTCAGCTCGGTGGTCCATGGTCAAGACCTCAGCTCGGTGGTCCATGGACAGGACCAGGTGCTGAGCACTCAACCGAAGTTGACACTTTTTCTCTACACCTGCTTCCCAATCAACAACGATGTTGGACGATCCTCCAGAGTCTTGGTCAACCAGGGGCTCGTCGGTCCCCTTCCAGCCGTTGGTCCCCAACTCGGTCGTGGACTCGGTTCGAATTTGGTCGAAACCCGTGACAACTTGGCCCCGAAAAGAGGGGTAAACCCCCCCCCTGTGGAATAGAGTTCATGGCCCAGCTGACACACAGCAGCAGGAACACTTGAATGGAAGCTCGTTTCTTTGGCCTCCATTGAATACTGTGGAATTTCCCCCTCCCTCCCCTCCCAGGCTGGCATTCGGTACACATATTTGGACAGGAAAACCGTTTACTTCTTCTGTTTCGTGCACTACAGCAAAGCCTGCAAAGCCAGCAATGCCAGCAATGCCATTGGAGTCACGTGTCTGACATTTGGTCTTGGTACACCAGGATGAAATTGCAGCTGTTTTCTTAAAGAGGACGTTATATTTGCCACGCTAGTCTTTTTTTTTTTGAAGCACGCATTCGCATTTGAAAACAAAAACCTTTTATCCAAGCATGGGCTTTTTTTTGGCCTCATATCCCATTCTGTTGGCACCACTTATGTACGTGGAATGAGGAAGAGTGAGAGGTAGGTCTTTTTTTGCTTTTCCTCTTCAATACAGGGTGGCCAATAAGTTATTTGGTTCAGGCCTATTGGGAGCCTGTGACGAAGGCCCAACAGTTTTGTCCTTTGACCACCTGGCGAGGACGACCCCAACCCGGACAATGTGGGGAAGGAGGCCTAAAACCTGCTCTTCGTCACCCTGATTCAGTCTTCTTTTGTGTTGCCGTTGTTGAATTCGTCAACAAAAACAAGTTTTCATACATTCAAACTAATCCCTACATCTGGAAGATACTAAAAATGATCTGAGGCTTTTGCCCTTTGACCGAAATGTCAGGATTTCACTACAAAAATTTTCCAAGAGGAAATTTCCCCAGGGCTCTTTTAAAAAGTTTAAGGTCGGTAATAAAAGCACAGGAAGAACAAAACCAGGCCAAAGGAACACTTTTTTCTACTTTTACTGAAGTATATTTTTCCTGAAAATAATACCTTGCCTGATCTCCCGCCCAAGTTGACATTCTGGAACTTGCCCAACGCGTGCGAGAACACCGACAGAACTGAGTGACCACCCTGTACTTCTTGGGGGCCCCATTTTTCTCTCATCTCCTGACAAAGACACTCGTACTGTACGTACGCAATCCACTTGAAGGCCACAGGTGACCATTAGCAAGTGGAATGACCCCCCTTCAAGCCCCCCCCCTACACTCATGATCCCAGCTCCAGTAGCAGAGAAAATTACAGCTCACCCGTTACTAATCTGAAAAATGGCAACGAGAGAACAGTTTTTTTAGATCTCTTCAAGCTCCAGAAGAAGAAGACACTCGAATTTAGATTGAGTCTGGACCAGCAAAGCAATTACGTTCCCACATTATTCGACTATGCTATATAGATCTCTATATATACATGTGGGGGAGGCCTGCAAGGTCTAGGAGCGAGCAAAGTTGTTGTTGTTGTTGATGTTGGGGGGGGGGGGAGACAAGAGTTCCCGATCCGAGGATCCGAGTTGCTGATCCGAGGCTGTCTGACCTCGAGGGCTGAGTGGAGCAAAGTTGGCGATTGGTTGGCCTTTTTGGCCTCCAAACGGCCTCTTCCAGGAGCTCCTCAGAATTGGTTCTGGCCTTTGGAGTGGCCTGACTCCATGTTGTTCCCCAAGACGAAGGCCCAGAAGGCCTCCCTCTCCCCAGGCCTGTCCACGAAGCCGCAGGCCTCGTCCACGTCGTTCTGCTCTTGTCTGAGCGTGAGCAGCAGCCTCTGGGTGGTCCGACGTGGCCGTGACTTCCCAGTTTCACTCTGAAGTTGCAAGTAATTCTTCTTCCTCTCCCATTGTCTTTTGCGGTGGTCGAAATCGCGGCACCTTTTGAAGGAGGCACCAGAAGATTAATGCAAATGCGAGTGAGAGAGAAGCTCCGAGACTCTCGAAATCATGAATGGAAAAAGATGTAATCTCAAACACACCTTGGAGAAATTTACTACGTCTTAAAAGAAATAATTGACCCAAATTTTGGGCGCCCGCGCTGATGCCATCGGCAGGAACCATCTTTTCACGAGCGTTTTATGAACGCGCCTCAGTCATGCGAGCGGTCGACATCTGCTCGGCGGCGGCGCCGGCGGAGGAGGACAGCACGGCCGAGGACGACTCAGTCGCCAGCGGGCAGCTGGAGGTCGTCAGCTCTGTGTAACGCACTTAAGGAGCTTTGGTTGTCTTGTCATAACGTATGACAGTCGAACCTCGATGTAGCGCGCTTCTTTCGTTGGAGGGGCTGCTTCGACTGTCTTGTCAAATCGTATCGTGTCAAGAGACAGTCGAATCTCTCTGCAACGCACTTAAGGAGGGGCTGCTTCGACTGTCTTGTCATAACGTATGACAGTCGAACCTCGATGTATTTGACCGCGCCTGCTGGGATGCACAACGTCGTCGATATTATGACAGTCAAATCTCGATATGACTTTGAAATACGTCACTCGACACGAGTGATCTCAATATGATCTCCGGATCACATATGGCCTCTTATGCTACTCCTATAATACAAATAACAATATGGATACAAGGCTATTTCTGGGCGCCAAATACAAGCTCTCCACTGGCTGCTGACCGAATCGCTCTGGCACACGTTACAGAGCGGATTCTCGATGATGACGATAAATTTTTCCTTGTCGTTATATCGAGAATTTACTGTATCTCATTATGACGTGCAATCTCCACATAACGCGTTTCAACCTCCGTCCAGAAGATTGCGTTAGATCCAGATTCGACTGTAGCGCGTCCAGCGCCTCAAGTGGTTCTCAGTGTGCTGCTCGATGTAGTAATGGTTGCTGCATTTCACCTTTCAGACGCCGCAAAAATGCGGTTCTGGTGCGTCCCCTCGGCCTCTGAGAGTCCTCAGCTGCCTCCGCGGGTCCGGTCGCCGCCGCCGACGCCGCCGAGGCTGACCACAGAGGAGAAGCTCGCCAGGGGCGTCATCAACAAGAAGAAGAAGACCAAGAACAGGTTGATGAAAGTGAAATTATCTGATCAGACCCACCAGCCTTATCTGACCAATGAGAACTCATAAATGGCTGGGCAAATGTGCAAAAAAGAGACGAAAATGGACTTGTCCAAGTTCGTCGACCGAAACGCAGATAAACATCTATTGGTTTTTTTTTCTTCTTCCCTCAGAAAACGCAAAATAAACCCTGCGAGCTCGCGTACCGGAGGTGCCGCAGGAACCTCGGGGTCGTCGTCGGGGTCGACGTCGACCTCCGCCAAGTATTCGTCCTCGTCGTCGTCGCGGAAGCCGACGGCGGCCGCGGCGGCTGCGGCGGCTATGATGTCCGGCGGAGTCGTGGTCGTCATGGACCGGAGAGTCGCGCCCAGACCCAAGAAGGCCTTGCCAGGCAACGACGTTGCAGAAGCCGGCCGGATGTCGACGAGCCTCACGGACTTGGGCAACCAGGTCTTGATCCTCCACCCAGGGAAGAGCAAGAGCAGGGAGAAGAAGGCGAGCAACGGGAGGAGTGGCAAAAAGAAAGGTAGGACCAGACGTACGTGACGTACGTACGTATGTACGACCGTAGCAGCAGACTAGGGATGTCTCGGGCCTGTGCGTGGTGAATCGAGCCGATAACCGTGACATGAGGAACACTCATGCTTGCTTCACGGTCTCTCACGCAATTCTGGAGTGCCGCCAAAAATGGCAACTCTGCGCTTTGGCCACCCATGAACACGGCTGGTGATGTAGACGTCAGGCCCTGGGGCTGGCCTCAACTCAACTTGGCAGGGCCGGAGAGCTCGTTTAAGGCCTACGTCTGGGCCTTTTCTGCTTTTTTTTGGTCATTCACCTGCTCGTGTCGACACGACGGCTGCTTCATTTCCTTCCCCTCCACATAACTGATGTCTTATGAATTGCCCCTCATTCGTCGTCGTCTTGGGGCTCAAAAAGTCATGCCCAAAAAAAGACTCAGTGCAAAATGTTTGCACCAGTCACTTTGGGGCCATTCAAGTCGTCATTTTTCCACCTGAGAAAAAAAAAAGAAAGAAAAAAAAGTGGTCATTTCGGTTAAAATGTGAAATGTGAAATGTGTGTGGATGGGAATGTGAGATCTTCGGCTCAGGCTCATGCCAGCTCAAGCAATTCTTTGTCTCTCACACGTGCAGGCCATAAAGAAGCGGTCAGGTGTCTGCACACGCGGACAGAGCTTCAGACAAACACACAGAGTTTCAGAGCTTCACGCACAGGGGTTTCCAACAAGTACCCGGAGCTTCATACGACCAGACAGAGCTACACAGAGCTATATATGAGCACATAGAGCTATATATGAGTACACAGAGCTATATATGAGCACATAGAGCTATATATGAGTACACAGAGCTATATATGAGCACATAGAGCTATATATGAGTACACAGAGCTATATATGGGCACACAGAGCTTCACTAGAGCACACAGAGCTTCACTGGAGCACACAGAGCTTCACTAGAGCACACAGAGCTTTACAAGAGCACACAGAGCTTCACAAGAGCACACAGAGGTACTTATGAGCACACAGAGCAATAAATAAGCACACAGAGCTTCACACGAGCACACAGAGCAACGCACGATCATACAGAGCTTCTCACGATCATACAGAGCTTCTCACGAGCATACAGGGCTTCTCACGAGCATACAGAGCAACAAATGAGCACACAGAGCTACATATGAGCATACAGAGCTACGTACGAGCACACAGAGCTATATATGAGCACACAGAGCTTCACAAGAGCACACAGAGCTTCACAAGAGCACACAGAGCTACGTACGAGCACACAGAGCTTCACATTAGCACACAGAGCAACACACGAGCACACAGAGCTTCACACACTGGAGCTTATAGGATGGAGCTTGATATGAGCAAACAGGGCTTCACACGCAAGGATTGCGTCAAATTTCAGACAAATCCCTTCTAATTCAAGGCTGAGAACATTTCCAGTCCACGCGTTCAGATCTTTTTGGGGTCACGTTTGAATTTCCTCCTCTTGTTTTTTGCTCTGGCTTGAAATCTTTTTTGTGTTTGTGTGTGAAGTCATGCACGTTCTCAGAAGCTTCTTAAGCAATGTTACCAGAACAGGAAATAATTAATTTTGCGGCATTGTGCACCTGAGAGAGAGAGAGAGAAAGTCTCCAACCCGGAACGAAGGATACTTTTGCGTGTCTCCCGGGCTCTGAGGGCTGAAATGGCCGAAAGTCACAGCCAGAAGTGGCCGAAAGTCACAGCTACCAACTCATGGGTCCATCTTCAACCGTTTTCCGCGCAGGCGTTGCAGAAATGATCGCACTGGCGCGGTCGTGGCCGCAGCTGATTGATTGAGTCATTTCATGCCTCCCGGTCTGATTAATAATTATGCATAATTACGCAGAGCTAAGTCTGTCACTTCCTTAATTATGGGTGTTTTATCACGAGGAAGGAGAGACAAATGAAAGACCCTGCGCCAGCCCCCTTGACTCGAGGCGTCCGTCCAGATCCCCGAGACGAAGACGACCCCGCTGGCCGCGGACAAGTGACGCGGGGTTGAGCAAAACTGCAACACCCTGTACCGACGACGACCTGAGTGCCTGAGAGGTCGAGCTCCTGGAAGTTGCTGTCAATGTTGAGCTCGACAACGAATGATTCTCTTTGTGCAGATTGCTCATTGTGACACCCTGTTGGCTGCTGGGGTCTCCAGCCGAGTCTGCTGCTTTGGCTTTGCAATGCAACTTTTACGATTGTTTGGTTTCCAGGACGATCCAGAGCTGCGAAAAAGTGCAGTAAGAGCCCAAAAAAAAAATACCCACCATTATTTGACACGAGACTTCTAACGTTACCTTTGCGTGCGCGCGCGTGCCCTCTGATTAGGACAGTATTGCACACTCAGGTGTGCGCAACTTGCATACGTCAGCTGTTGACTGACGTCGTCCACATGCGCACCGTGCGCTTCGTCATCACCTGAAGTCGGAGTTGCACTGGCCGACGTTTGTGGACCCGAGGTCGTCCTCGTCCGCTCCGAGAGTGAAAATGTGCAAGTGCAAACGCGCCCTTTGTTGCTCCCCGTCGGCACCTGCTTAAGTATCCTTCGTGCTCGCTCGGATTTGAGTGGAAAGTGGTGCAATTGCGAAATTTCCTAACGTGGGAAGAAATCTTTGCCTTTTTTTTTACGCCATCGAGACAAAGAGTGCAAAAAAATATTTGCTCTACGTGCAAAAAGCCCTGGCTAATTGAGTGCACAGAGAGATGCAACAACTGAGTCGGGCCTTAAGGGCCGGGTTAACCCGGCCCGGGCTGGATCTGGCGCGCCCCGATCCACCGAGTGACCCCCAGATTGTGCCTATGTCAACGGGGCCTAAGAACGTTTTCTCCTCGAGGCAAGGAAGAAACATCGTTTGAGAGAGAAACTCCTTCATTAGACGGCGGAACCATAATTCACGTGTGCTTTAAATGCCCCGTGCACGACGCCAACGACGCCGACGACGCCGACGCCGATGGACAAGACGAGAACAGCCTGTTCAAGGAGGACGACGACGGCGACGACGACGACGACGACGAAGAGAACCTTTAAGGAGGCAGCACCGAGAGCAGCATCAATAAATCATGTTTTACACATAGTTGTTGCGGTTGGGCACAAAAAGCAGAATTAGCATCTCCCACACGTGAACCTTGAGGCGTCTCTGTATTTATACGGTATCTCAGAGGGTCGAGAGAAAATTTGATTCGAATGAGGCAGAGAAGAGAGAGAAGAAGAAGAAGAAGAAGCTCTGTTCACTTGAGCACCTGGACCAAGAACGAGCGTAGGAAAGATAATTTGTAGCTGCGCTCATGTTCGCGCAAAACACACACGGGCTCGAAGAGGAGGAGGCAGCACCTGTTGCTGACGCTTCACACATTCATGCCGAGCCAGAGGCAGCAGGAAGAAGTCCTCCTGGCGGGAGGAGTGGCAACCCTGACTGGCCTGGCAACTCTGACGGCCGAGGAGTGTCTAGGTGGCAACTCTGACGCAGCCCTCACGTCCACCCCGGTCGTGTCACTGCACTTCACAAGGCTTTGAGAGCGGCTTCCAAACCTGTGGTGGGGCTCAAAGGGCAAAAATTCAATCTGCTGCAGGTAGCCACGGACGTGAGAGCCAGACAAAACTCTCAAATCCTTTCTTTGGGACTCACACTGTGTGGCGACTTTGCCGAGGTGCTGGTGGAGGTTTTATTCGAGCTATGCTGACAGTGGGAAGATGATCCACGACTCCAAAGAACTACACAGTTTTTTGCCAGTCAACGTTTCAAATCTTCTCGACAATAAATTTAAAATTTTGGCCAAAAGTTCACGTTTACATTCTGATTAAACGGCGAATGCACTTTAAAGTTTGCGAATTACTAATGCCCTAAAGCCCCTTGGAGGCTGGCAAAAAGTCTCTGAAGAATTGCATTCGTGTCTGCAAAAGGTTGTTTGCATCAATGACAAGCGAGCTCAGGCCAATCCAGGATTCAGTAATAATATAGTAAGTAAAAGCAACAACCCTCAAACTCAATATTGAATCTTGGGTCCTCTTCAGAGTCCAGGAACGACGAGACCAGCTGAAATAAGTGTCCGTCCCATCTTTGGCCACCAAAGTGGCACCGCTGAACTGCTTGGCAGCCCTTGCATAAGCAGAAGAACCACAGTGGCTCTGACTGGAGAAATTGGCCGAAAGTTGCCGCCCAAGGCTGGCCAGTACAGTGTGATTCATCTGGAAAGCTGCCACTCCCAGAAGTGCATCTCTTTTTGGCTCCGGGCATTGTCTCAGCTTGTGACAGCCCGAGCTGTCTGGCCGAGTCCTGGGCAAAAAAGGCTTTGCTGCACTGATGGCAGCGCTCTCCAGACCCTCCCTCCATTCATCATCGACAACAGCCTCGGCCTCTGCCTTGGAATGGGCCACACAGGAAGAAGAAGAAGAGGATTATTGCTCAAGTCTCTCCTGGCAAAGTGAAAAGAAAATGCCTTTTAACACGACTTCAGGGCTTCAAAAGAAACATTCAACAAACGGTCTCGGCTGGTGAAACTTTTTGCTGCAGGTCGAGACGTTGTTGAGGTCGTTGTTCTGCCGTCAAAGGAGGAGGAATTCCAGGAATTCTCGACAAATGACAATTGGGTGTGTTTTTATTCAACAATTGTGGCTTCTTCAATTATGCCAGCTTCCTTCGAATTGGCCCTTATCATAATTACACCTGGTGCCAGCATTGGATTAGGCTTCATTACCAGCACTTGGGACTTTCAGACATATTCACAGTGGTTTCTTGGCCTCAGCAGACTTTTCTGTTTGGCTCCCTGGACTTTTGCTTCTCATTTCATGTTGTTCAAGCTTCGAGTTAAAAGTGCTCATAGGAAATGACCTTTTTTTTCTCCTCTTTTCCCGTCAAATCCAAATGTTTTTGCCACAGGCAAAACCTCCACCAGATCATTTGACACAAAAAGTGCCTTTTTCAAGTGGTCTCGCATGATTTTGTGTCTTTCGGTCTGATTTTCTTTCTGTCTCTCGGTCTTTCGGTCTGTTTCTTCACTAAACAAACGTCTCTAAATAAACGTCTCTAGAATGAAGTCGTTGGACGCATTTCCTCTTCTTCAGCTGGAATCTGAGCACAGAAACGACACAAACGATGGAGGAAATTAACGAGAGCCGAGGAAGTCCAAACTTTCTGAGAATGCACGTTTTTCCCCTTCTTCTTCTGCCCCACGCAGGAGTCTCATTGATTCGTGGCCTCCAGCGCCGCGTTCGAGTCTCCTTTTCACTCCCCAACCCCCCCTCGGGCCCGGTTTTGCCGCTCCCCTGTGATTAACGAGAGAACAACAACCCTTTCCCTCCCCCCCCCCCTTCTCGGTCCTATTCGTCTTACCGGCAAAAATGGGAAAGTAAGACTGTGCGATCGTCGCGTTGACGTCGAGTATCTGCATGATATCGCCTAAAAATGGCTGGCGATATCGAGCAGGAGCTGCGGCCCCCGACCCAGGGGCGGGCCCGGCCCTGGGCGCCACCACGGGTCGGTCCAGAGGGGTCCCAATATCAAACATGTTTGAAATGTCACCAAACGTTGATATCATCTTGACTGAGTATCAAACGACGAAAAAGGCGCGTCCTTTCGGTATCGAGTACAGCCGAGGCCTGACGTGTACTCAGCCTCTTCTTTATTCTATCGAGATCTCCACTGAGGGTCGCATCTATTAGCATAACAAAATCTGCAAATCACTGCAATGTTTAGTTCTTGCAGAATCTTTACTATATCGAGGTTCGACAGCGTAGTTGCGTCATGGCTTATGAGTGATTGTTCTTCCCAATGACTCACCTAAGCTGAGTACTTTTCACAACCTGGAAGTTCGACTGCATCGCGACATTTGGTCTTGGCATATCGAGTATCGCGATATCGATAACTGGGGAATATCGCACAGTCTTAATACCAAGAGGGGGGGAGGGAAACGGAGGCAGCTCAGGTATTTGTCAAGCAAACATCCTCAAGGGGAGGGAGGAAGACTTCAAGAGTGAAATTGCCCAATGGCAGAGCTCGAATTTGGCTTCTTGGGAACTCTGGAATTTCCTCGGGGAAAAAGTCGTGCAAAACAAACAAACAAACAGGAAAACTGGGACATTTCTCATTCGTCTTCCTCTGCTGCAGGCTGAGTTTATTGGGAAAGTTGCAGTCGCACCCGGGCAGTGACGAGGAGAAAAAGTGCGGCATTCAGGGGGAAGTCAAGTGATTGAGCACGCCCAAAATGACTTGACTTTGGGGCCCAAAAGCCCCGACTTCCTGGGCTAAGCGGGTTGTTGTGATGCGAGTTGATGTGGGCACGTCCGCGGGCCGGAGCGACGTCGTCTTGCCCAGTCCCGACGAGCCGGCCTGGCAGGGCGCGGCGTTGTTCTTCGTGGGGGGGGACGAGCAGGGGAAGACACAAGCGTCGGACAAAGAACGCGTTGATTCAATCGAGAAGGCTGATTGGCTCGTGGTCACCAAAGAACAGAGGGGGCCTACGTCAAGTGTCACATTCTGGACAGGCCCTCAAGGCAAGACAAGGCCTGCTTCTGACGTCACTAAAAGTCTGACACGGCCTCCGTTAGGCCTCATTTTAGCAGAACTTGCGTCTCCACAGTCTACTACTGACGTTCTTCACAACAGTGAGGCCTTCACGGCCTGGCGTCGAGGTCACCTCCTTAGCTATGCAAAGGTCCGACTCAAACAGTCCTTGGACTTCCGTGGCTGGAACGACCCGAGGCCTTGAGAGGCCTACCTGAAAGGCCGCGCCGTTAACAACGCCGAGGCCTCGACTGTCTGGAGCAAATGCTCAGAAGGCTCAGCTACCATATAAGTCTATGAAAAATATGTCAAGCCGCAAACCTCTGAAGAATGGTTTCTATTTTTTGCCCTTGTTCCATTCATGCCCGTGTTGCTAAGTGATCGTCATTTTCTGCTGCTACCACGGCGGCGGCGGCAGCAGCATGGGCGGCGGCGGCGGCAGCGCCAACCACCGCATTCCTGCAGGGACGACCATTTCTCTGGAGCTAATTTAAAGGCGGTTTTTTTCCTCTCTTGTGAAATGTCACCCCCTGTAAAACAAAAGACCCCTCCCTGCCCTGACCCCCCCCCCCCCTGGTCGCAAGATTGCCGCCCAAAAGTAAGTTGCCCCCTAAAAAGAAACAAGTCAAAAAGGTCGGCGGGACTTGAAAAAAATGGCATTCACGGACCTTGAGCTGCGAATAAGTTTGCATTCACTTGATGCTCGCCATTTTTCTGCTTGGCTCACATTGTTCTGCGTCAAATTGTCACCTAGAATTATTGGCCTCATTCTCTCCGCTCACTTTTGCCGCCCCATCTCTTTTTTGCCATGTGGGATAACAATGGGCGACATCACAAGAGAGACGCCCCTGAGGGCGCGTTCGCACCGTGCAAAATTTGGCGTCCGGGCCCAGCAGCAGGCAGAAGAAGGGCAACAACGTCGGCAAAGTGCGCAGATGCCCAAAATGTGTGCCCGAGTAAACGCGCCCTGAGCGTACGAGCAGTTTCTCTATCTCAGTCTTAATTTACCCTGCAGATACCGACTCAGGCACCCACCCATTCATTAGTCCACTTATGGCAGCCCCTCCGGGTCAAGCCTCTGAGTCGACCCCCTGCCTACGGCCGGCACCACCTCCTGGGGGTCGGGAGAGGAGGAGGGGGGGGGGACACAAACAGCAGCTCGTCTCAGTGACACAAATGGGGGATGGGGTAACCCCCCACCCCTCTACTCTACCCCGCTTTCGGGTTCTCCCTTCCTTCCTGGCAGGGGGGATAATCAATTCATCCAACTTTGACTTCATTAGTCTTATTCAATGAACCTGGTTTGTTTTAAGGCCTCCTGCATTGTTTAGGGCCAGAGAGGGGAGAGTTTACCCCTCCAGCCGTCTCTTCTCTGGTCCGGGTAGGCGTCAGAGAAGGAGACGACGCCGACGGAGAACTCTTAGTACAAGGTGCAGGAGGCCTCCACACACTGGCTGATGCTGCTGAACCCCCCGACTTTTTCTTCTGTCTCACGCTCGTACGCACCTGAGGCCTGACGCTGGCGCACACGCAAGAATTGCTCCCCCCCCCCCAGACACACACACACACAAACACGCACACTTTCCCCCCTGCGCTCACGTATGAGCCATGACTCGAACAGTAGCCGTTAAGTGCGGAAAGTTGAATAAAGAAGGCTGCGTTCACAATGTAGCAGTGTAAAAAAAGTGGTCGCTTAAGACTTTTCACCTGCGAGAACAAGGTGGACCTGACTTTTTCTCGGGTTATCTTGATTTTTCTGCGATCCTTTCCTTTTTGGGCACATGCGGGAAACAGGGGCTGGGGCCGGGGCTGACGCTGGGGCCGGGGGGGTTCATGTGGGTCAGGCAACCGGCTTGGGTCAGGCAAAACTGGCCCGGATGAATTCCAATACATGCATTTGATGCTCCAAAAGAAGAGAGTTGGTGTTTTTACAGCATTGACGAATCTCTTACAGAAATGGCGACTCGATATAAGAGAACTGGTGGATGGTGCGACCTAAAGCTGTTGTAATCAGGGTTGCTACCTGATAACGATTTCTCAATTGCTCCATCAGAGGATAGTTCCCTTTTATGGGTTGAGTGGGGTTGCCACCTGACAACGTTTTTCAGAGTTAGAGTGTTCTACCGACTAATCTCCCTTGACGGGATGAATAGGGTTACCACGTGATAGCTATTTCTGAATGGCGCACAAACAATCGAGAGTTCTACTCGATCGTCTCCTTTTATGGGGCGAGTAGGGTTGCCACACGATGGCAGCGTTCAAGCGTTTTACCGACGAGTCTCTCCACTGATGGGGGATTTCAGAGTCGGGCACAAACTACCAAGTGTTTCACTCAACAACGTTGATCAATAGGGTTGCCACATGACCAGGCTGCTTCTCCGGGCCCGGCCCGCCCTGTAGACGTCTCTTGCGCGGGCCAAAAGCCCACTTTTTTGCTTTGTCTCATTGTGTTTGTTGGATGAGAGGGGCAATAAGATGATGGAAGACGGTATCAGGAGACAATAAAAGTCTCCGAGGGGCTCTCATTTCCTTGCTGAAAAATCAATCAATGCAACATTGGTGCTTCCCACGCCCAAAAAGTCTTCCTGCTGAGATTGGGCGGCAACCACTGATCGAAATGGGTCTGGCAGATGCTCAAAAGCAGCGCCCATTTAACGAGGGTTTCAACAGTTGCACCGTGAAGAGGAAGAGGAAAAAAAAAGATGCCTTACCTGTGTACGAAAGTTCGTGCCAGGTAAGGGTGTGGAGCGCGTTTTTTGGGCGCAGTCTGGACCTCGAGGACTTGCAAGACGTGCCCAACACGAGCCAGACTCATGAAGGTGCCGTCAGTAGCACAACTTGGGCTTCCCCGACCCCTTCACAGGTCTCTGACTCCGGATACAGGGTGACCCAGAACTTTGTGAAGACATGTTTGAAGTGTGTCATTGGGATCAGCCGAGACAATCCCCAAATTAACCGATACTCGACACTGATCGCGTCAAGACGATACTTGGGCTGAAGTCCTGTTACTCCGACGTCCCGTCCATGCTCTCTGGTTGCCCGCACCACCTGCTGCCTCGCCCGGGCCAAAAGTCTGGTGTGATATCGCGATGCTTTGCAGATATCGCGATGCTCGACCCGGATCCGGGCAGCGTTCAGGCAATCTGATGCAATTTTCCTCTTAACCGGGACCGTCAAAGAATGTGCTTAATTCCCTTGATCTCTGCACTTAAGACGATGCACGAGCACCTTTCAAGATCACTGGGGCAACAGGTCTGGTCGAGGATTATGGGGATTACGGGAAGTCTCGTGTGCATGAGCAAGTTGGGGGCTGTGAATGGCAGTCTTGTCCGCATCAACAAATATCAAATAACAAGTCCAGCTTCCAAACGAGGCCTGAACAAATGAGGCCTGCCCAAGAAAGGCCCTAAAAAGGATCTCTTAAAACTTTTTACAGCTTGCCACGATCACCCTGTTTCCCAGCTCTTTTCCAGGTGAAAAAAAAGTCGCAGGTAGCTCCCATCAGGTTTTCTGATTGGCCCAAATTACAGGTTCAATCATTTTCTATTGAAAGCAGAAATTGACAAAAAAAAAGCTCCCCACCCTTGAATGGTGTCTGGGCCTGACAATAAAACTGTGGTCAACGTCCAAATCATCGCCACATGGAGATTCGACGGTGCCATCAGTTGTCAGCTGGGCCTGCCGAGGCCTAAATGCTTGGCAAACGCTTCTAAAAGCTCCATAGTTGTCTAGCTTTGTACCTAATGAGACTTGACCTTTTCCGACGAAGCTGCCGCGGGGTCGATGAATGCGATCCACCTCTAACAAGTCGGGCTACCCCAGATGAGATTTTAGCTCAGGCTAGATCTCGTTTAGATCGCGCTCTATCAATACTGAATGCGTGGAATGCGTCGAGTTCTCAGTCCTGCTCTTGGCTTTCTTCGTACAGGGTGGCCACCAGACATGGACAGCTCAAACTCAGGCCTGTTTCAGAAGAATTGGTGCATTGTTCCCAAATGACTTGGTGCAGCGCCAAGGGTTGCCATGCCCTCCCTTCGGGCACCAGAGACTCAGGGTTGCCACACCACGTCCCGGCGACTCCTTCGTGTCTGCGCTGCACGCAGCACTGGCTGACGATCGGCCGTGCGCTGCTGGTCCAGTAGTGAGAGCCAATGTTTATTCGATGCGTGCGTGATTTCTCCTCTGTTGCAACGTGCGCGTGATGGGGACAAAGGCAGGAAAAAGGCCCACGGGGTTGGCCAGGCAAACCTTCTCCAACGCGTCAATATTTTCCTACAGGAAATTGCACTGGCAGTCAGCTGTCAACCCCAGCGCTGACAGAAGTCCCCCTTGACGCAGGCGTGGTCCGACTTGTCCATGAACGCAGTTGGGGGCATCCTCGACGCCATAACATTTCACGTTAGGTGGGGGTAAATTGAGGTTGTGAGCACAGAAGTTCGGTTAGCCAGACAAGGTCTGATTGGACTAGCTGAGGCTGGGCCTGACGGTGTGGGCCCAACAAGCCTTTGATGAGCAGAGGTGCCCGAACCCGTCCTGGCCGGCGGCGGAGGTGCCAACTGTTGGCCGGCCGCCACCTGCGGGAGGGAGTCCCACTTTGATGAACCCGACTGCCTCCAAGCGATCTTGCTTGTTACCTCCTTCTTGTCCTCCTCGGACTGTGACGAGATCAGATTGTCACGGACGCCGGATTGAGGGGAGATCGCACAACTTCAGCCCCGAGGACTCATTAGCATAATTTCTCTTCCCGAAGTCCATGGGAAAAGTATCGATTTGCTGGTGCCAAATTGTTTCTTTTTGCTCCGCGGTTGCCATCCGCGATCCAGCGCCAGATGCCAAATTTCGGTTTTCTTGTCTCTCTCTTAAGACACACGAGGGGAAAAAAGCACACATTTCCTGTCGTGAATGGCGACTCTTTTGGCTTGGCGAACGTCGTGACTTTGCCAGGAACATCAGCTCGTGATGATAAATATCAAAGCCATTCTCGTACTACAATGGAGGCTTCTTCTTCCTCCTCCACTTCTTCTCCCCCCTTTCGTCACCGCTAACAAACACAAAGCTGGCATTGAATTAAGAGTCAAAGGTTCGGGCTGCACTTGCGCATTCTTGGTGTCACACACGTTCTATATCGTATGAGGCGTCAAGTCTGTCTCTGGGGTGGATGGGAGGACTGAATACTGTGAGGAGGAGGAGGAGGAGAAGGACTTGGGGGAATGCTAAACCGTGTGAGGCATCAAGTGTTGCCCAAGGAGACTACAGTGTGAGGCACAAGGAGGAGCAGGAAGCATACAAAACTTGCCGTATGAGGCATGCAGAGTGCTAAACCGTGTGAGGCATCAAGTGTTGCCCAAGGAGACTACGGTGTGAAGTGTAGCCTTGCCGTATGAGACGTGAAGAGTACTATACTGTGTGAGCCAGCAAAAAGCAGCATGAGAAAGAAGGCACCAAACATCCGATCTGACACAGTAACACCTGAGCTGAGCCTCCCCCAGGTGTAAGTGATACCTGTCCTTGAACGGGGGCCACGAAAACACCCTAAGAACTTGGCCAGAAATTCAAAAGTGTCTCATTTTTGCACAAAAAAGCCCCTGTTCGATAAAATCTCTGGCTGGCTTTAAACAAACATGAAGAGTAAAAACACTTGAGCAGAGAGATGTTATCAGCGAAGAAGAAGTGGAGCATGCGAGCGAGCTGAGCGAGGAATTCTCTAGCTGCATATGGTTTCGCATATTTTCCCCCGAAAAGACTTCCTCGAACTTGAGCGTCGGCATGTCTTTGGTGGCCTCCGGATGCAAAAAAGGCTCTGTGGAATGATTGCGGAGGCCTCAAAGGCGCGCTTGCACGGACGCAACACGCGCAAGTCGGACTTGTTGCACGTGTGAACGGACCTTTTGGGATTCCTGTTTGAGCAGAACTGACAGCTCGGTCCAAGCCTCGCATTGGATGAAGCTGAGATGGAGCTGGCTCAATTTGGCTTCGACTGGAATACATTTATTTGCTGTTTTGGAGGGGGGGCCTAATTGACGGGGGAGGGAGATCGAGATAAAGAGGCGCGCATGGGCCTACTTAGGCCTTCCCCTCCTCTTCTCCTCTGTTATTTTCTAACGAAGCCGAGTAATAGAAGAAAGAACTTGAGGCAATTTTCCATTTTTGACTTCTCGTCCCCCACTGATGAGGATCATCTTTGTTTGCCCCGGTGACCGATGGCGGGGTCTTCGGGCGCGTTTGCACGGACACGCACGCACCGTCGTGAGCCAGGTACAGGGTGAGGCAGAAGTCCTACAAGTGGACGTTGTGACTAAAGTGTTGAGAAGGTATTGAGACGCACACAATGGAGGAACCCGTTCAATCCATGGACAAGCCAGACCCCGCCTTCGTCATGGAGGACGTCTTCGGACTGTCCGATCTGATTGCGTTCAGCTGACTCGAATGAATAAAAAAAACCGAATACACATTGGTCTGATGCCCAACACCGTGTACAGGGTGTTGCATGTTCAAACTGCCAGGAAGTCAAGGATTGGGCGTATTCACTCAGCCAAAGCGTGGTGCATAAGAAGAAGCCCTGACTTATCTGCAACACCCTGTACGGATTACCTGATGTTTTCGTACTTGGGATCGTTTTTCTCTCGCTCTCTCTGACGCACGCGCATTTGTCAAGAAGCACCTGCTAATGGAGCCAGATCAAGGAAGCCTCGTGAAAGTTTTCCAAAAAATTACACACTCAAGCCTGGATAGGCCTTAATACATATTGTGCGAGGCCCATTTATTAGGCTTTTATCTGATAATTCCTCGCCTGGCTTTGTGTTGCCCGCCGGCTGCCTCTCAATGGGGGGAGGGCAGGCCAAGAAGCCCGGGTTGCTCGGGGCAAAGACAAGCTCTGAATTCGTCCACAGGAACCCGACCTTCAGCAGTGAAAGCTATGTAGTAGTGTTGCTGACAAACGGAGCATGTTTTGGCAATGGCATCGTTATTCCACACAGTGGGAGGGGGGCTTCTCCGTGCCCATCTTGAGGCTCACACGACCTGGTGCGCACTTCAGGGCTCATACGGTATCGTGTGTGTGCATTGGAGTACAAAGGCAAAGAAGCAAAGGGGGGGGGGAATGCATTTTCTCCTTTTTTAGGGGCGTGAGAAATCGCTCACGCACAAATTATGATCGTGGACCGAGACGAAAAAGCACAACAACATCAGCCCGAAGAAAAATTTTCTGCCCAGAAAATCGTCGGTTACATTTTTTCCTGGGTGATTCAAACGCGCGGAGAAAAGTTCAACAATGAAATCTGAGCCTTTTTTTCTTCTTTTCTTTGGGGTCCAACAGAATCAGACCTGTGAATCTCGCACCATCAATCTCGACGAAGCCCAAGCCAATTGTAAGGAAAAAGTCGACTCTGGTGGTCTTGGATGAATATCAAAGCACTCCTGACGGAGCCACTGGTTCAGGGCAGAGTCGGACATGGGCACTTTTTGAGCAGGTGCCCATTAATTGTGGGTGACGACGATAACAGGACTGTAAAGAGGCCTCTGGCATCATCCATCTCATTTGCCATTGATTCCCACGCAAGAAGCAGGGGGGGCTGTGAGCAGTGACGACGGTGTCCAATGCCAAGGCCTTGGGGAGGACGCTGAACTACAGTGTGAGGCAAAAACATTGTCTCGTAACCTGCTTAGGCAATGAGCAAAAAAGGCCCACATACTCCGAAGGCAGTGGACGGAGCGGCTTTGGGACTTGCAACCTGAGCGGCCAGCCAGTGCATCTTGCAGCGCCTCTTTTTGTGGCTCACACTGTGCAGGGCTGGGCTCAGCTGGGGCTAATCCCATTAATCAGCGTTGGTGGATACGAAAAATTCGTGCACGAGAAAACTAGAACGGGCGGCCAAGGATCGATTTATCTCTGTTCTCCCTCCTCCTTCCTTGTTTGTGAGTCTTAAGACGCGTCCACACGCTCACATCTGGCCGCGGTTGGACTGGGGGCAGCAGCAACGTGTGGACGCTCCTTAAGAGGTCGTGGCACAGACATCAGCATCACTCACTTTGTAATAATAGCTTGTTTACAGTGTGGGGGAGGAAAATTGCGCCAAGAGACAAACGTTATAATGTGACTGCTGTCTTAAGGTGTCATGGTCACGGTGCAGTTATACAGTCGAATTTCAATTTAACATACTTTTCATTGAGCAGTCCAAGAAGTCGGTGTGTGGGGCAAAAAAACACATCATATCGAGATTCGACTGCATTCTGGTTCTAACGTGTGTGTGTATAAGACAGTCCAACATGATAACACCTGATAAAATTAGGGCGTTATCGTGCGTCCCACGAACTCGCGCACGTTGACCATTTTTTTTCATCACTCACACTGTACACGTACAATATGTCAGTGTGCGAAGATGAAGTGTCCATCCTAAAGTGTTTGTTGCAGCAGAACTTGACGTGTGAGCTGCCAACTTCACAGGAGAAGAACTGTTACTAATATCTTAGAAAGCCGATCTAATTTCGAGATACGCCACATGACAAATCCCTTATGGGTTTGTGGGGTGCAGAACCCCCCCTCCCCTTGTTGTTATTAATGGTGGGGCTAATGAGAAAATTGTAAAATGTAGCAGATCAAATCTGCTGAGCCGCGCTGTATGCAGAAAATAAATGATCCTCACGAAAAGGAAATTAACCCTTCTTCTTCTCTCTACTGTTTGCATTGCCAAGTCCAATAAGGCCTTTTTTTTGCCAACGTCTAACAAGAGTAAATACATAACCTCATTCTGCTCGTGCCTTCTCCACAAAAGTTTTTCTTCCTCTTCTTCTTCTCTCCACGCATGAATGTCCTAATTGGAGGGCCTCTTTTTTGCTCTCTCTCCCAACTTAAAGCTCAATTAAGGCCTTCTTTTCATTAAGAAATTACCTGCTGACAAGCGGCATCTGGGCCTTATTAGAGGAGAACTCGGCTGCAGCCGCCAGGGTTGCCACAAATTTCGACAGCTTGGTGAAAAATTTCGCGAGACAAGTGAAGGGGGGAGAAATTGCCTCTGTGCACGTATGCACAACAGGGTGTTGCAGACGAATCCGCCGTTTTCTCCCCTCATGCTGCGGTCTCGAGTGACTCTCTTAAAAGGCGAAAAATTGCCGTTGGCTGTGTTGAGTCCTCGATTGCTCACGTCTGATCGTGAGGAGAAGAGTCTTGCGACACCCTGTATGCAGATCGCTCACCTTGGAGTGCTCGGGTTTGAGACTTCAGTCATTGGTATTCCGCCGTGAGGAAGCGATTCCGGACTCATCTGCGACACCCTGTAGTGTGCACGTACGTGCCTCAACCACTTCCATCACTTCTTCTCTCTCTTACAGCTTCTCTGGGCCAGAATCTCCACCAGCGATCAGCGTCTGAGCCTGAAAAGGTGTCGTCGTTAAGTCAGGCAACCCCTGGACTCGCCAGTGACCCGCCCAGTCCGGTCAAGGACCGGAGGAACCGGAGGGCAGGCGGAGAAGAAGAAGAAGAAGCAGTCCAAGAAAAATATTCCTACGCTGAAAGTTCCTCGGTCAAGGCGGTGGAGGCGGACGAGAAGTACGAGGGGGAGCAGGAGGGACTCGTTCCGGGCGTCATGCTCTACGTGGCCGAGTCCAACTTTCGACCCAGCAGCAAGGAGCAGTTGGCGCTGAAAATCGGTGAGATCTCTAGGGCTTTAGTTTGTCTTGGGTTGGAGGGTGGTTTTTTTTTTTTTAGAGCCTGACTGTTTCTTCTTGTTTAGGATAGGCACAAACACTAATATTCAATGATTAATAGTACACAATATCGGTCAACAGCACTACGTAGAGAACTCCTTGGTGTATTTTACATTCAATAATGATGACAATCGCTTTTTCGATAGTCCACGATCAGGGTTGCCACAACACCATGGTGTCTGAAAAACTTTTTTCGGCTCATAGTACGTGACAAATGCCTCTACGTGCTGTATGCCATGTTCCAGGTGATCAAGTGAGACTCCTGTCCATCAGCAAGTCCAAGGAGTGGAGCCAGGTGGCCATGACCTCCACCGGCAAGGCCGGCTGGGTGCCCACCAGCTACCTGAGGACAGAGGACTCTTCACTGGAAAGACACGCGTGGTACCACGGCGCCATCTCCAGACACGCGGCCGAGTTCCTTCTCTCCTCCGGCATCAACGGGTCCTTCCTCGTGCGCGCCAGCGAGTCCTCTCCTCACCAGAGGTCGATCTCGCTCCGCTTCGACAGCAGAGTCTATCACTACCGCATCCAGGAGAGCGAGGACAAGGAGTTCTTCGTCACCGCCGAATCCAGGTTCGCTAGCCTCGTGGAACTCGTGGAGCACCACTCCCTGTGCAGCGACGGGCTCATCACGCAGCTTGTGTACCCCGCGCCCAGACAGGACAAGTCTGCACTGCTCGCCTTTGCCTACGGTGAGTGAGTCATCCATAGAAACTTACGAGTCCATAGAATCGCACTCGGCAAGTACGTTATTTATATTCAGATCATTGTTATGCAAGTGTGATATTATAGTTGACTGTGTAGAAAAGAAAACTTTAAACTTGGACCCCTGAAAAGGAAACATTTCCTCAGCCAGCTCTGCTCCTTCTATGCAAACATCTAATAAAGGCTGATTATTAGAACTATTGTTTGATGCAGAAGTCTTCTCTTTGTTTAGAGACCGACGAGTGGGAAATGGACCGCCTGGACATCGTGATGAAGCACAAGCTCGGTGGAGGCCAATATGGAGACGTGTACGAGGCCGTTTGGAAGCGCTACAACGTGACCATCGCCGTCAAGACACTCAGGGTGAGTCAATCCTGGCCATTTGGCGGCTTCTGCGCTAACCACGAGTGGGAAAAGTCTTAAGCGCTTGGACCTTGCACTGCAGGCTGTGATTTATTTAACTTCAGTCACTTCTTCTTGGCCCCCGCTCGGTTGGTCAATCGGGCCCTGAAACCACACTGAAAGCCTGCGTCAGCTGGCTGGGATCGTTATAAACAGGGTCAAAGCAGGGAAAAAAGTCATTTTTTGCTCGGACACAAAGCCCATCTTCATGATGACCAAGACTGCTAAGGTCAAACCCTTGTGCGCCATCTGGCCTGATTCTTTTCTCTGGGCCCAGCGCAAGGACGCAGTGTGTTAGACCACGTCCCAGATCCTCCCTGGGGACTCTCCAGAGCTGTGTTTCATCAGTTGGATGAGGGTCACCCTGTACGTGTGCATCGCCACTTCAGAGCTGTGGAATGACAAGACGCGCCACCAACTCTCACACTGCTTTTGTGAAGACGCCTCTAATTTTGCCATCAAGGCAAGAAAAGAAGCTATGCAGAAACAGACGAGTCTTGTGTCAAAAGCAGACGTGGGCTGGGATCAAGAAGAAGTTTCTCTTTTCCCTGGAGGGCCGCATAAGACGTGGGGGAGGCCGAGGCCGCGCCGCAATCAGTTTCCATCAGGGTGATGGAGCAGGAGATTGATAAGAGCAAATTTCGTGAGCAAAGAGGGGGGCTTCAGAGAAATATTTCAATCGGGCAACGCGACTTTTTCTCTCTCAGGCTTATTCAGGGACGCGTGGGAGAAGGAGCTAAAAGAAATCCGTCCACACTCAAATAGGAACTCACTTACAGGGTGTGCAAAAAAGGGCCCTCAATGATGCCACCTACAGCTGCGAGGTGGTGGGACAAATGTGTATACAAAGATTGCCCATAAAAATTTATTCGGGGATGAAACAATCAGGGTTGCCACATTGCCAGGTCTCCAGCGTCGAGAGCGACTTGCGTTCTAGTGGTCATCCTGCACATCGGTGTCTTAGAAATCGCTGCGGTCTCACCCCCAAAAATGGGATATTTGCTCGGTCTCATTGGAATGGCTGCTCACCCTGTGCCATTTTCTTCAAGTACGTCAATCTCGGCACAGCTCTGCACAGGGTTCCCCTCTGGCCAAGTCCAAGTCCGCATCAGGTCCTTATTGTCCTTACCATATAAAGGCCAGACGAGTTGTGCTGAACCTGAGCTTGCCTGTGCAGTGCACCTGCAGCCTTTGGCAATTCAGCACCAATGGGGCAAGGTCAGGTCCGACCTTGAGGGTCGCCTTGGGCCCGTGGGGTTCCTACTCCATTTGAATTCTGCCCTTCTTACCTAGGACGATGCAATGAAGTTGTCCGACTTTCTCGAGGAGGCGGCCATCATGAAGGAGATGAAACATCCGAACCTGGTCCAGCTGTTGGGCGTGTGCACCAGGGAGCCCCCATTTTACATCGTCACCGAGTTCATGTCGAGAGGGAACTTGTTGGACTACTTGAGGGGCACAGACCGGAACGACCTCTCTCACGTCGTCGTCCTATACATGTCGACCCAGATTGCGGCCGCCATGAGCTACTTGGAGAGGAGGAACTACATCCACAGGTACGCTGCTTGCAAGTTGAAAGAGTGCGCGACAACACCACTCCGTCGACTAGCGGTTCATATAACATTATATCATCGAATAGAGGAAAAGAAACAGTTTTCCTATCGTTATTCACTATTCTGGAACTTTTGGCCAGTCTTTTTTGGCGAAGAATCACCAACTTGAGCATTTCCAAGCAGAAATGATTGTCAGTGATTGTGATTAGCCAGAGTTAGTTCGCTGATTACCATCATCTGCATGATGTGCACAGATGGTGTCCACTACAGCTACATGAGCTTCCTCTCCACCTGTTCCAGGGACCTGGCTGCCAGGAACTGCCTGGTGGGCAAGAACCACGTGGTCAAGGTTGCGGACTTTGGCCTGGCCAGATTCATCAGAGACGACATGTACACAGCTCACCCTGGAGCCAAATTTCCAATCAAGTGGACTGCGCCAGAGGGACTCGCCTACAACAGGTGAACAAACACCGACACTTGTCCGATCTCAAACCTCAGCGTACAAAGGCCAACTTTTCAATGACTCCTCTTCAGGTTCACGACCAAGTCAGACGTGTGGGCTTTCGGAGTCCTGCTGTGGGAGATCGCGACCTTCGGCATGTCCCCGTACCCAGGAGTTGATCTCAGTGATGTCTACTCTCTTCTGGAGACAGGTGAGGATGCTCATCGCTGTTGTCAAGAGACTTACGGATCTTCCAAGCTTGGCATTTCTCAGACCTTCACATGTGTCGAGAAGTTCGTAACCACTTCTGACAGCAGCATTTCACTCATTGGCCTACGGGATTACCCGATTGAGCGTCGTTTGAGTCATTATGGTATAGCATAAGTAACATAGGACTGGAGGACTTGCAGAAGTTGCCACATCAGACGTTTCTCTTTGTTTGACTCACACTGCAGCATGTTCCTCTCCAGGTCACCGCATGGAATGTCCTCATGCTTGTCCTCCTGGCTTGTACCCGCTCATGTGTCGCTGCTGGGAGTGGAACGCAGACCTGAGGCCCACCTTCTGTCAGATCCACGCCGAGCTGGAGTCCGTGTATCTCGAATTGGACAGGAGGGGGTCCGACGACGTCGACAAGGAGAACGTGGTCCCCACGAACAACGACAGGTTCGTCGTAGAGAAGTAGCATAACGAGAGTAAAAGTGACAGCAGTTGTCTCGAACCTACAGTAGCTCGGAGAAGCACAGGGCAAACGTTTCGATCTTGCTTTTGTAGGTTGTGGAGCAGAGTGACAAACCTTATCTCGTCCACCCCGAACAGTCATGACACCCAAGACCCTCCACAAGATCGTAGTGAGCTTCTTGTGCCACCTGTTGGATTTGAGGGGTTGGAACAACCGTCAGCTGGAAGTCGTGATGCCAGCAGAGATTGGAAGGGACGGTCTCATGACTCTGAAGAAAAGTCTGGTGTCGCAGAACGCTCCAGGATGTCTGACCACTCCTGCTATCCCCTGCACTCTCCAGGGGCTACGTCCGACTTGGGGGACAGCACAACTTCGCCAGGGGATGGATACACTCCAGCAGGTTCCTCCACCTCCGAAGCTTCCTCCACGTACTTCTCAGCAGCTGAAGAGTCGAGCAGGACGGAGGAGCCCTTGAAGAGCTGCAGAGTCGCAAAGGGTGTGCCGAAACCCAGGAATGCTGACCTTCTAGTCTCTGAACTCTGTGAGGCCATCAAAGTCAAGGCGAGTCAGAAGCTTAAGGACAGTAAAACAAACAGCGGCGGGCTTTCCAAGAGCGACGTCTTCGTCATGGGCACGCTGAACAAGGAGAACTCATGCGACGAGGACACCAAGCACACGTCCATAAAGTCGCTGAAGAAGATCTGGGAGGGCGAGCCAGAACACCAACATCCCAGGGCGGAGAAGAGGAGTTGGCCCCCGCTGTCCAACATTGAGAGTGCCAACAAGCCTGTGGTGCCGGTGAAGCCGACACCGCAGCGACAGCATCCGCAGACAGTGCGGAAGTCCTCTTCAAGTGACCACACTTACGACTCACCCTCAGCTCTGAAAGCTCCAGGACGCCTCCACGATCTGTGCTCGTTCATGCCCAAGAAATGTCCAGATGACTTGACCAAGGAGTTCGTGCTGGAGCTCTCCTCAGCTGTGATCCAGGTTCTGGGCAATCTGGAACAGAACCCTCAACTTGTGGCGGCAGACTTGATACAGGGATCAGAGATGGTCATGCTGCTCCACAGCCGCTGCTCCATCATCATCGACGACGTCCCAGTGACTGGTCGCTTCCAAGTCAGGTCGATCCTTGGCATGTTGGAGAAGCAAGCCAGGGAGCTCAAGGTCAGCAGCAGAAACAGACAGTCAAAGCAGATCCTGGACAGCTTGAAACAGATCATCTTGGAGCTGGTGGTAATCCTAAAGAAGTGACGCTGCTCTACTCATGTCATGACTGAACATTAACAAAGTTTTAACACGAAGTCGAGGTTACAAGCTCTTGCACAATATTTATTATTGATCTTCCTAGTCGAGCATTTCTGAGAGTGTAATGACGAGGTGATATTAATTACGTAATTGCTGTCATTAAAATATATTATTACAGTAACACTCCTGTCCGTGAAGCCAGTCAGAATTGAAGGTTTTAAGGGTAGGTGTTGAGGCAACAGGGACCGACCCAAATGTCCAAGGGCACGAGGGAGTCGTCGGAGGCGTTCGTCGGGTCCATTTTTAAGTCGTGCGTCTGCACAGGTGGGAAGTCAGTAAGCAACAGAAAAAAACACAACAAAGATTTAGCCGATTTAGAGGGCTTGCCCGAGTCCAAGGCCAGGTCCAATGCTCTGGCTCTCATTCTGTTCTTGAGCTTTGTTCCTAAGCAACAGACTGGCAGTGACGTCACTGAGTCATCCCATGTGATCCAAAAGCTGACTCCTTCAATCCACGTTCGTGCCCGCTCCTTGAGGAATCATGTGGAATTCTTCAAGATTCTCCCAGCGGACACGGAGCCTGGGTGCTCGCCGGGAGATCACCAAGGCAATTTTCCAGAGTGGTACAAGCTCGCTGGGAAGTACCTCAGCGTACCAGCGACGTCAGTACAATCAGAACGGATTTTCTCCACTGCTGGTGAGGTCCAAAGGAGTCAGCTGTAGAATGCAACTCACCGTGGTCCCAGCCGTGGACAGAGACATCGTGAATCTCGCCAGGATCCTTCTGTTGTGTGCGATTGCCACTTACTCAACTACGATCAGTTTTTCCGCCCTAGATTGGTCCATCGGACCCCGGAACCACATTCATAGGCTGGGTCAACTGCCTGGAATCTTTGTAACCGGGGTCAAAGCAGAAAAAGGCTTTTTTCACTGTACTCCCTCCGCTTCAAAATAAGTAAGCCATTTGGATCTAAGCCTCGATTATTGACTGATTATCAAAATTTCACCAGCTCCTTGGCTGAAATGATTTCTGGTCTGGTGGGTGCACAACATCAGAAATGCTTGAGGTCATGAATTTAGGAGCCAACAAAGCTGTTGGTTTAAAGGTGAGATCAAATCTGTGACTAAAACACTTCAGTTTTTGCACTGAAAATGGAAGGATATTGGTCCAGGAATACAGCAAAGCGAGACGTGTCAAGCAAAAAGTCTTCTGAGACCTTGCATGTCCCACTGCAGAGAGGCCCAGATGGTCAATCAATGCAGTTCTATGACCATGATCAGTACTTCAGAGTAAATCATCTTAGTGGTCCTGACATAGGACTGATTTCCTACAACGTCTGTCCAGCTACATTCCTACAGACATCCCACAACAGTCTGGTACTTCAATCAGCCAAACATGAATCATTAAGAGTGTAAATAACATTCAAAACAGTATGTTTATGTGACAACTGCGGCTTCAAGAATGGTGTGAGACGAGCCAGGAGCAGTTCCAGCACAGGAAGAGGATGACACCGGCTATTCCGGACAAGGAAAACGCCAAGCCAAGTACTGGTCCTCTTTCTTGGCCACCGCAATGACTGAAAAGGTCCGTTCTTTCAAGTTCAAGATTAACGTGACTTTGGGATAGAGACGTGTTTTGCTCATTTGCTATCAAGTCCATCAATGACTCTGGACATGGAGACTCAGCTCTAGTTTTGCCAGTACAAGTACTAGCCAATGTCCAAGTCCGGTTGACGCCGACTATGTACTGACGATAGAACGCAAATCCGCACCAGACGCAACCATTATGACAGTATTGGACTCTGAGTGTTTTCTATATTAGGACAAATGCACTTTAGTGCTGTAAGCAACTCCAGACCCAGAGCCAAAGCAAATCTAGCGAAGCCCTTAAACTTTCAAACTCAAGGGTTCTGTGTGATACGCTGAGCTTCAAAGTGATTTCGACGCACTGTTACTTCAGTATACTGACTATGTTATCAGAGGCGGTTGGTTTGAGTGACGATACTAGACACGTTCTAGTGCTATCTAGATACTGCATTCACTTTCCAGGTAGAGAGAACACATATCCGTATGTTTGCGCAGTACCATTGGATTGTGATCCAGGCCTGGAACAAAAGCGCCACAAAAGCTGGATTTAGGCTGTCGAATCTTTGCGCTGGGCGGTAAGAGGTGATTTCCATTCAAAACACTTCTGGTAACAGACCCATTTTCCCCTTCCGCACCCTCTCAGGGGATGAATTGCACAAAATGGGTCCCCTGCCAAGCCCATCTCCCTTTTAACATGCATTATAAGAAAGTCCAGGGGCCAAAATGGGCTGGGGGAAGCCCCCACTCTCATAGGTATTGGAGTGCATATAGTGGATGGGTTCGGCTGCTTGCAGGGACCTGCAATCAACCATTTCTAACAGTCTGCTAAGGGAGTTTGAACCTGTCATTGACTGGAATGACGTCCCCTCACTTTTTCAGGCAGTATCAGTCAAGTAAACCAAACCAAGCTATTCTGTGTATTTTGCATCCTAAGTACTCCAGAGTATATTTGTTTCCGTATTGACTGAATATACGAGACCAATCTGCCATCGTTGAACAGGTATATTCAGCAAATCAAGCATACGAAACATGCAGCGCCAGTTTTTCATCCTAGGTACATTTGATGTAATAAGTGTACTGTGTAACGTACCGAGGGTGAGGCTAATTCATAAAATATGAACTGAACTCGGAGAAGGTCAGATTGAGAGTGATTATTGTCTATAGTCCTTGTTATAAGTAAATGCGTCAAGCACGACGAGACCTGAAACACTGTACTGAAGCATGTTGAGGTGGAATTTTGATGTCGAATGTGTAGATGTGATCCTGGGACACAATGTTGAGTACACAGGGTCAATGTCGAGGATGCCCATTTTGGTGCTAGAATGCTCAAAAGGAGGCCACCTGGAGGGGGGGGCATGTCAAAC
>JAAUXU010130542.1_pt1 | contig 51466 bp, 30 predicted proteins | sample 7278151 | NCBI WGS metagenome assembly JAAUXU01 (sample SAMN14350113, study PRJNA611818) | marine sediment metagenome | isolation source: surface marine sediment (1.8m) | place: French Polynesia: Moorea | collected 2018-08
CCCTTCTCCTAGCAAAAAAAAATGCATTTCACTACTGAAAAAGTGACCTCAAAATGCGATTTTTTGTCTCTCAAGCAGGTGTACGCTCACTTTTGCACTGCACTGTATGTGATGAGAATGTACACACTCTTATCGTTCAAATGACGGACCAAAGATATTTCAACCACAGGGTGTCCGTAAAGTCAGGTTCAAACTTTAAACTAATAAATATCGGACACTGCTGCACCTGGAAACATACTTTCGGTTGCATTGAAAGAGGACATTTATTAGATTCTTCTCACACCTCATTGCATCCATGAAAATCACAAATCAGAACGGCAGAGAGCCCCAAATGGATTGCTGTTACTATGAGCATGAGGGAAAACAGCAAAAAAATTCTGTAGACCGCTCTGGGCTTTCTTTTTTTGGTGGTGGTCGGGGCAAAGTAATGAGAACAGCAAAGCATCTGACTTTCAGAGCCATGAATGGAATAATTACATCAATTTCCTGCACTAAAGTCAGAAGAGAGAATTGTGGTTGGAACAAGGTGGCAATCCATTTTGGCTTCTCTGTCGTCCTGATGATCTTACGAATGTCCCCTTTAAAATGAGACCGAAGGCACGCTTTTATGTGCATTGGTTTCTGAGGTATATTAATTTAAAGTTTGGATCTAACCTTAGAAGCACGCTGTAGAAACACCATTGACCGAGTCAACCTAAATAGCGCAGTTTCTTTTGAAGAGCACTTTAAAACAACCTGTTAACAAAATAGGCATAAAATGTAGTCATTCCACTGAACAGAAAAGTTGTCCCCCATGTGGAACTCATTCAGCTTCATTTATTTGTCTGATAATCACGTTAGCAGGTGGGTGGGAGAAGAGCAGCGGTGAAGAAGTGCAGAGACTCGAACTCTGAGGTTGGTGCCAATTTTTTGTGAGGCTTAGCCTAGCCCAAAAGTAGCCTCAGCTTAGGCCGACTTAAAAGTCTCAGGCTCAGGCTTTACTGAGCTCGTTATTTACTCCTACGGTGGGAAAATGCTTTAATCTTGATTATTTCATTACCGCAGCATGTGCGCGTTCCTTCTGGTGCTTCTGGGCGACGATCCTGACCCAAGCATCAGTTCTCCAGTTGGAGTTCCAGAGCTCTGACAGTCTTTGGTTCTACACTTATGTGGAACTAGAGTACATAGAAACTATTATGAGGGAGGCAGATCAAATTTCATTTCAGATTACAAATCTACATATTGGCAAATATTCCAACCACTGAAAGTGCAGTAAGAGATACGCAGGATTCAGTAGACGTTTATTTAGTTGACTCTCTGTTTTAGAACCAGTGGAACTAAAGCTTGGATCATTGGCAGATTATAATAGTACCACGAACTGTTTGGCTGAAATGATCTCTGGTGTCTTCTAATTGATGGGGTGGACAATTGATGGTGATGCACAGTATCAGAAGTGCTTGTGGAATTTGGATCCAACAAAGTTGGGGATTTGCAAGTGAGATCAAGATCACTCCTGCTTTGAATACATTACTTTAGTTTTTACACTAAAATTTAGAGTGTTGCACTGAGAATATGATGAAGCCAAGCCTGTTCAACCAAAAGAGCTTGGAGATCTTGCATGCCTAGCTGCAAAGTGACCAAGATGGTGATAACCAATGCGATACTCCGACCATGACTCTGGAGTAAGTCATTTTAGTCAATCTAGCTACGGTCCTACTTTAATCAGCCAATGCATACATGTATATACAATGTATATACTTCCGATTCCAATGGCCCACTTATATTGAAAAGGATATTGGAAAGGATGATCTCTTTATGATGCACTGTTGTGTCTGGCAGAGGTGGTTCCGCGATAGAGTCGAGTTGAGTCCGTACTTTGACCTGACGTGCAGTGTTCAAAATCTACCTTGTGGATAGTTCTTTTACTTTCTTTTCACTTTACTTTATAGTACTCGGTCAGCTGAGCCGAAACCCATGGCTGCTCGCACTTTCCTCCCCGTGTCAACTTCAATGCTTGACAGTGACATCTCGACCGCCATTTTTTCCTGCCTGCAACGTCCTTTTGCCCCAGTCACGTCAAGGAAGGAGAAATGATGCTCTCCATCATTGGGTGATGGGGTCACAACTGTTTGGGCAAGTACAGTCGATCAGCAATTAGGAGAGAAATGGCGCAAGGTTGATCTGGACGGCCAATTTGGGGGTTGTCATGTTGTTTTCTTGCGAGGCAGCTGTTTTGGTGGACTTCTGGCTGCCCAATTAGGTCACCCAGCAGCATGTCACGGTGGAATAGCGGCATGTCGATCTCACCTAGCTGCGACTTTGCTTTAAGAGCAAATGCTCGATGCTTCCGTGGGGAAAGCCTGAGGGGTCGTTCTTCAGTTGGCAGTCGCCCCTGGAGTGGCCAGCCGACTTAGCCCGACCCAGAGTTCATACGATGCTTCTTCTCTGAGGCCAACGTTTGTGGAGTTTGAAGGGATCTTCAGCAAGCACCAGCAACCTCTCATATTGCCAAAGGACTTTCAGGACTTTCTGCGGAAAGTCCTCTAGGTCGGACAAGAACCTCTGTATGTTCAGAATACTGTTCGGCGCAAACAATTTGTGCCTGACAGAGGTAACGTAATGGGGCAGACCTTCTAGGGTCATGAAATTTCATCCCTCTTCTTCTATATAGCGCAACCTAATTTGATAGAAAAGAAGTGCCCCCGAAGTAGCTGTGTAAAAATAAGCTAAGGTGAAAAAAACCAGACACCCTGTTCACGTGCATGCATACTTGCAGCGAGCGCAGAAAGTTTGGACTCACCAAGTCCAATCCAATAAATGCTTGGATAGTGGGAAACAGTCGTTAGACTAATATAACCTGCCCTGATTGGGAACGACGAAGTCCATGCTGAATTCACACTCTTGCCAGACCAGAACCAGGAGTTTGATCTGAGTCCGAACTTTTTGTCCCAAATGAATTGAAGGCGAAGGCATCTCTGTCACATCCTCGACGTTGCGGGTTGACGCTGCAGTCGACTTCACCTTGAGCGACGTCATTTCCGAGCTGTTCTCCCCATGTAATCACGAGTTGTGTCGATTTCAGCAAAAAAAAGGGGGGGGGGGAGCAACAACGTTCGGAGATTTGCCACCTGCAACTCACTATCGGGCATACGAAAGTTCTTGTCTGGGAGTTGATGAGTTTCATCGTTCTTCGCTAGGACTGGTGTGTTGCAGTCAAAATTGGGTCGCGAGATGTAGACAGACGACGGATCTGCCTACATCCATTGCCCGGTTGTTGTCATTGCTCTTGTCTTCCAACGCTGTCACATAAAGCCAAGATTGGCTCCTCCGAGACAGCTCTTAGTTTGGCACACTCACAACAGCAATGGGCGAGGCCAATGGACGAGGCCACGAGGCCTCATCGAGGCCACTTTTGCCAGTCACATTTGGTTTGGGTGCTATAAAAGTACAAATCTGGTCACTTCGGTTAAAGTATCTGCTGTACAACCGTGTAGAAAGTAGAAACTAACGTAGCAGAATTGCCTAGATCCTAATGTTCGTGCATACTTTTGCCGTCTGTATGAGTGTGGGTGTGCATATGGGTGTGTACGTTGCATAATTAAGCAATTTTCATTTAACGTGGCAGATTTGCTACGGTGTTACTAAAACCAGCCCCCCCCCGTGTATCATCTTTCCTTAGGGGAAGCAAAAATTACCAGATGGGACAAAGGACTTTGGCTTGTTTGTAGAAAATATAGATGCGGCGAGCACCGAAGATACAGAGTGCTATACTGACTTCTTGGCAAACCTGTTGTTAGTGAAACTGTGTCTTGCAGCTTATGCATAGCTATAGTGGAGGAGGTATTTTCATTCACTGCTGAATGAACCATGATGACCAGTCTGATAATCAGATTGGATTGGAATCAGAGGATTGTGAGAGCAAAGGAACCCAAGGGCAGTACTACTAATTGTGGCAGGAGTAGCTCAGTGACCTCTCCAAGTTCTTGGCCCAGTTCGACGGGTCCACTCCTCAACTGGGGACAAGGTTGCAGACTGCACCTTGTCTGAGCGTGGTGATCTCAGTTCATCCACAACAAGCTCTTCCAACAGGCACCTTCGAGAATAGTGATGTGAAAGCAAAGACACCCCGATCTTGAACTGCCTCCCTCCCTCACCCAAACCCGTGCCAACCAGGTGGATCGAGGCCTTCATGTTTTGTGCAGAGCACCTTGAGCAGGATGTAACGGACCCCGTCCGAGATGGGCTGGGCTGCAAGATGCCCAGACCTCCTATGCAGCAATCCACTGAAGGCAGATCTGGCTCTCATGCTGTTGTCACCTGTCTTTCCTTTGTCATTCCATAAAAAATGGGGTTGTCACTGGGTGGAGCCTCTAGTGAACGGACAGATGTCCAAACACGGATCAACGGCATTCATGGAAAAAGAGAACAAAATCCGGACTGTCCAGTCATTGAAAAAAGTAAAATTGCTTGAAGGGTTTTGTAGGGATGAGGTACAGTTCCTGGTGGCCCTGAGGATCTCGCAACTATGAAGCTGTCACTGAAAAAGGAGCTTATCAAAATATGTCCTCTGTGTCAAGCGTCATTGCTTTACTAACGAAGATTTTACCAAAAATTTGACCTTGGAGTGCCTTCACCATGGTGGAACGCATCAAGATGACAAAAGTATTCTCAGCACAGCCCTAAAACCAAATGATATTTTTTGCCCTTCTGAGCACGTTTTCAGCCTCTTTTCGCCACATGACATTTTGGCTGACACGAAACAACTTTTCTCCTGGTCAGGGAGCTTCCATGTCATAACTGTTAGTTCAGCGTTGCACTTACCCAATCTCCCTGGGTCCCCATTTGCAGTAAAATTTCAGCCAGGCCTCCAGAAAAGGACGAAAGGAATGAAAATGTCCACATTTAACCTCATGGGAATTGTGTTTAGTTGTTTTACTGCGGCTGCACACAACATCATTGTGCATGTAGCGAGCGACCTCTAACCTCTCTTTGGCTCTTCTACTTCTCTGCGCCTTTCCAACGACAGTTCCACAAAGGAACCCTCCCACCCAAAAAAAAATGGCGAGAAATTCAAATTTACAAGGGCGTGAAAGCAAAGTATTCGAATTTAGTGGCCCCCACGGGGCCACTATTTGAATGGAGGCTGTTGTTCAAACCATGATTTAGGGCGAGGGCCACTGTTGGAGCACGGGATTCTAATCGGGCTGGAGCTCGACATGTACACAGAGTAACCCCAAATTGACCCTGCTCATATGAGCTTCTCATTTGCTTAACTCCTGTCTCTCTGCCAGTCAGGGTTGCCAAACTGAAGGAATTTCTTTGTGCTGGCGAAGGAATCGACTGCCTGTTTTGGCAGACAAAGGTCAGGCCATCGATTTGGTGACAATCGGTATAGGCTCGGGGTCTCCTCGGCTCACTCCACCCCCAAGCCATGCCAGAAGGCAAGTTCAGAGTAGCCTTTGTGCACACTCGATCCATTTGACTGGAGTCAAAATACACAAGTAATGCAATCTAGTGTTTCAGAGTGTACAAATTATATGCTCGTTTGTGAATGCAAAGTGTTACAAAGTTTTATTTATGAGACTTCGGATGCTGTGGGAATCGAACATTCAATATTTGAAAAAAAGAGCTAGTTCAAGCTTTCAAATAAAGCTTCAGTTTCAGTACACGAAAGAGTCTGCTTGACTTGAAAATTTCAGCAGTCCCAGTAACTACTTCTTTGTCGACTGCCTCGAGGCCCCAAAGTCCTTCCTTCAGCGATCACCAACGTTCGTTTTGGTGCACGAACGGAATTTTTTTTTTCTTTTAAAAAAAAAAGACTTTTTGTCCAAGATGAATGGGAAGTCTTTGTGGGAAGAACCGGTTTTTATTCTTCCAGTTGACTAGTAATGACAATACGTGGACACAATGGGTCCCCGGTGAGGGACGTGAATCACCCAGGACTATATATGGAGTTATTTAAATAGAGCAGGCAGGCATATGTAGACAGCAGACACCTCCCATCTCAGTCACTGTGAACACGACTGCAGCCCTGGTGGTGTCTGATTTCGCATTCTTGGACAAAGTCTCATCCGCCTAAGTGCATTGCAGACGGACCCTCTGTACCATCATTGTGCGGATTATCCTGCACTGCGCTGTGCTGCGCTGCTCCTCAGTGCGTGGACATGTTAACAAAGACGGAAAAAAGGCGTAGGCATTCGTTGCTGTTTCTGTCATTACTGCTGGATGCCTTCCCCGTGAATGCGCACAAGTCCTGTCGAAGTGAGACCATCATCCCGTCTTGGTCGTCAAGTGGGAACCCCTGTCGTCATCAGTCACACTCCAACAGCTCTGCCCTGGCCATGACGCGCACGTGGACGCACACAGTCCGTAGCAGAGCTTCCTACTCCAGCACGTGCAACACAAGGAATTGGCCTAACAGAGCAGTTGCCAGGGTGTGATAAGGACGAACATATCGCCTTCGTCCGTTGCTGACGCGGGCTTTTATTTTCTGTGAAATTTGACTGTGTTTTCCTACACGTTTGGCGCGTGTTCACGCGTGGACGCGTCTTTCAGGCAGCTCCACCTTCCGTTCACACCATTGAAGCAGTTCCTCATGGGGGATTTGGCTGTGAGGCGACTGTCACAGGATATCTCACACCCTGCGATGCAGTCTGCTTTTTTGAGTACCTCGCGGGGATCCGGATACCGGTTCCAAAGGTCTCATGCATAAATACTCTCGCATTTCCGTCGTCTGACGCATCTCATAATCCTCTCCTAGAGCTCTGAAAGCCTGTTATGTTACCCAGTCAGAAACAAAAACTCCACCAGGAGCCGCAAGTGCAACGCACACGAGCCAACTTGAGGTGTGCCTGGTTCGGCGCTCCCTCACTTCCACTGGAGGTCCCACATCAAATTGTACGCTGTCGTGTGGGTTTTGCGGCACACGTTGAATGACTGTGAGGAGGCTGAAGATGACTGGAAGCGTTGCGATGGACGATCAAAAGCTTTCACTGTTCCGATTCCTGATGTCGACCCCTGGGTAGCTGAAAGTGTCCGGAGAAACAACAATCGGGACGGCACCCACGGGGCAATGGGAGGCTGGTTTGAGTTAGGTTCGGTTACGTTAAAAGTTAGGTTAGATTAGGTTCCAACCAATCAAAATCCGTTGCTCAACATGGCGATCACCTACGAGTCGTCCCCTCGTGGAAGAGGAAGTCAAGGCTTCCGATCCGCGAGTTCAGCCGAATGGAGAAGTAGGCAAATGCGGCGAAAAACATGCTGGCAACGGAGGTGGCAATGCCATTATACCCCTTGTCCCCAAAATAGTTTCAATACGCAGCAGGGGAAGAGAACAACAACAGGCAGGAGTAAGGTTATTTTAAGAACATACGTATAGACATGCACATAGAAGCGCTGTGCACAGGGTGGTGTGAGACACAAACAAACAAACAGACAGACAGACAGACAGACACATAGCACGCTTTAGTTTTGCCGTTCTTCCTACCCCACGAGGTGGAGAGCAGCGCGTTGGCGCTAGTGCTATATACTAGAATTTTGGGATCCTGAAGCTAATTTTGGGAAAAGGGTTAAGCGAGGAATGACTTGTTTTTGTATCGGGGGCCTTTATGCAACAACAATTTCTGCTCACGACATGTCTTTTGTTGTAAATGGAGTGTAGTTGCATATGATGTTGCCGTTTTTGTCCCTTCTTCGGAGGCAATTTTTCATGCTCTTGAGGTATGATAGTGGCATTCATCGACTTGAAAATATGTCATACTCTGTGGGAAGCTAAAGATGACCCTATGCCTCAGAGGGGAAGGAACAAATTTTGAGTGGACATGATAATGACATGTAAAAGTAGTAATGCTCTGGATCCCAAAGCAAGTGTTACCTAAATCATGTGTGTTCATCGTCCACAGATATTAGCTTCGAACTTAATGCCGTAAACTAACGCACTAAATGGCAATCCAAGGTTGGTTGCTCTCAAAAATTATGAATTGACAGCCAGAATCATGACTTGGAGGCCATAGTTGTGGTCTGAATTTGGGCTAGAGTAGCCCAAGTAGAATAAGTAGCAAGAAAGTGCTGTTGACGTATATGACTTTTATTAAAGACTTGTACGAGTACAATGGTCTCGACTGAACAGGCAGTTACGACTTAAATGCATACAAAAAGCCAGTCCAGTGATATGACAAGATGGTGCTGGGTACAGTTCTGCCGGTGTAGAACAAAAATTGCTGACTTTTTCTGCTGCCATCCCACGTTTATCACTGACAAGATGCCTGCTGTCGAATTTGCGAACGCTGCCGACCACATTTAAGACCCTACACTGCAAAAAAAGGTCAGCGATTTAGGGCAAAGTTTCCCCTACTCACCCACATTGATCTTGATGCTGTCGGACATGTTATGTTCACACAGTAACAGGATCGCTTGTAGCTAAGTTTCAAGTACCTTAATGAAGTACTATGGGCTCTGCTTACCAGGGAGTGTCCGCATGATGAAGCTGTCGGGTTCTCTTGGGGAAGGGTGGTTACAGAACAAAAGGAGCAACAACAGATAACATCCTGCAAAATGTGAGAGAGAAGCAAAATTTCACGTTCAAAAACCCTCAGACACGAAATTCTCCCAAGAGTCGGAGACAAGTGGCCGATCCATTGTAGCGAGATTCTCGCCGCGGCGATCGCGGCACATTTCTATCGGCCAACTGAGCACGGCCAACAGGAGTCGAGGAAACAGCATGACCGCCGCGGGGCGAAGCGGCGGCTCCAACAGCGCCATCATGGACTTACCAGCCGCCGCCGCATCCAGTCTGCCGCCGCGAGGATTCGTTCGAGTCAAGTCTCAAATCCAGCGCGCGGTTCGGCGAATGTCTGGGGGCGGCAGCAACAGCAGCAGCAGTGTGTGCAGCAACTACAGCAACACAAGTCCATCGCCGACCCCGGCGGAAACGTTTCTGCCTCTATCTTCGTCGCCGCTACAGATTGAGGACGGTAGCGGCGGCGGCGGTGGCAGCTCATTTACCACTCGAGCGTCAGTGGAGAAGCCCGGGTGGGGTGTCCGGGCGGCTGTGTTGGCAGCCGCCGCAAATGGACAGAAGTTTCGTTCGCGCCACCTCAGCTTAAACGTTGATGCGCCGTCTCGGCCGCCTGGCACGATCGAAACTTTGACTCCTCCGCCGGGGGGAGCAGGAGGAGCGGGAGGAACAGGAGGAGCTGGATGGGTAGGAGGAGTAGGCGAAGGAGGCGGCGGTGTCGTCCAGAGGGGCCATGCCGAACGGCGAGCAGAGCGGCCATTATACAAGGCTGATTCGTCGCCACTGCCGCAAAAACGCCGCATATCCGCCGTCGAGAAGGTCACTGCGGCGGAGAGCTGTCGCCGGGCTTCTCAGCCGATAGGCGCCGCGGCGACTGCGGCGGCCGCTAAGCACCACCAAGAAATGGACCGGGCGGGCGACGGAGGCGGAGGCGGCGCTCGCCTCCTGGACGCTTGGCCCTTCAGCTCGGCCTTCACGTACGGACTGGGCAAGGCCACGCCGTTCCCATGCGGCAGCGAGGCTGTCATGATCAACTCGGCCCTGGCACTCGATGCATTTCAAGGAAAAGCGGTAAAGGATGCACAAGTTTCATTTCTTTCACATGTCCATGTCATGTCCGCCGAGGCTTTCGTTTACTGTGCACCACGTCCTTCACAGAATTGACCCGAGCAGTGCCCATCTAGGAGGTGCGTGCTTGTAAGCGATAGAGAGTTGTCGAATTGACACACACAAGCGCGCGTGTATGTTTTTTTTAGTCGCGCTCAGTAGTGAACAGACCACAATTTTGATGGTCATAGTAACATTAATTTCCTTAGGGGCAGCGTTGATAGGTGGTCATGAGTCACTTAAATGTAAGATGTTACTTCAAAATAATCCAGTGTACAGAAGAAAAAAGTTGCTGTCCACTCCCAGCAACCTATGTTTCTGTGTATGGAGACCCTGTAACAAATGTTCTTTCGTACGTGCGTGAACGGACAGAGCCCCCAACAACGACCGTGAAACATTCGACGTTGATGCTGTTTTCAGTTAGCGGTGCTGTCGTATCACTTCCTGCTGACTGCGGACATGTTGGTCAATCGGAAGAATCGCCAAAGGTGTTGCTTTCTTCAGGCGTCTGATTGGCTAATTTAAAACTCGACTAACGTCACAAGCTGAAGCACCAGCATCGAAGGTCTCCTGTTCCAAGACGGCCGCATGGGCTGCTGTATCGTGCGGTGAGGGAACAAACTTCATTCGCTGTTGTATGTGATGCCCTTGTTTTAGGCAGTGCCGACATTGCCTTTGCTCCAATGACACCTCTTCTTAGTGCAAGTTACTTTTTCGTCCAGTTCTTGTCAACCTACGTCCTGCCATTCTTAACAGTTGTGGCAGAAAAGTACACCCTGAGAAAGTCGTATATTATGGTGGGCAACAGTATGAATGGGCGTTGTAGGCAAAGTGTGTGACTCCTTTAGGAGGACGACCTGGAATTGGGTGTTCTGACGGGGTGGGGGTTTTAAGCTCGTTTGTACGTACGTAGATTGATACGCACTGGGTACGAAGGGGAGCAGCTTTCTTTCCTCCATGTGATACATACAGATAATATCTGGAACCTAACATAGGAACGTTCGCTGCGCCAGAGAGGGACGATATTGCGTCAAATCCAAGCAATGTTCGCACAGATTATCGTGACACGTACATTAAGGATTTATACGACAGGAGATCGTCATAGAGATGCCTGTTGAAGAGAATTCTCGCAGCTATAAGCTCGTCTGCGCCTCGTACGGGGCGCCGTGGGTAAGAAGAGCCTTCATAAGTCTCCGGGAGCCAGGCGGGCAGGCGGGCAGGCAGGCAGGCGGGCAGGCAGGCAGGCAGGCAGGCGGGCACCCCCTTCCCCCCAGGCACGAACCCAAACTGCGACCAGTTTTCTAGACTTTTTCGCACGGTTGGGCTTCGATCTTCATGGAAACTTCAGAAATGGAGGAAAAGTTCGGTGGTGTCTTAAAAGGACCGCAAACAGCATAGTTGTACTTAAGACGCTGAAATGACCTAAGGTAGCTTAACAGAGTGGTGAATCTCCAGCGTGAGTGCACAGCAGCCCGGGTACAAGGACAGGCAGTCGAGAAGTCCGGACAAAGTACGCGCACTGACTTTGCTACTGATCTCGGAGCCACGAACCCAATGCTCTATTCGTATAAAGCAATATCATTATGAAATGACGTCCTTATCGCGCCGGTGATTAATCAGCAGCCCTCTGGGAAAAAGTCAAATAAGGGTAGATACAAGAACAAGGTACAGGCCAAGATGACACGCTATACTGGCACCAAAAGTTTTACTTGAAACGTGGGGAGGAGGGGGTGGTTCTTTAGCAAAAAAAAAAGTGCCACTTTTTGCCAGAAGCAACGGATTTTGCAATGTTTAAGCAGATGATAACTTTTTCTCAAATGTCACGTTCAAGCACTAGCACGCAAATGCACAAAAATTGCTCCAGTGTATGAGAAAGTGTACCAGATGAGCCATAATTAAGCTTCCAATGGAAAGTGACTTGTGCCGTCGTTCGTTGCATTTCGCATAAAACTAAAGCAGCACTCCTAAACTAAAGCAGCTGCCAGTACTGACACTTCAGCATGTCATTTAAACAATACGTTTTTTAGAACTTTCCTGAGAAAGTTCATAAGAACGAAGTTTCGAATCTCCACAGTCACCTTAATTTGTTTGTCAGTCAGTTCGTGTAAATAAAATTTACTTGCTGTTAGATGAGCAGACCTTCAGGTCCCAGATCAGTCTCAACGGTCTTGTTTCGGTGGTGCTGCAAAACACTGCATATATTGGCAGAACTTTCTTTACTTGCTGCCTTAGTACGTGTCATTTCATCGATGCTAGAATGCAGATGCAGATGAAGTAGTGAGAGTCAAGAGCTGGACATGGCGCAACTGGTACATCCATGTACTTGCTGGCCACGACCAACGGGAAAGCCAATTGCTGTTCAGACAGGAGCTTCTAGTCCAGGTTCTAGATGGTCCTGACAGACAGTGGAAACAATTCGACCACAAGCATTGCAAACAATCAGTGCCACTTTTGATAGTCTTGACGAAGAATAAAACATATTCTACGTCACTTTTTTGTGATTTCTCACCTTTTATTATTTTTTTTGCCCCTCTAACTAACACTAGGAGAAATCGTTCTTTCTCCACAGCTTGTTGATCAGCGCTGTTACCGGGGTTACGCTAGTGATGTTACGAGCCTCAAGCCCGGGCTGGGGTGTCCAGAGCACGCGAGATGGGAGGAGGTCGAGCGCTTTGCAAAATACGTGCTCAAGTCTTTTTGCGAAATTGCTAGTCTGTGACAGCTACGCACAGCATGAATAAGCAGCATAGTTGCCAAGAGGTAATCTACGAAAAATAGGATTTCTTTTCCTACCATCTCACTCCAATTTGGTCCCTTTCTCTGGCATTCGCACTTGAACAAGCTCAGTTTTCACACTGCATTGGGCTCACGATTCCAAAAGTTCAGAAGCCCGTGTCATCACTACCACATGGCGTCTACGGACTCTCGAATGTGGCACGCAAATGAGACGTGTCGAGCGTAACAGATCCATACTACTGAATAAGCATCTTGCTGATTGCCCTCGTGTCTATTGAGCCTCCCTCCTCTTCCACACACACGTCATCGTCGAGGCAGTTCCTTTCATGCGGTAACGACAACGTCTCATACAATGAACGCCTCTTGGTTCGTGGCCACGACCAACTGCGGCTTGATGTCCGGGCCGTCCCTTCACCTGTGCTCTTTCAACCCTTTCTCTCCGAACCGCGTGCGCACGGGCTTCCTCCACCTGCAGTACTCGCTCCTCTCACTCCTCTCTCCTTGATACCGCTACTGCAGTAGGACACGTACATACATCCGCAACATTTCCTCTCTTTCCCCACTCCTTTTCCCCCACGAGTCTTCTGTCTCTGGTCGAGCGTCTCTCGCTCTTCTCTGTTCCACTCAGTTTAGTGCTGCAAAAGCCAATAGTGCAGTGACGTGAGCTTCCCTTCAACCATCATAACACCATAAGTCTTCTTTAACAGTTTTTACTCTCTGGACCATTGAAGGTCCAGAGACAATGCAATGGACGACGGAAAAAAAACCTTTGGCCCGATTGAGAGCACTTCTCATCGGTAGTGCAAGAAAAACAGTGAATAACAGCTGTCGGACTCGAGTGATATCGGAGCCGGAGCAACTAAGAGAGATCAGTGTAACATTGTAGTATGAGTGCGAGAAGCGAGAAGTAATTATCTCACCAGACTTAAAACACTACCCAGATCATCCAGGGGAAAAGAAAAAGACAAGATTCTGTTCTGCCTAAAAAGGACGTTGCTCTTTCCATCGCTCCAGAGATGGAAAGAAATGTCTTCTCCAAAGTGTTTTTTTGTGCTTTTGAGCACGTGTCCCCATTAGAAACAAACCTGCACACGGATGAGTACAGGAACGCGTTCTCCGCGTGTGTAGGGCAGGGCGGGAGGAAGGAAGGAGAAACGCCTTCTGAAAGGATTGCAACAAATCTCTCGGGTCACTTTCTTTTTTTTCTACCCTGAGGGAGGTGTAAAACTTTCGGGTTGAGGCTTTCGCCGGGCCGCACCGGTCGTTTTCTGAGGGATCTACGTTCGTCGTAAAGCCAGTCTGATACACGCTGAGACATAACCGAGGTCGAGGCCTCGGAGCCGACGAGCAGTGTATTAATATTGCAGCAGGGATACTTCCTGAGCAGCACTTTTTGGGGTCGGGCACGGAGAGAGAGGAGGGCGTGGATGAAAGAGGGAAAAGTGGTCCTCCAGATAGATCCCGATGTAGATGGGTTACTTTGATCTTCATCTCTCTGGGCTCGTTGACGCCTCACCGATTATGACGTCGCGAGGTTGAGAGGGCAAGGTCAAAGGCCGCTACTAATTCGTCCCTATCTTCTATATTGATGGAAATGAATGAGACAAGGTCTTTTTGTGGCGAGTGTTAGTTTTGGCATCATGGACATGCTTCTTTCACACTGAAATGCCGTACCACACACGGCACTAAGAGCACTAGTTCTATCACTGAAAATACTTGTGTATAACAGAAAATGCCACTCCATCATTGGAAATACTTCTCATCACTGAAGAAGCCAATGATCAAAAACTGAACGCGAATATAGATTATCACACGCATATTGATAAAAAAAATAGAGACCCTTTTCAATCATTGAAAAATTTGTATGACATTGATGAAAGCAGAATCTTTGAAATCGATTTTTGGTTTCATGATCCTTGGGTGCAAAGCACAGGAACTGATCATTAACAACTTTCCTTTTTTTGTGGTAATAACAAAACTTGCTGTGTAGGAAGTTAATCTGGAGTATAACCACTGATGACAATGCTTTCATTGCTTCTTCTTCATCCGCGAGTCACTGCACCTGTCCCAATCACCTTGAGATTTTGAAAACACATTCTGGAGATCAGAATGAGGAAGGTGTCAGCTCCAAGTATTGGCCAACAGATCCCACTGATCAAGCAGCGCTACATTGGCAAAGCTGGCCGTGATCAGACAGTAACGACTTACTCAATAATTTTTGTTTTCTGTCTCCTGCATTTTATTTTTTCAGGTTTTTAAGTTTCTACGAATGCTTTACACTTCTGTGCAGTGAAAAATTTGTAAAACGAAGTATTTTGTTCTGCCCAACAGCCTTTTTGATCAAAGGAGATAAGTTTCAGCGAAGCAAACATATTGACGGAAAAAGGCATTATCATTGCTAAAGCAGCATTTTCATGAAAATGAGCCTTTTTTATTCCCCTAAAAAACCGACATGGCAATTCTTTATTTGAGCCTTCGTCTGGAGCATTGAACTTATTCGATATGCAGAAAAAGTTCGTCCGCTTCAATAGGACGTCAGACGCATTCCCCCATGTTGAAAGACAGGGCAAATGCGATATTTCCGCTGTTAGTTGGCATTCGGGACAGCGCAGGAGTAAGAAAAAAGAGGCAGGAGCCAATGACGCTGAGGTTTCATGCAATCAAAGCGGAGCTTGTCTGTTGAAAGCACCTTTGCAACGCTTGCGTACTTGCAAGTCCATGACCGTGTATCTAAAGGCTACACTGACAATTCGGCCATGGTGGTTGCAGCCTTTTTTTAACAAAAAAGGAGCCTTCTGGTGTTTGCTTCAGTGCACCAGGACAAAGAGGAACTTTGTGTCTGTTGAGCCACCACAGACACACGAACCCGGACTCGCTCCCCGTGAGTGTCCATAATAAGGACTTGGCATTACTGCAAAAAAAGGCGGCGGGGAGGGAGCTATAAATATTCATAATACTGCGTTGCTGTCTGACTTCCTGCGTGGTGTGAGGAACATGTCCAAGGTGCTCTTACGGCTCATACACAGAGTACTAAGCACGCTGTTCGCGGCTGGCTTTGTGTGCTTGCGTCAGTCTTCGCTTTTATGTCATGCTCCAATCGTCGATGGTTTCCGATGAATAAGTGATTTGTGTGTGTGTGCAGATTCCCCGCTGATATTCGAAAACAGCTGGCGTCAGTGATAAACATTGTTGAATTGGGGCAATATAGCAGGAGGCTTGGGAGGGCCATGAGGAATATCATGGAGAAGATAGAAGAGATGTCAGAAGAAAACTGCGGGGTTTCAAGACATTGAAGTTCTTTGAATCACAGACTAGACGTATTAGACGAGCCTGTGCTCCATGTCGCCTCAATTTTTCATAGTGCAGTGCATACACATGCGGAGCAGAAGTAGTGAATAAATGTAATTTATGCACTGCATTCATAGTGTAGGAAACTTTTCCAAGTCCCTTAGAGTCTCTTGAAGGGTTGCGGTTGCTATCATCCTCCTTCAGAGAAACTGGAATGCTGAAGGCATGAAGGAGGCATTAAACTTTGCACAGATATGCTGTACCAGAAACCTGTATCTTGCTTATACTTTGTATGCCCCAGTTTTTCAAGAGCATGGGTACAGTACCATAACAAACACCTCATGCATGAGCAACCTGTTCTTGTTCAACACCTGCGTGTTGACCTGAGAGGTTCCTGCTGTATTTCTGGGTCTTGATGCACTCCTCCAAAGTTCATACTGACGGAGCAACGCAGCTCAGTGAAAGGAGACGAGCAGAGGAAATGAAAGCTGGGTTGAAGTAAATTGTGCCCAAGAAGAAAACAAATAGTAAGGGTCAAGATGCCTCTAATGAATTGGCTGCCGGGTCGGCGTCGTAGGAGTCATCGTGATCTGGACCAAGCAGGCCACGAGGGCCAAATTGCCAACGTGGCGTCACCGAGGCAGACGGCCTTGAGGAGCAAAAGCTGGGACGTGAATGTGGCGAGCCACAAGGTGCAGATGAATAGGGAAGATGTGGTCAACCCCAGCACGCCGCAGAAGCTGGGACTCAGACTCAGCCTGACTCCCCTGAGGGCCCGGCCGTCGGGGCCGCGCAGAAGCGTCCCCATCGCTGTCCCCGAGATCAAGCTGTGGGAATCTCAGGCTGTCGAGGACGAAGACAGGAGTTGCCGACGACGACGTTACCTCAGTCACAGCCGTTCGCCCTCTTCCGAGAGGACTCCCCTGAGCGATTCCCAGCCGCGGAGACATTCTGCCGGCGTCATGGCTTACATCTCCCGCAGGCGCTCACAGTCTAGGTCGTCGTCGCCCAGTTCCGGTGGGGAAGTCTGCGTGGTCTTCTCGCCCATGCCAGGCGTCAAGGGATCCTCACTTCTTAGTCCGGCGGCGGCCGAAACTCAGCTCCAGCCGCCGCTGCTGTGCCAAAGAAAAGTACTCGACCTAACCATGAGTCAAGAAGACAATTCAGACCATTGGCATTCAGCTATGGCACGAAGAGACTCTTGTCCGAGGAATGCTTCCGCTCCAAGACGTCATTCTGATACGGTGCCAGAGGTACTAGCGTACTCATGAAGTAGTATGGTTTAAACAATAGAGTAGTCATCGCTTGGCGAGCCAAGGTTTCGATGAGTGTATTCGAAATATTCCTAAAACCGATGTGAGTGAAAAAGAAGCCGCTTTTTCTACCAAGGAGATTTAATTACCTTCCGTGCAAACACTAATATATATTTGACTGCACTCCTCTCTTAGTTAAGACATTAGAACGTAGGCAAAATGATATCTTTTTGCTCATAAAGTTTCTCGGTTGCTTTAACCTGCCCATTGGGGACAGTACACTGAAGGTCTGGTTCCCTTAAATCCCAAATTTAAATTTCCCACAGGTAGTGGGAGAGATGAGTGTTAGTAGAGTTTGATGACTTTAGCCCATGAAAATACCTTCACTTTGCGAAGTAAAAAATGGGACCATGTAGAGTGATAACTGTAACCGGGGTGATTAAAACCGAGGACTACTTATTCGTGTACTGCAGACTAGACTGGGCCGTTGAGCATGCTCAGGGGACACTTCATAGTGCTCATCGGTTTCTGGTTGTCCTCTGGAGAATTGGGCACGAATTGTCTCGGAGCCTGAGCAGTGCAGCCTATGGCAGGAGGCTGAGACACAGACAACTTTCTCAGCTGTGGTAATGGGCCTGTGAGACCTAAAACTTTGCTTCAGCACTTTGGGTGATATGTGAGGAAAAAGTGTGAGAAGGGATGTTATTCAAATTGTAGATGCCCTGTACAAAAACCCCTTCCTATGCATGCCATAGACTTTCTTTGTAAAAGTTCCTCCTATTCCTGAACTCTTAAAAAATTTAGTTCCAGTCTTTTGACTTTGAGATCATCAGGAGCTTTTAGTGTCTATTCTTATGCTTAAGTGTTGTCTGGAAACTTTTGGCACATCTGTGACGGCGCAATTGGGGTCTATGTATATTGATTTAAGCATGACATTGTTCACTGAACAGGGAACCAGTTCTTGGTGGGGGCAAGTACCGGTAGCTGTTACTGATGGTTCCGTCAGGGAGGGACATATTCATGCACTATATGTCCTGGTTTCTCTGTTGTGCATGAGAGTGTGAATTGAGTGTGAATCATGACTCACTTTCTGCTCTGCATTTCCCAAATTTGTATGTCATATTCTTCAATTTGTCTTCAAACAGAGAAATACCGGTATTCCAAAAATTGTGCTTTATGTTACAAGGTAACACTACTTAACGTACACTCATTTGAATCTTCCTTGGACTTGATTGCGCAAGGGTCATGTTATATGCTGAGGGCATAACAGCGAGCTGGAGGGTAAAGCCCAAGGGATATAAAATGACCCTTGTCATTTTTCACTCATAATTTACTTAAAATACACAATAATATATTGGATGGAGCTGTGTGGTGTTACGAAAACATTGAACAACAAGTCAGTGCGATGTTTAGGTTGAACACTCAATGTCAGCATCCACGTTCAGTGTTTAGCTGCAGATTTTGAACAAAACTTCACAATTACTATTTATCGCCATGTTTATCGCCATGAATGTGAGGTTTCATATGATATGCTTGTTGTTGAAATTGGACAACAAGCAACAGAGAATTGGAAGAATTGCGGCAAAAACCGCTCACACGTATTGACACTGGCAATACACCCATTACCATGCCCACAACTTTGGAGTGGCCTGCAGCACGATATATGACATAAAAAAGCTGTTCAAGGAGACAGGAGTCTTTTCCAAGCGCTAAAGAGGTGGGAGAGCACATATGGCGCAGACTCCAGCTCTCATTGAGGCTGTCAAGGCTGAAATAGCCAAAAATCCACGGCAAAGCATGCGGCAGGTGGCTTGTGACCATCAGGTCTCTGAGTTCACCATGCCCAACCTCATAAAGAAGGATCTGGGTCTCAAGTCAAGAGCCATGGTGAAAGTCTAGCAGTTGACCCCCATGCAGATGGAGAAACGTGTCAAAAGATCAAAGAAGATGATTAATTGGCTCAAGAACAATCTGAGAAAAATCATCACCTTCTCTAATGAAAAGAATTTCTCTGTGGATGTTAATCAACCAAAGAAATTTCCACTATTTGGCATCAAAGCCGAAGGATGCGGATCCATCAGTCTGTTATGCTCCAAAGAGCAAGAATCCTGCCAAGGTTATGATACTCAGCATTCTTTGCAGCGATGGCTCAGTTCTACCACCATATGGATTGCTGGCAACCTCAATCGCATTCAGTAGGATTATAGACGACAAGGTCTTCCCTGCTCTCAACCGCACGTATGGCACTGAAAATTGGGTCTGGCAGCAGGATGGTGCCCCCTGCCACACCTCCAAGGCAACACAGCAGTACTCAGAGAAAAAACTGGGTCTAAGGGACTTTGGCTGAAGCATTTCTGGCTTCCATCCAGCACCAACCTGAAACCTGAATCCTCCCCATGTGTGGATGCACGTGGCTGAGATGGCCTGCGCCACTTCTCACCCCAGTGTTGATGCCCTCAAGGCCAGTATAGACCAGGAGTGGGCTGCCATGTTGGACACTGATGTCATTGAGGTCACAAAGACGTTTTGACGCCACCTGGAGATTTGCATGGCTGCCAATGGCGGAATTTTTGAAAAAAAGTACCGTACAAGATTTTCATGGCAAAAAACTTTGCGTCAACTCTTTTTTTTCCACAAAATATCTTGTCAGAGTTTCATGTTTTAGGTGTCCGAGATCAATGAACGCACCTGGTACTGGATGCAGCAATTGCCATATATCTCCTTGCAAGCTTGGACAAAGTTGGAATAATGCTTTGCCTTCCTTACGCCATGCCAAAATATCATTTCTCAAACTTTTTGCACTGAGAAGAGGGAGACCAAGATTTACCCTTTGGTCTCAGGGTTTGAGTAAGTGCCTGCTCTCTCTGCTTTCTTCTTTGCCTTTCTTCCAAGTTGCTCAGTAGCACTTGCAGACTCTGAGGAAGAGCTTGACGCCATTGAATCATTTAGAGATGAGACCTGGACTTTAGCCATTCCTTTTGTAATTAGTGCCACTTTGATGTCATCCAGTTTTCCACCGTTTTCTTGATGTAGACTATGAAACCTTGGGGCCATAATCACTAACATCAAAGATCTCACAAGATGAAGGAAGATAAAGCTTGGAATTGGTCTCATCCAGCATAGCTTTAATAGCTGTATCACTTTGAGACTCCTCAAAGATTTTGCAGTCAATGGTCCAGGCTTGCAGATCGAAGTTGGTGTCAATGTAATGAAGACTGAGAAACATGAAAGGGGAATTTGCTCAACTTGTCCACATATCCGTTGTGAAGGCTGCGGATGCCATGTTTCCTTGTTGTCCTACAAAGAATATTAGAAATAAGCTTTGACATGAGTTATTATAATAAAAAAGGCATAAGGACTATGTTCACCTCTAGGGCAGCATAGAGCCTTTCCTTTACTTTTTTATAGAGAAGAGGCAACTTTTTCCTCAAAAAGGTTGTTCTGTGTTTGACTAGGAGTCTTGGATCAGCAACCTGGATCATTTCCCTTAACCCACTGCCCTCCACAACTAAGAATGATTGCAGGTCCTTAATGAAGAAATTCATCACGGCCTGGTCAAATTTCTTCTGCTTTACGTGAGAATTGTCATACTGGGTTTGGCCAGAGGAGCAGTCCTCAATGGTAATGAGTCTCGTCCTGGTGTGACCTTCATTGCCATCTTGACTTGAGCACCTCTTCAGCCCTGTTTTTTTCTTTCTCTCTTCCCTCTGCTCCTGCTCCAGCTTCTTGAAGTAGTTGAAGTTCTTTAAATTCAGGTGACCCCAAAGGTTCATTGTGTTAGAATGCTTCTTTTTTACACTGTTGAAGCAAGCCTTGAATTTAGCCCCTGTTGGTCCATGAGGCTGAAACTCTTCCCGAACAACGGATTTCCTACATTCCATCCCCGTGGCCGGAGTGCGAGGCGCGGTGGAAGTGGGTGGCACTTCCTCCTAACTGGCTGCTAGCTCTGCTTACTTCACTTTACTTTTCAAACTTTAAACATGACAGAACCAAAAGACACTTCGCTATCTGAACATATGCGTCCTCACATATGTTTACGATGCAAGGGTTTTGCGAATACTGTCCTGCCTTATTTGCTCTCATGGAGGTAAAGTGCAACCACTTTATATCCCAAGAGTGAGGGCAAGAGCAAGGTTAGCAGCGAGTACGAAAGTGAGAGCAAGAGGACGAGTGAGAGTGAGGGTGAGAGTGAGTTAGGGCAATAAAGTAATCACTGCACTATATTGCTTCTTTAGGCTGACTGGCCAGTCTGGGTTGGGTTGACTGAATGGGCTGGACAAAGGTGACAGTCAAGTAATCAGTAGAACACAGTGCAACCCCCTCTTTGGACTGAATTGGGTGCCCAGGCTTAGCTGAGATGGTTTTCTGCTTTACATCGTTGTGTAGCGTTGATTGTGTGAAGGGGGTGGCATTCAAGATACCCTTGCATCAACCTTTCAAATTTTGTGTGAAGTGCCCTAATTGCCCCTCAATTGGTTTCATTGATCTTGAGCAGTTCGTTTTCAACTGATTTTAGTTAGATCTCGGGTCAATAAGAGGCTACTTTACAGGTAGGTAGGTTAAAGTTGCCATGTCGAACAGAACTAATCAGGGCAAAAATGAAGATATTGGAATTTGAACCAATGCATCTTAGGGTGTCTCACCCAAGGCCTAATAGTGAACATGAAAAAAAATAAAAATAAAATCTTGGAATGTGAAAAAGCTAGAAAAGTAAATCTTGGACCCCTCTCTCTCATAATAATTATATGTTATTCATAACTGGAGTGCCAAAGAACAGTTCTGGTGGTCAATGCATACAGCAGGTGGAAAGGGGACCCAGAAACTGATTACTTCTTCATGTGCTTGACAAGAACGGGTCCAAATGGTGTCTGGCACCAAATCCGGCAGGCCACAAGCAATGAAAAAGTTGATCTAGCATAGTCCTGCGGATGGCATTGTTTCATTTTGCCCGCTGTGCCAAAAAGCAAACAGCCCTCAAGTCGACGAAGTCAAATTACAAACCTCGTTTCCGCAAGAGTAGCAGCTTTATTGCACTTACTTCGACTTTACTGCCTTCGGTGGCCTTGATGACCACCCTCGCGTCGCCGAGGCCACTTTGGGCTCCAAAGTCGAAAACGTGTGCGACAAAGCACAACTTCACTGGAATGAGCCTTATGGCAGGGACACCACTTTTTCCGTTTACTGACAGTTCTAATGCACTGAGAGCTGGCGGGGTAGAGGCTTTGTGCTACACATGTGGGCCGTAAGTAGAGAAAACTTTATGACGCTGCTCATTTTGATTATACTTGAGTGGTTTTCTTTGTATAGTAGCTCTTTTGTGATGAAGGGTGTGTTTTGTATAGTGGATAACCATGATCCATGCTCTGGACTGCCTGGCTGTCGACCGAAATGGCACTTTGCACCGTGCCAAACACACTGGAACGCCCGACTGGCTAGGCTGAAAGGGTGTGTTACTGCATATTTGTAAAATTTATTGGTCACTCACAGAACTAAAAAGCGCAGCTTCAAATTATACCAATAGATGCATCATTTTTCTAATGAAAACGTTACACCCTGCGTGGTAGCTTGCAGCTCTGAGGCCACAACGACCCTCAGGCACCCCCCGCTCGCCCTCAGGTCGTCAATGCCCCCCGAGGTGCAAAATCCGAAAAAGAGAGTACAGTGCTACTTTGTAAGAATGATTTATGTGGTCAATACAGTCCTTGGTGTAAAGATTAGCCACGGGCATGACTACCGTGTTTTGCAGAAAAACTGTCCCATATGTAGTGTATTCCAGCTCAAAACATGATCAGCTTATTCGGGGAAATGGCATACTGGAATACTCTAAGAGAACTGTCAGATTTGACAAGTTACTTTCAGGCAGGTACAACATGATTAACACAAAGAAAAAAGCCCCCAAACTTTTCACTTTTTCTCAATGTGGCCCCCCTCTGCTTTGATGATTTGCACCAAACTTTTTGGCACTGCTTTGCAGGCTGTGATAATTTCATCAGGGGAGATTTTTTCCCATACCTTTCCAATGTCTTTCTTCAATGCTGCCACTGAGTTGTGAGGCCTTTTGCAAGCCTCCTTGGCCAGTCCAGCTGTAGCGAGAGAAGGTAGTTCAGTTCCTGGCAGTCCAGATCGTCCTCAGCAATAGTGAGAGAAGGCAGACCTGATTGGACTCGAGATGATGAGGCCGAGAATTGCCGACTGTCGGCGATGCATTTGGTGTACTTGTCGAGTAGCCACCCTCTCACATCCTGTGGCGCTTTTTTCACCCCCTCACAGAACCTAGCAACCTTTGGCCCGGACGATAGCGTTTGCATGGTAGCGCATAGCGCCGGAGGACCCAGGGAGTGAAACCTGGTGGAAATGATGGGCCAAGGGGCTGGGATTGTTCCGTGAAAGTTTCAGTCGAAATCATCAACGTTTGCCCCCTGAAAAAACCAAATTTTCAGCCTCATTGGCGTGCCTCCCTCTCCAGTTGGTCTTGTTATGAGCACTGTCACATCAAAATAGGCAGCCCCGACAATAAGCCTCTGTACTGAACATTGTGCCTGAGTATCATATCTACGTGTTCCACATTGAAATTCCACCTCAAAATGTCCCAGTGTAGCGCATGAGGTGTAGTCATGCCCGTGACTAATCTTTACGCCAAGGACTGTACGTCCGATTTGAGCCCTAAGACGCTGCGCAGAATAAAGTGTGAAACGGAGAAAATTCTGGTAGTAAAAAGTGTTGTCCAGCCACTGACCTCCCTCTGGCGGACTTGGCAGCTGTCAGACCGTGGCGATCCTCGGAAGTTTTTTACATGTGCGAAGTCACTCCTCGTATACGATTGACAAAATTGCAATGGTCTCCGCTGAATTGCACATCTATGATCGCATTTGCATAACTGCCAACATTTCCAGTGACCCGTTTTTTTTTTCTGTAAGTATTCCCCACCTCACCTTTTTCTGTGCCGCTGTGCAAACGTTGGCGCAGCTACGCCGGAACCTCATCTGACAGGGTCAAGGCTATAAGGCAGGCTTTAAATTATATAATGATGACGTCGTAGCAGTGAAAGATGCAGTCTGCTGGCGCAGAGATCTCATCCATAGGGGAGACTGCTAAAAAATGAACAGTTTTGTGTTCTGCGACCAATAGAACGGAGCGCAAAAAAAGGTCAGTCACATCTTAATATTTGCTCACAACTTCGGCTGGGACACCCTAGACGAGCGCATGTGCAATGATCACTCAAGCCAGTTGCTTGGACCAGTTTGGACAATCAATCGTTGTACTCTTGTAACAAATATTCTTTCATGAGGTGCAAAAAAGGTCGGGCATGAATAAAAATCATGTAGTTTTTGAGAATTTCTTTGTACGAATGAAAGAAGAAAGAAAGAACTAGATGTGCGTACATGCCAAGAGATCTGTCCTCCGTGACTGGCTCACTAAGCTTTTCTTCAAAGACAGTTCGACCCTTACTCAGTCTGCACTTGCAGCAAGAACACCATGTTCTCTCCCATTGTGGTCAACTTAGGGAAAGCTTTGGGCACTCCTAGACGAGATAGAAGGCATTACCTTCACACACCAGAAGAGAAATGGAAAAGGACAGTTAGAAAAACTAAAAATGTTGCTTGCTATTTTGCCATTCCATGATGACAGAAAACGTGAGATCCTGAAGCAAACATGCATAAAAGTTTGGTTCCTCATTCCTAATTTGAAACATCTGACAAACCTATGTCATTATTTGTGTCTGACCTTTCTTTTGCTGCTGATAGGGGAGTGCGTCATACTGGTTGCACGAGTACAATGGATGATTCCAAGCTGAGACTCTTTCTCTGAAGCCACCTTTTCTCTAGCAGCAGCTTCTCATGTCGGTTTCCTTTACTTCCCTCCTTGATCGAGAAGACCTATGAAAGCGAAACCTTTTTGGACAATCCTGTTACTGACATGATTGGCCTTGAATCCAGTCCTGAGAGAATTTTGACCCGGACTTCTCTTCTGTACAGGGCCTTGCTTGAGGGAGACATGGCTTGATCCAGGGGCTGCAGCAGGCAGATGTTGCCAGCAAAAAGACAGATTCCTCAGTCCTAGGTTTTTGCAACACGGACGAATTGGGCAGTCGTCCAGCGTTATGAGAGCTTTCTTCTTTTCCAAGCCAAGTTCGCGATCCCATCCCTTCAGTCACTCAATGAAGTATTCTGCTGTTATCCAGCTTGAGGCGTTGACCCGGTAGTGAGCAGGAAGACTCTTGATTGCTTTGAAGCACCTGGAATGTTGACTTTCTCTTTTACAAATGACTTCTTTTTTCCTTCCTGTTGGAATAGAAAAAAATCCAGTCGCTTTCTTCCTTCCAGACTAGTGTTGGGTCGAGTCAAGAATGCTACATTATGAGTCGATTTCAGTCGGTTCTGAGTCGATTCTAGTCGATTTCAGTCGACTCTAGTCGATTTCAGTCGACTCTGAGTCGATTTCAGTCGAGGCACGCTGAAAGCAATTCCAAACTAATTCAGATTAATTTGAAAAGACAATTTTTACATTTCAAAAATACAACTTATTTAATTTTACATCAAACATTTTACTATCATTGTCGCTGAAAACGGTTTTGTGGCCCTGGGCCCCTCACTTTGTTGCACTCAAGTTGTATGGGTGCATGAAATATTTTATGTGACTGCTGAACAGTTCTCCGAGCCTTGTGATCTGCAGAGCAGCCTTTCAATGTCCACTTGGCGACCTCGCCAACCTTTGACAACTTTCTTCTGTTCCTGAAACCCCTTCACACAGTTCTCACCTTGTAACTTTGTTCTTGGTCTTGCTGCTGGTTTGGCGCTATGAAAAATTTCTTACGATTCATTTATGCCTGTTCTTCAGAGAAGGATAAATATGACCACTGGACCAACGAGGCTGTAGAGGAAGTCATTGTGGAGATAATGTCAAATACAGTTGTGATCTTATCTGGAGAAGGACTTAGAGTTTTGTCTGAACGTTTTGAAGAAAGCAAGAATGTGTCAATGTATGAATATTCCTTTCCTTAAAAATAACAACTGACAAACATTTGTGGCCTTGATACGATCTCCTTTTCCTTTGGCAGCAATAGATTTTCTTGAGAAGAAAATTCTGTTACTGAAGCGCCGTTAAAAATTCTATCAAAGTGTAAAAGTGAAATTGTACATAACTAATGATGAGTGATCGATTAGAACAGAAGTCAGTTATTTTGCTTTCCCAAGTTAGGCTTGAGTCACGAGGCCGGTGGACTTACCTTGGGGCGTAACGATGGGCTACTTCAAAAATGTCAATTTTGTTTCGTTGTAGGGGAAAATTGAACTTAGGCATAGCCAAGGCTGCACAAGGCTTATGCTGTAAAATGTATGCTTTACTATGCGCGTTCTTAACTCCTCCATTATAAAATCTTTTTGCCAAATATCATCCACCCCTCATATCATTGTCCCGAAAAGTACTTTTCCAAAGTAGGCTTTAAATGTCTATCGTGTTGATTGCAACAAACACTAGTTAACGCCGTTTATTCTACTCTCTTATGTGATATCACTGCAGTCACTGCAGTAGCTTTGATTAGTGAAGTAAGGTACTTAGTAGAGGAGTATCTGATTTTTGGCAATTTTGAACAATGCTCCAGCAGCATTGATATCCATGAGGGGCGTGATGTAGACTGAATATATCTTGGACTTCAGCTCTAAAAAATGACCTGGCAAAAGAAATGAAGTTTTTTTTAAAAAAAAAAAAATTAACTGTCCTAAAGTTACATGTCACATGCTCAGCATTCAATAGGCACTGCCAGTTCGGGTGGTTGAAACAAAAAAGTTTAAAAAAAAGTTAAATAAAAATCATAGAGTGGAAGGCTGGCCGTGATCCTCGTCGTAGTGTTCTTTACTGCGTTTGCAACGTTGGTCAGGATTGATCTCCCCCAAGGATTGTAAGCAAGGTCCTCCTCGTTGTCGCACAACAGCTCCTTGGGCATCATGCTGGCGATGTCCTCGGTGTCTGAGTCGTTTGCTCAAACTGGTAAAAGCCTAAAAATTACTGCTGACTCAGGACTTGTGGTATAAACAAAAATTGAGCGTCAGGAATTTTTAAGGCAAAATAGAGCTCATATTACTGTCGCACAGTCCTGACAAGCACTCATATATGTATCTACTACGTTGCGCAAAAAACCTTTCCCTTTTTTGAAAAGTGTCAGTTTCCTTGCTCTTAACCATTTTACCTCAGAAGATTTGCATACTCATGAGGTACTTGGGCTTCTCTTTCAATGAAAAGGTTTCTCTCAAGATTTTGGATCATTTCCGACTAGATTTTTAAGGACTTTGTCAATCTGAGCAAGAGATTCAGCCCGAACTTTCTTTGTTAGATTCCACTTAATTTGTTCGTATCCTCCTTCCTGCACGACATCTCTCTGTTTCTCCAGCTCAAACAGATCTTGAATGCCAAGACAGATTGAGAGATCCGAACAGTTCCAGCACGCTGTCTTCTTCAACTTCTTTAAAGTCTGGAAAATTTGGAATTGTGAAGAATCAAAAATGACACATCTGGTTAGACCTTCGAGTTCAGCTTTCAAGACAGGTTACAATTTAGAGAGAAAAAGGCGGTGTTTAATGGATTCACCTAAAGGTGACTCATTTAACGTGTGAGGTGTCAGGGCTTCCTCGGAAACATATCTGGAACGTTGACCAATGTATCTTAAGCAGTATTGAACTGATATGAAGATGAAAGAGTTGACTGAACGCCGCCTATATGTTGCCGTGTTGTTGTAGGGTTTTATTTTCCGACTTTGACCTGAGGCGACTTCCGAGGCCTGAGTCCAAGGGTTGGGACCCGAGGTCAAGACCAGTTCAATGAGGAGGACCAACACGAGGGAAACTAAGCCCGTGTACAGCGATGCTATCTGTAATTTGACGCCAGACTTTTGCTCTTTCGTCCCTGGGACTGTCCTTGGGGACAATTGTCCATTCAATTTCTCTTCTTGAAGTTCTATAATCTAGTGTAGTGAAGTTTACGGCCTATAAGGAGAAATTTGAGGTGCATAAAGTGAATTTTGCGGCACATATAGGAAGCTGTGGCCTATAATGGGATAAGTTGAACGCTGCAAACTGACATATCTAAGGGCATTAAAGCAAAAAGCTCGCATCAAAACTTCAGGTTCCCCGAAGATGTATCCGTTAAGAATAAGTCAAGTGCAATCAAAGTGGCCGTTTAATTTTGAAACACCCTCGCATCTACGCAAACTTGTGCAAGCAATTACGAGAACGTACGTGAAGTCATCTTTATTGTTATTGTGCTTATAGTTTGTTGTATCTGGATTACTTTTGTCTTTTGCAGAGAAATATGGCAATGGCGGCTGCGGCAGCGACATCTCCACCTTCTCAGACATCGGCATCGTTTACAGGTAGAGGCAGAAATTACTGGAATATCAATTTTGCTAATCTACAGCGTCCGGAGTAAAAAAAAATAAGATTCTTCTCTCTCAATGCACACTGACACACACACACACACACACACACACACACACACACACACACACATCATGCCATTTTCGAACTGGACCACGCTTTCTTGCTCTTACTGTACTCAGCTACTGCAGACCGGAGGTCTACGTGAATCACGTGTATGACGAGCAGATCTTGCTGTACCATTGACTTCAAAAGCCTGTGTACATCTTCACCTAGCGATGTGCTGCACACTGTTCTGTATGCGTGTAAGTACTCAAGCTGTATGGCACATGAACTGTGTGCACATGCGTACATACGTCATCGCACTGCACGGCACGGGCCGTCGGACCCCGAAAGTCCGTGAAGGGGCAAACGTGATAAGTGTACCAAAAGTAGAGTCGAATCGACTCAATGCGACCTTCCCTCAAACTCATGGAGTCCATAACCTTTATTCTCTCTTCCTTGGTGTACGTGGAAGTCGCGCTCTTCAGCATCTGTGCAAGTAAATATTGGCTTTGCCCAGACTTTGGCTATTGGCTGGCCTTTGTAGCCTCGGCCTCCAGCGAGGCTTCCTCCGGCGTCCTTTTTGACGAATTAGACCTGTTATTTAATTGGACAGGTGAAGAATAAACGGCACTTTGATGATGGCGAGAATTTCAACAGATTCTCTCAGTAGCAGTGCCCAAAAGCACAGGTGAATGAAGCTGACTGATGCGTTATTACTACTCGCTTAAAGGCCGCCTTCTGCGGCCCGAATGGACTCGAGTCACATCTCACTGGTCTGGCTGCTTCTCTACGCACGAAATCGCCACATGTTTACGCGGGAAATTTGAGTATAAATTTCACCACCCAAAAGTCTGCCCTGTTCCCCTTGAAACTTTGCGCACATCTACATACAAACTAGGCACACCTGAATACATCATATGCACACGGCATCGATGGCGCTGGGGAAACTGGTGTTGATGGTCAGGAAACACATGGAAATCGCTGGGGTTTTACTAGAACGGCCTCTTCAGCTCGCTCTTGGACATCCGTTCAGTGTGCGAAGTCGCTGTTGCGCCTTTGGTATCCGTCTTTGGGCGCACCGCGAAGCAGGGTGCGACTGCGAGTTATTCAACTTCATCACCATTGATGTGTTACTAGGAACGAAGTAACCAGCTGGAGTAGAGCCAAAAAAGACGTGTAAGCGCTCTGCAAAGTGTACTCGCTGCAGTTGGACGCGTTAGGACACACTTTTCCAGGCCCTTTCGCACGGTGGCTTGATAAAAAAATGCCTAGCAGCACACGAGGGTTTGGCCTTGGGAGGCTCGATGATGATTGATGAACATTGACGATAAATGTGGACTTCATGGAGAAATGTTGTCTGTTTTCTGTGTTGAGATGCTTTTCAGATACCTGCCTTCGAAGCGGATTCGGTGTCCGATTGACCAACTAATGGCCAAAGAATTAGCTAAAACTCCATGAATCGTTCACCCTCCCCAAGTACGTTGACTGGGGCATGTCCGACTTTGGGAGGTCCTCTCGCCAGTGCCATCTGGCGACCGAGAAAGAAATTTCATCATTAACGTCAGCCTCAATGGAAAACTGTTCGGAGCTCGAGAAGTTCCATCTGCAATCTACTCCTGTACCACTAACATGTTCTTACCAGGGCACGAGGAGAGAAGTCGTCTTTATTTACTTTGGTGACGACGCTGTTCGGGATGAAGTTGGACAGGGCAATGGTGAAGAAAAATTCGCGCTGGGGTCCGAAAGAACTGGATTTCTCAATTATGCCCCTCTTTTGACCAAGACAGCCTCAAAATGATTGCTAAAGGCCGCACGGCCAACCTCCTCCTCGACGGAGGATTTGAGGGAGACCTCGTCGGAGGGCGGAGATGGTGAAACGGACTTTAGTCTAGCTTTGCCACCGCATGCTAGAGTCCAGGGGGTTCAGGTTTGGTCAACTCTTTAGCTTTTTTTGCGCCTTTTTACTATTGCCCCCCAGACAGACTATTGTCAGACAGCAGGCATGTGTCGAACAAACCAATCGCACATCACCTGTGTCCACGTGCTTCGAACTAGGCATGAGGCCCCTGTCGTGGGGCCCGTAGGCCTTCACTGTCATGCTCATTCATGCCGAGAAAATAGTTCCGCAGGCTCTGCACGTCCGTACGCACCCGACAGCGGCGACACTCAGGAGAGAGAGTACATTTATTAATAAGCCGCGCAGGCTTTTGCTCATGAACTTGACGAGCATTTCTGTCAGGCGCAAACAAAGAACTTGACCAGTACAGCATAGCTTCTGTAAACAAGTGTCTTTACGCTATTCCCGGGGAAAAACTCCCTGGCAATCTAGGCCTCCACCGGCCGGCTGATGGCGGCAACAGCGGACCCCGAGGAGTGGAGAAAGAAAGTAGCACTGGCAGATGAAAAAGCGAATGCCGGCTAGATATTAGCTTGGGCGGCCGCCCGACGGCCCCGACGACTGCTGACACAGTAGCTATCTCGCTGTCTTTCTACTCATGCCAGCAGCATTGCTTTCTCTCCACTTGCCTGACTTTGTTTAACTCCCTGCCAGGCGGCGCTGAGAACACACTGGAGGGAAAAAAACGAGGGAATAAAAAGGGCTGCCATTTGCCTACCCCTGGGAGTGACTTTCCCATGGGACGCCACTTTTTCACCTACGCCCTCACAGGCTATGGATGCTCGGAGGGAGCACTTAACAGTTGAAAAATCTGAGCTGAAGTTTGCTGACTGGATTTGTATAAGTGGGCAAGAGCTCTTGTGGCCAACCCCGCTGTATCTGAGGGAGAGAGCAAGAGAGAGAAAGATTGCAGCAGACCTGTTTCTCTCAAGCGCGCTCTCCTCCTCGCTCCACTTCTGCACATACTATATTCTTTCTCTATATGCGTGTGTGCGCGCACGAGTAAGAGTGCGGGTGAGCTTCTTCTCATTCAAACACACGCACACACTCTCTAACATAGACTCTGAAATAGAAGTGTACCAAAAAAAATCTCATCTGAAGGTGGATGAGAAGTGCTCGTTGTGCAGGAGAACGCGTGGGTGCTTTACCGAGGAAATTAGATAATGGGAACTCCACCTATGACATGTTGTCAATAACGGAAACTCCTGCCAGTGCTTCTTGGTTCTCAAGCACATCAGACAAGAGCAAGAGTAGAGTGAAAACCACTGCACAGGACGGGATAGGAAGAATGCAGGGCGCAGTTGCCATGCGCCAACTGTCAAAGTGTGAGTACATAGGCCGAGGAGCAAGAAAGGAAAGGTCCTGCTGGTATCTACTTTCTTCTGACATTTACAGAGGTTGTCGAAGATTCGCTGGAAATTGGCAGAAGAGTTAAAGATGCAAAGTCAGACGTGTGACGGAGGCCGCAGCAGTGTCATGGGATAGTGAATAACAGCATGACCGAGTCTCTCTTAGTGAAGGTGCCTCTTCCAGCAGTTGAAGGAGAGGGCAACAGATCTGGATGAAGGTAGTCCAGGCTGGAGAAGATTTTCTTCTAGGAGAGGGTGGACACAACCACTCGCACACATGAATCGACGATGAGTAGACTCCTCACTACCTGGGTTATCCTGGCGTAACAGTCTTTCACCGGGTCACCGCCTCCCTCCCCCCCCCCCCGCCCTCGGATGTTGCCAATAGCCTCGGCACTGCAGTCACTTGGCACTACAGTCGTTTTCTTCTGTACCAACCAAATATCCTGGCCATGATGTTCAGGTACCTTTGCTCTTGTCTAGGCCACTGCCCGTTTAAGCAGGGCACGGGAGAGCTTGTAGAAGAGCACGAGTCTATGGTGGATCTGGTCGGTTCTAAGGAACCTCCCAAAGTCGTCATGGGCATACTGAAAAAGCCAAAAATGGACACAGCGTCTGAGGCAGAGGACGGTGAAGTTAGTACACCTGCAGATGACAACGATTCTGGCACGTGGGTGGACGAACAGCGGTCTCCGATAGAGAGTAGGGACCACTTACAAAGTGTCGTTGGAGTGCAGGAAGGCGGTGGTCCCGAAGGTCAACGCCAGGCAAGCCGAGACAAACCGTCATCGCTGAACAGATCTCCTGGAGCGCTACTTTCTTCATACGCTCCTGTAGCGTATGAGTTTGATCTCGATGAGTACGACAACAGAGTGCAGCTGACCGTGTCCAGCATCAATACGATCCTGGAGGATTTGCCCGAGGGGGATGATGACGACGAGGATGCATCAAGAATCGAGACTGAGAAGAAACAAGCCGATGGGCAAGAGGAAGAAAAGGAGACTGAAGTAGTGGAGAAGGGAGAGGTGAAGACAGAAACACTCGTCGACCTACCTAAGTCATGCGGCACCAATGAAACCAAGTTTCACTCAAGGATTGGCGGCGGTCTGACGCGGGGGCCGCCGCTAACCCTCTCGACCAGGTCGCAGCAGTCCAGATTGATATTTACCAAGCAGAATTCTCTTCCAATGCAAGGTCCCACCAGGGCGGCAGGAAATTCATCCGCGGCTGCGGAAGCCAAGGCATCAGGAGCAAATTCGACCCCGTCGTCAAGACGCAACTCTGGTGATACTACATTCATGCACCGGCCATCCTCGTCTGGTCTCAAAGGGAGGACACCTTCTGGCGGTGACTCATCTACTCGCACTCGTGATAGAAGTCCATGTGTCTCATTTGATGAGACTCCAATCATCGTACAGTCAGCCACCAGGCAGAGGTCACGATCAGATGGGACAAAGTTTAAGTTCAGATCTCCTTCATCAAGCATTTCGTCCTCAACGTCGAAGACAGCAAGTTCCACTTCAGCAGTTGGCGGTGCTAGAAGCAAGATGGCCTGGCTGAGAGACCGACAGCGCTCAAGAGAATCCCTCAAAAAAGAACCCATCCAGCAGAAAAGCAATGAGACCAATCACACCGAAGGTAACCAGATGCCGACAGAAGATGCATTCATCCCTGGGAGAGATGGAGAAATCGCTGAGATGGAGGACAAGATCATCAAACAGCTCACCGGCTACGCCACAGGAGCAGTCCCCAAGAAGAAGATCAACTTGCTGATGGACGTAGACAAGCCACCCAAGAGGCCGCGGCCCAGGACCAAGTCCGACAAGCTGGATCGCACCACCAAGAAAGCTGTAGTCAATGAGGTGTCCCAAATGAGCTCGTTCGACTGGCCTCTTGGCCGCTTGGGCAAGCTGAAGCAAAAATATCAGCGAAAGAAGAACAGCCTGAAGGTGAAGAGCGCCAGTGAGGTGGCTCTCAGCCAAAAGAGCCGCGAATCCAGCCACGGATACTACCTAGTGGTGGGTGGCGAGCTCAGGCGGAGGCACTCTGAACGACACAAGGGTGGCCGAGCAGTTGGGTTCGAGGACACACGGGTCAGCCTGGCCTCCAGTTTGTGGTCAGCATCTATGAGGTTCCTGCTGGGAGACAGCAGGGCCAGGAGTGGCAGGAGGAGACATCTCTCAGATTCAGGTCTGGCATATCAAATTCTGCTTGATCATGGTAAACAAATTTACATCCACAAGTGTAGTAATAACGAACTTAAAAGTCATCATACGGCGTGCCGTGCGTAGATAAAGCGTGCAGTGTCATCATTTTTGTGGTGATTTCCAGTGCAGTCGATGAATCACGTACGACTTGCGACTGAAGGAGCCACATACAAGGATACCACTCACGCATAGTCACCAGCAGGGACCCAACTTGAAACATTATGGGGTCCTTCGAGATGAAAGGAGATTACCTTGAGCGGGGACTAATCACTTGTATAAAAGCTGACATAATTCACTGTGTTTGTGCGTGTCCACTTTTACGTCCCAACCCGTACACCTAGAGTATGGGAATATTTTTACATGGGGCAATGTTTTTAGGCACATTTTGGGCATAGGTGCCTAAAAAGGGGTCCCTCACCATTTCGGTGCTGAATAAGTCTCCGGGAGGCATAACTTAGGCATTTTTTATTCAAAATAAGTAATCGCATGATAGTTTTAGTGCCAAGAGCCTTTTGGGTGCTTAAAAGAGCCTGTGGGAGGCATTATTCAAGCATGCTTGATTATGACAAACTCCATGACGTTTTTGCTTAAGTATCTCAAACATAGTTTCATTAAAGTGAAACTATGCCTCGCAACACCGGACACGTAGTCCACCATCAAACAAGTAGTCGAGCTCGTTAGCCAAGCACGTAACTAAAATTTTGCGGAGGATTAAGCATCCTACCTGATAGTGAATGAATGTCTCCTGCGAGACCTCTCAACGTATAAACATACACAGTTTTAGGCAGTATTGAGGTCCTCCTCCGACTCCTTGAAGGGCACGAATTGATGGCCTCGCAAAAAATCATTGATCCTCTTGGATAATGTTGCTCGCCAACCGAAATGTTCTCATTGACCACGATTTCAGGTCTGGAACGCGCTGAACCTCTCTTACATAAAAGTGGAAGGGATTTTGCGGGATTCCTCTACATAAGCGAGGCCGACGTGAAGTGAAAAGAAGTTATTCGGAACAGTTTCAAGATTGTTCACAAAAAAGTTCCCCGCTAGAGGTTGCCATATAAGAAAATATGACTACAAGTCTCGCTCATGCTTGACCGCTGGTGTACTATACCACCTGTCCTGAAAAGATGCCTTATCTTCACGTCGCACTGCATTGAACGGTGCAGTCTCCTTTAAGATGTGCTGCCGTCAATGTCACCACCTTCAGACTCGACTTCTTGACTGCAGACAACGACTACATGACTGGATGGCTGTTCTTATGGCAGCATAACGCTCTGGTGGGATACAGCATGAATGCAATTCTGGCAGATCTGAACAACTCTCCTCTGGAGATACGTGTTCGGTAACAACCAGAGCAAAGAGCAGCACCAGCGCTGACGTCAGTTCCCCCACGCTTTCATTGTTTTTTTTTTATGTAAAGGGGATGTTTTGTTTGTCCTATGTACGTATCTCTGCCACTGCTTAGTCAGTCTTTCACTAGTGGGCTCGATCGTGCCAAATAAAAAGCCCAGCTGTTCCTGGTCATACAAACTTGCTTGAGAACTTAGAGCATTGGTGGCGCCATAAGTCGGTGCTAACTTTTGACCGCGCAAGGAGACTCATCGGCAACCTGACTTTCTTTGTGACTGCAACTAAGCGTACGTGCAGTCGAACCTCGATGCAACGGATGTTGCGGTCAGACACAAAGCTGCTGCAGGACGTCATAGCTGGCACGGTGCAAGAGTCTTGGTCATCCAACCTGCTGTATCGACGAGCTCTTTTATATTGTGATCCGCTACATCGAGCTTTGACTGTAGGGGTCTTTCTTCTTCTGTGAACTAGTGAGGACGTGTCAAAGACAGCTATAAAAGAGGAACCTCGTCACTTTTTTCTTTTAACCTAATCACAGGTTCTACGTACTTGCAAATCTTCTCACTGAGTGGTGTCAACACGAGGCTTTGACTTTGTCGATTTTAGGGTGACGTTTGCTTTTCGCGCTCAGGAGACGTATGAAGCTACTATACCGATATGATAGTTTCACACTTTGCCTCCAACCATCGGTATTAACTATACATTGATTTTTCGAGTTCTAACTGAGTTGATTTCGACTTGGCCTTGGATTGTCCGAGGGAGGGCGGAGGTCCTGAGGTCAGTGTGAGACCTGAGCCAGGTCAAAACCTCACAGTCAAAAAGAGGGAAATATCGTGCGCTCTTCAAGGCCAGAAAATTTGCAATTTAACGCGAAGTACTTGGGGTTTTGAGGGCGAAAGGCCTTTCGCCCTCAAAACCCCAGTACAAAATAGTGCAGTGACACATTGACAGTCCCACTTAGCTCGACACTAAAAAATCCCGTTATTTCTAGTTCCAAAAGAGAAAATACCTTATTTTATGCGTACTATATTGTCGGTTTTAGAGCATATGGTCCACTCATGCTGTGTACTTATGTCATAAAATATCGATGCTGCTGTAGTGAAAATCGATGCATTTTGTGAAATGTCTGATTATTGATTAAATTTCCTTAAAAATAACTATTATCCATTATTTGCTGCTCTACATACCAATTCAGCCTCGGAAAAAAGTGTGCATTACATACGTTAAAAAATATTGACTTCGTCAACTTCGGTACGGTATTTTAGAACTGTTCTACGGACCTCGGGAGACCCTGTGGACCTGACACGGTCAATCTCATTGGACATTTAATTTGAACATAAGAACATGAAGTCAGCTTTTAGGCTTTGAGGGCGAAAGGCTGCCATCATATTAACAAGGGCACCAAGGTTTTGCCGCAAATTGAGACCTGCTGGGGTACCGCAGTGATAATGTTGGTACAGAATCTCATCTGAAAGAGTCAACAACATAGAACAGACTTAAAAAAGGAAGCGTTTTTAAAGTATGATGTAGTTCCAGCTTGATCGCTGCTGGTACAGAGGTTGCATCCCTGAAAAGGGCTAATTCAGTGGTCTCCGGTTACAATTATCACAGTCACTGTCATAATCCGATTACAAGGGATCCCTCTGTCCCCAACGGACTGTTAATGCAGCTGACAGCAAAACTTTCACACACAACAGTAACAGCAGCGTGGTTGCACCAGTGGAGAAGGAGCTCACGCATAGCCAAAAAGTATGAGTGTTTGCACTCAAGGTAATAAAAATTCCATGGTAGTAAAAGCTATTCCTGTTAAAGCATATCGGTTTTAAGAACATTTCGCATACACTCATGAACAGCCTTGGGTCCTGAGGTGACGACTATAACCGGAGACTACTGTATAGGGAATCTCATCTTGAATGGAATACACTCATTTGATCATACACAGCTTATACTGGATCGACCTAAACTAGTAGTTCGCCTCTGTATGGAAAGTTCGGGCTCCTCTCTAAGAATGATCATCTGCGTACTTACGCTCTAGACTCACCCATTTTGTAATCATGCTGTCAAGAAGGAAAGGGCCAAAATCTGGCACGTGATATTTCAAACAATGCCTGATGACTAAATGTTAAGATATTTTTGATTTTTTTTTTTTTTTTTTACTGCGTGAAGTTGCTGCTTCTGAATCTTTTCTAGAAGCGCTCAAAGGTGTCACCAGGAAGTGACCACCATGACTTCTTGAGGCAACTGGACCATTTTTTTCTCCCCACATGGTCAACTTTTGACTAGATCGAGGGATCTAAGAAGTGGGTCACCCCCAATGGAAAGCTGAGAATCTGCTATTAAACTAAGCTGACACACGCTCTTGCTCCAGGACCACTCATTTGTTCACAATATTGAAGGTCTAATTTCATGCAAAAATTCCTGTGAAAGTTGTGTCACATGCTTGGCCCTGCTGCCATGGCACTCTGGATTGGACTGCGAAGAAAAAAAGTTTTGTGGCCAATGGTATGATAGTTATTCTGTCGTTGCAATGTGTCAGAATGTGTCAGAATGTCTCCAAGATCCATAAGGGCAGGAAGCAGAAGCTTACTATGTCATCGAATCTATGTCACCCTTGTCAGTTTGACAATCTGTTGCCTATACAACAATGTAGCTAACCGCCGAAGTACTTCAGATTTGTTCAATCTGAACCATTATACTCATGCACCAATCGTGATTTGGTGCAAAGTTCAAATTGTGCAACAGTTAGACAACATACAGTGCGAGGAGTGCTAAAGTTAACTGCTTCAACACAATTGAAAACAATAATCAGAACAAGATGTTGAATGCAAGCCTGCCTATTTCCAAGCCCATATAGAAAAGTTCAAACATAAAGGCTGGAGACTTGTTAGTGAAGTTAGGGGTCACAAGATTTTTTCCACCTGGCCCTGATCCTCTCCTACAGTGTGTTGAGATTCTCTGCCGGCTTGGCACTTGTGGCAGCCCTGAGATACTACCCAGATGGCAACGGAAGTTCGAAGTCAAGCAGAGTGCGCAAAGTCAAGCAAATTTTTTGCGCCACGGTTCTTCTTCGCTTACCCTGCAATTGAGCTGTGACACTGAGGCCTTTGTTGACTTTGAGATCCACTGTCATCCTCCAGCCAGGTCCACACCAACAACTTTCCATTAGGCAAGACAGCTCAGCACATGAGCTTCTTTTTACCCCAACTGTCAACCTCATTGAGCTTCTGGGTGCCGGGATCACTAATGGGCCAGAACTGGTCATTCTAATGCACTAGAATGGCTCATTTGATGCCATTCCTCATCACTCCAGACTGCAACGTCTGCAAATATCTGAGCCTGCTCCAAGAACCACTTGGCAAACTCAAGTCTAGTAAGCGAATCAAGGGCTACCTGCGCCTCCTTCAGCCCCCAGGGTCTTATGCCAAGTGCCTATGTTGCCCGCCAGACTGACAACTGACTCTCACTCGGGATGTCAGAAGCCTCTTTGATTAATCCCTCTGGATGGAGCAAGAAAAGGACGATGAAACAGCTGACACTCTCCTCGACACCATCAGACATCTGACCCTTACTCTGCACATTGACACTGCCATGCTTCTTCCAGTAGTTCCCGATGTAATGGAATACATGGTCAAGGAGCTTCCTGGACGTGGGAAAGGCATTCATGAAGTGTGTTCAACAGTGGTCATTGCACTGAGGGAAAGGACTTGATGATGAGTTGCTTCTCTTCAGTAAAGAACATGACTGAGCTCTCCGACTGACAAACTTCATGCAGTCTCAGTCAGTACCCTGCAGTGGGACACTGCATGCATGCTTCTGCCTCATACTGGTCTAAAATAAAACAAGGTGCCCCGGCAAAGCCGTCGACAATGACCGGTTCGAAATGCATGCATGACTTAACGTGACCATTAGAACTCTGAAGAAAATACGCTTTCTTCCCCAACAATTCGAATTTAAAGACCTGTATGACTGTTTTTAGTGGTGGCTAAAACGGCAACAACGAAAAAGCAAACAAAATCCCGGAGGAGACGATGTCTTGGAATGCGGAACTCCTGACTAGCGTATAGTTGTCATACAGTGCTGGACTTGCAGTGTCGCCGAAGTGCATTACAGTGCTGCCTCTGTTGTGCAGGACATCTGATTCCTGCTGGATCTGCTACTAGTACTTGTTGCTGCCATTCTCCGTTCACATTTGACGCCAGATTCTTCAGTAAGTAATGCCTTGTATGAAGACAACGCAGTTTGAGGAGATTTTTGAAGCTGACATCAGTGCCCACACAAACTGTATTTTGCAAGGGGAAAAAAGCTTACAACTCAGCGCAAGGGATATTGCATGCTTACTGAGTCTGTATTATTTTTGTCTGTCAACAGATTGTCTTACTACTGCGCAAAGGTCACTGCATAGCGTATCACAGTCTCACACAATTACAGACATACTGCGTGCTAGAAGAAGTACTGGGATAAGGGAATAGGACTTTTTAAGCGTTCTCATACGTTTCTCATCAGTACTGTACCGTTGCATTGAGAAAAGCACGCGGGATAATGGCAGAGCAAGGATATATATTTCTAAATGTACCGTATGAATGTGCTGATTGAGTTCAGAAATTTTGAATAAGTTCGTGCTCATGCATAGGCTAGGCTCGGTACAAATAGCTCCATTCTGACTAGAGATGGCAGAAATATGCATATATAGAAGGGACTGGTAATATACATGAATATGCACAATAATAGACACCGGTGCATAAAAATAGAAAGGTGTGGCAGACAGACTCATGTCGACCTGGCAACGCTGAATTGCAAGGGGTTTCTCTTGAGACGAGCGAAAACACACGGCAGAATTCTCGTATACTTCGTAAGCAGATTGGGTTGACATACTACGTACTGTAGGACAACTTTACATTGGTGACCCCGACCTCGAGGACGATGTCCCTAGGGACCTTCTCATGCCGCGCACAGGCTGCGGTGACCGCGGCGGTGCCGACGGCCGACCCACAGCCCTGCACCTTCCACCCTTTTGGCCGGAGCAACCCTGTGTGTGGTTTGCGCAGAACGAAGCACATTCGGCTCGGCTCTGAAGATGACATTTAATATTACCATGCAGTGGGCGCCCTGGACCAGGAGACTGTCCTTAGGATCCTTGACCTCATCGAGTCCCCTCCAGAGGTGGACAAGTATGACCAGCTGACGGCAGGACTCCTCCAAACCTTTATGCTTTCCCAATACTAGTATCCTTCAAGTTCGTGTGGCACGGATTGGCGAAGCAGGTGCACAACTGGGCCCGGACGTGTTTGGACTGCCAGTGGGCCAAGGAGCACAGACATACGAAGTCGGCACGAGGAAACTGTTCAACACCAACCCGACGTGTTCACCAACTCAATGTTGATTTGGTAGGCCCATTGCCACCGTCCCGGGGATACACGCATTTGCTCACCAGCGTGAATCAATACACACGATGGTCGGAGGCCGATCCACTGAGTGCACGGGCATTCACTCATTGTTGGGTATCCAGATTCGGCGTACCTGAGGACATTCCCTCAGACTGGGGCCCCTAGTTCACATCTAAACTGCCATGGGTCCAGTTAAGTCATAGGATAGCTCCGAGACAAAACCTCAGAGTTCATGTACGGTGCACCGCTGACGGTCCCAACAGACTTGCTGGAAGTAGGCCAACAGGCGGACCCACGGCAACATCTACATCAGCTCCGCCAAGAGGTCCGGAAACTGACCAACTTCAGGTCACGGATAGGCTCTGCCCGTGGCTCCGCCCACGGTCCCGACCAGCCATACCACGACTCTTTTTGTATGAATTAGAAGGGGCCGGCACAGCCACCCACTCCAAACACCGCACACAAGCCCTTTCAAAGTGCTGGGGCGTGGTGAAGAGACCTTTAAAGTGGACTGTGGAGGACAAGAACAGACGATCAGTGTGGGCCGTTAGAAGTCCGCCCATGCGGAAGATAATGTGCCAGTCCAGGTCGCCAGAGCCCCAAGGAGAGGACGATCGCCCAGAAGGAGACAAAATGGAGTGTAGTCGGCGGTGATGCTTGGATGAAATATCTTTTAGTCACCGAAGGCCGTTCTGGCGTGTGGGGGTGGGTGGGTGGGAGTGTGGCAGACTCACGTCGACCTGGCAGCGCTGATGCGAGCGAGGGTTTCTCTTGAGATGAGCAAAAATATACGGTAGAGTACTCGTGTCCTTCACGAGCAGATTGGGTTGACGTACTCTAAGCCAATTCTACAAAGGTACAGAAATGTTATGCAGCAAGATTTGAATTAACGTCGACTTCTGCTGCTACTTTTATTTTCCAGAAAAACAACCAAATATGTTTTAACACACTTCTGAGTTGCATCCACCTAGTAGGCGTAGAAACCAATAATGCTGATGAGTCCCACTCAGATTTGTATAATCTCAAACTGAAGAAGACCTTTTGACTCCATGAAGTCAACTCCAAGATTGGACTCAACATTCAACTTTTGTCAAAGGATCAGTTGACTTATCTTGAATTGGATCTTTTTCTGACATGCCGATTTGGCTGGTGGGAACGAGCCTGTGCGAGACTTTCCAGTGATGAATGAAGAAGGCTGTGGCAAAATAAGACAAGTTCCTGGGGAAATTTAGACGGGATCTGCAAACTTCTACTGTTCAAGAGAAGGCAGGCATTAGGCAACTGGGCCACGATTTCACGATCATGCGATTTTTGAGGTAAACCACAAGCCTCTAGAGAAGCCATTTGCGTGGACATGACAAAACTGTATTAAATGACATTAACGCAATTCAGCACAAAATTGGTAATGACTGCTGAAATGACGATTACATTTGAGAAAATGTAATGGCAACTGCAATTGCAATGACAACTTAATCAGTCATTACTCATTACTTCAAACCCTTAAAGATGTGATTCACTCGTTTGTATCTTCAAGCAAGTAATGGTAATGGTCATTCATTTTCTTTTCGCAAGGCTTTTTAGAGCCCCAGAGAAACGTACTTTCGCCATCGCTAGTGTTGATATTCGAATTCTCCGTACGATCCCATGAGATAAGGCTGGTCTGTTCCGTAAATTGGGGGGGCTCGAATCACGCAACCTCTCATCAGCGCTCCAAACCTTCTCACAAAACACTAACATCATAGTACGAACGCCTTTTGTCAATAACTATGTAGAAGAGTGTTCATTGTTTAAGCTAAGCATAGCTTTCTTTTTCACTCTTGCAGCCCGTCGAAACTCTCTGGAACCTGAATCTGCTGGGCGTCGTCCTCGGTCCTGCTCTCTGTCCACACCCCACCGGGGGTCGGACATCTGCGTGGACCCGGCCGAAGCCGCGGTGCTCTTCAGGAACGCGAGAGCGGTGAGCAACATTTTCCTCCTCATCACTTTCAGTGTCTGGCATTTGCATGCGTGTACCTGCTCGTACCACCAGTTCGTGGTGGAGGCAGTTGTAGTAGTAGAAGTAGCAGCAGTAATGTAGGGAGTTCATCCTGCTGGAGTTGAGGCTCGTTATCGCCGTCGTTATCGTCGTCGGACTCGCCCACGTGTCGACCCCAAGTGGTGCGGACGCAGTCAGAGGCCCGCCTCATTCATCACACGTGCGAAACCAAAAGAGAGGGGAAGTTACTTGGTCGTGGCTTTGTGGGAGTTCTCTGACGTAGGTCATTCCAATGATTACTGCATCAGAGGACCACAAGAAAAAATAACTCTGCACTTGATCGAAGCACCATCAGAGGAACAAGACACAAACACTGTGAAAACAGCTGATCCGAAGGGAATGCTTGCGATTCCCTTGTCAGAATAGGCCTACGTTTTTGCAGTTGAACTATTTTCTGAATGCGTTCAAGAATTTTTAACTTGCTTTTCAACTGACAGCTGAGAAAGCTTGAATTTTGGCCTCTACAAAAGAAGCAAAAGTCAACCAGCTACAGTGACCATCGACCCTAATTCTGGACCTTCCATCAGGGAAAGAAGCCCTGAGAAATTCCGTAGCTGACTGTTGGATGCTATAGTACAATCCGAAAAGGTTATAGGGGCTTGTGATGAACACATAGAGTAAGTCCAGGATTTCAGGTGAATTCAGAGCTGCGCAACTTTTGCGTAGCATTTTCTGCTAAATTCGATGCATCCTTGTTCCACGCAAGTACGCGCCAAACGAAGTATACGATACGCACGATGCCAAAATGCCATTTTTGGAAAAATTGCGACTTTGCCAACCTTGTCCGGATTGCCAGATGGTGACACTGACCCAAATCGGATCTCCCCCCTGGCAGATATGTGATCGAGGCCTGACGATGGCAGCCGATGCAATTCTCCTTTTAACCAAAGTGAAGAAAGATGGATGATCAAAGAACGTGCTTTGATTTCCGCTTCTGGGAAGGTGCGCAAGCGAGACTTTTCAACATTGGCACAGATCTGGTAGAGGATTATGAGACTTCCGTGAAACAGGATGACGTTTAGTGTACATGCAAGAGACTGGAGAAACAGGCACGAATGGCAGCTGTGTCAGGCAGTAGTGACCTGATGAAGTACCGAATCGAAAGGCAGCTCTCGAATGTACTCTGAATAAACTAGGTCTGTCATTGGAAAACCTGCCATTTAGAAATTACTTGAAAAAGTTATATTTTCTTCCCTCTATCACTCTAAACAAGTATGATTTTTTTTATTTTGCAAGATCGATCACCAGCCATTCAAACTGTGTCGACGCTCTGCATGCAACCGTTGACGTCAAACAAGTTACTATCCTTGAAGCACGAAAAGCTGAAAGTAACTGATATTTTCAGAAATTTCAGTCCTGCTTCACCCCCCCCCCCCCTTTTGAAATATTTAATCCCCCCCCCCTTCCCCGGGCTTGAAACCCTGGGCCACTATGTCCTCAAGTACGACTCTTTTCAAGACGGATTATTGACTATGCACTGGGTCGACTACCTGCACGACTACTTGCAGAAGCAGAGCACGTCTCCTTCGGTCCTCGCTGCGGCCCCCACAGCCTCCACGGCTGAGGTCAGCGACGCAGTATGAAGCACTTATTTAAGCCTCTGGTGACCAGGCAGCGTACAACAATGTTTGAAGGCCCAGCAGCCCGAAGACCTGGTGTTTTGCGTGCGCTCTAGGACGTGCATTGGCCGACCGCACTCGCACGCACGCACGCACGCGCGCGCGCGCACTTGGCAGACACGGGAGGAAGGATGAAGCGAGCGAGGCCGTCCGGTGTAGTAAGGACGGCGACGCAAAAGAGGGCCTTTCCGCTTATTTCTATTATAGAGTATCCCCTCACCCACTCACTCACTCACTCACTCACTCTTATAGAGAAGAGACTTTCTATCGTTTACACCCCGGACCCTCCTGCTGCTTCCACTACACTCTCACTCTTTTCACTTGTGCTGCCTTCCACTTTCTCCCTCTGCCTCTTCCTATGCAGTGGTGGAAAACCCCTTCAGCACTAGTGGAAGAAGAGCCTCGGCTGAGCAGTCACTTCCTCGACCTCATGGTACGAGGACAAAGGAGAAGAACACGTGCTGCTGGGACATGGCAAGAGAGAGATAAGTGATGCAGCGGAGTGCATTGTACGTACTAAGCATCCGGGTGTATTCAGGTAGCACAGTGGAGCTGGGATGTCTGTCCCAAACACTCCTCCCCCGGAAAGGTCTGGCTGCAGTTGAACGAGTCTTGCATTTTAACCGAGCACAGCCTCAAAAAATGACTCTACCCGACAACTTAAACGGTGGGAACTGACCGAGTAGGATAATTGGCGCATGGGTGAATGATGACTTTCTCTCCAATGAGGGCGTAGATCCCGGCTGTCACCTGGGCCATGACCCTGGTCCGCTTGAACGGCAATGACAGCTGCATGAGCGCGTGTGTCAGTGACCGACACAGCCAAGATCTTGTCACTCTTCCCCCCACCATCCAGGGACCTCGGACTGATGACGGACAAGAGTGGTCCCTTCTCAAATAGTGCCAAGCTGAACAGTGCAGGCAATTGTTCACCTGGCAGCTCCAGTGTCGATCAGCAGTGGGACCATTGGTGTCAGTCAGAGGCCCCTGGAGCCAAAACGCATTTACTTCAGGCCTGATCCGTCCGAAGGAAAAACTGGAGATTATTCATTCAGAGGTTTCCTCCGACCGAGTTTCGACCGTCAGACTTCTGTAGTGTGCAGTTTGCCTGCAGCAGGAGCTACATTGGCTTCATATCGCGCCTCCTATCGATTTTACGAAGAAGACGCAACATTTTTCACCAAAGCAACGACGCAGAAACTACTGCCGTGCGAACTCGATGACACAGCAGCGTCAAGGAGGGTTTTTTTTCCTTCCTCATCTTATTCACAACATTTCTATTTTCTGTAATTATCATAGTTTCTTCTGTGAAACTTGACTCGGTCGGAATGCTCCGCATTTGCAATGTAAGATCATTGGCGTGCGCCAGTTCCAAATTTGTTGTACAGTCGACATTCGATTTTTTGCACATTCAATTTTGGCAAAAGCAATCTGGATTCTGGCAAAAATGTGCTGCTCAGCAATAGTTCAATTGGCGAAAATCTGTTGGCACAACTACGAGACGCTGCCTTTGACTTTGGCGCAGTTTTCCCACCCTTTTGTTTCATGGAAGTGTAATTTAAGCTGCAGCTGTACTGTGAGGTTGAAACCCGAATGAACTATTTATGAGATTAATGAACCGTCTAAAATCTGCAAATGTCTCAAAAGAGCCCTTCCACTGCGGAGGATGAAACTTCCACCGTTTAGATGGCTCAAAATGTGCTGCATCAAACCGAAAAGCCTTCTTATGAATAGTGTGGCCACTCAGGTACAGTGGCCAAACAGGCATTCACAAAAGTGACGGTTTAAGCATCGTCCACTGTACTGGCTCTTCCGACCTCACTTCGCTGTCCTGTCTTCAACACTGAAGTGAAATGAAGCACTTTTTAAGCAGCCCCACGTGTTGGAACAGCTCCATTTTGGCACAGTTAGAGCGCTGACAAGACATGTGCAAAAACCGACTGTGCTGCATTCACACGACGAGGTACAACAAAATCGATTGCCCTTGACATTTTGTTCAAGCAGCGGACTTTGCTACATCTTGACTGCGATTGTAACTAGTTCGTCAGGCATTTTGGCAACCCTGGCTTGTAGATACGAACACAGACTGCACGTGAGCGCGGGGGACTCATTCGGGCAACCCCGGCTGTGACAGACAGAAACAGAGGAACTGAGACTCCCGTTGTGAGCAGGTGGGACTGGATTCTTGCACCCAGTGCTCCGGATACGAGCGTCGCTTTGGGAACCCTGACTTTGAGCGGCAGAAACACCATAGCCCGGACTTGCTTTGGCAACCCTGATCCAGAGAGAGTGTAGAGCACACATGAGCATGGAGAAGGGGGGAGGGGGAAACCAATTTTGCCCCACCCCTGTGTTGTACGGGTATGTACTTGGTCTCAAGCAAGGTTCGCCCAAGTAACGCCTTCATCCTTTTGACAAACATTTTCCGCACCTTGCAAATTGCGTAGAGGCCGAGAGAGAAAAGGCCTTGTTTGTTTAGTGTGATGGAAAAGACGCTTTCGATCCATCTGTGCTGTTGTGTACTTGGACGAATCGTGCTTTGATGCAGAGGCTACGGCTGTACCTACTGAGGCCCGATTGAGATTTGTTCGTACTGACGTCTACTAATGCTGGATGATCACCACTTGGCCCGAAAGCAGCAAAATCACTTCGCAGTACAATGGATTCGCGATGTGACGGCACGGAGAACTTATCGTTAAATCGAGAATTACCCCCATAACGAGTAACAGCGTCTGGGGCAGGCAGCTGCAGGCCCAGCGCTTGTTTTTCTGCCCAGAAATATCGTTTTATCGAGGATCCACTGTACTTCACCGCAGCCTTTAACACTGCACTCCGCTTAACTGAAAAGGGGTCCTGGACGAATTCACAGTGGGAGGAAGTAAAACCTCCTCGACCCCCTTTTGCCACTAGAAATGGGAGAAAAGCAGCCTTTTTTTCCTAAGCAAAACTGCTTAGAAAAGTAACATTTGTGGAGAAAAAAAAAACACTGTCGAAACACAGATAATTTTTTTGTCTCCTCACCAGCGCGAGATAAGTTTTTTTTGAACCCGCTTGCGAAGAGTGCGCTAGTTTTAGCACTGTGACGCGTGCTCGGCCACGGAAGAAGTCAGCAGCAGACTCAGGGAAAAAAGTACCTACGAGGCCTAATTCAGCTCGCAGCGTGGTGATTTGGCCGGACGAGACAACTAGAAAAAAAGGGCCACCGCGCCTGTGAACATCAGTGCCAAGTTAAAACACCTGTGAAAAGGAGTGAAGAAGGACTAAAAAAGAGGACTCACCATGGAGAAATTCAGCCGCGCGAGGGAAAGACGGAGAAAGAAAGACTCTCTTATGCGCACACACTCATGATCTAGTTGGAGCGTGAAAAATGAACGCCCTCCGCCGAAAGCTGAGTGGTGGCCACGGCTCCAACGAAGGTGTGGATCATCCTCACCAGCAGGACCACCCGAGTTACTACCACCACCAGCCGCCTCATCACCCCTACCACCACCACCACCAGCAACACCAACAGCACCAGCGCAGGATGTCGACCCTCCTGGCCACGCCCGCGTTATCCACCAGCCCGCCGGTGAACGCGTTGGACAGGTCGCAAAATGGCATCGTTCGGGGGGGGGGGCAGTGAAGGAGAGAGTTTGAGAATAGACCCGCTTATTTTGCTGTCACCTGGGGGTGCCAGACGTCTTCTTGGCATGCTGTTCTGACCCACATAAGCACAGGCCGGGTGCTCTTTTTTTTCCAGGGAAAGACTCTCTTTCTCCAGCATTGTAGTCCTAAATCTAACGATCGCTTTTTTACTGGCCAAGGTTGAAAGCGTTAGTGAAAGCATTGCAATTCTCGTCACGTGTGATTGGTGTGTAGAACAGCGGAAAGAAGTGTGATGCACCTAAAAGTCTGCTCTCTTCTCACTACACATAGACCGTTCTGCAAGGCTTCTCAAATGCCACGCTTAAGGAAACTTTGTGGAAATGGAGGCATAATTCTTGGCAAATCCTGGAAAATTCCACGAGATTTAAGCCAGCCGTATTAATGTCCAATAACAGGTACCTACTTGAGGACTTGAAAGTGCACTACCGGAGGCATGGACAAGCTTTTCTTAGCCCGGTCCACGACCAAACATTTTGGAATTCATTGTTGAAACAAGCAGCTGGCCCTTTTAGGGATGTTGAAACAGTTTCACGCTGCCTGGAAAAGTCCCATTTTCCCTGGTAATAAGGCCATCTGTATGTACTGTAAGAGTAGGCCAAATGTGCCATTTTGTTGCTCGGGAAGAAATGCGCAACGGCATTATCACATCAACTTTGCCTCATACTGTACTCAGTCTCCACAGACCAGATTAATGGGTGCATCATAAATTTTTGGCGTGATTGCTGGAAACGGCAACCCTCGTCCAAGCCCTTTGATGTGCAGAGCAGCCCTTAAATGTCTACTTGGCGACCTCGCCAACCTTTGACAACTTTCTTCTGTTCCTGAAACCCCATCACACAGTTTTTACCTTGTAACTTTGTTCTTGGTCTTGCTGCTGGCTTGGTCATATGAAAAATTTCTTATGATTCATTTATGCCTGTTCCTCAGAGAACAGCGAATATGACCTCTGGGCCTTTGAGACCCAAGAGGAAGTCATAGAGGAGATAATGCACAATACAGTTGTGATCTTATCTCGTACAGGACGTGTAGTTTTGCCTTAACTTTGTGAGGAAACCAAGAATGCATCCGTGTATGAATATTCATATTTTCTTGAAGAATAACAATTGACTGATATTTTAGTCCTCAATATGGCTTGGTTGAGCGGCAGTGATGCCCCATCATGCAGCCTCTAAAAGCTCTAAATGCAGTTGAGCTTCAGCATTGCCGTACAATATCCTTTTTCAGCAGCTGGATTGTTCTTCTTCAGAAGCAAATTCTTTTGCTGAAGGGCTCAGAAAGTTCTATCAAGGTATAGAAATAAAAGCACACGTAACCTCACCCATGACGTGCCAATGGGTGGATCAACGTTTGAGTTTCCCCGTCAAGTCTGACTTATTTGCAGCCTTGAATTCTAGAGTTCAATCTCTACTTGAAGTCTAGTACTTGTGGCAAAAGTGTGCTTCTTACTTCTGGCAGGAAAAATCTTGCATCTCGTTTTGATAAAGTCTCCTCAGTTTGATATTTTTATAGCAAGTCATCTTGTACAGATAAACATACATTGTGTCTTATGAAAACAAACAGATCAGCAGCAGGACAGCTCAATCTTAAGGATTGTTACTTTGAAGCTCAATTGTGGCGTACAATGGAGGCCAAGTTTAGAGTCTGATCGACATCTGAATGTTACTCTGAGAGTGCTCAAAATTCTTGCCAAAAGATACTAAGCATATTGAGCCCTCCGAAACATGCATTGAGAGTCCAATTTATGAATAAGTTATTACGAGCAGCAGTGAGACAAACTCAATTTCACCTGCCTCAAAAAACAGTGGCAAAGGATCTTTAGCTAACGTGAAGGCCAAAAAGCTTCCATTTTCATGCTCGACGTCATCAAGATCCTCCATAGCAAAGAGCCCCTACTCCTTGTTGTTCTTGATGAATTAGGGCCTGTTTGTACGTCACCACCGGGATCCAATATCCCAACTGAAGTTGATCAGACTCCATATTTTGAGATACCTCTCATTGTCCAATATTTCTTGAAGAGCAAGTGTTCTGCTAGATATGATCATCCGTGTACCTTGGAACGTGAACGAGCTATTGGAACGACCCCACCGATCCGACGTCATTTGTTGTGAAGTCATTTGCCATACACTCTAGCGAACAAAGACCCAATTTGCTTTTATTTTAAAGTTTTAAAGAAGTCAACCTATATCTGTGCACAGTATGTGAGACTCGGTTAGGTTTATCTGCCTCATGCTTCAGTGAGCGAGATGTCTTCAGACATCGACGACACGGACCGGCATTAAAGTCTATGGCATCACAGGAAAGCTTTTCTTAGCTCGATTCAGATCTTTTGTAGCAGGACCAGGCTAAAGGTAGTGAATGTAGGAAAAATATGGGAGTTGCTGTTAGTGGATCTTTTCGAATAACTTTTGTGGGTCCTGGGAAAAAGGAGGGGGGAAAGCGGAGAAGCCCAGACATTTCCCTCTCACTCTCTGAACGATGACGACTCCATGGGGAAAATCAGGCGCTGTCACAAGCGGGAATCATCCCCGCAGCCTTCGCAGATGCGCTACAGAAGGGGCCGGAGGCACTCGGAGCCGTTCACGCCGGCCCTGCCGATCCCGGTGCCGGGTTCCGGTGCGGGCGGCGGCGGCAGCGGCGGCGGCGGCAGCGGCGGCAGCGGCGGCAGCGGCAGCGGCGGCAGCGGCGGCGGATACTTTCGGACGAGGAAGAAGTCCATAAACTGGCCCCTCAGGTCCCTCTGGTCCCAGTCGCCCAAGGAGACGGCCGAACACGAGGAAGAAGTCAATGAGGCGAGGCTGGCGCTTGCGGCGCTGGTGGCCGAGAAGTTAAAGAAGGAGAGAGAGGCGGCCCAGATGAGGGAGAGGAAGGCGTTCCTCAGAGTGCTCAAGGTAACGGCCAATGTGGGTTCCACATGACGCACATGGAATGAGACTAAGATTTAAGGAAGCATGAAATTCAAACGACACAAGGCATGGACGTGAAGTAAAGGCCATTGTTTGTTTGTTTGTTTTTGGGTATTGGTATCCCTATAGATTAAGAGAAACCAATAGGGAGTAACCCTTATGCCGGACTTTTTCCCGACCCCTGGTTGAGGCCCATATTACACCAAATCAAGCATTTTTGAATTAAAGGCCACAGAACCAGTGAACCTGAATTCATGAATACAATATGCATATGCATTGCAACTTATGTATACAGTTTTACATCCCACTTGTGACCTGTACAGCAACCTTTTTTGTGAGACTGACTCTTTCTTGGGCCAGAGATTTATCACTTATTGGCCCCATCATTTCTGCTACTGCTGACTAGGGCAGGTTCTAAACGACTGTTCAAGATAAAAGCATCAGTGAAGCTGAAGATATCGCCAAAGACTTTTTTGTCTGGCAAGTTTGGGCGGACTTTGACATAAAGTACGCAAACCAGGTCTCAGATAATTTAGCAGAATGTTGTTGCCACAATTTGGATGGGCAGTATATAAAAAAATTCTTCTTCATATAGGCCTAATCATGCTGAAGAATAGACCACCTGCCATCTGCTCACAATAGTGATGATGAATCTTTTGCCTGGGAAGGAGGCAGTCACAGTAAAATGGTTCCTGTGGAGGCCAAAAGTGGAACATAATGCTTTGTTTCTATGAGATGATTTAAACTGTGCATGAGGCAAGATCAAAAGTGTAGATTTTGTTTTC
>JAAUXU010139026.1_pt1 | contig 51437 bp, 61 predicted proteins | sample 7278151 | NCBI WGS metagenome assembly JAAUXU01 (sample SAMN14350113, study PRJNA611818) | marine sediment metagenome | isolation source: surface marine sediment (1.8m) | place: French Polynesia: Moorea | collected 2018-08
AGTGCACACACACTTCTTGTTGTGGCTTTGTTCTTGGTGATTGCAGAAGGTCAACTGAAGACCGATGTCGCCTTCCCCACAGTTGCTTTTCCCGCCCGCTTCCTCTGATACCTTCGACGTCACTCCCTTTGCCCTGGTTCATGGCCCTGACCACTTCCCCATGGACAGCGTCCTGCCCCTTGTAGCCGCCACTCTTGGACGTCATCCTCCACTACTTCCATGACTCACACGGTGGCGTACTACTTTGAGACCGTGGACCGGTCTCAGTATCAGCCTCAAAGAACGTGTCGATACTTTTTTTCGGAGGGGGGGGGGGAAGGGTATGTTAAGTATACTCAGTGATTGCTCCATTAAAAAAAGGATCAGTAGCTAAAAGAATTGTTTGATGATTGTAGGTACGCCGGATGCCACATCCGACAAGCTTGTACTCACGGCATGACTGATGCACTCATTATGGTAGGCTGTAATGTCAGTGGCTGGGAATTTCTTCCAGCACTCGGACATTCGTGGTCGTTTGCTCCTGTGCACATTCCGTCGAATCGAAGAAGTCCTCAACAGCATCCTGGACTTGGCATCGTTGGTCCCAAAGAGTAAAATGATGCAGCTCGTTTGTAGATCTACACATTTAGTTGAAATGAATCTTTTTTTCAGTCCAAATGCCGTTGTTGGTTCAGGAACCTTTTGATGTCACGGCCTTAGTTTCGACGATGGTTGCATCAGGATGAGCAGCATTTGTAGCATTTCGATTTTTGTCATATGTAATTCCGAGTGAAGCTAATGATACCATTGGAAAGTGCATAGTTTATTCTTTGTTGCTTTTGCATGGATTTCTTCGGGGGCTGCTTTAAACTTGACCCGGTGAGTTGGTCCAGCAACATACACTAGCATCCGGAGTCCTGGCTGCCCTTCATGAACTAATACAGACTTTATGATTGGGCAATTCCTTAATTTCTTCAATTATTTCTTGCATTTTTGGCCGACGGAATAAAGACTGTCTTGTAATGTTTTACTTTGATGCGCGTAGTATTGATTTGGATACATGAGAACTAGCCCAATGTGTAAAAGGTTGCAAAAAAGAAAAATTGGCACAATGGAATATATTAATGTCAGGATGGGACCCTCTGGAGAATAAACAACAACTTAATGGATTTCAGAGGTTCTACTTTAAACAGCTCTTTTCACTGATCTAAAAAGAATACGACGACTTTACCTTCGGAGTACCTGTACTAGCCTCATCACCGCACGTCCAGTACACAAGATCCTACATTATGCGAGATCTTTCATCTAGAAGTTCTTCTTCACAGTGTTGTTGTAGCTCCCTGTGAAACCTAAACCTCTCGTCCCCGCTCCAGATCTCAACTTTCAACTTGTCCTCGTCGCTACGGGCGCTCTCGCTCCATTTCATCTTGACTTTGCGGCCGAAGAAGTCGATGGCGCTTCTTTTCGTTGAAGACGACTTGGTGGTCGTCGTCCCCTTCTACTCGTCGCTGCTGTTGCTCAACCTGGCTCTCTACTGCTCTGGTGGGCTCTAGGACGGACTCATTCCCCCTCCTGGCCAAGCCCAACTCCTCAGCCTTCGAGTACAGGGCCAGGAAAGGGACGCTTTCTCTACGAAAACACACGACCTCGTGCGGATGAGGGTCCAACCTAGAGTTGGACCCCTAAGTTACGCAATTGCTCACCTGAGTCACTGCGTAAGAGCCTTTGACCTTGCCTGTTATCGAATTGGCAGTTTAGAGCCCTTTTCTGTACTCACGTGATGACTCAATACACCGAGTACTGTCTTTGGATCAAGTGGCAACCCTTATCACATTCCGAGCAGCTGATCTGCGCAGCGTAATATTCTAGAGAGGGTTTTGGTGAAAGATTATTTTGTCGGGTCATCGTATACTTGGAGTTGACGCGAATCCCTCTCGTTGTCTTCGTTGTCGTGTTCGAAGTCGCAACCCAGGATGTCGACGGTGCACGTGCACATACTGTACTGCGGAGGATGAGGTTACCGCCCCAAGTTCGCCAGGCTCAAGGCGGACTTGGAGAAGCGGTTTGGCAACAAGGTTGAGGTCACTGGCGAGGTGAGGATATTTGGCATACATGTTATTGTTCGATTCTCATAAAAAGTGATCGTAGGCGACTCGCGAGACCACCGGCCACTTCGAGGTGAGCCTCCCGAATCAAGGCAACAAGTTGTTGCACTCCAAACAGAATGGCGACGGCCACGTCGACACGAACCAGAAGCTGGAGGCCATTGTTAAAGGAGTGGAACACGCCCTGGCGGCGGTGTCTTAATACGGGAACATTGTAGGGCTATGTGAGTAAAGGTATCCTTATCGTTGCCACGTCACCCTGCATTTGTCGTCTCCGTCTATAGCTCCCTGTCTCTCTGGGCAAAAGAGAATGACGCTGATCAGGCAAACCTTGAGGAGCTCGATCTGCTGAGGAAATGCAAACGCTAGGAGGTGGGCAGGGATGACGGACCTCATGTATCCCTCGCTAAACTATAACTAATATCATTGTCTTCGTGCATGATTGGACTTTTGTGCACTGACAGCGCCTCTTTCAGGCAAGAGAGAAACTTGATTAACCTTGAAACACCTGCTCAAGAGTGAAATGTATTATTACTGCACATACAGCTCAAATCCAACCATGTCATCGTGGTGTACTTGCACATGCTCAACATCTGCAGCTTCGTCCCTCCCCTTTCTTGTCGGCAGCCACCTTCTTGACATGATAGGAGCGTTCATGGGTCTCTTGTGTCGAGGAGCCTTCTTGAGCACGATTGAGGTCTTCTTGATAATGTAGAACTTCTTTCCGAAGCTACGCTTAGAGTTCATTAGTAAAAAAGTGACTCTGTAAGCAGAGCATCAGCGAATTTACTTCAGAAGCAGGAATGCCTTGAGCTCCGAGAGGAAAGTTAGCTCTCGTCCGAGTCCTTTGAAAGAAAGTTCTCATCATCCTTGTGCCTGAACATGTCGTCATCCACATCATATCAGTTGTAAAGTACAACTTTATGCTCTTTCCACGCCTTTATTTTTTTTTTAAAAAAAAATACTCCCTCCGTTTCAAAAAGAAGTGAGCCATTCGAGGTTCGTACATCTGTTTGGCTGATTGAAGTACAAGAATGTTGTAGGATGTCTGTAGGAACGTAGTCGGACATCAGTCCCATGCCAGGACCATGACTGGTTAACATGATTTACTCTGGAGTACTGATCATGGTCATAGAACTGTCTTGATGGACCACCTCGGCCTCTCTGCAGAGGGACATGCCAGGTCTCAAAACACTCTTCGTTTGATAGGTTTGGCTTTGTTATATTCCTTGGCCGGAATCCTTCAATTTCGGTGCAAAAACTGTAGTGTTGGAGTCACAGCAGGTGTGATTTTGATCTCACCTTCAAATCAACAACTTTGTTGGCTCTTAACTTCATGACCTCAGGCAGTTCTGATGCTGCACGACCACCAGATCATAAAGTGGATACTAGAAATCATTTCAGCCAAACAGCTTGTTCTATTATACTAATCTGCCAACAATCGAAGCTTCAGTTTCAAATGGCTCACTTATTTAGTAGTAATCTTGGTAATGTCTGAGCGAGAGAAGGAAAGGTGCTTGGATTTGCTCTGGCCGGAACGAGCTCCGTACGTTACCGGTGACACCTCTCAGGAAGGTGTGCAACATCGGGAAGACCAGCACTGTGGAGAGAGAGAGAGAGAGAGAGTTCCCACTCCAGCAGCTGAAGGTCATCATCAATGATGCATCGGCACCAGGCGTTGTCACCAAGTAGTATTATCATTGCCCAACAAGGTGGACACGCATAAGAAGTACTCCCTCGGTCCGATAATGCAAGTCCACTACCAAAAATACGGAAATACAGTACTGGAATCAAGATGAAAGTGAGCAATCCAAAAAAAGAGCGCCACGAAATGAACAGCAGATTCTTCACCACGTCCCCAAAGATGTTTTCCGTCAAGGCCGAGCTGTCCATCATCTGACAAAAGATCATGGTCGAACCATCCTTCTGCCATCAGAAGTGACATTTCGCTCCACAATCATATTCACATTACAGGAGAAGCAGGCGATAGTTTGTCAACATCATCCCCAGAGCGACTTTCATCTGGTCGGACTCAGTTGCTTGGAAGGATAAAGCTTCTTCCGGTAACGCAAAGACACGAGTCTCCTTTCCACTGTACATTTTGGGGCACCCGGGAGCTCCCCAGCAAAACAGGACTTACTCACTTGCCCTGAATTTCTCCACCTGCGTTGTTATTACACATTTCTCCAACATGGAGGAAAGATTCACTTCTTGTACTCTTACGTGGAACTCGTGATGGCATCAATATGCCAAGTTTTGCATACACGCCCAGTACAATGCAATAAAACCACTGCTGCTCCTCTAAAACTTTGCCCTCAGCTTAGGGAAGATTCCTGATTTAGCAAAAAATTTTATGCAGCGAGTAAAATTTTAATTTTTCATTGTTCACTTGGTCGTAACCACACCTAAGATCATCCCTAGGTTAGGACGAACATTTCATCTAAGCCTGCTCCGTAAAACCGTTTGCCAACGTCTTCTGCGCCCTTGCCAACATTTTTGGCTGTTTACCGGTGACTTTTATTTTTCAAAGTTGAGGCTTTATTGCACTGATGAATCTACCTGGCCACTTGGACAATGGCGCTGTCTTGTCAGTCCTCACTGCTCGGGCTCAGTCACTTCACGGCTGCCCGTGCGTAGACGATCGCGTCCTCCACTGCTATGATCCACACTTTTTCATGTTGTCACGTTATTTTTTATTAACCTAACACGTTCCCTTGGCAAAGTAGCGCAAGTTGGAGCCGTGACGTCACGTCCCAGTCGATGCTGTTCTGACCTCCTGCGAAAAACAACCCATTGGTGACAAACAAGTCACACGTGAAGAGAGGACAGTGGGTTATTGATTTAACAATGACGGACAAGATCAAGGAGGTGGCAGCCATTGCGCCCACGGACGGGATCGGTCGGGTGTGACCGGGTTTGGCAAGGCCGAAAGCGCCCGACCACCGAGCACGAGGTTGACCAAAGCACCACATTGGGTCACAGTCATCAAATCCTTACACGTTGTTGGCACTGTTAAGATGTTAAGTAATTTAAGGTGAAGCAATATGGGCCGGGGGGTGGGGGACAAAACTGCTTGGTCGAGTCCCTGTTGGACTCGTGGCTGAAGCAGCAGGTGCTGAATGCACAGAATATGCGGCTAAAGATGAACACATTTGCAAGAACCATAAAAGGCGACCTAACAAGATAAGATTCCCTGGTGATGTTGTCGGGTCAAGGAAAAAAAAAGTCGAGTCTGACTCAACTCCGGGCCAGAGAGTTCCTCATCCCGTTGACTCGCATCAAGAATCCGAATTGGGTCAAGAGTCTCACCCGAGTCGGGCCAACTCGAGTCGTAAATGCTACCTGAACTTCACTAGCAGTTTTATTAGCACAAATGTGTAAATGTGTTATTTAAGAGTGCAGCTCTTCGTCTACTTGGTGTCTCCTCGAGCAGATGTAATCTTGCTTGCAAACTGGTCTCAGCGCCGATCTCCTCTCGGTGGCTTCAACAGTTTCAGACGTTGAAATGTGGCTAAGTTTTTGTTTTGTTCCAGTGAGGACCAATAGTAGTCGAATGGAAAATATCGAATTTAACTCCAACTCATGTTAGGCCTGTTCCGACTCCGAATTGGGCGAGTAGTGACAACTTCGAGTAAGGAGATCAGACCGATTCGAGTGAGGCTCAACCGACTCATCCCTAGTGCCCATTTTTGTAGCAAAGTAGACTCTTATCTTGAGACGGCGAAATGAGCCTTCACTTATGTACGCCCAGCCCGTATCTTGTCCTAAGTGAGGTCCTATATGGGTCAGAGACCACCCACCAAAGTGTCACCTTGACCGAAAGTTGTCGCTTTTAGCGCGCTAAAAGCTTGTGAGAGAAAAAAGTGACGCCTCTCGATGAGCAAAGGACGCAAGTGTCTCTGACAGAGGCAACTTTGTCTCCGGGATCATGACTGTCACACCCGGTGGCAGAAGCTCTGTCCAAGCGCATCCAGGACGCGATGACGAGGCGAAAAAGTCCGCCTCTGTTGCTGCCGGACCCAACTTTCTGCTTGGCAGAGACAAATGTCGAGGCTGATGTCAGGCTCGATCCGGGGCTCTCGCCTTGTCCACGTCTATTGGGAAATTCGTCCCGGATGCATTCCCGGGGGAGGAGGACAAAAGACCGGAGAAATTTGAAACAAAAACGGACAGGTCGAAACTTTGCATACGGTTGCGGAGAGAGCAAAAACAAGTGGACGAACAAACTTTCTTCAGTGCCGTTTAAGCCCTGTGCTCTGGTGCTTTTGGCATTGGTTTTGGCACAACTGCGTTATTGCTGGCACACGCAGAGCGGATGCAAACTTGTCAGCGCCACACGGGATGAGTGAGGGACTCCTCCGGACCGGCTCGCCTTGAACCCTGCGAAAGTCATTCATGTCCTCAGGCGTCAACATCCTTCCCAGCATCAAAATTTGGCGCTGTTTGCCCCCCAAAAAAGAGAGATCGATCTGATCTTTGTCGGCAGCAAAAACCTCAATGATTCCGAGAGAGACACTCATTTCTGCACTGCTCTGATGAAGCCTTTGGTGAGGCCAAGTTTGAAGACCTGGAGAATGCGTTTGCACGCGCGCTCGAGTGAAGAAAGAGGATGAATAAAAGGTGAATTCCTTCCCTGACCTCTCAGAGAGTGAGGAGATCGTGACGTGCGAATCCTCGTCAACTCGTCAGATTTCCCATTTTCTCTCTCCGCGTGTGTGCGTGCGTGCGTGCGTGTGTGCGTGCGTGCGTGCGTGTGTAATTGTTGACATCTGAGCTTCACGAATATTCGCCGAAAAAACAGGCGGGAGATGAAATGGGCGGGAATGACGAGAGAAAAGAAGGCTCGTTTTTTTTGCTGCCCGTTAGTTTGTTTGTCCGTCCGTGTGTACCAACAATGTGATCCTCCTCTGACGGGAAGAGTCTCAGGTTGGATTTGCGTCAGATATCAAGATGGAGGCGTGACCCAAAGTTATCTCTTTTTAACGGCGCAATTTTTTTTTGCGCTCATCCTTTTTGGGCACCTTTTTTGGGCGTCCAATGGACCCAAAGCAACGGCCCTTTAAAGACGAGGACAGAATTTTATTTACACTCCTGCGGTCATTGCACGAGGAATAAAATTTCCTCTCGCTCTTCTCAGAGCCCCAGAGGGCAGAGAATGGATTCAACAGGGGTTCTTTCCCCCCTCCTCTGCCTGCAACGACATTTTTTTTTGACCAAATGACACACTTTTGGACATTTTTGGGCCAAACGACACAGTCTGGGACCTCTCTGCTTAGGGCCCACAACGTAGAGGGGTCCTATTGATCCGCCACTTTCTGTCCCGTCACCAGATGGAAATGTTGAGTGTATTTGAACCTTACTGATGAGCAGTGAACTAAAATGAACAAATGTCACATGTGTGTGTCAGCATTAGTTAATATACTTGTATTGGCCAAACCGAGCTCTTTTCCTATTGTGATTCAAGAGCTCAGTTGCACATAGGTTGTTTTTCAGCCAATGTTTTCTTTGCACTAGCAAGTGTGAAGGTACTGTCAAAGGTGGTCGATTTGGTGAAACTAGCGATGACTTCACTATATCGAGGTATAAACGATCCTCCCTATGCAACCAGAGGGTCAATTGCAGTGCACAGGACGTAAATCTTGAGTCTGCACTGCTTGTAAAAAATGGCGGGAGTTGGAGGAGGGTCGCAATTTCTCAGGGCTACTGTGAGCAGTTTCTTGGGGGTGTCATTTTCCTCCAGGCCCATATGAAATACAACGTGCACACTGTACATATATGATATACAGTACACATTGGGCTAGGTCACTACTTCTTCAGTCTGTAAAATATGCTTCGCTTATCCAAAGACTCCCGTTTAAATCCAATTCTTTATTGACTACGAGAGCTGTTGTCTGGCACCTCAGGCATGGAGGACGCGACCGTCACGAGAGACATGGTTCAATCGTTGTCGCTGTTCAACCATGACAACGTTATTGAACAAACCTAAGATGCACTCAGTCCAAGTCAGAAATGGTCACCCTAGTCAAATGTGCGTGTACTAAAGCAAGTAAGAATGTCCAGGCCTTTGGCCTTCCTCATTGGCAGCTTTGGCCAACTCCAGACTGGTTGGACAGGCTTCAAATCCTCACCGCTGACGAGAAGGTAAGGATTTGAAGAAGCTACCTCTGACTGAGCAGCAGCAGCCGTTGGCCTCCGACAAGTCCGTGCCTCTCAGCTGGTCAATATTAAGACATTTGCATATGCAGTTTGTCTACCTAAAAGGCCTCCAAGTATTTGCTCATGGAGATGGCCCGAAGGCCTCGACGGCCCAGCTCGTCCGACGCCAGCGTGGTCACCGAGTCCCGAAACGTTTCCTTCCCGTCCCCCTCCTCCTCCGTGTGCGTCGGGTAAACAAACCAGTTGTTTCCATCACATCTGCTGTACATCTGTACGTACCTGGGTGTGTCTGGCTGAGTTACACGAGCAGAATATGGATAAATCAACGTGAAATAGGCAAAAGAGCATAAAGGCGTAGCCTTTTTCGGCTTTCTTGGCGTAAAAATGGGGAAAAGACCACGCCCGAGACAACAAAAACGGAGTGAATTGTCAGTTTTTTGATCTCCAATCTCTGCTCTCAGAGCCTGACAAGACCAAGACTGTTCAACATCTGATCAGTCGAAAAGTTGTGCACCAGAAATGTTGGTCCTCCCCCTCTTTCTGCATGCAACCCTCCCCCCCCCCACCCTCCTTGAACACTCAAGCACTCAAGATCGAAACCTTTTTTCACTCGTCACTGTCGTGTGAGCCGCGAAGAAGTCGCTCTCGCCCTCGCTGCGCCAGCCTTTGCTGCTCACACGGTGCGAGGAGAGAAGAGAGAAAAACAGGGAGGAGGCACTTGAATTTGTTCAGGAAGGTGGAGACGACGCTCAATAAATAATGTCCTCGCTCACTCGAGCACTTCCCATATTGGTGAAGAAGGGTGGAGTAGACGACGGCGGCGGCGGCAGCGACGACGACGACGACGACGACGACGACGACGTGGGCAAGACCTGAGAGGCCCTCAAAAGCTTTGTCCTTAGACACATTTTTAGCCACTCCTGTTTATTCAACTGACGAAAAATTGAACGAGAACTCTGAATGCTCAAAGAAGAAACCTTAAATTATTACGAATAATTACTGAAAACGTGTGTTTGTTCCAATCATTGAAATGCCGGTCACAGAGTCCAAAACGAAAGGAGAGTAGTTATGTTCTTATCACAGGCACGTCGACAATGTTGTACTTGTTTTCTTCAGTGACGTTTCATGTGCAGCGAGAGGTGATCACTCCTGGAGAAAGACCTGGCGCACAAGTGGCACTTGAAGGGCTTGGACCCCGTGTGCTTGCGGAAGTGCCTCGTCAGCTCGTCAGACCGGGCAAACTTCCAGTCGCAACCGTCCCACCTGCACTCGTACGGCTTCTCGCCCGTGTGGGTGCGCTTGTGGGCCTTTAGGTGCGAGCTCTTGGTGTACACCTTGTTGCACTCGGGGAAGTCGCAAGAGTGGACCTTTCTGCGCTTTACGCTGTCCGATTCCTCCAAGGGCAAGAGGGGCATCTTCAACCTGTCCAAGATGTTCATGGCCTCGCGGGGCGAGGATTCTCTACTGCTGTTGTCCGCCGAATCTCCGTCTGACGAGGCCAGATCCAACCTCCTCTTCTTCGTGCTGAGATCCACGGCCGACGGAGTGGAGGAGACAGAGGACGACGACGAGGACGACGAGGACGACGTCCTCGGGGACAGGATCCTGTGCAGCCCCTGAGAGCTCTTGTTGACGGTGAGATCCACAGGCTCCTCCTGCATCATGAGGGCGGCGTCCCTCATGGGGCCCCTATGGCACGGAGTGGTGGCCTTACGCTTGTTGCTCACCCTGTAGACGCTCTCCATGTGGTGCCAGGAAGAGGAGGCCTTGCCCGCAGTGATCCAGCGAGTCGTTGCCAACTCTGCACCTTTGGAGACCAGAACCTCAGCAAGCCGAGTTCAGACGATCACAGCGAGAATCGACGCCAGCAACGATTCTTGTCCAAGCAACGAGAGCAAATCTTCCACAGCAGACAGAACTCGTGAATCCCCGTACGTTGCCTCCTTCCACATCTTCTGCACCGACACTCACGTCCTCCCCGCGCCACGACGTCGGAGGCACTGAATAAGAAGAAGAAGAAGAAGAAGAGGAAAGATTTCCTCCTCGCAGTCCGGCGGCGACGCCTACGAGGAGAGCTCGTGTGTGAGCGCGCGACTTTGGGTGGGGCCGCGCAGTTTTCACTGCTGAGAGGAGGGCAACAACAGTAGCTGAGACAACAGGTAGTTGGCGGAGGAGATCCCACCTGAGCTCGGCCAGACACAGACGACAGCCGCCGCCGAGAGGAACGACTGAGCCGAGGCCCGTCCCGTTCTTCTCCTGGCCCAAGCTCCGGGCGCAGGTGGCAAGGAGACGACGACGGCGTCGTGTCTCTGTCTGGCCGAGCTCGAGCAAGTCGTCGCCCTCGGGCAGAGGCAGCAGAGCCTCCTTAGGCGTGGCCACGGCTTTAAAGAGGGTCTGGGCAAATACAAAATATCGGGAAGAAAACAATGGGGGCACGAATTATCAATGTTAGCTCATAATTTCAGCATGAGTGGAAATGCTACAATGGCGGTTTTTTTTTTTCCTCCTGTTCACAGGGTGAGTCAGAAGTAAAGAGCAGAGCTCACCTGTGAGAGCGGAGGCAATTAGTGAACCGAGTTGACGTGAGGCACAAAAAAAATGCTGTGTAAAGAAGGACCAGACCTCTTGGCACTTTTTGCCTTGGCTGTGGTGAGAGTGAGGGAGAGAGAGAGAAAAAAAAGACTTTTTTCTGTTCTCCCTCCCCACTTTATCAGCTCTCCTCGCAGGTGGTGTCAAGTAATGGTGGGTATCAGGTCATCGCTCCTTTTGAATCACCCTGTATCGAGCGCACGCAAGTGCACAAGACGTAGTTCTCGTATTTACAAGGTCAGAAATCGTCTTCTCCGCCAAAGAAGAAGAGGAGGAGGAGGAGAGGGAATTTTGCAACCTCTGGTTTTGCAAAATGGCGCCCATCTCGCCGAATTTACGAGCAGAAAGACTTTGCGCGCTTGAGCGCGCGTGTTTGCGCGTGTATTCGCAAGCAAACACGCATAAATGCGCGCCAGGAAGAGGAATTTTTTGGCTGCTCCGAGACCTTCTGGAGGAATTTCATGAGCGGTCGAGTGATTTAGGAACAAGGAAAAGGTCCAGGAGATCGTAAAAGTGGCAGCAAAAAAAGCCCTTCAAATCCGCCATTTAACAGAAAAATCTATTGCCTCCTTTGTCTGGGCGAGTCTGGGCGAGTCTCTTTAAAGAAGGTGGAGGAAAAAAATGGGACATCGCGCGAGGGGCAAAAAGTGGCAAAAAAAAAAGTTCGCGGGTGGCGGCGGCGGCGACGACGGCGGTAAAAAGAGATAAGAGTTTGGGGGGGGGGAGAAAATTGGCCCTTAAAATGGAACCAATAATCTCTTGGTCACATTTTGAGAGGAATCGCACAAGGACGCCTACGTTTGCACGTGAAAGTCTGGCCGAGTTTGTGCTTGGGTCAACGCTCCTTCAGACGGCGTCAGCGCGGAGCTTTTGATAAAAAGATAACGATTTCTCGGCTTAAATTTGCTGGCTGGAAAAAAAAAATCCTTCTTTCTGGAGTCTCATTTGACGAGCAAGGATGCCGCCCACCACCTCGTGGCCGGGCTGTCGTCCAACTTTAAGTAGTGCGACGTGGACAGGAGCTTCTCCGGGTACCAGGCGGTGCTGAGCTCGATCGCTTAGCGGGGACGAGACTTATGACAGAAACCAAGTGTGCAACATTTCACCTAAGTAGCGAAGACACTGCCAGAAAACACTTGCTCAGGACAAAGGTCGGCTGTCATGGAGGCCAAGTGGAGGTCATGTGAAATGACTTTTCGTCGATTACACCCTGTAGCGAGATGCCCCACCCTGTAGCGAGATGCCCCACCCTGTACGCTGGCGCCCCACCCTGTACCTTGGTCCGCCACCCCGTACCTGGATACCCCATCCTGCAGCCTAAGACCTCCTTCTGCATGATGACGCCCCACCCTTCGCCATGCCTCACCCTGTACCCCGCGTCACCCCTTTTCGTGCCTCACCCTGTATCACGCTTCATCCTGTTTTACCCAGGGCGAAAGTTGCTGCTGCTGCGAATCAGCACTTTTTTGCAATGTCCAGCACTCTGTGACATGCAAATAAGGTATTTAAATACCTTGCGCAAGGAAACTTCCCGCGTAAAATTGCATCGGCAGATGAATACCTTTCGTGGGAAATCATGTCAGGTGTGTCTGGGCCTTGAAGAGGCATCCATGCATAACAAAATCCCTTGGAAAATGTTCATTGCACGATGAAAGAACTCGGCAATGATTTATGCCTCTTTGCGGGATTCCCAAACCAACTTCTGTCCCACCTGGGCAAAATTTTCAGTTTTTTGCTTCATATTTTGGGAAAGGAGAAGAAAATAATCGGACGTCCACACCCTGGATGTGGTTGGGAGGAATAAATCAGCGTTGCTCCAATAATTCTGCCAACATTTGACTGAATTACTGTTCTGTCTCGGACACAAATGGACATTTCTCTCCTTCAAGGCCAACAACTTTTCTAAATCCCAACTATATGTCTTAGATGAGGTCAGGATGCTTCTTACTCACTTCGGACGTCTGGACTTTTCAGCAGTTCAAAAATTTGCACTTGCCTTCACTTCCCAGAGGTGCAAAGCAGCAAACTCTTCCCTCAGATCAGAACAACGTGTTCGAAGATGTCCCCCAAATACCGGGTGGTGCAGAAGAAATGACACCAGTAATGGATTCTTCTTCCTCTCTCGCCTCTAACGCAAAAACAAGTAGAAGTTTGCCCTTCAGCACACACGTGGAAGAAGAGTTTGTGCAAAAACGCTGTGGCCAAATCTGGGCCCATTTATTTCTCAGGTTGACTTTTTAGGTCAGCAAAGTAAGCTTGGCAACAATGTCATGGCTGACTGAAGCGGCGGAGACTCCTTGGATGGCCCAAACGATGCCTGCTCAGCCAAGATGTTCGAAGTCTTGGGATCACTGCTGTGTTCGGCGTCGTCAGGCAATTTGAGGTTGCAGAACTTCGGCACGATCAACTTGGGAAAGATTAGTTGGACTTTCTGACCCCCCAAACAACTAATTGACATTTTAAAAAATGACAAAACAAGCAGCTGACGATATAACCAAATCATCGACCATCATTGATTGAAATAATCATTGACAAAATAAGTTAGTGTGGTTGCTGGGGGGAAGTCTCATCTTGTGTCTTTTTCTGCACTTCTGATTCAAAGTTAGTTTTCACACAGGCTTCTCAATGCACTTTTTGCATGCAATTATGCAAGACATAAAGGTAAAACTTTATATGCATTGCTTATACTGCTGATTAATAAAGTTGTTAACTACAGATTGAATGATTAGCCATACCTTACAGGCATTGCCTAAATTCATTTTCACATATCTTGAATGCATTGCGAAATCTACGCTGGAAAATGCCACTTCTCACGTAGGTTTGGCGCTAGGGACCACAGGAGTAGCAGTAGATCTCAGAGAACATGAAGAGTATGGAAGTCTGAAGCACAGCTGAAGATCGAAGCGCCCTCTGGCACGACGTCCACCGTGGCCGTGTTGCAGCTCCCTGTCCCTTATCTCTGATTCCACGTTGAAGGGCAAGCCGGAGAAATTTGAAAGTCAGCTGAGAAAGAGCAAGAAGGGTTGCCACAATCCTTTGTCTGGTCATGCTCTCCAAGGAAAATACATATCTGCATGTGGACTGTGGTACTAAACATAATATGCGTTGCTTCACAGGTCACGAGGTCAATGCACGTGGCTGCTGTACTATGAAAACTGGACAGGAGTTGGTCACGACGGCGGAATGTTTCTGGCACCCCTGACGGATTTTCATCACCTCGCTTACCTCACAGCAGCAGCTGCTTCTGCATGAAAAGAAACAACATTGTTCTAATAGCGGCGTTTTACATAGTTCTGCTCGTTTGGCACTCACAGTAGAAACACCCAAACACTTTACTCGAGTGGCATCGTTGGCATCCTTGGCGAAGATGGCGGACGACGCCCCCAAGAGGGCCGAGCTGCTGGCCAAGATCAAAGAGCAAGGGGACAAGGTCCGGAAGCTGAAGGAACAGAAAGCGGAAGCCGAACAGGTAATACAACCTTAAGGAAATATCCATGAAGTGTGAGGGGAATGGCTTAGTTTTTCCAGATCTCTTCCGCTCTTCCACATGAATGTAGCTGTTTAAGTATGTTTTTTTTCAACTGCATAAAGTTGCGACCCTGAGGAGTGATTTCATCAGATTTTCATTTTACGACAACTGTTGTGAGTCTCCATTGAGACGAAGAGAGGAAGAGATCTGCGCTCTCCTTCGAGACTGGCAGGAATAAAGCAGTCATGAAGGACTTGGTGAGTGACTGTGGAGTGACTTCTGTCAGCATGCAAAGCTCTATTGGAGACCGGCCTTGAAGCATCACATTTTGGAAGTAATTCATGACATCACTAATTACAGTGGAGTACCTATTTAACGATATGGAAAATCTATCGTTCAATCTAGGGTTTTGAGTGACAGAAAGTACCTTCGACCTTCAGTGAGTGCTTATTTCCTCCCCTGAAATATCATTGCATTACGATGACGCAACTTTCCTGGAAAAGTAATTCCATAGCAATTATCTCATTACCTTTTAGGATAATTTATGCGATACATTTTTAACATTTACGGTGAGCTGGATGGAAAAGTTTGCATTTCTCAAACTGTGTCAGTTCCGACAGCGAAGATGTTATCGATGGCAGAGTTGCTGTTCACAGCCAGTTGACAGTAGAAGCACTCACTATTGACGTTGAAGTGTCTCTGTTCCTCACACCCGCTTGCCTTGTAATTTGTTAAGTGTAATTTCTGCCTATTTCAACTTTGACCACGTGAAGAAAACGTAATGCTGTTATTACTATTGCAATTGCTCAATTTGTAATGGATTATAGTTAGTCCGTACTTAAAAGGCCTGATTGAGATAATTACTAAAATTGGGTGGTCAGTTATCATGAACTTTTGGGGATCTCTTTGCTCAATCCTCCTCCAAAGTGTGCGTTTACACAGAACCATCAGACTTCATCTTGTGAGAAGCAATTCCCGGACTTGCCCAGTCGTCTTTCCTCCTTGGATGACCACTTCCGGTCGAGGTCCTATTATGGCGGAGGCCCTGGACCTGGACCTGAGGATGCTGAACTCTTCTCCAGGGTCAATGATTCCTCCTGGAAGGCCTCTGAAGAATATCCCCATTTCAGTCGCTGGCTGAGGCACATGTCCAGCTTCTCCAGGGAGGAGAGGCTGGCCCTTGGAGGCTTTGATAGTGGGCTAGATGCTAGGGTATGATTGTGCTGTCAGCCTCAAATGAAAAGTCTGCTCCCCTCAGCTCCTCGCCTACTTTTTCTGCCTTTTTCTTGTTTTTTTTTGCTGTTGTTTCAGTAAGTAAATCAGTACACCACCGTCATGTCTGTGTTTGGCCTCCTCCTGGGTTGTCCCAGACATCACATTCGGATCTTTTGTCGGTCTTTGCTCAGGAGGACTGCCCCATTTTCTTCTGCAGACAGAAAGGTGAGGAGAGAGGGGAAGATGTTTGGAGCTGAAGTTGCATGTGCTAACATACAAAGTAGTCTTTGTGAAATCTTGGACTAAGTTGTGCATGAGTTCAGTTAGCTTTTATTTTATGCATTGTGACATGTTTGAGATATGCCTGACAATTTGCACCACTACATGCAAATGACTGTGCTAGCTGATTTTTCACAACTGCATTTGTTGGTCCCTGATGAATCCTTCACCTCTTTTCTTGATCCTCAGATAACGGAAGAGGTTCAAAAATTGCTCTCCTTGAAGAATGAGCTGGGTGAGGATCCGAGGGCAGGTGGGAAGCTCATCCTCAAGACTGCCAAGGGCACAAGAGACTATCAACCAGATCAGGTAAGGTGTTCTTCAATTTAAGCATTATCATTATCACTCACTAACCCAGCAATGTGTTCTCAGATGGCAGTCCGAGAGAGCGTGATCAACAAGGTGACCAAAGTGTTCAAGCGTCACGGGGCTGAGACCATCGACACACCCGTCTTTGAACTCAAGGCAAGCATAAATCTCGTGTAAAGCCAGAACAATGTTATCAAACATTATGATGATGAATTGCTCCTGGTGCGCAGGAAGTTTTGACTGGAAAGTATGGTGAGGACTCCAAGCTCATCTATGACCTTAAAGACCAAGGAGGAGAGATTTTGTCTCTCCGCTACGACCTCACTGTCCCCTTTGCGAGGTATGTGGCCATGAGCAAGATCCTCAACATCAAGCGGTACCACATAGGCAAGGTCTACCGCAGGGACAACCCCTCCATGGGTAGGGGGAGGTACAGGGAGTTCTACCAGTGTGTGAGTGCAACACAAAAACTACATGCTTTGACTTGGTATGAAATGAGATTACACTGTCATGTCTATTTCAGGATTTCGACATTGCTGGACAGTATGACGTCATGATGCCAGATGCTGAATGTGTGAAGATTGTGCAGGAGATCTTGTCCTCCCTCGACATTGGTCAGTTCTTGATCAAGGTCAACCACCGCCAGATTCTTGATGGCATCTTTGAGGTGTGTGGGGTGTCCAAGGAAAACTTTAGGACCATCTGCTCATCTGTGGACAAGCTGGATAAGGTAGGATTGGAGAATCTTGGCGAGTTCGTGTTTTTGTTCGTGCACTATTATCTCTTTATATTTTTAAGTCACCATGGTCTGACGTCCGCAAGGAGATGGTTGAAGAGAAGCACTTGGATCCAGATTGTGCTGATCGCATCGGAGAATTTGTCCGGATGAGTGGAGGTTCAGAACTAGTAGAAAAACTGCAACAGACAGACTTGGTAAGAAGTCAGAAGTAACATTATTCTGGATTTGTTGGTACATTGGTCTTTTTACCCTTGCAGAACAAGAGCAAGTCCGCCCTGCAGGGTTTGGATGGCATGAAGACATTCCTCCACTATTGCTCACTTTACGGGTGTGCTGAGGCAGTTTCATTTGATCTGAGTTTGGCCAGGGGTCTCGACTACTACACAGGAATAATCTATGAGGCGGTTTTACTCAGTATGTCACCAAGTTTTTCCAGTTGTTATTAGCTGAAAATGATTGGCAAATTTGTTCACTCGCTTCACTTGATGCAGGTGAGACCAAGGATGAGAAGGGAGAACTGATTCAGGTGGGCAGCGTGGCTGGTGGTGGACGGTATGACAAGCTGGTCGGCATGTTTGACCCCAAGAACAGGGACGTCCCCTGTGTGGGTGTCAGCATTGGCATTGAAAGGCTCTTTTCTGTCATGGAGGCGAAAATGGCCAAGTAAGTGGGAAAGGTTTGGGCAGCATGTGGATTGTTGGGGATAACTATTCGTTTGATTCTCTCAGAGAAAATTTAATCCGAACAACTGAAACCGAAGTTTATGTGGCGACTGCTCAGAAGAATCTCCACGAGGAGAGGTTCAAACTCTGTAGGGAGCTTTGGGACAGTGACATTAAGGTATGTTTACATGTCATGTTCACTGTACGCTACAGGACATATGTCATTGGTGAAGGTAATTGCATACATTTGACAAGCACGGGGAGTTATAAAAACAACACTCCATGGGGCTACCAGAAGAAAGTGAAGTAGCTATGCAAGGAAGAAGCCTTTTGGCGCTGACACCGTGTTTGTTGTTTCTGTAGGCCGAACACTCTTACAAGAAGAACCCAAAGATGCTGAACCAACTCCAGTACTGTGAGGATAGGGGCATCCCCTTAGCTGCCATCCTGGGAGAGTCCGAGCTGCAGCAAGGGGTGGTCAAGCTCCGCGTGATCAAGACTAGGGAGGAAGTAGAAGTTCAAAGGAAACAACTGGCCGAGGAAGTCACGAAAATGCTGGCGAGACTGTAATGTGTCAAAGGGCTACCAGGGATGCTCTTTGGTTCGCTTTTGGAGGTCCACAGTGAAATTGCTTCACAGTCCTCAATGAAGAAAAATGCGTAATTTTCCCATAACAAGTACTATAAGGGAAAACAAGAGAAGTTTAGCTGTCCCCAGAAGGAGACGAAGCACAAACATGCTTCTTTGGAGTGGGTGGGTGTTTGTGTGCCGATTACTAGCTGTTCAATACGTGGACTGCTGATAACTGTACGAACTGGGCCAAAAATATACAAGTGACTTAACTCTTTATTGGTAAGTTTAACAAACGTGGAAGTGCTCGCAAGTCACGTAGACACAGGGAGGCGTGTGTTTCGTCGTTCAGCTGAGCGTTGTAGTCACAGTCGGTATCCCCAGGGCCTCATGCCTCCAGTGCCTCCTCCGTAAAACGACAGGAACTGATCACTCCGGCGCTCGACGTCACTTTTCTCGCCCGCGATGACTGAAAACATTGACTCAATGGGATTGTCGCTGCTGACCGGCGAAATCTTCTGCTGGAGCGCGGAGAGCTTTCCAATTGTCACGGTCCTGTCAGTGACGTGAAGCAAAGTTATGTACTGCATCAGAGTTTACATGAAAGTTTGGCCGTATTGTGAACGGGTAAGTGGTTCTAGTGCAGAAGTGCGTATTGGTTTAGTATAGAGGAGATTTTTAGCTCTCCACGGAGGGGTAAATCATCTTTGTTGCTCAATCCACTCAAGAGTTATGACTGAAAAAAGAAGTGTCCGCTACACTTACTGCATACAGTATGTTATCACTTTGAGTTAAGAGCGCAGATAGCAAATGGTCGTTAAGCAAAAAATGGATTTTCTGAAATCTCTTTGGCCGAAGAACAGAAGCCCCAGCCCCCCAAAATCACGTTCCAAAAAAGGTACCTTTTCGAACTGGCCTCATAATTTTTTATAACTAATTTCGAACTAACATAATAGTATTCGAACTGGCCCAATAGGTGACAAACTATTTATTAGGCTTGGATGTCGACCTCCCTTAAACACAACGTAACCTGTGACGACACTTTTGGCTGTGTTTTTTCACTGCTAGACACTCCTGTATGTATCTAACGGAGCAAAACATCCCCTAAAATCTCAGCTTGCATCAAAGCCTTTACAGCGGCAATCTGAGCCAACAGGTGAAGCCTCATTAGGTAATTTCTTGCCTCTCTCACACACACTCTCAGTCCATACATACACGCAGGCAAGCAGAGAGGAGAGGGGGCCAACGCCCCCTGGAAAGACAGATGGACACACATACTGTTAAGACTCCACCCTTGGAAGTAGAAGAAGATGAAGAAGAAGGAGGAGAAGATGCCTGGAGCCAACAGCAGCAGCCACACCCTTGACAACACTTGATCGTTCTTCTTCTTTGTGCACCAGCTCAAGTTCTGTCGGTCATAGCTGAAAAGATGCGAATTTGCCAAGTTCCCTTATGCAGACATGGGAGAGCTTTGACGGATGACGTCAATCTGCTTTATCTCAAAGATTCGTTGGGATTCCCCTAAGCAAGAATTTCGCGCAAGACATCTTGTCTACGCCCGCGATGACGGCGGCGGCGGAGCCCGCGGGCGAGCCGCGCCTGCCCGAGCCAGCCAGATGACCACTTGCAGCGTCTTGTGTACTTACAAGAGTGCGCGGGGCAAAGTGCAGTCATTATTTATCTACTTAAGAGTTTTAAGTGGGGGATCCCAACTTTTTGTTTCTCACTGCCGTGCACGAACATCTCATCAGCTGTTGCTACGGTCTAATTAGGGCTTTAAGCTGAAGCCCCAAAAGCTGGCGTTTGGGGCTTCTATCAATGTAGAGACAACTTTGCAGCCCTGCAAAGGCTGTAAAGACATGCGGGCCTCTGGCGCCAAGTCGAGCAATCAGCACTGCAGAGAAAAGAGGCAATCTCTGTGTTCTGCTTTACCGCACTTTGCACGTACTTGGCCAACCATCGATTGGTCACACCTCATATTAAAGACGTATGATACAAAAACGTGTGTGCGTTGAGGAAAACAAAAAAAAAGGTTGCGTAGCAAGAGAGAGAGAAAGAGAGAGAGGTCGAAAGAGCACGCACTTCACACACACACTCACACACACACACTTACATTGGGTCGTTGCTCCTCTGCTGCTGCCCCTCCCTTTAGTGCAAGAAACTCCCCTCACGCACCCAGAGAGACCCACTTTTCTGCGCAGGGAGCAAAGAGAACTCACGCGCTCTCTCCCAGTGCAGCTGAAGCAGCAGAAACGATTCATTTCTGTTTAACACAAAAAAGTGGCACGAGATCATGGCTGGAGCATCTGCGATGATGGAGGACAAGCCGCAGACGTCGGCGCACTGCCTGGCGGCCGTGATGCCCATCAAGAGCAAGAAGCTGCCCACCATTAACAGCAGTGGGAGTAGCAACAGCAGCAGCAGCAGCAGTGAAGAGGACAACGAGGATTGCTGCTACGACCTCAGCAGGCACGACGAGGTAATACTCTTGGTCGATCCCATCCTGGACAAGAAAGTGGGCAAGCCCGCCGCTGGCAATACTGTGCAGCAGCCAAGTGGTGCTGGTAAGAGGAAGATGTCCCAGCCCCGGAAGTCCTTGCCCAACTACTATCACCACCACCACTATCACCATCACCTCCAAGTGGAGCCAGTGGATCTCAGCAACAAAAAGATGGGGATCAGTGATCCAGAAAATGAGGAAATGAAGAAGGTCCAGCTAGTCTTTGACCACAGCATCTGGGACTCGCTGCCTCTGGTGTGCAACCCCGAGACGCCTCAGCAGCAGCAGCAGCAGCAACAACAACAGCAGCAGCAACGACAGCAGCAGCAGCAGCAGATTTGTGCAAATGTGAACAAAGACAGAAAGAAGTGTCACATGTGTGACTTCCCTATGTGCAACAAGGTGTACACCAAGAGCTCTCACTTGAAGGCCCACAAGCGCACCCACACGGGCGAGAAGCCATACGAGTGTTCGTGGGATGGCTGCGACTGGAAGTTTGCCAGGTCTGACGAGCTGACGAGGCACTTCCGCAAGCACACGGGGTCCAAGCCATTCAAGTGCCACCTGTGCTCAAGGTCTTTCTCCAGGAGTGATCACCTCTCACTGCACATGAAGAGGCATTAGAGCATTTGTGATCCCCAACTGTGATTTATGTAGGGACGTTGTTATTGCTCAGTTTTCACCCCGTTCTAGATGTATGTTCATTTTAGACATGTTGTGAAAAAGACTGACGACAAGGAATTCCTCTGCATATCTGTTGACAATACTCTCTTTATAAAAAGTGATTTAGTAGCAGGAATACATACATAGATGCATGTTTATCTTGCTTCGCGCTACAGTTGTACTCTCGTACATGCACATGGACACACCCACACACACCTACACACAGAGAAGTACTTAAGGTGTAAGTACACACAAAAGAGACGAGGGATGTAATGGAAAAACCCAGGCCAAGATAAGGATTGTCATGTTGAATAGCAAATCAGTGCAGTGACGAATCTCGCACACCCTTTGTTCACGCAGAATTATTGCAGAAGCAGTCACTTCAGGCTCATGGTGAACGCGACCAACTCGGTGTCCTGCTTGGGGGCCAACTTGCACACGGGGAGGGAGAAAGATGGTGATTGTGCCCAGGAACTGATGTCGTTGTGGGCTGGTGACCTCCGGGGTACATCTCGGAATCTGCGACTGTCATAATGGCCTCTGGCGAGACTGAACAAGTCACCTCAGAATGACATTTTCTATGGCTTTGCCCATTGTTGACGGCTAAGGGGAGGGGGAGGGGGACGGGGTCGGACATTGCATGACACAATTTCTCAGATAACCTCCCGGACAGGACCGCGGACATGGTGTCCGTTTAAATCGTACGCCACGGCCAAATTCCTCCTGAGGTCCTTCACGAATCCGTCGGGTCCCCTCTAGAAGGCCAATTCCGTCCGTGAGGTGAACTCCAAGAATGCTCCACCTCAGCATTCAAGTCGTTGTCCCCAATGTGACGTCCACGATCATGCCATTTTTGATCTCCATCCTAATGTTTATGACCCTTCTAGAACCCGCGGAAGCACCTCACGGCGCCGTGAGCCAACGGCACCGTGAAAGGTGACACAACCAACGCAAACTGAGAGTTGTCGAGCTTCACATAACTGCGCACGCACCAAGAAGCACCCACCCATCCCCACCTTTCCCCTTTGGGCCATTCGAGCCAGGTGCTGAACGTCTGTGCTGTCAATACGTTAACGCGCGGGTACCTCAAAGGTATGGGTGTGTCTGAGTGTTGACGGGGGGGGGGGGGGGGAACAAAGTCACAAGGACTGCTGGACCGATTTGCTTGGTCATAGCGGAATGAAACCTTAACCGTTAACAATGGACGGAAGGTGGACCATTCAGAGTCCGTTGGACACATATAGCTGGACCCCATTATGAGCACAGAGTCGGAGCTGGTGGCCACGTCCACGCCGGCGGTGAAGAAGTCGGAGTCGTACTTCGTTGCCACCATCTGGCCTCGTTCACCACTTTTGCGTTGCACGTCCGAGTACACAATGGAGAGCGAGCGAGAGAAAGAAAGAGAGAGCAGCAAGCAGGTGTCAGGTGGGTGCCAGAGCCAATACGACAACTGGCAAAAAAGAAGACAAGTCTACATACGTTTGGATGTGTGTGTAGACAGAAAAAGCCTGCTGTCGCCCAATTTTTTGTGAGTCACACTGTACTTCTTCAATCTACCTATCTGGTGAATCAGGGTGTCTTCAAAACCCACCTGCACGAACAGGTAGCCCTCAAAAGTTCCCCCGACTTGCCGAAATGAGCCCCAATTGCTGACTTTGATTCAACAGTCGAGGCACGAATTGTCTCAAGGTATTATGATGGCGGAGGAGGCCCGAGCGAGCTTTCCAGAGAACCTATGAGGCTCTCCTTATCAAGTGCCAAGGGTTTAGAGCTCTGCCGTTTTGTGTCAGTGAGGCAATTTTGTCAAGTGCAGCAAATCGGGTGCAACAAGTGCAGGAAGAGGAAGAAAAGAGTAAGCAAAAGATCGGGCTGTAGTTGTGCTTCACTTCTCTCGCGGCCTCGGGGAAGCTGTGCTTGTTGCTGGGCAGCTCTGGCCCTTCGGAGTTGATCAGGCAGCTGGAGGACTTTGTTGTTTGCCACTGCCGTCGTTGAATTGGCACGTTTTTGTTCGGCAAGTTGGTCAAGTCCGCCAGAGCCGTCGCCACCAGCAGCTTGGACACCTTCGTGGGTGTCGAGTTCAGCCGCCGTAACGAAGTCGATACTGCAGTCAGCTTTTATTATGTTGATATAGAGATAAGACTCGTTCAGGCTCCAGTCAGACTTGTCTCCAGGCACCAGGTTGTCCACCACCGAGGTCTAGAACAACGACGTCTCGTTTGCTTGTAAGCTGGACACGTAGGAGTGCATGCAGAGGTGGCCGTAGTTGTACACTTTAATTACGAGTTAATGAGGCGCAACTTGCAAGTTCGCCATAGCTATTACGTACTATTATTCTGAGTCACTGATATCATCATCAACGGGCACGTCTGAAGCGACGGAGCCAAGAGTGTCCACGTCACTCTCGCTTTCGGCCCTCCTGCTCTCCGCAGTGCGAGGTCTGATCACGCTGAAGCACAGGGTCAGCCTTTTCAGAAATGACCTCGAGCATAGCAAGAGTAACATTTCGGACGGCCCTGTGTGTACAACCTTTAGCACCTGCACTCTGAGCATGTGGCTGTTCCTGGCTGTGTCGAACAGCAGCATCTGATGTGTGTTGCAACATCTGACACATATTTGGCAACAGTGTAAACAGCACCGGCCCTCATAACCTTGACAGAATGTAGGTCTTCCCCAAGCTCTTTTGTACCCTCACATGAATAACTCTTTGCATAAACCCCAGTGTGAAGAGATAGGCCAACTATTAATCTGGCAGCAGGAGAAGAGGTTTGAAAGTAGAAGGTATGAAAGCATAAGTCCGACCGTGTGAGTCGCAAAAAAACGCTGTCAAGCAATGCCTAGTGGAAAACTGTTTATCTTACTCACACTGTCTGTTCATGCGCCGAGATCTGTGTGAAAAAGCCATTGACACAGTTCTCATTTATGAAGAAGAAAGCCCTTTGTCGGGATGGCCTCTTTAGGAAAAAGACTTTTTTCACTCTGTATGCGTGTTACGGACTGGATTTCCCCCTTCTTCTCATGTCCTATTTACTGCACGACCAAATGGCAGACTGACATGCAAAAGGTGAGAATGAACACACACAGAGAGCAACTTACAAGACTTGTCTGTCCTGCACACACACACACACACACACTGTATACCCGACACACTGTATGTCACACACTACACACTGTATGTCACACTAGGTTGACTTTTGGTTTCTGCAGCTCATCTGGTGCAGCTTGAGCTCCTGATCAAAATGAGTCCCCTTGGGCCACGTTTTCCTACATGTCCCTCCTTTGCCCCAGGGGCCCAGAGGCCTTCTGCAGGCCTAGCAAAAGGCACAGGGACGATAACAACATCAATTGCCTTGCCTTCTGAGGACGTCTTGAGGCCATTGTGACGGCAGATGAAGATGACTTAAATAAAATGATGGAGAATCCCCTCTTGCACTTGTCCCACTTCACCCTGAATCTAATTGTGTACAAATTTGTAACACCTGGCAATCTGTCACATTGAGATTGCCAGACCCCTTTGGCAAGAACGTGAACATATAGATTGAAAATTTCACTGGAAGGACAAGATCAAGTGTTCCTTCTCAGTGTTGCTTGTAACTTAGGTACAATCAGGATTTTCCAAACAGACTTCTTTGTCATTCAGCTGTTATTGAATGACTTTTATTGGGTACGAATTGACTGGAGACGCTGTCCACTGGGTGCTTACAGGGTGCGCATTATAAGAAGTGACAACTTCGCGTGCTTTGACATCATCGAGATCAACCTGGGTGGTCACGTTAAACGTGTGGCAGCTCAAAAAAGGTTATGCATCGAATGACTGTATATTTCAGTCTAGGGGTTTTCTTTGTATACCGTCTGTAAATCAATTTTTTTTGGGGGAACCAATTGGCAAAACAGTCATGTTCTTGGCTTCTGCAGCGTCAAGATGCCCGTGAGGCCCAAGACCGCTGGAGACCGGGCCGAGAGCGACATGAAGGACAAGGCCAAGTTCGTGTTTTGTCACCTTCAGCATACTGAGCGCACTGTATGAGTTGTTTTCATGACACATACACAGGAGAGCCATGAGCGCGACCAAGGACCCGGTGGAGAAGCTGAGGTTGTTCTGCCTCTCGAGAGGTGCCACCGGCATCCTGGGGTTGGGTAGAATGTTTCGTCGCATGGACGACGACAGTAGCAAGAACCTCAACTTCGTCGAGTTCCACAAAGGTCTCAACGAGACCGGCTGCGACCTCAGCGAATCTGAGGCCAAGGACCTCTTCCAGAAGTTTGACCGCGACGGAAGCGGGACCGTCAACGTCGACGAGTTCCTCGTGGGAATCAGGGTAATGAGTCGGAAGTGATTTCGAAAAGTCATAGCTCCTTTGTGGTGAAAAGATCGTGACTTACTTCATTTTGTGTAGCCTCCCATGTCCGACAGCCGCAGGAGGGTCATCATGGAGGCCTTCAGGAAGGTGGACAAGTCAGGTGATGGCGTCCTCACCGTGGAGGATCTAAAAGTGGGCCAAGTGTAGTCAGATTTTGGCATTTCTGGTATTTCCCACTGCTTTCTCTGACAGGGTGTCTACAACGTGAAGAGGCACCCTCAGTTTCTGAATGGCGAGTGCACTGAGGAGCAGATCTTGCAAAAGTTCCTCAACAACTTCGAAGTGTCTGGGACGAAGGATGGACAGGTAGGAGCAGGAGGGGAAATTTGCACACTTTTTTGCCAAAAAGTGTCATTATGGTGCAGAATCCGAAAGGAACAAGGCCAGGCAAAGGAGACGGCAAAGTATGTCTGTCCAGCTTCTGGAAGCCACTTTAAGCACAATAACAAACGATCAAGCACTGAGTGATGCACAAGATGAGTGTTTGTGGCTTTCGTGTCACTGAAAACAAACGTAATCAGAGATCAGCATTGTCTTCTTGACTTTTAGGTGACTGAGCAAGAGTTTTTGGACTACTACTCGGGGCTGAGCGCCTCCATCGACCAGGACGCTTACTTCGACCTCATGATGAGGAACGCTTGGAACCTTTGAAGATTCGCACGCGGGTTTTGCACGGCCGCATATGTATATAATGTGAAAAAGGAAATGTCCATGTTCCAGTGCTACTACACCTTCGTGGCGCGTGAGTCATGAAAAACGGCGCCACGTTTGCCAAGAAGCTGACATACGAGAGGATGACTTGATATGTTGCACGTATGTCACTCACACGGTACATGGAAAGTTTTTCTAAATTTTATCTATCTGATTCTAAATGTGACCAAATGTCTGAGGAGATCCATTATGCGTCCTGGACGGGAGACGTCGCCCTTTTTTCTTGGCTCACACAGTAGCTTGTATGCGTTGGCGACCACGGGCTGGAATAACTTATCCAGTCTCAACAGCTCCTCAGTGACAGTTCCAGAAGGAACTGAAAGGGTTCTTCAACTGGACCAAAAGGTCTCTCCAAAAATAGTCTGGTGAGCTTCAGCAAGTCTACAGATGACTGCAGGATCTCTCAGATCAAGTGTGTGAGTCACTCTTACACAAATAATCCTTTGAACAATTGTAATAAAGAAATCAACTTGTCCTTCATTCAGTGCTGGAGTTTGGGCAGAGCAGGATTCTTCGCGTCACCTGGACTTGAGCGTCTTCTTTTCGCCTCGCACGGTAGAATCGAGTCAGCTATTCCAGGAATTCTTGTCCAGCATCGTATTTCACACCCTTCCTCCTGTCACACAAAAGGCTGGTCTAAACTAGCAAGACTTTCCAGACGTTGTACGAGTCACGCAGAGACTGCGGAGTCCCACTTAAGGCGCGGTTGCCCGAGCCACTTTTCTGGCTCGCTCGCTCTTCCGTGTGCGTCTTGTGCGATTTCAAACGCTCCTTCAGGACTTGGGAAAAGATATTCGAGCCGAATTTTGACACAACAACGTTTGACTCCTTTTGCGTGAGTTCGAGTGCGAAGAGCGTAAAAAACAAGCTTCCATTTAACTGGTGCTCTGTTCAGGATGCGATCCTTTCTGGCTTCAGACACTTCTTTATCACGCCATCCACTGATCTGACGGACTTGCAGTCCACGCTTGAAGCCAAGCTGGACAGAGGGAACGGACTCGACTTTGGTGTCTTGCCCCAGTCCAACGTCGTCAAGACTGCCGAAGTCAAACGAGTGTGCGAGCTGGAAAGAGTGCGTTGAACAGGTCCGACTTCGACAGGTCCACTTTCCAGAGCTCGAAACAAGCATTTTTGGGAACTCATCAATGAAGCTAAAATAAACTGCGCAAAGGAGGAAGAACCTGGATAAAGCGAATTCTGTTTCCGGTAAATTATGCGATAACGGAGAAAAGTCTTGACACGGATTAAGGACTCACGTTTGCTTTGCTGCGCCACAAACAAACACCCAGAGAAATTTAGGTGACACCGAATGAATTCAGCTTAAATAAGACCGCAGACTTTTGACTTACCTCTAGTGGAAGGGCAATGAGTGAGTGAGTGAGTGCAGATCTCTCGTCATGGGCTGCTTCATCTCCCGCTGCATGGAGGACAAGGCCGACAAGGCGGCGACCGCCGACCCCGCGGCCGCCCCGGATCAAGCGGAGAGAGGGGAAGCAACCAAAGGTGTGAGAGGTTCAAACGAGACTATTGAGGTTTTGTTGGAGAGGAAGCAGAGCAGGATAATTGCGAGAGAACTTACAGCTGATAAGTTAAGGACTTTTTTTAACTTTACTCATCGGGCCAGTGGTAAATTTGTAGCTCGTTGGGCACTGTCACAATTTTTCTCTGACTCACCCTGTATTGTCAGATGTTGCAGCATCCGCGGAAGACCCATTGAGCATTGAAAATGAGAACGCGATGGAAGAAATCCCACTGGACGACGTCGACGAGGACAAGGGTAATCTATCTCTATATCCAGTATATAAAGCGCTACGTCTGTCCATCTATCTGTCTGTACCTCTGTCGCGAGTCTCCACCGCTGAACCGATCGTGCCCAAACCTGGTCAACAGACACCTCTTTTCAGGACCGAGGAAGGTCCATTTCCAGGCCAAAACCGAGGTCCAAAGTTGCATTTACTACCTAAGTACGTGTCGTAAATCTTCCTCTGCTCCATTCTCCCTCCCTCTCGTCCCCAGTGAGGTTATAGTCAGCGACTGTGGATCTAATCCAGCCTAATGTGAGGTGCGATTCCCTGCAGGTCCGCGCCTATGGGAAATCCAGCTCTGCATTACCTGTCTATTCTACACCTCTCTACAGTGAGAGCACAAGAAAAAAAAAGTGTTGTGAGAGTTGCCAAGTTGTGAAATGCTGGGGACGAATGGAGGAAAGAGAAAGGATGAAGGAGATATGAATACTCGCAACTGTACTAAGCAACTTGGCAACGCTGGAGGAGAGAGATAGCTGAGGTGCTCCTGGATAATCCGGTTTCTAAAGAAACGAGCGCAAAACTTGAACCAAAGGGGTGGGGGCGCGGTGCATGAGACAGACTGACAGACAGACAGACGGACAGACATGGCACTTTCTAGATTTTAGTTTGGTCTTGACCCGAGCTAAGCCAGGCACCTTGGCTAGAAATGGAGCGAGCCCTGAGCTTTCTTGTTCCGCAGAGCAAAAGCGTTCGACCACTTCGACGGCCACGGCCTCCTCGGCCGTCATGATGAACACCTACAACCAGGCCATGACTGGTTCAGGAGGCCAAGAAAACAGAACCCGGTTCACCAGATTTGATAGTCAGGTGAGGAAGAAGAAATGCCCACTGCTGTGCTGAGTAGAGTAGCCGGGTATTGTGGTGTTAGCTTTACAAGAAATGGAGTCGCAGCTCTACTGTTGGTGGACGAAATAAAGTAAGATTTACATCAATGGAGGGATACTTTTCCAACAGCTCCGTTGTTTTCCAACAAGTCCTGGAATTGGCTGAAAGAGTACTTGCTCAAAACAGTAACGAGAAGTACCAAGTATTCGTCATGCAGCACCTCTTGAGGAGGAAGTACTGAACTCACAGAAGGTAAGAGAAAATTAGCTGTTTCTTGCCAAAGAAGTTGATCTACATCCTGTATAAAGCGCGAGGGCCAAAGTGCCTGCGTCTGTCCGGAGTAAACAGAACAGAGAGACTTAGGCGGCCACAACGGGTCGTCCACTGTCAACGTGAGGAGGGACGTCACGACTTCGAGGTTCGACGAAGCTCCGGGACTGTGTGAACTTGCATTTGCTACATAAGTCGTAGACCGTAGCAACAACTTCGGGGGCGACGTCGAGAGCGATTCTGGCAAGGGCGAAGGCAACCGTAGCGATGACTTCTCGGGCGGGTGTGGATGGCAAGTTCGGGGACTTACACGTCCTGCACCCTGTCCTTGCCACGCCCTCTACAGCTGACCGTCTCTGCATTGTTGCATGTTTTTCAACGTTATTGTTTAACATTATGACTACCTTTTGCAATCCCTGTAGGAAAGTCGAAATTTGACTTACTTTTTCCAATGGACGAATAAATGAAAAGGTTGAGCACGATTAACAGCAACGGTCTTTCTCTCAACATTAGCAATCTGCTTCTTCCTTGGACTCTGTGGAGGTGAACAACTTGGCGAGGAGCAACCGAGCCCCCAGCGATTCCATGAGGGTTGAGGGCGGCAGCAGGGTCAACAGCGTCATGAACCAGAACAGCAAGAGCTTTGAGGTGAGGAGTCTCTCCATCTACTAACGAACGTAAAGCGGATGAATGTTGCTGCAGCTGGATCTTGCCCCTGAGGTCATCCAAGAGTCAGAGGCAGAGCACAGATCTTCCCCCGTGCTAACTGCAGAGGAAAAGAAGCAGGGGAGGAAAAGTTCGTTTTCTTCCCTATCTTCGCCCGAGGACGACTCCAACGACATCTTCATTATCAACAGGGACAACCCGGGGGAAAGGTAGACAAAACAGCGCCTTTTAAGGACTGCCTGTCCTTCTCTAATAGTATTTTAGTCCAGCAGATGCCGAAAGTGCTCAGCCTCAGAGCAACAAAGGTGCTGAGAACAAAGGGTTCGCCTCGGAAGAGGTTGACGAGTAAGTGTGACCAAGATTACTGGGCCTTATTGGGACATTTCACCGTAGACCCTGGGAGAGAGTAACGAGTACGGAATCTTGTGAGTACTCAAAAACAACAAGAGGAAATGGGAGGGTCCAAGGGGAGGGGAGAGGGCCTGACAAGAAGTGAATGGGAGGGTAAAAGGAGGTGCAACAGACCTAGCATCATGATATGGCTCGGAAGAACCTGCTTCATCAATCTTGTGTCCTTTTTTAGGTGCAAAGAACGAGAATCTTCTGCTGGACGTGCTGAGGCCTCTAATGGCCTCGGCCTCGTGTCTGAGCAGCTCAAGATTGAGATTTATAACGAGATAAATCAAAGGTTTCTTCTTCATGCGATTTCCCATTTTTTTCCCTCTCATGTTTGCTTTTCTTTTTTGCAGACTTGGTCCGGACTCTCAAGGCCCCGTTGGAAGCCAGAACGACCCAAAGTTGACTCCTGATTCTCCTTCGGTCGTCAACAGCATTAACGTCGAGCTTCACGCGGATGAGCAGAGTCAGAGGAGCAGCTTCTATACTCATATTGGATAAATAAAGCAAAAATAGGCGTTTCTATTTCAATACTTGGTCATCACTTTTCGCAAATTGAGCCGTTTTGTCCGCCAGTCTGTGTCTGGTACGTATCCAGACCTGGCTGAGGATCTGCCGAACAGCTTGGACAGAGGAGCGAGGATCCGAGCCCTGATAACTTGCCAGAAGCCTTCCCTCAAGCCTTGCAGGGCCTCGTACCCGAACGCCGGCTCCCCCACGGTGACGTCGTCCAGGCAGATTGTGTCCATCTGATGTGGGGAGTCGTCCGTGGCTGCGGATTGAGTCCACTCAGACTCTCGCTCGGGTTCCTCCTCCCACGAGATGTCTGGCGGAGGAGGCTCGCTGAAATGACGCAGCATTGAACAAAGTGTCAAGGAAAATTTCCTAGCGTGGTGGCGAAAATAGCATCGATCTATTACCCTCTCTCTTGTGCACAAGCCGCGCAAGCCGCCGCAGCCGCTGCGGCCGCCGCACACGCAGCCGTGGCTGCCGTCGCGGCATCCACGTCGATGAGGCTGTTGCTCTCCGACGCGGTGAGGCTGTAGTGGAGGAAGGTGTTGCCGTGGAGGTCCTGGCGAGGAGACAGCGATGACAAGCAAGGGCCCATCTTGATTTAACCCTTGGGTTATATGGAAGAAAGCTCAGCTTACATCTTTGGCATCTTTCCCGCGATTGTCACGACTGCAGGACTGCGTTAGAAAGCAAACGGGTGAATTCAAGTGGCGACTCTGAATGCCAAGAGTCTTTGCTTCCGGATGAAAAGAGAAGTGGTCACGAAAGCCAGGATCAAAATGTGTTCCTGCTCCAGGATCATCGGTTATTGTGCAGCTGCTCTTAAGAACTCTCGTCTGGCTCCACAACGGCAAGACAAATGATAGGCACATTCATGCTTATGAATGATTTATTTGAATCTAATGTGTCATGGCAGGAGTTCAACCAGCTGCACGAGTGGTTCACCACTCCTTGTAGTCCAGGGAAAGTCCCCTGTCCTTGATGAATGAAGTCAGGTGACTCTTGAACCTCTCTGCCTCCTCTGTGGTCATGTCAAGGATCCAATTTGAGGCCCTACGCAGACTGGGCAGATTGTCCAGGAGGAATGTGCCCATCAGGAGGGACCGGATCCGCAAGTTCCGGATGTGGAACTCCATCAGCTGACTCATCCCATTCACCTGCAAACAGAGGTTGGTCCGCTCAAAATTTGATCATCTTGCCAAGAACATCGACATGGAAAATTTCTTGTCAGGGGCGAAGCTATATTTTGACAATATTTGCAACACAAGATAATTTTACGCAATTTTACTCAGCGCAACCACTTTTGACCTCAATGACGGACTCCAACCTGGACCTGAAGGCTTGGAGGGTCCGACTGATGAAGTTCAGCGAGTGAAGCATGATGGCTTGCACACATTTTTCTACCGCCCAGAAAAGGTGTTCTGCTCGAAGTTAGACTTGTGATTATAAAATATCAATTGCTCTTTAAGTAATTTTCCAATTAAACATTAAATTAGAGCTCTCCATGATGAACAAGGCCCTATCTGAGGCATCATAAATGTCTTTTTGCTTTCCATCATAAGTTCAAATTGGCAGCTAAGTGAAGTATGTCTCTGACTGGCAACTTTGAGCGCCAATATCAAGCGAAAATTCCACTGCTTCCTGAACGTCACGTGTGCAGGATGAATGGGAAATCATGTCCTTCTCCACCATTCTCAGGTGCTTGATCATTTCGAACTTAGCTCCTAACGGCTCATTTCACTGCATACACATACGCCCCGTACATATGAGCTTGTGATAGGCCTAAAGTGCTATCACAAGCTCAGTTATATCACCCAAAGACGGTGCTCTAATTCAATACAGTGACTTTCCACGAAGTGTGCGTACCTAGAGAGTGGTTGAACATACCTGGAAAAGCAGCGTGAAGACGTCGTGGATGAGGACATTTGTGTGAAGGACCTCGTTGGAGACGACGAAGCCCATCTTCATGTAGCACAACCTGCGACAGTGACCCCACAAGAACGCGAACGCGTGCAGATGTACGGATCCTTCCACCGTCAGACGTTCCAATTTCCTAAGTAAAACTTTCAGTAAACTTTTCCATGCTAGCGTTCCAGCTCTTTATTCCAGCCCCGACTGGATACGTCTTCTGGGTCAATCATTTCCATGGCAAATAAGAGTGGAGCAGTAGGGTGGCCAAAAATTTAGGTCATTTGGGACTATCAACTTTCCCCAGTAGTCATGGACCTCCAAATGTGTTGTATGGCTGCGGATTTTCTAAAGTTTCTAAGAAAAACATTCTACAGATGCCCAAAGTTTTGCCAAACTGGCTACATAGTCAAGCATCCTGTAGGAGTCACTTTAGGTGGGTTCTTCTGAAGTGAAGGTTACCCTAAATTTGGCGGAAGAGTTTCTTTGCATTCTGTAGTGAAGTCACTTAAGTCCACCATTTTGAAGTTATCCAGGGGCCTTTTTCACTAAAAACAGTCAAGGGGCCAAACGGGATCCTAAACAGGGATCTCAAAATTTTGCTTAATTTTTTTTTGATAAATCATGGCCATGGCCAAGATTTTTCGATAAATAAGTGTTTCTCCTGGGTCCACCAGTTTGACACTGAAAAAGGAAGCATGTTTCAGCTCAACCGCTACATACATAGTCATTTTTGCCAAACTTCTGGCATCTTTCTTTCTTAGGGACTTCGGAAAAACCAAAACCATGGAACACAATTGGAGGTCCATGACTACACTGTGGTGATTGAGCAAAGTCATCACCAAAATTGTGGCCACCCTAGTAAGTAGGGTCTTACTCCCCCTCCCCACCAATGGTCACCGGAGACAGTAACTACTGGGTATCATGCCGAGTTTGGTCCAGCGGAAAAAACGTTGTCCTTAAGTTCTTTTTCAAGTGTCATAATTTTACCTGAAGAATTGGGAGCCGAAGTGCAGGGTCATTTCGCCCTTGAGGACTTTGTCCCCCAAGAGGATTCTAAGGGCGGTAAGGTTTGGGCAGAATCTCCCCAAGAAGACAATCTCCGATCCCTGCCCCTGCTCGTCGTCCATTTCCAACGTGAGCGAGGTCAATCTGGAGCCAATCTCGTGCAGAAGTAGCCGGACGTTACAGAATCGCATGGTCACCTGAGGCAAAAAGGCATCGAGTCTTGATAAGCTTTTAAAGTTTAACGCATCTGCATATATGTATCGAACCTGTATCGGTATGCATCTGATATCAATCATAGTACATGCATCATGCTGCTGATGGATTCTCTTCGCACTAGAACAAAATTGCTCGGTTCTACTGTACCAGGTCAAGCTCTATAAGGTGTGGCAGATCAGCCAGAGGCTCCCAAGGATTGTGTACATCGTCTTCATCTTCCTCGTCGAAGGCTCGAAACTTGTAGTGAATGACGAGGTTGAGCTTGGCCATGTTTGGGCACGCGGCTGCCATGAGCCGGCAGTCCTGCCTCAGCTGCGCCCCCCGTTGCCGCCGGGCCCTCCCGGACGTCGTCGAGCGGCTTGAGAGGCGTCGAGAAATACGCCCACTGAACCGAACCATTTCACGACGAACGTTTCTGAAGAAGAACGCGGACAGTGATGAGACATACCAGTCTTATACGCTTACGTCTTTAACCGAAAGGAGTCGAGCTTGTTCAATTACAATGACAACAACCACTTACTTGAACTCTGGGGCCTCCGGGACGAATCCGATGTACGGCTGACAAAAGTAGTTTCTGTCAGTGTTGTAGCTGAATTCGCGCATGTTCGGGAAGTTCCTGTTGGGAACTCCCAATTTGTGAAGAATCTCGAGTCCGTAGACGCCAGTGTTGATCCACTGGCCGAGGCTTTGGAGACGCGGACAGCACATGAGAACGAAGGGGACAAATTCGCCGAGGACGTTGGTGCCACCCACATTTAACACCTCCAACCTCTTGACGCACTCGTTCAGATGAGGCCAACCACGGATCCGCCGGTACAGGATGTTGGGGTCGGAGTTGTTCTGCTCGCTGTTGTGGAAGCAACAAAAGGTCTGCTGGTCTTTGTCCTTCTTTCTCCGTTTTCGCTTGGCCTTCTTCAGGCTCTTGCTCACTCTGCACTCCACAGGGTCCTCCTGCACAGAAATAACGATAATATTTTTGGGTGTACTTGCGCACGTCAACAGTGTAGCCTCTGCATGACTGTTTCTACTCACCTTAAGCTCGCCTTTCTCCTCTCGACAGCAGCAGAAGCACAGCGTCCTCTTCCACTCCTCGAAGTCCACGGGCTCGCTCTCACTCAGGTACTTGGGCGTGTAACACGACTTTCCGTTTTTATTCTCGCCAGAGGAGTTATTTCCAGCCTTTGCTGAGGCTGCAGAAGTCTTCTTCTTCTTCAGGGCTGCCATATTGGGCCTCCCACTGCTGCTCGAGGCTAGCGGGGCCGGCGGCCCAATCTGGGAGGCCTCGGGACTACTATTTATTCTGGGAGACTTTTTGGGGATCACAGTTATGTGCTGGAAATCTTCTTCTTTCACCATTTTTCTCTTTTTCGACCTGGTGAGGACGCCCAGATAGACCTTGTCATCGTCCTCCTCCATGCTGGTCTTGATCTCCGAGGCCTTAGCGATCATTATTTCTTTTCTCTCTGAAAACTTTTGCTCCACGAAGATTTGGGAAATGCTTGAGGAGATCTGACAATTTTGCTTGGTCCTGAGCCTTGCGGACCTTCTGGGAGGAGGAAGGGAAGATTCTTGAGGCCTTTTACAGTCTTCGACCTTGACTGATTTTCGAGGATTGCAACAGCAGCAACTTCTTCCTCTTGGACGCAAGAGCTCAAAAACCTCAGAGGTCGCGGACTCCAGGAGTTCAGTGACCTTGATGCAGTTGCGCAGGATGCAATAGGACCTAGAATCAACATGTGCAGAGTGATTGGGGAGTCTCTCCAAGAGCAGCTCTTCAGGAGTGCCCCGGGTAAAGACGGGAAAGTGTGAAGCATGAGAGAAAAGCAACCGTGCAAGCCACTTTGAGGCACCCTGTGGATCAAGTACATCACTCACCTCTTTGGATAACGCTTGATGACGTGGTCGTAAATCTCGTCGACCAACGGTATCACGGGATTGACAGTGAAAGGCTTCTCTATCGTATTCGGGTGGCTCTAAAAGAGAGTAGAAAGAAGAGTTACTTAACCATATTGACAATGCTTTAAAGCATTTGGAATAACCTGGTCGAGGCAAAATTGGCAATATCTGTTGAGGTCGTGCGGGTGATATGCGGAGCTCTCGTCCTCCTCATTTTCCATGAAGAACAAGTACCTGAAAGAATTCAACCATCTGAGATTGCTTCTGATTCAGCAGGTAGCGGCATCCCATGATATCCAACATAAGCACAGCCACTGCCAGTCGACCCCATAGGTCTTGTCGGCGTATGTCTTTCAAATAGAGGCACAAGGACAAGGAAGATGGAGGGGCGGGGGTGCGACGTGTGTATGACCATTAAGGCACACCTAGTGCGGTAGAACAAAAAAATCACCTGTGAATACTGTGAAACGCGTCCCTGAAGAAGAACGCGACGAGGCAGTCGGCCCATGTGTCGGTGCCGAAGAGGTCGAGCACCCTTAGGCTGGGACATGTGAACCCAACCCTGGCGAGCAGCTCAAATTGGAAGTTAGCCTTGCTGTAGAGGCTGCACTGGATATTATTCTTCAGCACCAGTTCTCTTAACCTCGAGAACTGCGTCAACGGCGAGGGGTCGCGGAACAGCAGGAAAATAGTAATCACCAAACCCCGACGGTCGCCTGTGAAGAGAGTCCGTGTGCTGATGATCCTGGCGGAGTCGTTGTTGCTGCTGCCTCCGACTCCGCCACCATTGCCGTTACCGCTGCCGCTGCTGTTGTTGCCCCAAATGTCACAGCATGGGAGTCCGAACCGCCCTTCGCCCTCTGGGTCGCCGCCCTCGGACAGCGATTGCGCTATGGAGTCCTAGAGCATGGATGACGTCGAAGTAAGAAACCAGACGAGACCAACAGGTTCATGGACTGCATGAGCAACGGGTTTAAGTCTCCGGAGATGTTTGAACCTTTTAGAGGTGATATATGACGTGAAATTCTGGGGTCTCTTTTACCTGCTGCCGACGCAAATTCGAGTGTATGAAGTCCCTGCATCTCTCTGCAGCCAAGTCGGCGCTCTTGCTGCCAAATCCGGGATTCAAGATTGGCGGGACGTTGGTGTCGACCTCGTTGTCGCACTCGCGGACGAAGCTCTCGCTGAAGACCAGGCGTTCAAGTCTGCAATGGCAATCTCTTGCACTGTCTTTCATCTGAACATCGCCTTTGAGTGAATACCTACTATGAAAACTCGACGTAAGACTTTTCACCAACACCTACGCGTGTAGTGCAACTGACCTTACAGTGTCCGAAGACACTGTAATTGAGGTCGAAGGATCAGAGCGGAGGGGGACAACGGGTGTCAACAGAACAAGAGCAGCTGTACGGGACTTGAGTTAAAGATTCTCAGAGAGCCCCTGAAAGGTGTTCGTACCTGCACTCCCTCGTGGTACGGACGAGCTGCGCGATGACAGCGGCGACGTTGAACTCCGGTCCGTATCCGGCGGCGAATCCGTAGGGCGCCACGCCGCTGCTAGCCGCCGCCGCGGCCATGGCTCCGGCTAAGCTGCCGCCCTTCAGCTTGGCGGCCGCGCTGGCGGCCGCCGCGGCGCTCGGCATCCGACCAGCCGTAAACACCAACTGGCGCACGTCTGGGTTTACCAACACGGTCGCCATCGTCTCCGCAATGAATGCGCCTACGAAAACATGCATGCACAGACCTCATAAGGGTTGTTTGGCTGAAACTCCTGGTAGAAGGACAAGATTATTCTGAACACTCAGGAAAGTGGCAGTCTTTGCGTCACAATCTTGAAATCTGGGACTTTCCGATTGGAAGTGTTCAGCAGTGGTGTCACTAGTGAACAAGCTTTCACCGTCACGGTCTTGTACAATGAACATATCAGCCCGAAACTTAAAAAAAGTGTCATTTCGAGCACATAACTTCTGTACATGGTTTGTAAAAGCTTCGAAATTTTACAAGGAGCACACATTAAAGCCAAAGGTCTTGGTTAAAGCTGGTGATGGATCTAAGCTAAAGTCAAGTCAAGCCTCTAATGATGGTCAAAATCGTGAGGTTGTTTGCGACCTAAAACCCATCACTGGGTCAGTTAAAGCTCAGTCTCGATCGAACAGGACTGCAATTGGAGAAAACCTCTGAATTCTAATAAAAGTGGTGAGACAAAATTGCAGTGTCAACCTCAATTGACTGAGCTGACTTCCAATATGACCGCAACTGCAGCAGCAACAGCCACAACCAGGCTCTTCTTCGAGAGTCAGGTGCACTCGTCCGAGACTGTGACAGTTAGGAGAGGATTTCTCTCTCGGCGATCTGCTGACAAAGACCCGGCTATTCAGGCGATGCCCTCGCGGCCGCCCTGAGCAACCACTGAACCATCGTACTCTTCGAGGTGTGCGGAAGATCCAACTGATGCTACAATCAAAGTCCTTGCTTAGTTGAAAAAGGAAAATAGCTTTTGTTCCTTCTGAGGCAGGACGAGCTCTGCTAGGAGCGACCATGGAATCACCCAGTTGAAGGTTGGATGCAGCTTCACATGCTTACCAGAACAGGAAGGACTGATACAAGTTGCACCCAGGGCATGGAGGGCGTGGCTGTGTGCGTGAGTGGTGGACGCCAAGGGGGCATTTCCAGTCACCGAGTCAGGCCCCACAAAGGACGCGCCCCCAACGGACTCCTGAATTGAGAAAAGAACCAACTTTTGGTGAAACTTCGCTATCCGGGTCACACACCAAAAATGATCTCACCTGCAACAGAGCGGCTCTCTTGGAGTACCTCTCGGTCGGGAACACCTCGCTCAACACCTTGTCGAGCATCTTCTCTCTCAGCACCGAGCTGGCTAGCCCGGACATGCTGGTCGCCAGCTGAAGCTTCAAGGCAAACAGAAGGCGAGGGGCAAGACCTAAAAGGGCCCAAAGTATGGTACAGTCAGTCGAAAGAGTACACGGGGTAAACAATATAGGGCAGGTCAAAAGTTCGTTTCAATGTTTCTGGTACTCCTCAAACATGCCGCACCTCGTGTCATAGTCAACGTCGAAAGAGTCGACGCTTTACACTGAAATGAATGAATGTGCGAGTACCAAGCTTACAACGTTGAGCAGAAAAGTTGCTAGATGGAAACTTTTTGTTGTCCATGGAGAAAAAAAGATTTAGCAGACTTCTCAAGATTATGAACTATTGTCCCCTATCGCTTGTTGGTTGGTACAAAGTACAACTGTCCATACCAACAAGAGGACGAAGAACTCAGCACAAGCCCACTGATACTCTGTTATGGACTAATTTCTCAATCACCCTGTACAGTTTGTTGAAGGTAATTTCACAAACAAAAAAGCAATAACAAGGGTACAAGTTACTTTCGGTCAGACCCAAGTTAGTGTAAATAACCTTTGAGCAGGAGTCCGGGAGCCTGGCTGAGGGCGATGTACGTCACGCACTCGGACTCCAGGTACAGCAGGTATCTGTCCAGGGCCAGTGACTCGAGGGTGGGGACTCCTGGACGAGGAGGTGGGGGAACTACGACACCGCGGACGACTTGAACGGCGTCGATTGCAGCAGCCGCAGCAGCGGCAGCAGCAACTGCGAAATAAAAAAAAACACTAATGCGATTTTTTGCTCAGGGCGGACTTTGCCAATCCTTACCTTCTAATTCATCTTCCTCCATGCTTGTTCCATCCCATGAAGGTCGTGGGAGGATTTTCTCGCGACTTTCAACCCTTTCTCTCGACTGCTTTTCTCACATCTCAGTATCGGCCACCTCACCTTCCCTAGATCCCTTTTTTTCTCCTTGCATTTAGCTAAGCAGCTACGGCAACAGCTGCTTTGTGACCACTTGGGGGTAAGAAAAAATCATCCAAATGGCAATTGCCTTCGTCGTAAACTCTGTTTTCTGGGGCTGCTCTGCAGAAATCACCTGGTCACAGAAAAATCAGGAGTTCAAAAAGCAAAACAAACCGGGTGAGACGGGACTGGGGGAAAAAAGCGCAAAATTCCCGAGAAAAAGTGCGATTTTCCCCCTCTTCGGAAATGACTGCGAATTCAGTGACTTCAGTTTCGTTGCCCCTCGAGGGCCACGCCTCCAGAATGGGAGTGGCCTGGGCCGTGGGGAACCGGATAGCCGTGCACCAGACCTGTAACAGGCACGTTGACTACATTTACTGTAAAAGTCGTAGTTTTGTCATTCATTTGTAATCTTTTTTAACATATTGGTTATATAGGGAGAAAAGTGGGTCTTATTTCGGGAAGCTGAGCTCTAATGTGTGCGAGGTCTCCTGGGAGACCTCGCTGTATTCACCCGTCTTCAGGAAGTTAGTCAATGAGAGCTGGCAGACGTTCTACGCGCTACAGAAGAAGGCAAAAGAAGAAGGCGGAGGTAGAAATTGTTGAAAGTGAAAAATTTCGAGTAGAAAGTAGATTTTTCATTGTTTTAGTTCCTGGAACTTCGTTCCTGCTGAGATTCTCCCGTCAGTACCGTTCCATCATAAAAGACTGCCAGGAGCAGTTGGACTTAGCTCAGGTGAGTGAATCTTTTGAAGAAGAGTCTACTGATCTTGTTGAAAAGTTGCCCAACATGCGTCATCAAGAGACAGCTTTCCTAAATGGAAATTTTGCTACAGAACTCCTTAGGTGACAACGCCCAGCACTCTGAGCTGCTGTACAAGCTAGAGCTCATCTGGAACCTGGTTGAAATCCTTCACGTCGAAAAGAGCAACAGTAAGAGCTGCTTAAATGGGATAAAATAACCTATAACCTGGTTGCCTATTTGTTTCTTCCTGCAGTCGGCCTCATCCTGCCGCAGTTATTGCAGTGGCTCTCGTTACACTTTCCTCAGGCGGACGAGAAGGCCCGCAGAATCCTCGAGGACTGTCCGGAGCAACCGGAGCAGCACAGCGAGTACTGGGATGCTATCATTTTATTTCTCATCCAGGTAGGACACTGCTTTTCGCACATCTAATTTGGTCTATCAGGCATTGAGAGTACCGCTAGTCTTTGCCGAGGATCCACCCTCAGGGTACTCATTCGTGTCGCATCTCTTGGCGAGGATACCAGCCTCTGCTAAAAAGTTTTTTTCGTAATGTCAAACGTTGCTCACTGTAACAGGTGAGGACAACTTACATTTTCCTCAGGATCAGATTTGTCTAAGCGAGTAGAACAACTCCAGGATTCTCTTTGCTTTTCAGGGTCGAAAAGATCCTTGCCTCAGCCTCTTGCGGCTCCACTCAGCGTACGGCGGCGACACCTTCGTCAGCTTGGACGAGCTGATCCGCAAGATGCCCGTTTTTGCCGGAAACAAGCAGTCTGCGGTCGAGTTCGACTTCAAGTGGAACAACTGGCACAACGAAGTCGTTGCGAGGTAGGGGGGAAAACTAAATCGTCTAAATGCATGCAACGTTTACTTTGAAGCATAAGGTATTTTTGACTTTTCCAGACTGGACGAGGGTGAATACGCCGCTTCTCCCCAGCTCACCCGACTGGCCAGCCTCTTGGCCGGATCCGAACAGGTAAAAAAAGGCTTCGTTCATCATCTGTTTTAAGTGACTCATTTCTGTTTTATTTTCAAGGCCATGGACAGCTTAGTTCCTCTTTGCGAGACTTGGTATCAGTGGTTGGGCGCGCGCCTCCTGTTCCAGAGTCCAGAGGTGAAGGCCTACGATCTCGCGTTCCACGCTGCCAAAGCCGTCGAGAAGTTCGGGGGTCTCGCAACCTCGTTGGACTCTGTCATCATGGCCACCATGGAGGGAGACATCGCTCAGGTGATGCTTGCGTGCGTCGATTCATCTGCATTGAAGGAGGGAAATTTGAGGCAAAATTGGATGTGTTTCAGGTCATGCACGAATTGTGCACGACGCTGGACAACTTCTGGTTTCCAGCTCACCTCCTCGACCTGCTGTACCACGCCCAAAGACTCGACAACATCGGACATCACGCTCTACAGCTGGGTGACGAAGAAAAAAATCACGAGGGGGTCATGCAGCCTGGACCAGGTATGCTGGACAGTTTGCGTCGAAAAAAAGACACCTCCTTGACCACTGTCATTCACCTCCTCCTCGTGGTGATTTTATCTTTAGCATTCACATTGTACACTTGAAGAAACGTTAAAAGGAGCCTCTCCCTCCCTCCAGGTCTCCGCGAGTTCTTGTTGCTGGAGTACGCCACGTGTCTAATGAGCCACGTGTCCCTGTGGCAGGTGGGCGCGCTCTACCTCGACCACTGCCAAACGATGGGGAAGAACAGGTTGGAGTGCCTACTCGAGAGGATGCCCATAGACACAGAGAAAAAGGCCAACAAGGTGAAGAGAGCTTCTTAGCTTTAGGCTGTTGTAGGACTGTTTCTCACTCATGCTGTAATTATAACTTTTAACTGTTACGCACAGGTCATTTCTATGGCTGCCGAGCGCGGTATGACCACGGTCATGACCTCTGTGTGCAAGGTCATGGGCCTGAAAGCCCTCAGGAAAGATAGGACAGGCACTGCCATGGCCTGGGCCCTCAGATCTCAGGTAATTAGAATCTGAATTTTGCATTTGCGAGGAAGATAACGTAGTGTCTTTTCAGGACGTGACGTTCACATCGTTCTTGTCTGACCGGCTGCTGCACGAGTACTGCGAGTCCCAGACCTTCTCCTCTTCAGATCTGCTGGACCACCTAGGCCAGGCCATGGTCGTCTCGGACCGGCTGACGTTTTTGGCCAAGTACAGAGAGTTTCACAAACTCTGCGAAACGGTGAGACAAGACTCTCCTACTTTCTATGGTGGCAGTCGGAACCTCAAATAGTGCCGCAAGTGTTGAACCGACATTGCTGATCACTTGCTTCCAGGGCGAGTTTTCTTCTGCCGCGAGCCTCCTGCATTCCCTCTTGTGGTCCCGATTGGCGCCTAAATACTTTTGGGTCACCCTGTTGATCGACGTCATCCCGTTCATCAGCATGGGCAACGACAGTCCAGTCTTCCTCGGCTCCAAGCAAACCTACGACGTCATGCAATGTCTCCACGTGAGCTAGATTGATTTGTGCCAAGACAGATGCCGAATAAGCATTTTGGGTGTTTTTTCTTTGCAGGAATTGACCAAATGTGAGGAATTGCCAAATAAACAGAAGCTCTTGCTGGAGGCCCACGAACCCCAGATCAGGCTTAACTTGGCCAAGAACTTGGCCTCCGCCCTTATGGAGGAGGGCCAAGAAGGAACAAATGGTATAGAATAGACTGTGCTGAGTAACGTGTATGTTCCTTTGCAGAATAAAAACTCTCTAAGATTAAATACTTTCCCATCAGATCTTCTTGGTTAAATTATGCGATGATTGAATCATTTCTTCCTCTCGACCACCTTTTGCGTCAAGGCCACCAGGGCCCACTTGTACTGGCTCTCCCTCAGGGTCTCGATCGCTTCGGCCGCCCTGAGGCAGTAGCTCTTCGCCATCTCCCTGCAATGACGAGGATTAGTTACAAGCCCCGTAGAGGACTATTTAAAAGATGACAACGTTTAACAAACGTCAGGGGTACGGACAGACTTTTTGCCTCATGCAGTACAGTATGCTGTGTTATAAGAGAAGTCCGTACTTCGTTCTATCGAGTCCTATTGATCTGTTGACGGTCTCAAAAGCCTCTTCGACATCTCCGGGTCTGTTGAACCTCCTGGCGATCATTTCTTCCAAGTGCGGGAACTCTGAGGACGCGAACAGGACCGGGGCCGTCGCCAGCCCTAATTTGAGGTCCGCAGCAGCAGGTTTTCCTACGAGGACAGGCAGATTTATGCACACAGTGAACATGACCTCAGGCTTAAATTGACAGGACCAGTTTAAGCTGGAGCGTTCAAGGTGAGTGGAAAGTTGCAGGACAAGGCTGAAAGCTTCCACCTCATTTCCTGCCATTTTAGCCGCCTTTCACTGACAGAGGAGATTCAAAAGTTTCACGAAATGATGAGTGGAGGAATGGGCTCAAAAAAGTGAAAAACTGGTGCCACTTGAATGAAAAAGAATTAGAATTGTCTTTTTGCAACCTGTCTACTTTCTTGGTCTGCTCCGTAGCACATCTCTCTTCCTCTGTACCCCCATTGCTTAGGTCCCTTTCAAACTTTCTAGTGACTCAAAAGTGCTCAGACGCTTAGAAGAATCGGGCTCGTACAATGACTTGAAAAGCACTGAAAGCAATTCAGCATTGAAGTCACTCTTGCCTAACCGAGCATTTCTGCGCTGGCCTCGAAGTCGAGAAGGTCGTCGATCAGCTGAAAGGCGATCCCTATGTTGCGGCCGTACTCGAACGCGTTGTCAACCTGGAAGAGTACAAAGAAGTAAAAAAATTGTAGGGTTTGGTGAAAGGTCACGAAAGGTCACGCTTTGTCAGGGAAAAAAGGGCCTTGTCCTCTAAATCACTTTCACTTAAAAGATCACAAGTGATCCTGTATAGTCTGGTTCTCGTAGTGATTCTTACCATATTTTGGTCGGCACCTGCGAGGACCGCGTTGGCTTTGCACGAGTAGGCGATGAGGGAAGCCGTCTTGTTGAACGTCTTGTTCAAGTACAGCTGGAAACGCTCGCTCTCGTCGTTTTTGCTTTGTAGCTGCTGGAACTCACCTGAAAAAAGGATAAAAAAGGTCCACAATGCAACCGAACGAGTCAGATCTAGACCAGAAACCTTCACCTGTGACGAGGTCAGCGAGAACTCTGGAGAGAATGATGAGGACTTCCTCATTTCTGAGTCGGGCCAAGACCCTGGAGCCGACTGCTAAGATGTAGTCGCCGACGTAGGAGCTGCTGCAGCCGTCCCAACGGAAATTCACGGAAGGTTTTCCTCGCCTGCAAACAGAGGGGTCATGTACACAAACTCTTCTCTACACGTATCTTCATTTTTTCACCTGGTCTCGGCGTGGTCGAGGATGTCGTCGTGCACGAGGCTCGCCACGTGGATCATCTCACTTATGACGGCCACCTTGCGCTGCTGCGCAATGACCTAACAGATGGGCCAAATGAAGACCAAAAGAGTATTTGAGATATTCTCGCCAAGTACGTTTCACAATGCCCCTGTTACTTTCAAGTTCTGAAAGTTCTCTGACTTTCGGGCTCAGCTGGAGGACCTTGAAAAGCTCGCAAAGCCTTTGAGTCACACTCCTTTTCAGAAGGACACTCATTTTCTCACCTCTTGTCGATGTTGTTGGAGGTGCTCGTTGTACGCGTGTCCCAGGGTCATAGCGATGACGGGCCTGATGGCCTTGCCCTTGCCGTCAAAGTAGTACTTTGACATCATAGACAGTTGTGAAAATGTCTCCGACTGTAAGTCGTTGTCCAACTCTGCGTGGATCTCGCCAAACATCGACTTCAGGTCCTCGGACACCAGCTCGCTCGCGTCAGGAACACGGTGGATCGTGGAAACCTGACAAAAGTTTAGGCAAACATTTAGAGAATGATTTTTTACTATAGTGAAACAACTACCTTTAAACCGACCAAGAATTATACTAAACTGCAGCCTTTATGCCTCCCTCTTCTTGCGAAAGAAGAAGAGAGAAGCGGTTGTTTCTAACCAATAGCAATTTCTAACCAAATACTTATTTATCATACCTCTTCAGGAACTGATTTCTTGGTCTTTGAGCTCGTGACCCCAGCTGAAGAGGCCATGGGCCTACTCAGGCCTTGGAGGCTAGAAAGCAGCCGGGAAAATGCTGGGCGGATCAACATCTCCGGCTACTTTGTTGCGGCTGAAAAGAAAGTTACTTCATAATAACTTTAACTCCATTGTGTGTGTGTGTGTGTGTTTTAAAGGTACGTTATCTGCTCGGCGAGGCTGGATAGGAAAGCATCAGCTGGAGCTTAACACGTTAGCTCGTTTATGACTTCAGAAGGGGCAAGAGTATCAGCTGATTGAACACCAGCAGAGAATTTCACAAGAAAAAAAAATGGTCATTTGTGGTACTGCACAAAGATTGTACTGAAGTACTTCTTTCTTGAAGTACCTTCTGGGATGCTTTGGAATTTCTGCTTTACCTATTGCTTCAACCGGTTCAAAGCGATGATAATTGGCCAAAATTCAAATGAGGAACCACGAAACTAGTCAAAATTCATATTTTCGTTTACTTCCAGCCTCACTGGTGCCACCTGACCTTGGACCGGTACCACAAATTGCGTTACTTTAACGGATGGTGGCGCTTTTGACAAGTACTGCGGTACTTGAATGGTCTGCGTCAGAGGAGTCTGACAGACAGACTAAGCTCGGTTCTATGCAAAAGTGCAATCAACGAGGGGTGAAACTTCACAACTGATTGAATTACTCTCAGTGAAGGAAACTGGCAGCGTTGGCTTGAACTGGGCCCTCTGGAGCTGACTGCACAAGTGGAGACAGGTAAAAGTGGAGGAGAGAAAAACCACTTACCAAAAAACCTACGTAACGTTAGGAGAAAATCGCTGTCGCGGCTGCTGCGACCCCGACTACAACGGGTGACGGAGAAAAAGTAGGGATGTTTTGGGTTTGGACTCTGTACAAGTGCTTAAAAGATGTATGAAAGATACTTGTACTTTTTGGAGGGATCAAGTGTCTTAACGGTCGGTTGCACCTGCGTCGTCGCAGTGTTCACGGTGTTCAGCGTTCCCTCTTGACCAGGTAGAGAGCAACAGGCGTGCAGGCGGGCGCGGAGTTATTGTGGCGACCCCCCCCCCTCTTGCACCTCAGCCCCTGGTGTGTAATCATAAGGTACCCCCCCATCAGTTGATTCCATTTGATGCCCCATCCTCGGTAAGTCCTGTGTTGCCTTCGCCCACGTCCCCCTTCATCCTCGCCTACCCCCACCCACAAAGAGACTTCTGTGCCGTTAACCCCTCCCATTGCTCACGTATGGGCAGAGCGCGCGCGTCACGCACGGACTCGCGAAGCCACACAGGTGAAAACAGAAATGGCTCGGTGAAAATATCTTTGGCAGAATTTCAAAATGGAAGACACAGTTTGATAAAAATGAAATGGAAGCGGCTGGCGAGCAAGGGCAACCTGGCCAAATTGGCCCTCACCTGCGTCGTGACCACAGTCTTCACCGCCAACTTGGCCAAGTTCAAAGGGTCCCAAGAAGTCTCAGTGACTGCCTCAGTTCCCCCCCAAATTCATTTCAGCCAAAAACAAAACTTTTCTTCGAAGAGCCCTGTGAGTCCTGACCCAACAGTGAGCAAGCAGAAGTTCACGATACCAGAAGAATTTTATGTGAAGAAGGACAATCTCAAGCCCTCAGATGAGCTTCTTCAGCCTGTTGTTCAAGGCACCGTCGATCTCCTCGACGGATTCATCAAGCAGAGCGGCAGCGACAAGACCGTGGAGAACTACAACGTAAGCAACTTCCACACTTTTATCATAAATCGCCAACATTGCTGACTTTATAAAAAAAACCCCTCACACATCGATATCCTCTGCACTATCCTCTGTTTGCCTCAGCTGGTCAAGTCCATGCTGGCTCTGTGGAACCCTGAGGCATCCAAATGGGCTCGAGAGGCCAGCGCTAGGTACAAGAAACTCGTCAACCTCAGGCAGAAGTTTGGTAAAGACGAGTTCGGGCAAAAACCCGAGGAGAAACTCCAGGAAATCACCACGGAGGTGGAACAGTGCGGATGCAATAGGAAAATTGTCACCAGTTTCCGGGGCAACGAGGAAGAACTTGCAAGGATCTCGGCGAATTCAACGTGCAGCAGACACTCTGCGGCCAGGGGAGATGGACAAAGGGTGAAAGCAATGCTGTGGAGAGGTGTCAAAGACTTATATTGGTTGTGACGAGGTCCAATGTTTAGGTCATCGGCTTTTCTTTCTACGGCAACCCCAATTCAAAGCTGGGTAAGGAGCGCAAGTACTTCCAGGGCATCAAGGACAACCTCGCCCTCCTCCCCAAGTTCTACCCTGGCTGGAACATGAGGAAAGTCTCGAAAGTCTGTCCTCGAGGAACCACCAAGAATCAACGAGTCTTCCCTTTCTTACAGGCTCTACTATGACCTCCCTATCGACCACCCCATCATGACCGAACTGTGTGAGTTGGCCTGCAACGATCCCAACCTGGACTTGTGCTACGTGCGCAGGATTCCGACCGCAGGGGACATCAGCAAGGTCTTCGCAATGATTTGGAGGTTTTTTCCAATCATCGACCCCCAAGTCAGTGCAAATCTTCCGCACAGGTTGGGCTGGAGCTAAAAATTTTCTCCTTTTTTTAAGGTCTCTCACTTTGCCTCCCGAGATCTGGACTCCCGGCTGAACGCCCGCGAGTCCGCAGCGGTGTCTGCGTGGTTGTCGTCCTCGACGAAGTCGTTCCACTTCATGCGGGATCACCCAGCACACGGGATCGAAATCCTGGGTAGCGGTTGGGGAGTTCGACTTGGCCCCGCAGAGCGCCCGATGGCCGAGGAGGCCTTCGAAGTCGCTGCCAAGGACAAGCTCTTTTGGGCAAACAGAAAAGCCTACGGGCCAGATCAGGGATTCCTCAAGAGGTGAGTGAGAGGGTGGATGCCACTTAGCTTATAACTTACACGATATGCAGGGTGTGCGTGAACAGGTGCGTGAAGTACAAGATGGAACCGCACTGGCTTCTTCGGAAGAAAGTAGTAGAAGTGGTAATGCCAACGCATCATTCAGAGCGGATTATAGGTCATTTTTAAAGGAGACGTACTGACATTTGTCTGCCTGCTCCAGAAATGACCATCATGTATGGCCTATATAAAAACACTCTGTACGCACTTAACACAGACCTCCCTTAAGCTAATAATTTTGCTGCAGATACATTTGGCCTTGGGCCAAGTGGAACGCGTTGAGCCATGACAGCTACACTTGCGCACAGTTTCCACGGACGTCAGCGTTCCCCACGCAGAGAGAGATTGGGCCCAATAATTTCATCGCGGCTGTGGTCGAGGCCAACGACGTCATGAGGGAGGAGTGCCCGATTAAGTGCAGGCCCAAGGAACACAAGGATTGGAAGTACTGTTAAACCTCTCATGGACCCTTCTGTCCAATAAAGAACCACTGTTTGACTGACTTGTGCTTACTCATTTTAAGTAGAAGTCCGCGAGCTTGAAGCGGAAGTCCCCGCACTAGAAACTGAAGTGGCCGCGCTGGAAGCGCTCTTAGTCCTCCCTCACGTCATTCGTCTGTTGAGTGTTGTCCCTAATCAGCTGACTTGGCCTGGTCCGTCAGCAAACCATCGCAGATGACGCGTGGAACCTCAAATAAGTTCGTGAAGTTGCCTCCACCGGTGGACCTTGCGTTGGTGAGCTGCAGTCCCGGGATGCTCTGGCAGTCCAGCATCTTCAGCATCTTCTTGGTCTCTGCGTCCACCTCGATGATGTCCTGCTCGAGGGTAGCTGTCGTAGTTGTCCCTTCGCTGGATAAAAAATTCAAAGATTGCGAAGATTGTCGTTTATCGGACAGAAGGGTCGGTCAGGAGTGAGGCTGCACGTGTCCTTGATGCTCTTAGCTGTTTTCGAGGACTTCACCAAGCCTTCTCCTTGATGTCCTTGGACCACGTGATGGTCACGGATGAAACAGAAATATTTCAAAGGCAATGTTTTGCTTCGTTTTAACCTCATGTCGCTGCAATGAAAAAACAAGTTTCACTGCTTGTGGACAAGTGATTGAGCCACCCTGTAACTCATTTTAAAACTCTGTCGTTGCTCCATAATCAAGGCAAGTTTCGAGTATCTTTGTGCACAATTACTCGTGCAATATTGATTCATCGGGAGGCGGGAAGCATAATGTTTAACCGTTAAGTTCAGCAAGATGCGCAGATGAGACAAGGTGTAGAGGATGGTCTGCGGGTTCCAAAACCGTGCTGCAATAGACGATCCGACCAATGGATGCTAAGATATGAGTATTTAAAGCTCCACGACAAGAAGTTCGCTCTGGTCCGCTTTGGCTGGTGGCAGCTGATGAAGGATGGTTTGGATTTATGAAGAAACATTAGCCTGAAAATGACACTGATGGCAGAGCAAAGACTGAGCTTTAACATGAGCTACAGGGTGGCTCAATCACGTGTGCACAAGCAGAGAAGCTTGACTTTCCATACCATTACTACCATCGCATTACGTGCGTAGCCATCAAAGAGACGCAAGTGATGCCACATAGGCCATTGCAAAGGCTACCTCAGTCGCACGTGTTGCGCGGAGTAACGCCAGGGTAATGAGGCTATTATTAGCCTAATTAATTAATAATAATTAAAGCTGAATCGCCTCCGTCGTTGCCCGGACAAGGGCAGCAAGTTACATGTGAGTCCACACGAAGCTGAAGGCGGACGGGAGCCGTTGGGTCGAGGTTGAGTATGACTCCATCGTCTGGACGAAGCACAATCTCCTGCACCTTTTAAACCGAGAATGGCATCACCGACGAAAAGGTTGGAGTCGCCGCCGCCATGGTGACAGCCATGTCTCTCTGCTTCCGCATATGCACTTTGTCTCCAGAACCGTTGCGACGACGACACCAAGACCTGGCCAGTCCGCCTGGTGGAATCGGTCGCCAACGGCAACGTAGTCAACGACTACTCTCTTAACGACTCGTTGTACGCAGACAAGTCCAATAAAGTGCAGAAGTACCCAAGGTTTCTTTGCTCTGTCCCGCACTGGTTGCGCTCTCTGGAAAAGATGCCCAAAAGATCTGGCGAAAGGGAAAGCTCTTAGGTCTCCGTCCACTTCAGTCAGCAACAGCGGACGCAAGAGTAAGAGATCTTCCTGCAGGTTGCCAGAAATCTGGCTGTTGTCGGTGTCTACGCGCAGGGACCAAAGGCCGTTAATAGTGCAGTCAGTGAGGAAGACGTTGCTGCTCTTCTCCTTCCGAGTCATTACCGAGACTTCTTCTGTGGACCGTGACAAAACGCTGCTCCTGCCGCTGCCGCAGCTTTGTACGTACGTACGTACGTAGTGCAAGGACTGCCTGGCCCATCGTGTACGTACGTATGTACATACGTCCGTACGTACTATACCTACAAGTGTGCATGTTACGTACTGTCCGTGTGTACTTCTGAGGAGGCCTCAATAGAGCCATGCAAAGCATGAGCAAGCAGACGAGCGTGCCAAGCACGTAACACTGTGAAAGGTCGATCACTACATAGTTGGATGCATCGGGTAAGCAGAGCCAAGAGCAAAGGGGATTCTATTTATAGAACGCTTCGTCCCTCAATGTACTTGATACCATTACATAGTGTATATGTACTGCTGCAGTGAATAACTATGTGACCTATCATGTTTCGGACGGGACATGACGCTAGTGTATGTAGTGTCGACTCTGCCTTACTGGACGACAGTTTCATACGTCACACTACTAGTGACAATCTCGCAATCAACCACTTAGAAGTTGTATTTCACCGAGAGAAAGCTGCTGTGTTTAAAACATACGAGTAACCTTACAATTTCTAGTTTGTCCTTGGAGCTTTCAGTGTCAACAAGAGGAGACTTTCTTCCAAGGTTTGCGGCCCTGCACACTGTGACAAGGTTTGTAAACTAGCATTATTTAAGACAAGTCTTAATTTTGCCAAAAACCTGGTGGGGCTGTTAGTGACCTGGAGGGAAAAATCTTAACTTGTGCGCCCGACCTCTTTCTAGGGGGGGGGGGGGGGGGGGGGGGGGGGGGGGGGGGGGGGGGGGGGGGGGGGGGGGGGG